>Ga0315909_10003838_pt1 | contig 18091 bp, 25 predicted proteins | sample LakEriMetagenome_11_FD_203527 | JGI IMG/M metagenome (GOLD analysis project Ga0315909, IMG submission 203527) | Freshwater fungal communities from buoy surface, Lake Erie, Ohio, United States - Buoy 2 MA125 | ecosystem: Environmental > Aquatic > Freshwater > Lake | place: USA: Lake Erie, Ohio...
GTCTATGCAGTGATTGGCCCGGAGTTTCTGTCTCCCCCCGTGCCCTCCAAGGGCTGTCAGGATCGAGCGGGATGCCATTCTCATCACATCCTATCGCGTGCCCTCTCTTCTCTTCCCTCTGTCGAGTCGAGTCGTGATGCGTCTTACAAAGCGATTGGAATGGACCCGAATAGAACGTGTCCTCGGACGCCTTACTGCCTTTGTCGATGTGATCACAAACGGTAGCAGCGACGACCCTGGGCAGGCACATGGCACACAAAGGATAGGCCGACAACTGCTGCGACCGTATGCGCCACCATCTGTCCGTCTGATACAGACGACGATAAGCCTTAGCCTCCGGGCTCCTATTGTCCCGTCTGCCACTCATGCAACCGTATCTCCAACATGAATGACCGGGGGCTAAGCCGGTGGAACCGGGGATGGCAGCCTGGGCATAGGCCCCGCCAGCGCAATCCCCTACTACCCATTGGGGGTAGCATCCGCCATGCGTATCGCAGTTTTGTTTAGTTGAACATACCCAACCGTGAGAGCCATCCCAGACCCATTGTCCAGGGACATCTTGGCCTTGGTGCCGTTGACCTCCACCACATAGGCCAATAGCCCAGAGAAAGGCCCACACAGGAACTTCCAGCAGGACCCTATATCCGGGGCGGGGGTAGGCCTATCCTCTTCCACCGTCACACACGCTTCCCTTAGGCCGGTCAGTTCCACATCCCTTACCCGGATCACTGTCCCATCGGCCGTGGTCAGGGCCTTGACGAAGTGCTTCTCCAGACAGCCCATCCCGCCTTGGTCGTCTATGGCGGACTGTCTCACGAAGACAAAGCTGGGCAGGATGGCCTCGCGTTCCAGAACAGTGGTCCGTCTCCTCGGGAGCCGCCTCTTCCGGTAGCTGGCAGGTGTCCAGGCTGACAAACCCCCTTCGGTAAGAGAAGCCTCTAGATCTAAAGTTGTGGATGATTTACATCTGACCACTACCCAAACATCCTCGCTCATGACCTTGTTCCTATGCTTAAAACCATGATGGCGTTCCCTGGCGTTCCCTGGCGTTCCCTGACGTTCCCTATTGACCTGGGAACGGGCAAGCCAGGAGGGGTGGTTTTTAACCCCCTCCTGGCGTTCCCTCCGCTTTTTTCCCTAGGGAGCAGGGAACGGGGACGCCACCTTTTTGGACCCCTTGGCCGAGGCCCTGTTTTCACCGGTTTCAGGCCCATTTTGGTCATGGCGTTCCCTGTCCGGCCACCAGGGCTTCGAAGGCCCCTAAGTCTTGCTCGGCCAGGAGGATCAAGGCCGTAGGTCGCGGGACTATATTCTCCCCGAAGCTATCCTCCCAGGGATAGGCCACCAGTTTGCCGCTTTCCATGAGCCGGTTGATCGCCTCGACCGCCAGGTCAGATTTCCCGCCGATAGCCCGGCGGATAGTGGCCTTGGTAGGAGCCCGACCTGCCTGGGTCTCTTCCTCTACGAACTCCAGGATGCGCCTCTGGCGATCGGAGAGGGTTTTCTCCCGGGCCTCTTCCCGTTGGTTCTCCTTGGCCTCCATCTGGGCCTCCTTGCGGCGTTCTCCGTTGGACTTCATCGGGACGCCGTGGAGGTAGGTTTTGGACTGTGGGTCGCCCCAGGGCGTGTCGATGATCTGGGAACCGCCGTCGGAGGAGAACTCGATCTCCTTGTAATCCGGGCTGAACCGGCACTTGCGGAGTGCCAGGTAACGGGCATCGATCTCCGGGTCGTGGATCAGAAAATAGGTGGCCACGGCGTCCGCCTCCCAGGCCCCGGCCCCTCGGAAGGTCATGTCGGTGACGTTCGCCTTGACCAGCGCCTTCGGGGTGTGGCCGACCAGGACGAGCGAAACGCCGGGCAGGGACTGCTTGAGAACGGCGATGGCCTGGCTGACCAAGGAGTTGTCCGACTCATTTTCGATCTCGATGTTGGCCGAGGTCGTGTCCAGGATGACGACCGGGTTGACCCGGAACCCGTTGTCGAGGGTGTAGCTGCTCTCGTCGATGAGACCTGCCAGCAGTTTAGCCAGCTTCTTAGGGTCTCGCCGGTGAGCCCGGAACAGCCGGAACCACTCGCCGATCTCTTCCCAGGGCGCTGACCCTTCGGTTCTGGCAAGCGAGTAGATGGTGTCGATAGCCTGTTCAGGCGCCTCGGTCACCCACAGGACCTTCCGCCTAAGGGCCGGACGGAACCCCCAGTGCTCTGGGGCAAGGTGGGCGATGGAGCACGCCAGAGGGATGAGGTTGACCGACTTCCCCGCGCCCCAGGCCCCGGCGATGACCGAAACCCCTACAGGCAGGAACCCATCCAGGACGAACTCCGTGGGCCGAAGCCGGTTTTCGCCCAGCCCTACCTCGAAGGCCTTGTCAGGCGGGGCATCGTCCTCGTCGGGGTCCTCGGCCTTGGTCTTCCGGTTCGGGTTAGTCCACCCATACTCCCGGATGGCCTCGGCGAAGACGACTTTGTAGTTCGTGTTCTGGGGTCGGAAAGACCCCCAAACGCGGAAGGCGTCGGCCTCGTCAAAGGCCTCGGACTTCCGGGACCATTCCAGCCAGAGCTCCCGGCCTTTAGGTCCCAGGGTCTTGAGGGCCATCCCCAACCTGATCCAGAGCTCCCGTTCATCGGACGGAATGGCCTGTAGGGCGCTGCGGAGCTCGTCCAGGACCCTTGGGGTCATAATCACCCCATCTTCCTCGTCCTGGGCGTCCACGGCCGTTTTTTCGGGGTTCTCGGCCGATCCATAGGGCTTCCTGAGGTCGTCCAGTGAAACCCAGCCCTGTGGGTTGGCCCACATGTCCCCGGTCAGGGTCACGAACCGCTTAGCGCCCCAGTACTCCAGACCATCTTTCGAGTAGGCGGTGGTGTTAGTACAGGGGCCGACGATTCGAAGCCCGAACCCGGAGGGGGACTTTTCCATGTAGCATCCGGCGACGAGGGCGTTGACGGCGAGGTCATACCCTGCGTGGCCCGGCAGGAGATCGCCCTTCCCGTCCAAGATCCAGTCAAGGTCGAAGGCCCCGACCCCTTCACCCGAGAGGGCGAAACCGACCCCGGCGTAACCTCCGCGCTTTTCTTCGTCAAGGGCGTCGGCCAAGCTCCCCAACTGGGCGAGGTCGGCTTCGGTGTCCAATATCCCGTGCCGGATAGCCCCCGAGATGTAGTAGGGGGTCTTGCGGGTCTTCTTGGGTTCTTTCGGATGGGGGCTCTGTTTCCACAGGAGCCAACGGTCCATCTCCAGCAGAGCCGGGGGAAGCACCTCCGTTATCGGGGGATGTGGGTCGAGGGCCATCATGTTGTGCTTCCCTGTGCAAGAGCTTTACGGTGGGCCCATTGCTCTCGGGCCGCTGCTGAGATTTTCGCCCGGATCTCCGGAGAATGCCGCGCCCCAAACATAGGGTGCTCATTGCCCGTTCGCCCGAACATAGGGTGCTCATTGCCCGTTCGCCCGAACATGGGGTTCTTGTTGCCCCGTTGCGCCGCCGACATTTTTCCCCGGGTCTCCGGGGAATGATGTGCCCCAAACATTGGGTGCTTATAGCCCCGTTGCGCTGTAGATATTTTTTCCCGTGTTTCGGGGGAACGCTTCACTCCGAAACCCGGGTGCTTGTCGCCCCGGATAGACTCGCCGAACTTCTGCCGGGACAGGGCCACCACCCGAACAACCTGCGCTGTGGGCAGTTCCCCCCTTCGGACACTGTTTCCGAACGTCGCGGAAACCGACGCCCAGTGCTTCCCACCTTTCCACTTAGCCAAGATGAGATGGGCGAATAGATGGTCCCGGGCGGTCAGACGGATCAGGTTCTCGGGTTCGTCTCCTCCCCCTTCACATCTCGGGACGATGTGGTGGCGTTCTGAATATTCTCCGGGGGAGAAGACCCGACCCTGCCTGCTTGCAATGAACCGGGCATAAAGCGCTGCATAGTTCATGACTGCGGCTCCCTGTCAAAAGGGTGGCCTTCTGGGTTGTTTGACTTCATAATGGAAGCTCCTTGCTTCAGTGGTTTGGGCGGGAAGACGGTAGAAGGCCCGGCGATCCCCCTCAGGTCGCCGGGCCTTCCATTGTTGTAGGCCTAATCAGAGGGAAAAGGCCATCTGGGGCTAAACAAGCTCGCCGGTGCGTTCCAAGAGGCCCCAGAGTTCCGAGTTGATCCGGTTCGACTTCTCGATATTATTGACCGGACGGGACAGGCGGATCTGACCATCCTTGTTGAGGCCGGGGACGCCGCCGCGGAGGATGTTCTCCTGGACCACGTTCCACTGGGTGTAGAGGTCGGGGGCCAGGTCTTCCGCCCGGCGGGGCATCAGCAGTGACCGGGGGTCGATGGTGAGGGTCTTATCGTCCCCGAACCGGATGGAGAGGGCCTCGGCGGCCATTTCCTCGAGGAGGGTGCGCTCGATGTAGGCGTCGCGGTAGTCCTCGATCTTCGTGAAGGTCCGATGGGTCTCTTCCGCGATGCCCTTCATCCGGGCCATCAGGGCCTCCTCGTAGTCCCCCATGTGGAGGAAGGAGTGGTCGTCGGTGAGGTTGCCGGTGATCATCCCGTTCAGGCAGGCAAAGCGGATCAGACCTGCCACGAACCGGGCGCGGCGGGTGCCGTCGTAGGAGTTGACGAACAGGACGGTCGGGGCCTCATGGCGCGAGAGGTTCTGATGGGCGGGGTTCTGGAACCGCACCTGGTGCAGCCCGTAGGGTCCGCCGGCGGTCCGGGTCTTGGCCCGTTCGAACCCGGTGACCTCATAGCCGAGGTCCTGCATGTCATCGACGACCCGGCGGGTGTCGAGGAACATGTACTTGTCCGAGGTCTTCTCCGGGTGCCGGGTGGCCGGGAGCGAGTCGAGGGTCGAGAGGAAGTTGGTCATAGTTTAGGTTCCTTGTGGAAGAGCGAGGGGGCCGAAGCCCCCTCTGAGGATTAGGCCTCGTTACCGAGGGCAGCGATACGGCCGACGCCGCGGGCGACCCGCATGGCCCGGTTCATCCGGATGGCGGGGAAGTCATAAGAGGCGACGTGAGCTTCGGAGCGAGCGCCGAACCGGACCGAGAAAGGCGAGGTCTCCGTGATCTTGACCACCTTGCCGGTCCGGAGTTGGGTCGAGAAGCCCAGGTAGTCGACGACCGCCATCTGGATGGCGTGGTCTTCGATGTCCCGGGCCAGGACTGCGATGTAGGCGGTTTGGTCGGCGGTGTAGGCGGTCATCGGGGTGTCTCCTTGTTGATGCAGCTACTTGTGTCATCATTAGCAGAGAATAATATCCCCCTAGACAAAAAAGATTCTTAAGTGGATCAGCCCTCCCCGAGCAGGAAGGAGAAGGTTTCGGGGGTCAGGGTCGAGAACTCTACCGCCGTGAAGGTTGCGACCTTCTCGTCCTTAGCGGAGCAGACCCACAGGCGGGACTCTTTCTCGAAGACCAGTTTGCCGCCCGCGGCCTCGACCGCCTCGACCTTAGCCTTGATCTTGTACTGGGGGTTCAGGGGTTGGCGCTTCTTCTTGACGCCGGCAGTGGCCGACGGGGTGATCTCCTCGCCGGAGAAGGTGTTGTAGGTCTTACCGCAGTCGCCGCAGACCGTGGCCGCCCCGAGGAAGGTGCCGATCTCCCCGGCGGCAGAGACGTTGCCTGAGTAGCAGAACTTGCAGAAGAGGCCCGGGGTTTCGTCGGCGTCGAAGGCTTTGTCCTCGTCCGCTTCAGAAGGCTCGTCGGAGGGCTCTTGGGGGGCGGGCAGGTAGTAGATGGTCGTGCGAGGGTGCAGGGCGCTGGGGGCGTCCAGGATGATGTCCTCGTGGTTCTTGAGCTGGGTTCGGACCCAGGTGGCCGATCGGCCGAGGGTCTCGACGATGTCGTTGACCGAGGCGGCGCGGGTTTCGAGGAGGGTTTTGAGGGCGGTGTCCATAGTCAGGGTTCCTTTCGGGGAAAAAAGGGGGCTGGAGCCCCAGGGGTTAGGCGACGATCGGGAACTCCCCGGCGATCTCGGGGTAGGTAGACTGGATGAGAGCGCAGTAAGCCTTGGAGGCTTCATCGCGCATCCGGATGTTGGAGTTCAGCGCCCCTTCGATTTGGTGGCAGACCTGACGGCGGCCCTTGACCATAACATAGCCTACCGGGGAGCCGAGGTCGCCTCGGGCGATGCGGGCCTCGCATTCGGCGATGTTAGCGACCGCCTTGTTATAGCGGTTCCGGAGGCCTTCGAAGGTGGTGGTGGAATAGCTGATCATCTGGGTATCTCCTGGTTGGTCCGTGTAGTCTGTCATCATAATGACAGAATAATATCCCCCTTTGCATTTTTAATAAAAAATAGTCTGCGCTGTTCGAAACCCCCGAAACTAGGATAGGAAGGGGCTAGGACTATAGAGGACTGGATACATGGACCTGAACAAGATCGCATCTGCACTTCGGCTTCTCGCCGACGCCCTGGAGGCCCCGACGGAACAGCCGCCGGTCCAACAACCCCCGGCCGACCCCGACCCGATCGAAGAAGTCATCCCTGCACTCCCGGAGATCACACTGGCCACCTTGCAGCAGCTCGGGGCCGACCTGATCAAAGCTGGCAAGCGGGACTACTTCGTCGGCGTCCTAGCGGAGATGGGGGTGAAGAACCTTTCCGGCCTGGAACCGGCAGGCTACCCGAAAGTCTATGAGCTTCTGAAGGGCCTGTAGATGTCCCACTCGGAACTTCCCCCTTCTTCGGCTGACAAGTGGTTCCACTGCCACGGTTGGAGGCGTCTCAACGCCGTCATCCCGAACCGTAGTTCCGCCGCAGCAGACGAAGGGTCTCTGGCCCACGAGTGGTTGGCTAATCACCTTGAGGGCAAAGCGGACCTGGTAGACTGCGAGGACCCGGAGATGGCCGACCACTTGTTCATGGTCGCCGAATGGGTTGCATCGGTCAAGGGCGACCGCTATGTCGAGCACCGTGTAGACTACGGGGCGCCTTTCGGCTTCGTCGACTTGACTGGGACCTCTGACCTTGTCTTCGTCAGCCCTGACAAGATAACGATCGCTGACCTCAAGTATGGGAAGCACGCCGTCGAGGTCCAGGACAACCTCCAGATGCTCTGCTATCTGGTAGGCGCAGTTCACGCCTTCGGGCGCCGACCGACCTATTCGATGTGCATCGCCCAGCCTCGATCGTGGCACCGAGACGGGCCGATCCGGGCGGTGGAGATCACTGATGAGGAGCTCCGGGAGTTCGAGGCTAAACTCGAAGAGGCTATCCGGGGCAGTTACAAGCACGACGCCCCTGCCACCCCAGGTGACTGGTGCATGAACTACTGCAATGCGCTTGGGCGGTGCAAGGCCGTGGCCCAGCAGTCAATCAACCGGTTCCGGGAGGAAGCGCCATGATGACCAACGAAGACCTGGACCGCATCGCCGTCGATCTCCCGATCATGAAGGCCTGGATCGCCGCCGTAGAGGCTGAGATCTTGGAGGCCCTCCAATCCGGGGCAGAGTTCCAGCACGTCCGCCTAGAGCCCATCCGCCCCGTTCGTAAATGGCAGGAGGGTCTTGACATGATCCCTCTGCTTCTCCAGTTTTCCGATCTGGACACTGTGGCGCCCCGAAAGGCGCTGACACCTGCCCAGGCGGAAAAAGCCCTCGGCCGAAACTCCTACCGGGAGAACGTAGCCGAGTTCGTGACCAATGAGTCCTCCGGGATGAAGTTGGTCTTCACCACTGAAAACCAGAAAGACTGAAATGCAAATCGTTACCCCTAAAGGCGAAACCGCCTACGTCAACCTCTTCCGTCCCCAGAAAGCGATGGACCCCAGCAAGCCTGACCAGTACTCGGTCACGCTTCTGTTCGACGAAAACGACCCGAAGGTTGCCCGCTTGCAGGAAGCTATCCTGTCTGTGGCTACCGCCAAGTTCGGGGCATCGGCCAAGGCCAAGCTGGCCTCCGGTCAGCTCAAGAACCCCCTGCGTCCGGGTTCGGACAAGCAGGGCACTTCCTCCGAGGAGGAGTTCGCCGGCAAGTACTTCATCACCTGCCGGTCGACTGACAAGCCGGAAGTCGTTGACGAGAACCTCGAGACGTTCATGGACACTATGGGCGTCTACTCCGGATGCTTCGGCCGGGCGGACATCTACCTGTACGCCTTCGACCAGCCCACGAACAAGGGCGTGTCGTGCATCCTGAACTCCTTCCAGAAGCTTTCCGATGGTGAGCGGAAGTCCGGGCGTCGCTCGGCTTCGTCGGCCTTCGGAGAAGACGACCCGCTGGGCTGATCCCCTCCTACCAGCGCAACCTGGCCCCCTTCCCGTATCGGGGAGGGGGCTACTTTTCAAGGCGACAAAATGGACCTCAACAACTACGGACCCGGCCGGCCCCCTAGCCCCTTGACCATGAAAACCCTCGAGGCTCTGGTCGAAGCGATCCGGGAGAACCCAGGGATGCCTTCGGGCCGCATTGCCAAGACCCTGGGCATCACCAGTTTCCAGTGCTCTCAGTTGGCCCGTCGGCTTGAGAAGCGCGGCTTTGTCAGGATCAAACTGGTCAACCGCGCCCTGACTTACGAACTGGTGGAATGACCCCTGGCCTCCATCTGGACTTCGAGACTTATTCCGACCGCGACCTGAAGGTCTGCGGTGCGTTCCGCTATGCGGAAGACCCCGCCACCGAGGCCCTCATCCTGGGCTGGGCTATTGGGGACGACGACCCTATAGCCGTGGACCTCACCCTGCCTGACGCTATGACCCGGCTGGCCCCGGTCTTCGAGTGGATCGCTTCTGGCCGCAGGGTCATAGCCCACAACAGCCAGTTCGAGCGGTTGATCTGGGAGAAGGTTTGCCGCTTCCCTGTAAACCCAGAACCCCGGCAGTGGGACTGCACCGCGGCACGGGCCAGGATGCTGGCCATCCCGGGTTCCCTCGACGGGGCGGCTAACGCCTTGGGGGTTCTTCAAACGAAGGACAAACGAGGGGCCGACCTGATCAACCTCTTCTGCAAGCCCCAGCCGAAGACGGGGATCAGGATCTTGCCACACCACCGACCCGATGACTTCGCCGCCTTCATGGAATACTGCCGCCAGGACGTGGTAGTCGAGCAGGAGCTCGACCGCATCCTTCCGCCCCTGTCGTCAGTCGAGGCCGAGGCCTTCGCCCTTGACTACAAGATCAATGACCGAGGCATGCCGGTCAATCTCGAACGGGTCAAAGCCGCCGACGGGTTCGTTCAGGAGTACTCCGAGACCCTGATGAAGCGGGCGGTCGAGATCAGTGGCTGCCGGCCGACCCAACGAGAGAAGACCCTCGCCTTCCTTTCGGGGCAGGGGATAGACCTGCCCAATCTCCAGGCGGCGACGGTAGAGGAACTGGCCCTTCGGCCGGGTCTCCCGCCGCATCTGGTGGAACTGCTTGACTCGAGGATCGAACTGTCGAGGGCAGGCACCAAGAAGCTTCGGGCCATCCAGGACTGTGTGTCACTCGATGGCCGGGTCCGAGGCGGCTTCCTGTTCTCCGCCGCGTCGACCCGGCGGTGGTCCTCGACCGGCGTGCAGATGCACAACCTCCAGAAGCCCGAAGGGGAGTCAAACCCGGAAGTGGCCTTGAGCCTGCTGGACGACGACCCGAGGGACATGGCCCTCATGTTCAACCGGCCCCTGACGGTGATCGCGCAGTCGATCCGGGGGTTCTTCGAGTCAGACGAACACTTCCTCGTCTCCGACTACGCCTCTGTCGAGCCGCGGGGGCTGGCATGGTCGGCTAACGAGGACTGGATGCTGACCGCCTACCACGAGAAGCAGGACGCCTACAAGATCGCCGCCGGGCGGGTCTACGGGGTTCCGGCCGATCAAGTGGACAAGAACCAGCGGTTCATGGGGAAGCAGTTGGTCCTGGGCTGCGGCTACGGGATGGGCGCGCCCCGGTTCGCCCAGACCTGCGCCAAGTTCGGCCGGGTCCTGACCGACCAAGAAGCCGTGGAAGCGGTCGCGGGCTACCGGGCTTCCGTCCCGGCGATCGTAGCCTTCTGGAAAGACGTCGAGATGGCTTGCATCCGCGCCCTCCGCCGGTGGAAGCCTATCGAGTGCGGGCGATATACGATGCGCCCTGAGATCCTGCCGAACGGGTTCAAGGTCCTGTTCGTCGACATGCCCAGCGGCTCGATCGCCTACCCGGCCCCGTTCCTGGGAGAGGACGAAACGCCCTGGGGCGATACCCGGGCCACGTTCAACTTCTGGACGCCCTGGAAGACCGCCTGGGTGCCGACCGATACCTTCGGCGGGTCGTTGGTCGAGAACATCATCCAGGCCCTGACTAGGGACATCCTCCGGGACGGGATGATCGCCGCGGACAAAGCCGGGTTCGCTATCACGGGCCACTGCCACGACGAAGCCATAGCCGAGGGCCGGGACAACAAGGACGACCTAAGAGAGTTCGAGCGTCTCCTGTGCCAGTCGTCGGAATGGGCTGTTAAGTTCCCCATCGAGATGGAGAGCTACGCCAGCCGGACCTATAAGAAGTGACCTCTGAAGACGCCCTGGAAAACCGGTTGACCTCGGCCGTGAAGAAGGCCAGGGGTCGGTCCATCAAACTGCCGGCCCGTATCTACCGAGGCATCCCCGATAGGCTCATTCTTCTCCCCCGGGGGAGGGTGTTCTTCATCGAGCTAAAGCGGGAGGGTGCCCAGACCACCAAGAGGGTGGCTCGCCTTCAATCTGTCTGGAAAGAATATCTCCAGAATAATGGGTTCATTTTCATGAGGGTCGAGGGTAAGGTCCAGCTAGAGGAGTTCATCCATGAGCACATTGAAGAAGCAGTTTGACCGGGTCTTCGGGACCTACGAGGCTTTGTTCCTCAACGCCCCTGTAGTCAAGGGGCTTTGGTGGCAGTCGATCGCGGCCCCGGCCGAGACGGTCGAACTGTTCAACCACACTTTCCAGCTGGACCTAGAGGCGGCCGAAGACCTCGAAGTTTTCCGGTGGGCGATCCAGCCGAACCTCCCCTGGGCCGATCGGCACTTTGAAGAGGAGCGCGTGTCCGGCCGGCCGATCAACCCCGGCGAGACGTGGAAGATCTGGCCCTACGGGCATTCGGCTAAGGGACACCTGAAGGACAAGATCTTCGACCATTCCTACGCCGAGCGATACTGGCCGAAAGAAGCCGGGGAAAATGGCCCGGTGGGCATCCGGTTCCCCTACGGGGACTTGAACGACCTCGTCACCCTTCTCGTCAGCGACCCCCTTACTAGGCAGGCCTACCTGCCCATCTTCTTCCCCGAGGACCTCGCCGCCGCTAACGCACCGGCCCGAGTGCCGTGCACACTCGGCTACCATTTCATCCGCCGGGACGACAAGCTCCACGTGGTCTACCCCATGAGGTCCTGCGACTTCGTCCGACACTTCCGGGACGACGTCTACCTGACGATCCGCCTCCTGTTGTGGGTCTTGGAGGAGTGCCGGAAGCAAGACGCGGTAGGCTGGGGGATCGTGACTCCGGGGACTTTCCGGATGCACATCACTTCGCTGCACATGTTCGTCCCCGATCGGCAGGCCCTGGTCTACCGGAAGAGCTTAGAGGGCGAATGAAACTCCGCCCCTATCAAGAGCAGGCCCGGGACTTCCTGTCCTCCCGCCCCCACGCCGGTCTGTTCATGGACATGGGGCTGGGGAAAACGGCGTCGACTCTTCACGCCTTGAAGGACCTACCGAAGCCGGTCCTGCTAGTAGGGCCTATTCGGGTCATAGAGACGGTCTGGAGGCAGGAGGCAGAGAAATGGGCTCCTACCCAAGGCCTAACCTTTTCGGTCGCCCGTGGCGCGCCTACGGAGCGGGCCAAGGCCCTGAAGATCGGAGCCGACATCTATCTGACCAACCGGGAGATGCTGCCCCACATCCTGCCGGCGAAGAACTGGGCCACTCTGGTCATCGATGAGTCGTCCATGTTCAAGAACCCTTCGACGAAGGGCTTCAAGATCCTCCGGAAGGCTCTGGCCGCTATCCCCCACCGATACATCCTGACCGGGACGCCGACCCCTAACTCGCTGTTGGACCTGTGGTCGCAAGTTTTCATCCTGGATCAGGGCCTTCGGTTGGGTCGGTCGTTCTATGCCTACCGGCAGAGGTTCTTCACCCAGACGGACTGGCAGGGCTACAAGTTCGACCCCCTGCCCGGCGCCCGTGAAAAGATCATGGAGCTCATCAGCGACATCGTTCTCCGCATCGAGGCGAAGGGCAACCTTCCCGACAGGGAGGTCCTGCACAACGTGGTCTCTATCCCTCTCCCCGCTTCGGCTAGGAAGGCCTATCGGGAGATGGAGGCCGAGGCCCTTACGGTTCTGTCTGACTCGGAGGTCAGCGCCTCCACCGCCGCCGTAGTTTCAATGAAGCTCCGGCAGTTGGCGAGCGGGTTCATCTACGACGATGACAAACAGCCGATCGAGGTTCACACCGAGAAGATCGCCGCGACTCTCTCGGTCATCGACCAGACAGGTTCGCCGGTCATCGTGGTCTACAACTTCCGCCACGAACTCGAGGCCCTAAAGAAAGCCTTGCCCGATGCTGTGGAGTTCTCCCTTGAGATCCAGGAACAGTGGGATGCGGGAAAGGTCCCGGTGATGTTCCTCCACCCCCAGTCGGGCGGGCATGGGCTGAACCTTCAGTATGGTGGCCACACGATGGTCATCTTCTCCGGTTCGTTTAGCTACGAACACATGAGCCAGACCAAGGCCCGGATTGACCGCCAAGGTCAGACCTCCCCCGTGGTCTTCCACTACTTGACCGCAAAGGACACAATCGACGAACTCCTTCTGCAAGTTGTCCAGGCTAAGGCCGACGATCAGAAGACCACTTTAGACCTGTTGAAAGGATACGCACTTGCAAAAGTCAATCGTCGTTGAAGGTCCCGACGGGGCCGGCAAGTCGACGCTAGCGGCTCGACTTGCCGAAGACCTCGGCCTCCCTCTGTGCCACACCGGGGGAAGGAGCTATAGCCAGGAGGAGCTCCTGGACCGGTGTTTAGATGTCGCTGTTAAGACCCATGTGGATCGGGTCATCTTCGACCGCATCCCCCACATTTCAGACAACATCTATCGAGAGGCCTTCGGGGAAGAGTTCCTGCTTCCAGAGACCACGATGTCGGTGCTGCTGGATTTTCTCCCCGTGGTCCTGGTGTTCTGCCAAAGCAGCCCCGATATGAACGAGGCCCCCAAGGATCACAAGCCCGCGGAGCTCATGGCCCGGGTCAAGGAAGCGCGGCCGTCGATCGTGCGGAGTTACGCACGGAAGGCTGAAGAGACCAACCGGCAAGGGGTTCCTACGTTGCTGTTCGACTGGCGGCTTGACTCCTATGAAGCTCTCCTGGAAAGGATTAAAGTATGTGCGGGTTGATCGTCGCCCCGGACCGTTACTCCGACTTCGAGATGGGCCTGGCTATGGACCAGATGGGCTACCGCGGGCAAGACAGACTGTCCGGGTTGGTTTCGGATCACGGGTGGAAACTCGGCCATGTCCGGCTGGCTATACGGGACTTCTCGCCTGAAGGCGCCCAACCTTTCGACACGCCCTACGGACCTATGGCCTTCGTCGGGGAGTTCTTTTCCACAAGGGGGAAGACCGAGAAGGACTACTTGTTGGGGTTGCTGGACACCGGGGAGTTCGACCGTGCCGACGGGTTCTGGTCCGTGGCAGGTATCTCGAAGGCCGGGGCGTATCTGTACACGGACCACTTAGGCATCAAGCCCCTCTACGTCTGGCCGGAGAAGGGCATCATCTGTTCCGAACTGGCGCCTATGTTCCTCCTCGAAAGCCCGCCAGCCCTGGACGAGATCTACCTGTCGAACTGCATCAAGTTCGGCTACGACTACTCCGGCCGAACGCCTTACCAGGGCATCTACCAAGTCGCCCCGGGGACACGGGCCATCCTAAAGAACGGGCAATACGAAGCCGACACGTACTGGGACTGGAGCTCGGTAGAAGGTGACCCCCGAGAACTGAGGGGTCTCGTCCGGGAAGCGGTCCACAACCGGCTCATCTCCGATCGCCCTGTCGCCCTGCTACTGTCCGGGGGACTGGATAGCAGCATCATCTACTACACGCTTCAGGAGATGGGGCGGAACATCGAGGCCTTCTCCGTCGAAAACGGCGAGAGTGAGTTCCTACCCCCCGGGGTCGAGCCCCTGGGGCTGGAGCCGGTTACTATGGAACAGTCTATGCGGATCATGCAGGCTCCCCTCGACCTCGGCTCCCTCTTGCCGCAGATACAACTCGCCCAGGCGGTGAAGGCCAAAGGATACAATGTGGTGTTAACCGGGGATGGGGCTGACGAGCTATTCGGGGGCTATCGCCGCGCAGCCGAATATGACTCTCAACATTCCGACGTGTTCTGCGAACTACCCTACTACCACCTGCCCCGATTGGACCGGGTGATGATGCGAAGCACCATAGAACTTCGCAGTCCGTTCTTGGCCCCGTCGGTGGTGGCAGCGGCCCTCCGGACACCGAGGGCCGAGCGGACATCTAAGCAGGCCCTGAAGGAAGCGTTCCGGGGGTTGGTGCCCGACAAGATCCTGGACCGAGAAAAACGTCCCCTGAAGTCCCCCGAGGTTATCTCCGGTGGGCTTTCCTATCGTCAACAACTAGTCGAGGAGTTCCGCCGTGTTCAACCGCGTTTTTGAGTTCAATCAAATCATCCAGCAGGTCCCTTCCCGGAAACCTGAACCCCTCACCGGCAAGGAGAAGGACTGGCTCCTCACTTGCTTGAAGGAAGAAGCCGATGAGTTCGAGATCGCCCTGGATCGGGTTCAGCAAGTCGATGCATTGATCGACTCGATGATCTTCGCAGCCGGCGGGCTTTTCCGGATGGGGCTCACGGCTAGGCAGGCGGAGGACTGCTTGAACGCAGTCATGGACGCCAACTTCCTGAAAAAGACGGGCCAGAAGGAAGGCCGGGTCTTCGAAGGTGTCGTCGATGCCACGAAGCCCGAGGGCTGGACCGGCCCCGAACTCCGTATTTCACAAATCTTAGGAGAGCCCCTGTGAGCAGCAAAAACTCGTGGCAGCACCGCAAGGCCGACAGTGACGAGGAGAGGTTCGGTCTCCTGGACCCGGCTTCAGCGATCCGCTATCGCCGCATGCCTATCTGGCAAGAGCCAGAAGAGGACCTCCCTTCTGGGCTGCCCCTGACCGCAATGGGCGTGACCTCCGGGGTTGGGTCCATGCTGGTCGGATGTAGCCAGCTCGGCTACAAAGTCGTCGGCAATGTCGAGTGGCGGGACTACTACCGCTTCCGGACGGAGGCAGGGGACAGCACCTTCATGAGGGCCTTCCCCGGCGCCTTCATGGCCCGGGGCCTCAAGGACGTCCCGGCCAACCGGATGCCGGGGTCGATCGACCTGATCCTGGGCCACCCTGAGTGTGGGCGATACTCCCTACTGTCCCACTCGGTGACCCTGGGAACCTACAGCGAGTCTCGCGGGTCCGACCTGTCCGACCTCCCCCTGTTCCTCAAGATGATCGCGGAGCTCCGGCCCCGGTTCTTCCTGATGGACGACCTGCCTGACTCGTTCGCCGTCCTGCCGATGAGCGAGTATGTGCGGATGCTTCCCGACTACGACCTGTTCCCCGAGTGGATCAGCAACTGGGGCTACGGCAACATCCAGAAGCACCGCAACCGGATGTTCATGGTCGGCGCCTTGAAGTCGGAGAACTTCGTCTTCGTCCCAGGGGAGAAGGAACATACTCGGACCTTGGAAGACGAGATCGGTGACCTTCTAGGGGTCCAACCGGGGCAGATCCAGAACTCCGCTCACATCGACCCGAACTATTCTCCGGGGCGTTATGCGAACCTCCGGCACTTCGGGGACCGGCCGACCTGGACCGAGGCCCTCACGCACATGAGAAGCCTGGGGGGCAAAAGTCAAATCCCTTACTTCTCGGAAGACGGCCAGATGAAGGTCCGGCCGGGAACGAACAACCCTCTATGGGACGGGGGCTGTCCAGTCTTGTCCGGGGGCTATAACCCCCTGCACCCGATCGCGCCCCGGCCCCTAACCATTCGGGAGCGAGCCCGCATCCAGGGCTTCCCGGATGACTTCATCTTCCACTACCAGGACGCCGGGACCTGGGACACTGTGTGGAACCCCTATGACTCGGACGGCCAGCGTGGGATCAAGCAGACCGGCAAGGCTATGCCCATCCAGTTCTGCAAGTACTTTGCCGACCAGGTGAAGCACCACATCGAGAAGAAGCCATTCGCGGCCTCCGGCCGGCGGGTCATCAAACCCAATCCGAAGGTGACCCAGGCCAAGGAAGACTATTGCGAACTGACTGGGTATGCCGACCAGGCCAAAGCCTGTGCGAACTGCTGGCACAGGAAGGCCTGCCCGCTGTTCCCTGAACTGAAGGACGCCGCATGACCCGCCCCTCCCTCGACGCCCTCTATATGGAGATGGCCCGCCTCATCGCTACCCGGGCGACTTGCCCCCGGCGAAGTGTTGGATGTGTTTTGGTCGACGCCAGGGGGAGGGTTCTTTCCATGGGCTACAACGGGGTGCCGTCCGGCCGACCCCATTGCACTGACTCCCCCTGCCCCGGTGCGGGCTACCCTTCGGGGCAGGGGTTGGACAAGTGCCAAGCCATCCATGCCGAGCAGAACGCGGTCCTGCTTCTATCGGACCCCCGGCAGGTCCACACCGCCTACATCACCACCACACCCTGCCAGTCCTGCGTGAAGCTTCTCCTGGGGACGTCGTGTGTTCGGCTCGTCTGTGGAAGTCAGTACGTCCACACCGGACCCATAGAGGAATGGGAGGCTAACGGGCGGGAAGTGGTTTTCTTTCAGGCCCCTGATTTAGGGGGTCTTATTGTTGGTTAAATGGGATTACTCTAGGCCCACCTTCAAGGAGAAACACTATGACCACTACCTACCGCACCGATTGGCACGATCCAGCCGACCCGCACCGGAACACCGTCTGCGTCACGCAGCACGGCACCGACTTGAAAGCCGCCCGCGCCATGGCCCGCAAGATGAGCCGCGCCACGGGGTCCGCCTATGTCGTCAAGGCCGTGGACGGCCAGGACGTCGCGCAACTGCCGCACACCGACGGCGTGGCTTGCCCTTACGGATGGGACGCGTAACACCATGCAACTGATCCTCGACACTCTCGAACGCGCACGGCTCGCCGCCTCACCGTCCGACGCTATCCTCCTGGCCGACGCGATCTCCGACCTCGGCGCCCTCGCCGACGCCTTGACCTCACGAGGGTTCGATCTGTGCGAAGTCCCCGAGGCCCTTGCTAGCCTGCAAGCCCTTGCTGACCACGCCCGCACGCAGCCGTTCGACGTGACGCCAATGGCCGACGGGACAACCGTCATCGACGACGTCACGCCCGGGGCCTTCGCTGACTGGCTGGCCGACCTCGATCGGCTCGCCCGATGAGACTGAAACCCCACCCTGTCTACGGCTTGCCGCACATGGTAGTTACCGACTTGACGACTTCGTTCGAGCGGTGCATGTCGTCCATGACCTTAGCCATAGGCCAGCTCGAACGGCTGGATCTGGCCAGCCTCGACCGCGACCAACGCGACCGCCTGAACGCCGCCGCCGCGCGGCTGGCATCAGCATTGAAGGACACAGAACAATGATCGACATGCAAGATCCCCGCGATCATCGCCGCGTCGCGGCGATGACCACCGACCAGGCCAGCCACCGTGGCTGGGACTTCCGCCCCTCCGACGAGCCGCCGCTGTGGTTCAAGGCCGTGGCCGAGGTGCTTCGTCCTCGCAGCATCATCATCCTGCTGGCCCTCGCTGGCGTTATCAGCCTGTGGTGGCTGTGATGACCCCCGACGAACTCCCCGCTGATATGGAGAAGCGGCTGGCCGAGTTTGCCGACTGGCTGCGCCCCGGCGGCACCGAACCGTGCGCCTATACATCCGCGCGAATAGGGACCGACCTCCGCGCCCTCTTGAAAGCATACCAAGAGCGTGGCCGGGCTTTGGAGGCAGCAGCCCCTGTCGTTCCTGCACCAGAGGGGGAGGCGGTAAAAAGCTACGGGCAAAAGGGGCGGGCACTATACGAGGCGTTTTGGGCGCGAAATGGCGACGCCAGTCCGCCGCCTTGGGACGAACAAGCCCACGCAATCCGCGCTATGTGGGTGA
>Ga0315909_10003841_pt1 | contig 18088 bp, 17 predicted proteins | sample LakEriMetagenome_11_FD_203527 | JGI IMG/M metagenome (GOLD analysis project Ga0315909, IMG submission 203527) | Freshwater fungal communities from buoy surface, Lake Erie, Ohio, United States - Buoy 2 MA125 | ecosystem: Environmental > Aquatic > Freshwater > Lake | place: USA: Lake Erie, Ohio...
GACGAGACCTGGCGCCACCTCAGGGTGGATGCTCCGGCGGATCTGCCCTATGCCGTGAACCTTCTGGTCCAGGGTCTGCCCTGGGTGGGGCCGGCGCTGCTGAAGCCCGACCCCGTCATCGCCCAAGTACTGCGACCGGATCGCCTGAACGTCGGCCTCTTCTGGTGGGAACTCCCCACCATCCCCCGCCGCTGGGTGGAAGCCGCCCGCTGTTTCGATGTGCTGCTCTGCCCCTCGGACTTCATACGCTACAACTACGGCGCTTGTATCAGCGGTCCGCCACTCATCGGCCTGCGCCATCCGCTCTACCTGCCCGCTCCGGTGGAGACCCTTTCACGCGAATCGCTGGGCCTGCCGACCGATGGCCTGATTTTCCTGTCCAGCCTGGAGCCCACCAGCGGGCGGATGCGCAAGAATCCACTGGGCGTGTTGAGGGCATTTCGCGCCGCTTTTCCGGAGACTTCGCGACGCGATGTCCATCTGGTCTTCAAGCTCAACAACAGCGAATCGGGACGGGATCCGGGTGCCGTGGCCTTGCTTGCCGAGTTGCGCGAGGCCCGCGCGCTCGATCCCCGTATTCACGTCATCACGCGCACCCTGTCCTATGCGGAAGTGATCGCGCTGCATGCCTGCACTGATGTGTTCGTGTCGCTGCACCGGGCGGAGGGGCTGGGGCTTGCGCCGCTGGAGGCCATGCATCTGGGGCGCTGCGTGATCGCCACGGCCTGGTCCGGCAACATGGATTACATGGATCAGGAATCCGTCTGCCTGGTCGACTACGCGCTGGTGCCTACCGCGGACGACCCGTACTACACGCCCGATTACCTCGGCGAGACTGCTTTCTGGGCCGAGCCCGAGATCGGGCATGCCGCGCACTGGATGCGTCGCCTCGCCGGGGAGCCTGAATTGCGCGCCCGGAAGGGTGCCGCAGCGCGGGCCGCCGCACAGCGTTTCCAGGCGTCAGCCGCGCGTGCGGACTTCGCGCGAGAGCTCCTTGCCCTGCATGAAGAGCGCCAGCAGCGACCGGATCTGCAAGCACGCTATCTCGACAGAAGCGCACTGGCGGCAGCGGAGCGCGAGCATGCGGCCCGCAGGGACAAGCCGAAGAAACCCGGCCTGAGGGCGATGTTTGATCGACACATCGGCTGGCGACTGCGCCGCAAGCCGGGCTGATCCGCTTCAGTGCCCGGGCCGATAGCGGGAACCCTCCTGCCGGAGCCTGCCCGCGGAAACCAGATGGGCGAGATGAGCCCGCACGGACATCGCGGCGGCCGGATGCAGGCGCGGGTCGACCTCCGAGTAGATCACCCGGACCATCTCCGTCAGTCCCTCCACGCCCGCAGCAATACAAGCCTCTATCTGCCGCTCCCGTGCATGGCGATGGGCGATGAGCCCCGCAACGAAAGCCTGGGGCGACTTGAGGGGCGCGCCATGGGTGGGGTAGTAGACCAAGTCATTCCGCTGGCGGAGTTTTTCGAGACTTGCGAAATATTCCGCCATGTCGCCATCAGGCGGGACGATGACCGTCGTCGACCAGCCCATCACATGATCGCCACAGAACAGGGCTGAGGGTTCGCGATAGGCGAAGCACAAGTGATTGGAGGTATGGCCTGGGGTGTGGACGCATTCGACCTCCCAGCCATCGCCGGCAATCACGTCTCCATCCGTCACCACCACATCGGGAACGAAATCCCGGTCGCCGCCTTCCTCGACTTCGATGCCATCGATGAGGCGTCCGGCACCGTGCGGACCAAAGCCGAAGGTCGGCGCCCCGGTGGCGCGCTTGAGCGGGGCGGCCGCCGGCGAGTGGTCACCGTGGGTATGCGTGATGAGAATATGGGTCACTGTCTCCCCGGCGACTGCGGCCAGCAGTGCTGCCACATGCTCTTCCAGCAATGGACCCGGATCCACAACCGCCACCTTGCCGTGGCCAATGAGGTAGGTGCCCGTGCCGTGGAAGGTGAAGGGATTCGGATTGCGCGCGAGCACGCGCCGCACGCCGGGGGCCACATGCTCCACCTCGCCATAGCGCGGCGTGAATTCCCGGTTCAAGGGCAACAGTGGCAGCGTGATGCCGAGGTCGGCGGCTTTTCTTGGCTGGGTCATGGTGATCTCCCGAGTGTGGGCTTTGTCCCTCGCCATGCGCGGTGCAGACCCATGGTCATGAGCGCACCGAGCAGGGCGAGCAGCGTGTCTTTTTGCGCGTCCCAGGTATCGCCCTGGGTTCCGAGATACGCGTCCCCGAGCTCGGGACTCACGATCATCGCCACGACGGCTTCCAGGCATTCGAAGAAACTGCTGAATGAAAGCACGCAGCTCACTGCCAGCATCCTCATCCAGCCCGAAGTCACCCCTGCGCTGCGCGCCAGCAGCTCGCGGAAGGCGTTGGCGGTCAGCAGCCCGTAGCTGAAATGCACGAGGCGGTCATAGTGATTGCGTGAGAGGTCGAAGGTTTCCTGCAGCCAGGCGCCGAAGGGAACTTCCGAATAGGTGTAGTGCGAACCCATCAGGTGCAGCGTGAGAAAGAGCGCGAACAGGCCGTAGTTCAAGTTGGAGAAAGTGAACAGCCTGCGGGTCCCGAAGAGCAGGCCCGCGAAGAAGAAAACCAGGAGATTCTCGAGCAGCCAGTCGCGCGGGTAGCGCGGGTCTATGGCGGCAATCACCCACGCAGCGAGCATCCACAGGGCAATGCCTCTTCGCGCGACGCGAGGAGACACTGCCATGGACCCGAGGAGCGGAATCAGGGATTGGCTGCGGGCTCGCTCAGTTTGCGCAGGGCGAGCATGTCCAGCAGCTTGCTGCCGGATTCCTCGACTCGCGACAAAGGCACGTCACGCACGAAGCCGAATTCCTCCAGCAGCAGGTAGGAGGGCATGGCGAAGGGGCCATGCGGATCAGCCTCGATGGCCGAGGCCAGCAGAATCTCCATCTCCGGCACCGAGTATTTCGGTTCGAGTGTGCGCAGGGCGATCATGCCGAGCATGTAGTAGGCCTCGGCCACGGCGGGGCCACTCGCCGCAGCCTGTTCGTCCACATAGCGCTGAAGCAGGGCGGCTGCCACCAGATCATCCACCGCTGGACGCCGATCGCGGGTGCCGCGGAATTCGCTGGATGCGGTCTGGAAGATCTTGCGCGCCGCGGCGAGATCGGCCGGGCCTTTCAGCGCCGGCGCCAGCGTCTTCAGGCGGGCCCGCCAGTGAGCCACGCGTTCTCGCAGATAGTAAGGAGCGTCAGCACGCTCGGCGAAACGTGCAAGCAGCGTATCGGCATCGTCGACGGATCGTGTCACACCCAGAGCGAGCCCGAGGTAGTCGAGCGGAAAGCCCGCGATATCGAGGTCAATCGCGTCCTGCCCGGGATCGAGCAGCTTGCGCGCGAGCGTGCTCTCGGCGGCATCGAACTGGCGGGTGGCAACGTAAAGTTGGGCAAGTTCGGAATCATCGAAGATTTCCATGTTCACCCTGGACATCAGCCGTTGGCTGAATTCATCGCGCACTTGAGCCGGCTGACGTGAATGGCAGGCGACGCAATGCTGGGTAAGCTCCATCAGGGAGAAGTACGCATAGGTGGGCCATTCCTCACGGAATGAGCTGTCGATGTCCTTGACGGTATCGTCGAAGGAACGGGCCAGCAGCCCGAACTCCGGCGCGCGGGCCTCGGTATGAGAGGCCAGCGCATCAGCGGACCCGCGAAGTACTGCGAGCTTTTCATCGATGAGTTCGCGATCCCACTCCGAAGTCTTCTCGGCATCACGCACGCTCAGGGGTAACAGGTAGGCAACGGCGTCAAAGACCTGGTCCATCAGTGCCCGTGTCTTTTCGTCGGCCGAGACGGGAGACCCCGCGCCCACCGTGAGGAGCAGCAGCGCGGTCAGGGTTTTTCTGGGGAATTTCAGGTTGGGAAATTTCAGGACGTTCAAAACCGGATACTCCTGTGGATGTTCGGCCGATAGTGCCCCGGCAGCCGGCATGGATACTTGACGCTGATCAGTGCTGCCGACTCAGCGGCCCTTGCGGGGCATGCCAAGGCGCCGCAGCCAGGATTTGATGGTGGACTTGATGCGCGAGCCCAGCGAGGGGGCTCCCTTTGTGCGACCTGCGGGCCGGGCCCGCGCCTGATCGTTCACCTGCGCTGCACCCGTTTCCTCGCCGGGCTTGCGCGAGCGGGAGCGTCGGCGCTTGCGCCTTGGCTCCTCGCCAACATTCTCGGGGCGGGCCTGCTCAGGTCCATTCGAGACGGGCGCGGGCGGTGGAGCCGCCGGTCTGTCAGCGGGTGCCGGTCCGCGTTCACGCCGGGAGTCACCGGCGCGACCGCCGCTGCTGCGGCGGTTGTCTCCCCCGCGGGGTGCACGTCCGTCCGAACGCCTGCCGTCGCGCTGGTCGCGCTCGCGTCGGCGCCGCCGTTCTTCGGAGGCCTCGCGCAGAGCGTCCTCGACCACGCTCTCGCCTTCCTGTCCGGAGGAAGCCGGGCGACCCCGGGGTACCGGCAGCAGCAATGAGGGGTCGAGCTGCGCGACAGGAATTTTCTGTTCGATGAATGTCTCGATGTCCGGTAGCCCGATGGCGTATTCATCGCAGGCAAAACTGATGGCATCGCCCTCCGCACCAAGTCGCGCGGTTCGGCCGATGCGATGCACATAATCCTCGGGATCCAGCGGCAAATCGTAGTTGAACACATGGCTGACGGCGGGAATGTGCAGGCCGCGCGCCGCAACGTCGGTCGCCACCAGCATGTTGAGCTCACCTCGCACGAACCGTGCGAGCAGGGATTCACGCTTTTTCTGTGGTACATCACCTGACAGCACGCCAACCTTGTAGCCTGCGCGCTCCAGAGTCAGCGCCACGCGTTCACACCCGTACTTGGTGTTCACGAACACGATGCTGCGGTTGCCGTCGATCTTCGAGAGCAAGCCCAGCAGGAGCGGCATCTTTTCCTCAGTCGCCGGGAAGTACACGCTCTGGCGCACATTGGATGCCGTGATCGAATCGGCCTCCACCACCAGCTTTTCCGGGTCGTTCATGTGCTCATAGGCGAGCTCGAGCACGCGGTGGCTGAGCGTGGCGGAGAAGAGCAGGTTCTGCCGTTCTCCTGCCCCCGGCATCTTGCGCAGCAGGAAGCGGATGTCCTTGATGAAACCGAGATCGAACATGCGGTCCGCCTCATCCATCACCATCATCTCGATGGCGCGGAAGCTGACGGTGTTCTGCTTCACGAAGTCGATCAGCCGCCCCGGCGTCGCGATGATGACATCCACGCCATCCTCGAGCAGCTTGCGCTGCTTGTCGTAGTCAACCCCGCCATAGATGAGGGCCGTGCGCAGCCCGGTGTGACGGCCGATCTGCACAGCGTCCTTTTCGATCTGCACGGCCAGCTCCCGCGTGGGCGCGAGCACCACGGCACGGGGATCCTCGGTCCGGCGGTCGGGGTGTGCATCGCGGGTGAGCAAGCGGTTGAACAGGGCGACCAGAAAGGCCGCGGTCTTGCCCGTCCCGGTTTGGGCCTGCCCCGCCACGTCCCTGCCTTCGAGGGTCAAGGGCAGCGTCATGGCCTGGATCGGCGTGCAGCGGATGAAGCCGGATTCCTCCAAGCCTTGCAGGAGCTGGGGATGGAGCGCGAAGTTTTCGAAGCAGATATCAGTGAGGGTGGTATTCGACACGTTATTTCCTGGTCTCGGCGAGGCTCGCCGGGCGGCGCGCCTCAAGGGAGCCGGATTTGCCGGCTCGAACTGTTGAAGTATATGCCCTGAGGCTGCTCAATGGGCGTTGGCAGCGGCCCGACCGATGCCGGTATTGGCCCGCACGTGCAACTCCTGCCACTTGGCCTCCGCGCGCGGGTCTCGGTAGAGGAGGGAACCGAGGAACACGGCAAGGAAGCCGAGAGGGATCGAGATCAGTCCCGGGTTGCGGAGGGGGAACCAAGGGGCTTCGAGGCCGACGAGGCTCGTGGTGGCAGTCCCCAGGCGGTCCAGCTCTGCCTGTGCCTGAGCGGAGGCCGCGCCCGCCGCCGCGAGTGCCTGGCTCCGCGCCTCGACCGTGAGGGTGACATCCTGCTCCAGGCTCGCGATTCTTGCTGCCTGAGTGGTGAGGATTTCCTCCTGAACCACCCGCTGTTGCAGCGGATAGCTCATGTTGGGGGAAACAAGCAGCAGGCCCACCGCCGACACCGTGCCGACAATCAGGCCCGCGAGGCAGCCGGCCGTATTGCACCGTCGCCAGTACAGGGTGAGCAGGATGACCGGCAGGTTGGCCGAGGCCGCGACGGCAAAAGCCAGTGCCACCAGATGGGCGACATTCTGGCCCTGGGCGAGAATGCCGATGGCAATCGCCACTGCCCCCACGATGACTGAGCAGATGCGCGCGGCGCGGGTCTCCTCCGCGTCAGTCGCCTGGTCACCCTTGATCACGCCCACCCAGATGTCGTGGCTCATGGCTGAAGCCGCCGCGAGCACCAGGCCAGCCACTACCGCGACGATGGTCGCAAAGGCGACTGCTGCCACGAACGACAGCATCAGGTTGCCGAGCAGGGCGTCCGGGCCTCCACCAAGGTATTGCGCAAGCAGGGGCGCGGCCATGTTGCCGCCCTTGTCCGCGGCCAGGATGCGCTCCGGTCCAACCATCATCGCCGCGCCGGTGCCGAGGAAGAGGGTGAGTACATAAAACCCGCCGATGATGGCCATGGCCCAGATCACGGACGTCCGTGCTGCCTGTGCGGTGGGCACCGTGAAGAAGCGCATCAGGATGTGCGGCATGCCCGCAGTACCCAGCACGAGTGCCATGCCGAGCGAGATCTGATCGATCGGACTCTTGAGATAGAGGCCGGGCTCCAGGAAACGCTGACCGAGCTCGGCCGGGCTGAGCGTGCTGCCGGCCTCGCCGAGCAGGCTGGCAACACGGGCCTGGATGCCGGGATTGCCTACCACCCGCTCGAAGTAGTCAGGCCCCGCGAAGCCATATTGCGACCATACCAGGCAGACCATGACCAGCGAGGCGAGCACCAGCAGGATGGCCTTGATGATCTGCACATAGGTGGTGGCGACCATGCCCCCGAACAGCACGTAGGAGAGCATGAGCACGCCCACGGCGATCACCGACACCTCATAGTCGAGGCCGATGAGGGTCTTGACCAGCACCCCGCCGCCGACCATCTGGGCCGTGAGATAGAAAGTCGCGACTGTGATGGTCGACAGCGCCATGGCGGCCCGCACCACCCGTGGGTTGTTGCGAAAGGCGAGGATGTCACCCATGGTGTACTTGCCGATGTTGCGACAGGGCTCGGCAATGACCAGCAGCACCGTGACATAGGCCACGAGCCAGCCTACCGAGTACATGAAGCCATCGTAGCCGTAGAGCGAGATGAGTCCCGCGATGCCGAGGAAAGAGGCTGCCGAGAGATAGTCACCGGCGATGGCCCAGCCGTTCTGAAGTCCCGAGACCCCACTGCCTGCGGCATAGAAGTCGGCGCTCGTGCGAACCTTGCGCGCCGCTCGCCAGGTCACGTACATCGTGAGCGCGATGATGAGCGCGAAGACACCGAAGGTGAGCGAGCGCCATTCCTCTCCCACAGTCTGAGCCGAGGCCGAGGGCGCGAGCACCGCGAGAGCAAAGCCGGCGCTGAAGGTTTTCCCGCCACTCATGAAGACTGCCTCTGCGCAGGATGTTGCGGCTCCACCGTAAGAGTGCTCGCCAGCTCGCCGGCGATGCGGTCGAATTCGCTGGCCCGCCGCGCATACCACCAGGCGATACCCCAGGCGACGAGGAACTGCGAGAGCGCAAAGAGCAGGCCCGCATTGATGGGGCCCGCCACCTTCACCGCATACCACTCGCCAAACCACGCAGCCCCGATGGGCAGGAGGAAGTAGAACACCACAGAGAAGCCGAGCAGGCTCCACAGGAAACGGGACTTTCGTGCCTGCAGGCTTCGAAAGGCGGGTGAAGCGGCAAGCGCAGCCCACTGGGGTGAGGATTCTGGCGTGGAGGTCTGATCGGGGAGATGCATGATGTTTGGCAATGACGGCGAGTGCGCGAAAGATACCATCTATCGCGTACGCAGACCTTCCGGTATGGGCATGCGCGCAGCTGCGAGCGCCGGCCACAATGCGCCAAGGAAACCGATGGCAAGGGCCAGCACGAGCGCGTCACGGACGAGCGCGCCGGTTACCCGGAAGGCAAACACCACCTGGCTGAAGTTGGCGCCTAGCGTGGACACCGTGTACTGATCGAACACAACCCAGGCCGCGCCGGCGCCCAGCAGACCACCCGTCAGTGCGAGCAGCAGCCCCTCCAACAGCACCGAGCACACCACTGGTGCCGCCCCGAAGCCCAGCGCACGGAGGATGGCAATCTCGCGGGTACGAGCGGCCACGGCGGCGTGCATGGTGTTGAGCGCGCCGAAGACCGCACCCACCGCCATGATGCTGGCCACGGTCGTGGCGAGGAAATTCACAAGCCGGCGCAGGCGCACCGACTGGGTCGCGTAGTACTCCTGCGTTGTGCTGGCCTCCACCCGCAGTTGCGGATTCTCCGCAAGACCCGCTGTCAGCTGCGCCAAGGCTGCCGCATCAGCGAGGCGCACCCGGACTGACTGGAAGGCATTGCGGCGGTAGGTGGACTGCACTACTTCGGCATCGGCCCAGATCTCGGACTCTGTCGCATCCCCGGTCGCAAACAGGCCGGTGACCATCCAAGGCTCCTGGTTCAGCATCAGGATGCCGCCGGGGTTCAGGCCCCTGAACTGGCGTGCCGCGCCCTGGCCCGCGAGCAGTTCGCGCCGCCCAGAGCGAAAAGCGCGCCCCTCGATGATGCGCAGACTGCGGCGCAGGGCGAAGGCCTGCGGACCCACCCCTCTGATTTGCGCATTGGCATCCGTGCCAGTGCTGCGCAGAGGCAGGTTCGCGACGACGACCACTTCGGCCGAGGCCTGCGGATCGCCCTGCGGGTCGCGGCTGACACCGGGCGTGCGTGCGATGAGCAGGGCATCCTCGCGCACTATCTGGCTGGCCAATTCGGAGTTGGCTCCCGCACGCAGCACGATGGCTTCATCAGCCTGACCGGTCTGGCCCAGTGTGGCCTCGAAGCCGTCGCGCATCGCAAGCAGGGCAACCAGTACACCCACCACGCCTGCGATCCCCATGACCACCACCGCGGCGGCGCCCTTGCGCGTCGGCAGGCTGGTCAGGCCCATCCACGTCACCTCCGTGATCTGGCGCAGCGCGGACATCGCTCAGCGCTCGGCCAGCGCTTCGGTGATGCCAAGGCGCATGGCGCGTACGGCGGGAGGCAGGCCGACGGCGAGTCCAAGGCACAACATGACGGCAAGGCCCGCCACCCAGGATTCCGCCGCGACGCGCAAGGGTGGCAGCTGAGCCCCGAAGGTCTTGAACAGGGGCAGGGTCATGCTCGCCAGCGCGAGGCCTGCCAGGCCCCCGATCAGTACCATCAGGATCGACTCCGCCAACACCAGCCGCAGGATCAGCCCGTTGCCGAAGCCCAGGGTTTTCAATACTGCAAGTTCCGCGGTGCGCTCCCGCACACCCTGGGCCATGGTATGGCCTGTTACCAGCAGCAGCGTGAAGAAGACCGCGGCCATGATGGCGCGCGCGATGAGGCCGACATCCCCGAACTGGCGTGCGAAGGCGAGATTGAATTCCTTCTCGCTCTGGCTGCGGGTCTCAGCCGCTGAATTCCGGAACAGCGCATCGATCGCCAGCGCCACCCGCGTGGACTCCGCCACATCCCTGATCTTGACGATGTACCAGCCGGCCGTGCCCTGTCCGCTCATGCGGCCCTCGTCGAAGTAGTCATAGCGGAACAGCATCTGGTTTTCGAACTTCCGCGCCCGCTCGTCGCGAGCCTGCATGAATCCCACGATCTCGAAGGTCCAGGTGGTGCTGCCCGATTTGTGTGGCCACAGCGTGGCCTGCAGTGGGATGCGATCACCGATGGCCCAGCCGTGCTTGCGTGCCAGTTCGGCCCCCACCAGTGCCCCCGTGCGCCGACTGAGGAACGCCTCGTAGGCCCCGTCGCTGAGGGCAATCTCGGGATGGATGGCGAGGTATTCCGCCGGTGAAACGGCGATGTTGGCGAAGAAGTTGCGACGATCCTGATAGATGCCGCCGAACCAGTTGGCATAAGCCAGGGTTGCCACGCCAGGTACCGCGAGGATGCGTTCCCGGTAGGCCAGTGGCAGCGGCTGTATGAAGGAAACGCGCGAAGTCGTGATGAGTCGATCCACACCTGCCTGTGCAGAGCCCTGCGTGAACACCACGCGCACGGCATCCAGGAAGCCGAACAGCAGGAAGGCGGTGATGATCGAAAGCAGGGTGAGGAAGGTGCGGGTCTTGCGGCGCAGAAGGCTCGCCCACACCAGACCCAGGAACTTCACGCCCGCGCCCCGTTGGTGGCTTCGCCCACCAGCACGCCCTTGTCGAGATGGACTTGGCGCCGCGCGTATTCTGCAGCCTTGGGATCATGCGTGACCATGATGATGGTCTTGCCATGGCGTTCGTTCAGCGTCTTGAGCAGGGAGAGAATCTCATCGGCCGTGTGGCGATCCAGATCGCCCGTGGGCTCGTCGCAGATCAACAGGCGCGGATCGGAAACCAGCGCGCGCGCAATCGCCACCCGCTGTTCCTCACCACCCGAGAGCTCGGCCGGCTTGTGCTGTGCACGGGCGGCCAGTCCAACCAGATCAAGTGCCAGCAAGGCCCGGCGCTTGCGTTCATGCGCCGGCAGGGAGGTCAGCAGCAAGGGCAGTTCCACGTTCCTGCGCGCGCTGAGCATGGGCAGCAGGTTGTAGAACTGGAAGATGAAACCGATATTGCGTGCCCGCCAGTCGGCAAGTTCAGCACTGGACAAGCCCTCGATGCGCCTTCCATCAACGGCGACACTGCCCGCGGTCGGCCGGTCCAGTCCGCCGATCAGATTGAGCAGGGTGGTCTTGCCGGAACCCGAAGGTCCCATGAGCGCGATGAAATCCCCTTCGGCGATGTCGAGATCTATCCCATGCAGCACATCCACGCTCTGCTGTCCTCGGACGTAGCGCTTGCAAACGCCGCGCAACGCGATGAGAGGCGTGCCGGGAACAGGCATGAGTCAGGGAGCTTCTGGTGGCGGCGCCTGTGCTGCCGGGGAGGGTGCACCGGAGTGTGCGTCCACCGGCAGGAAGCCGACGCGTACGCCCATGTCGGGGACGATCCGGGAATCCCGGCTGAGCAGCGCAATCCGGACCCTCACCGTGGCCTTGCTGCGATCGGCCGCGGGAATGATCGTGATGACCCGTGCCGGGAGTTTCTCGCCGGGGTAAGCGTTCAGCACTGCCTCAACGGCCTGACCCGAGCTCACCCGACTGATATGGGCTTCGTTCACATCCACCTCGATTTCGAGGGACTCCATGTCCACGATGGTGCCGATACCGGTACGCGTAAAGCCTCCCCCGGCGGAGATCGGCGATACGATTTCCCCGGGCTGGGCCGCCTTGACCGTGATTACGCCACTGAAGGGCGCACGGACCACGGTATTGTCGAGCGCCACCCGGGCCACCCGGACGGCACTCTCCGCAACCGCCACCTGCCGACTTTGCAAGCGCAGGCGGGCCTTGAGCGAATCCACGGCGAGGCGTGCGTCCTCTGCCTGCTGGCTGCTGGTGAGCTTGCGCGCCACCAGGGCATCCTGACGCTGCACGTCGCGCTCGGCCTGCGCGAGTCGCAACTCCAGATCCGGCAGTTCGGCGCGCGCCGCCCCGGCCCGCGCGGTCGCCAGCTCGAGATCAGCCCGCGCGTCGGTGTCGTCCAGACGCGCGAGGATTTCGCCTGCGGTTACCTGCTGGCCTTCTTCGATGAACAGTGACTCGACGCGGCCGGTTACCTTGGCCGACACCGTGGCCTGCCTGCGGGCAGTTACATAGCCGGTGGCATCAAGGATCACCGCATCGTCCGGCGTCTCGACGACCGGTGATGGAAGCTGTGCCGCTGGTGGTGTGTCGTGTGGTTCCTGATTTGCAAGCCAGAACGCCACTCCGGCAACCAGCGGCAAGGCTGCGAGCCACCAGCGCCAGCGTCGGCCTCGTGCGGCTGGTACGTCGCGTTCCAGACGCAACTGTTGGAGGATGTCCTGAGGGTCTTGGCTCACGCGGTCCGCAATCGCTCAATGACCGATGAGGGAGAGGAATTCCTTGCGGGTATCGGCGTTGGTCTTGATACTCCCCCGCAGGGCCGAGGTGGCGGTGGTTGCCCCGGAATGACGCACCCCCCGGGATTCCATGCACATGTGGCGGCACTCGATGACCACGGCCACACCGAGCGGCATGAGGTGGGTCGCCAATGCGTCTGCAATCTGATTGGTGAGGCGCTCCTGCACCTGCAGGCGGCGGCTGAAGACTTCCACCAGGCGCGAAATCTTGGACAGTCCGAGAATGCGCTGGTCGGGCACGTAACCGATGTGTGCCTTGCCGAAGAAGGGTGCCAGATGATGTTCGCACAACGAGTAGACCGGAATGTCGCGTACGATCACCATTTCATCCACGCTCTGCGCGCCGTCCTCGAACACCTTGAGGATTTCCTCGGGTTTCTGACGGTACCCGCTGGTGTATTCGGCAAGAGCCTTGAGAAAACGTGCGGGAGTCTCGCGCAAGCCTTCACGGTCGGGATCCTCGCCGATCAATTTGAGGAGATTGCGGATGACTTCCAGGTCTTCAGGTGTGTGCATGATGTACGCTCGCTTGGGTGCCGGGCCTGTCCAGCACCGAGGTTGAAACCCTGCGGGGAGTTCCCCTTACCATACTGGACTCTGTGAGATCGGTCCATTTGCAGGAGCAGGGCCGGCGCGCAGGCGTCTGATGTGAGCGGTATGCAATCAATGAGGAAATGTCTCAAGTGACGGCTGCGGAATGTCTGCTCGAGGTCGCGACCGGGAATGATGGCGATCTGATCCTGCGCCTGCAGGGAGACTGGACTGTGACGAAGGCCCTGCCGCCCATGGAGCCTCTGCGCCTTGCGATCGAGAGCGCACGCAGCCTGCGCTTCGACGATTCCGCATTGGCAGCATGGGATTCCTTGCTGATCGTTTTTCTGCGGCGGGTGATGGCGCTCGCGCACAGTCATGAGGTGCGGGTTGCGGTACAGGGATTGCCGCAGGGTGCACAGCGGCTGCTCGCACTCGGCAGTGCCGTGCCAGAGCAGGCCGGGGCACGCCGCTCAGGCGTGCAGGCCTCCTGGCTTGCACGCCTCGGTTCGAGTGTGCTCGCGGTGGGTGAGGAACTGCGCGCCCTGCTTTCTTTCGTGGGCGAGATTGCCCTCGCGGTGGGGCGCCTCGTCCGCGGACAAGCGCGTTTCCGGCGCGCCGATTTCCTGCTGATCCTGCAGCAATGCGGTGCGCAAGCCCTGCCCATTGTCTCGCTGATCAGCTTCCTGGTCGGGATGATTCTGGCCTATGTGGGCGCCGTTCAGCTCAAGCAATTCGGAGCGCAGATTTTCGTTGCCAATCTGGTTGGGCTCGGCATGGCGCGCGAGATGGGTGCCATGATGACAGCCATCATCATGGCTGGCCGCACGGGAGCGGCCTTTGCGGCCCAGCTCGGGACGATGACGGTGGGCGAAGAAATCGATGCCTTGCGCACCAGTGGTTTCTCGCCCATGGAATTTCTCGTGCTGCCGCGCATGCTCGCTCTGGTGCTCATGGTGCCCCTGCTGTGTCTTTACGCCGATTTGCTCGGCATCCTGGGCGGTGCCGTGGTCGCCATCACTTCCTTCGATATCAGTTATTCCCAGTACCACGACCAGACCCTGGCCGCGCTCGAGTTGCGGCAGTTCGGGCTTGGCCTGATCAAGGCCGCGGTATTCGGTGTGTTGGTGGCGATTGCGGGTTGTCTGCGCGGTATGCAGTGTGGACGCAGCGCGGCCGCAGTGGGCGGCGCAGCCACGTCCGCAGTTGTGACCGGCATCGTGTGGATCATCGTCGCCGACGCGCTGCTGACCATCCTGTACGACGTGCTCGGATGGTGATGACATGACCAACTCCGGCATGGCGCACGTGGAGGTGAAGGGACTGACCATGGCCTACGGCGGCTTGGTGGTCCAGCGTGATCTCGATTTCACGATTGGGCGCGGCGACATCTTCGTCATCATGGGCGGCAGCGGCTGCGGCAAGAGCACCTTGTTGCGCCATCTGGTGGGTTTGCAGCAACCGGCCGCCGGTGACATCTGCTATGGCGGCACCAGTTTCCTGCAAGCCTCGGCGGAGCAGCGCGCCCACCTGTTGCAGCGCTTCGGCGTGATGTACCAGCAGGGAGCATTGTGGAGCTCGATGACCCTGGCTGAGAATGTGGCCTTGGCGCTCGAACAGTACACGTCCCTTTCGCCGAACGAGATTCGTGAGCTTGCCTCGCTCAAGCTGGCGCTGGTGGGGCTTGCCGGTTTCGAGGATTATTACCCCTCGGAGATCAGTGGTGGAATGCAGAAGCGGGCTGGCCTTGCGCGGGCGATGGCGCTGGATCCCGAGATCCTGTTCTTTGACGAACCGTCGGCCGGGCTTGACCCGATCAGTTCCCGTCGCCTCGATGAGCTCATCCTCGAACTCCGGGAGAGTCTCGGGGCCACGATCGTCATCGTGACCCACGAACTTCCAAGCATCTTCAGTATCGGGACCAACGGAATTTTCATGGATGCGGAGCGCAGGACCATCATTGCCAGCGGCAATCCGCGCCAGCTTCTGACCGAATGCGAGGATCCCAAGGTGCGTGAATTCCTGACCCGCGGGGAGCAGCGTTGATGAGCGTGCGCGCCAATCCAACCCTCATCGGAGCCTTCATTGTCGGTGCGGTCGTGCTGCTCATCGGCGGCGTGTTCCTGTTCGGGTCCGGCAGGCTGTTCCAGGACAACATGGATGCGGTGCTCTACTTCGATGGAGATGTGCAGGGGCTCAATGTGGGGGCGGCAGTCAAGTTCCGCGGCGTGCGCATGGGTGAAGTTACTTCCATCTCGACGAGGGTCGAAGATGGGACTACCGAGGTCTCAATCCCTGTGACCATAAATGTAGTCGGAACCCGGGACCTCGCGCGCCAGATGGCCGGCAAGAGGAAGATGGACCCCTTCGAGTTCATGGTGCATCAAGGCTTGCGTGGCCAACTCCGTACGGAGAGCCTGGTCACCGGGCTGCTCTTCGTGCAGCTCGATTTCTACCCCGATGCACCCGCAACCGATCTGCCGCTCATCGATCCTGCAACAGGTCTGCGTCGCATCCCGACTGTGCCCACCATCCTGCAGGAGGCGCAGGTCACGATGCGTGGCCTGGTGGAAAAACTGGAGAAGCTTCCGCTGGCCGACATGCTCGAGTCCCTGCATGGAGTGCTGGAGGGTGCGGACAAACTGCTCAACGCCCCCGGCGTCCAGCAAGCGCCGGAGCGGCTGGAAGCCACCCTGACCCAACTGCAGAGCGCAACCGAAGACACCAATGCCCGGCTCGGCCCCTTGTTGACCAGTGCGACCGAGGCACTCCAGAACATCAACGCGCTGGTCGCAGACCTGTCGCCGGTAGTCACACGGGCCGGGCAGACGCTCGATCACCTGGACAACATGAGTCGAGGCGACGGCGTGCGTCTGCTGAAGGATCTGGATGCGGCAGTCAAGGAGGCGAACGCCACACTGGTCCAGACCCGGGCCGCCATGGCGGGTGTGGAAGATCTCGCGCAGCCCACCTCCGCCACCGGGCACCAGTTGCGTTCCACCCTCAATGAATTGCAGGCTGCCGCTCGCGCAGTCAATGAACTGGCCTCCGCGCTCGAGGCACAGCCCAATTCGGTGATCTTCGGCAGACAGGAGAGACTGGGCGAATGAACAGACCTGCCACCCTCTTGGCCGGCTTCGTGTGCATCGCCGTTTCGGCCTGTGCCATGAAGCCGTCCACGCCCACCCGGCTCTACGGCCTCACGCCTCAGTTGCAGGCGGCATCGGTGACCGTGACGGAGGAGGGCGCGATGCCCTCGCTGGTGGTGGGGCCGGTGGATCTGCCGGCCTACACGCGAAGAGCGCCCCTGCTCACCTTGCATGGCGATGGTGAATACAGATCCTCATCCAGCGGACGCTGGGCCGAGCCACTGGAACAGAACGTGACGCGCGTGCTGGCCGAGAATCTGTCCCGCGCGTTGGGTACCGCGGAAGTCAGCCTCCTGGGGTCGGCTCCGCCGGGCGCGGAGCGACAGGTGATGGTGCAGTTCAGCGAATTTGTGGTGACCGATCAGCAGGAAGTCAGACTGATTGCCTACTGGCGGATACTCGATGCCTCCGGCCGCAATACGCTCGCAAGCGGCAAGAAGGAGCAAGTCGAATCCGTGTCCACGCTGGGGGACGCCGATATTGCGGCGGGCATGAGCCGTGCACTGGCCGCACTGTCGGAGGAACTGGCTACGGCCATGCGCGCACTTCGCCCTTGAGTTTCGGGCCTGAAATCGGGTACAGGGGATAACGGCGGGCTCGCGCGGCCCTGAGGGCCACAGCGTCGGGCTCGTTATTTCACCCAGCGCGACCGAAGCAGAAAAAAATCACGCCGACGCTGTGCACGCAGCATCGGGTCTTCAACCGGGAATGTCGGTCCGCGATGGCTGTCGATTGCCGTCAAGGCAGCCACGAAGTTGCTCTCCCACAGCTTGGCGGACTGCATTCGGGATGGGTCCGGATGCTTCGTTACCCGACCGATTGTGGGATTGCTGTTGATCTCATAGATCCGAGGCTCCCCTTTCACGATGGCATAGTCGACCCTGCCATAATCGACATGCGCGAGCTGAAATGCTCGCATCAGGACCCCTGCGTGCTGGTTCTCAGCCAGGTTATCGAATTCCTCGCGGTAAAGTTCTGCGCCGGCAATTCCCTCCTCACCATGCTTCGCCATCCAGTTCCCTTCATGCACTGCCAAGGTGGTAACGATCCGGTCGCCGACCCGGAAGGCGGCAAGTTTTCGGAACAACCCCGGCCGCACCGGCTCGGCACAGTACTCCACGATCATCAAGTCGCGCTCTACGTGGCCAGCGGCCAAGGCTCGAGCAATTTCGACACGTAAAAGGCCCGGCTCATCGATGAGATCAGAAAGAACTCCGCGATGCGCCGCTTCGGTGCGCAGGAATACCGGCCAGCGATCCACCTCATCCGAGCTCTCCAAGCGCCAGACCTTGAAACTGTTGATTCCGGCACGCCACAAGCGTTCCAACAGGGTGAAACGCGGACAGAAACGGCCCGGATCGTTCAACACCCGCATACCGCGCCCCACGAGTTCGCGCCGGGCATGGGCAGCCAGTTCCAGTTCCCAGGTGCCGAGCCGGTCCATGTCGGTGAATATCCAAGATGCCGAGGGCAGCCTGCGAGCACGGAACAGGGCGTCATAGGACCATATTCTGAGCTCCGGCACGCCCGGATAGTTGAACAACTGGCGGTGTGTGATTCGCGGCCATGTCATGACGACACAGATCAATTGGGTGAGCTCCCTGAATAGCCCGCATTCCGGTCGGGCTCGTTGACAAGCTTATTGGTTGCTGAGAACAATGTCAGCGCACTCCGGTACCTCGCAAAGGAAATACCAATGAAAAAGATCCAACTCAATCCTGCCAAACTTTATGGCTTCAGGATTCTCGGTTTGTCCCAACGCGACTTTCGCGGTGCCGCCAAAATCGGCTCCAAGGAGGGCGTCAAAGTCACGCTTCTTGGCAGCAAGATAGGCGGCAAGGTAGGTGAGAAGCCGGCAGTACGCCCGCTGTAAACACAGCCCAACAAGGGAAGGCAGCGTACGCTGGCCGTACCGGTTCCGGCGACATGGCCTCTATAGCCACTATCGATTACGGCTTCGCGCCTGACGGTGATAGAGCAAGAATCATCGACCGCAAGGCGCGGGCCTACCTTGCCGAAAGCATCGAGCACATTGCCAAGCAGAGCGCCGGAATAATCCCCTACAATGTGGCCGCGCTGACCGGGTTGATCGAGGGACTCCGGCAGGGTCAGCAATATCCGCCCGGAACCTACGGCACCTACTTCGAGCTGGCCCTGTGCCTCATGGACGAGGACTACGACAGGGCGGAAAAGCTCTTTGACGCCTTGGTGTGCGACGAGGTG
>Ga0315909_10003842_pt1 | contig 18086 bp, 38 predicted proteins | sample LakEriMetagenome_11_FD_203527 | JGI IMG/M metagenome (GOLD analysis project Ga0315909, IMG submission 203527) | Freshwater fungal communities from buoy surface, Lake Erie, Ohio, United States - Buoy 2 MA125 | ecosystem: Environmental > Aquatic > Freshwater > Lake | place: USA: Lake Erie, Ohio...
TTTTACTTTTTTCATCTCAATCTCAACATCCCATTCAGTTTGTTGTAGTGCAGATGGTTTCAAATTCCCTTGATAAGATTCTCTGTGACTTTTAAGTTCACTCTCTCTTTTTAACCCAAAATAATTGGTAAAACATATAGACTGTGACATAACACCAGCATCCCACCCTAACATAACATCCTCCTCACTAAACTTCTTATCACCCATCAACTCAAGTGCTTTTTGGAATCCTTTTATATACCCACCTTGAGCTGTTCCAAAATGTTCCCATAACTGACATTCTTCCCAAGCCAACTCATCCAAATCATAACCACGTTCAATTGCTTGGCAGTTTTTGATAGATAATGATAATCCTTCTTTATTCAATGATGTTGACGCAATAACAACCCCCTTGTCATCTTCAAGGATATAGTTTACTTCTGTTTTAATCAATTTTGCTTTCATCAATCAATCATTTTATTTATTAATAAGTTCAAATCTACGTGTTGAAATGTTTCTTTTTGCAAATTCAACCACATCAACCTCATCATACCACTCACTTAATGGACGAGCATATTGTGAACCAAATGATATTGAACGATACACAACAAGTGGTTCATTTGTGTCCGTGTGATTACACATACAAATGACTTCATATTGTCCACCTTTATAGTGTTGATATTTCTCTCCTGGTTTTGGGTAATTAACCATCATTGTTAAAATTTATTATTATATTTCCACTCCTTCCAATTATCAAAGTCCTTAAGATACTCCATTCTTTTCACATCCATCGTATATGCTTCTTCTATGATATCATAAAACTTATCCCAATTGATGTCTTGAAAATGAGTATCACTATCAAGTTCTACTTGTTCTTTTATAAATTTTACAGGGTTCTGTTCCATATTATTCTCCATAATGTTCCAATTGTTCTTCGTTGAAGATGTGTAACAACCCGTAATCGTCCATCTCACCTACAACTCGGATGTCACCCTTAATGGTTTCAAATACACCAATGATTGTGCAAGGAAATTTATACCCTTTAGGTTTCCATGCCTTGTCTCCTACCTTAAATTTTGTTTCTCTCATAATTGTTTTTTTTAATGATAAGAAATTAATATGAAAGAAAAAACCCCTCCGATTAAGGAAGGGTTAAAAAAATTATAAATGTGATACCAAAATATCCAAACAATAACTTTTATATGCCGGATATTCTTCAAGAACGTCTTTATTCAAAATAACTGAACCGCTGTATGTTGGATCTGAAAAAATTAAATGGGTGTTTGATAGTTCATCAAGTACTATTTTATTATAAACCCTCATTCTTTTGGTGTTGAACATATCGTCGTCTTTACCTGTTTTTGAATCTGGTGCCCCGAAATACCCAAAAGAAGAATATGGTTTATCTTTCAAAATTTTTTTCATTTCAGAAATCATAAGTGATAATATCTGTAATGGTATATTTTCTTTTGTAAAATAAGAATATTCATCACTATGTTCTTGTCCATGCCCAGCCAATTTAGCTTGTTTGACATAAAAATCTTTATTCATTTTTGGAAAAAAGGAAATCAAATAAAAATCGTATTCGTATTCTTCAATATGAACTATGTATTTGTATTTTGGACTTCGGAAAGTATAAATATGAAGTTTTTTGTAATTTTTGGTTTCTGACGGGTTAGTGGTTTGTACAAATCTCCAACCAAATTTTTCTTTCAGTTGATCGGCATGTTCTTGCGAAAACTTTACTTCATTTAATATTTTTCGAATTAAATCACGCATTAATATTTTTTTCTTTTTTTTCTGACTGCTTCACCATATTCTTTACTTCCCACTTCTAAAAGATTCCAATTACCATAAAAATTAGGATCTTCCATACTACACTTGCCTGATTCTTTCAATTCTTTATTGAACTTGTCAGACATTTCTTGTGTGTAGTTAACAACGAAAGGAAGTTTTGATTTCATATCTTTTTATTTTTGTTCAACAAATATAAAATAAATATTTTAAATAACAAAAAAACCCTCCTTTTTTTTGGGATGGTTCTTTTTTAATATCTTGGTAAGTTTTTTTGTTCTAACCTATTATTGTATTCTTGTTCGATTTCATTTTTAAGATTCATCCACATTTCATCACCGGTTTCATCTAGTTCTTCGATAAACTTTTCACCATCATAGTTACAATAATCAATCATGACCATATCAAGTGTTGGTGTCATAAAAAATCCATTACTTTCACAATCATCAACTTTCATAATACTATACTTCAAAGGTAAATTTTTGTGCGGAAATTTAGAGTATAAATCAGTGTGTGTTGGATTTTTATCATAGTCATGCATTCTACGAATCATTTCATTGTATTTGTCACCTCCTAAATCCATTGGATCGTCTTTTTTCTTTCTACTGAACCATCCTTTTTCATTAAGAATTCGTTTTTCCAAGTTTGCGTTTGCTTCTTGTATATGTCTGATTTTACTAAAACTTCTATTCATAATAATTTTTAATTATAAATATTTGTTTGAAGTGATTTTATAACTTCCATATATTGTTTTTTTTCTTCTTCGGGAACTTTAATGTATACCAAAGTAAAAACTTTTCTATCAGTCTTTTGAATTTCAAATTAATAGTAAATATATTTATCGAAATCTTTTTCTTCTATTTCAAAAGGGAATTTTTGAGTTTCAATTTCTATTTTAATGGTTTCAGGAAAAAACTGATTCATTCCAACACCAACACATATTTCAATTACATTTTTTTCCTCCATCACAACATTTATTTTTTATTTTATATTCTTTGTTTGTATAAGTACCAACGTGAATTTTTTCAATTATAGTGTCATTTATAATTAAATCAATTGTGTCTGAAGGAATTTCTACACAATTCCATTCTTCATCAAATCCTCTATAATGCCAATGACATGGTTCAGTATAAATTGTTTCACACCAAGTCACAGGTTCTCTTCTGATTTCATAAATTTCTACATATGTTATAGAACAACTTGTCAATAAAAATGTCAAAAGAAAAAAAAGCGTTTTCATATTTTTGTTTTATCTATTAATATATATGGTGGACTAATTTTGATACGAGATCCGTCACTGTTTTTATAAAACACCGTGTCACCCAAAAAATCTATAGAATCAGTGTACCACACACCTTCATATGGTTTATTGTTATAATAAAGTGTTTTGTGGATTTCATATGTGTAATTCTTACTTTGACAAGAAAATAATAATAATCCAAAAATTAAATACCATTTCATTTTACTATTGCTTTTTCGAAAATGTTTATAAGTGATTGCACTTGCTCCATTTTAGTAAACCGTATTGCTGGTTCAGTATTAAATACTTCAACATACCATTCACCATTTTTACATTGTTCATTATCACATGAAATAAAAGATAAACCACTTGAAATTTCATAACTATAATAATACCAATCTTTATTATCTGAACCGTATTCGAATTCTTTTTCGAATCCCAATATTTCTAATTCTCTTTCTGTCATACTTCTTGATTTTTACTAACTTTTTTGAGGATTTCTTCCAAACTAAAACTAACCTGTGATTTGATTTTCGCTTCGTATTCCAATCTTATTTTATCTGTTTTTTTATTGAACATACTGTGAAGTCGTTTAGTATTTTTTTGGTTCAATTTAACTTCGTAGTGATAAACGTGATTTGTGATTTCAATTTTATTATCTTCAATGACAACAAATATTGCCAAATCTTCATTTATGATATATTTCTTTTCTGCTAATGGAGCAATTGCAAATTTTGATTTATCGTTTTTGATAAGGTTCCGACAAATTGCCATACAAGTATCTTCATAGTCTGTGGTTTCTTCAACGGTTCGAAAAATGGAATTATTTCTTTCCCAACGATAATACTTAACTGAAATCCTTTTCAATAACTGTCTAACCCAAATTTTAAAACTCATAACTTATCTTTTTTTTCAAAGATAGATAATTTTAAATGATTAAACAAACTTTTGTTATTTAAATTTTTTGATTTTACCTAAACTTCTTTGTTTTTTTGCCCAGTCCATCCAAACTTTCTTCACTATTTTCCAATCTTCAGATGGGTTATCAAATTTTCTTTTGTTTTCTTTGAACCAATCATCCATTGCATTTTCAAGTGTTTGTCTTTTTGATTTCGATCTAATAATCAATCCTTTAACATATGCTGGCACTTCTTGTGGTGATATTAAATATTCCAAATTATTATCATAACTTGAATATTTTACATTCATGTCCTCAAAATTTTGTTGTCCAATATGTTCCAATTCATGTGTTATTGTTTCTCTGATTTCAGCAACAAAATCATTCATGACTTTTGGAAAATCTTTTGGATTGAACTTAATAATAAGGTTCATGGTTTCCATATCTCCGTCACCTGATATATCGTATGAATCATCCATTTCATCATCTTCTTCAAACTTTACAGAAAATTCAAATTCAACATCTTCACCCATTCTTTTAAATGTATAAGTTTCCGAAAAATCTTCCCTATTCTTAAACATTTTTATCAAAAACTTAGTTAATACCGATATATGTCTATCTAAAACACTTTCATTTAATGTAATATCTTCGTTCATAAATTTAACTTCATCATTACATTCTTCAACAAACCACGGTGTAAAAATCCAAACCCTAATATCCGACTTTATTAAAATGTCTTCCAGAAATTCAAGTTCTTTTGTATATTCATCGACATGACTTTTATATTTAGTTTTAGATCGGATTTCATATTCCCTATCAGTGGAATTATAATCAACCCAAATATTACACAATCCTCCCCAAGAAATTTGTTCAATTATTTTTTCAATCAACCTCAAATTTTTTTGAATCGTTTCGGTATTTTCTTGGATGTTTTTCAAAGTTCAAAAATTAATTATTGATTTAGGTGTGTCATCAAAACCCCACCCAAAGAAGATGCGTGTACTTGCAAATGATTAATAGATTCGATGTCAAGTTTTCTTTTCTTTTTAGTATAATCCAATCCGAGCGTTCCGATAAACTTACCATCAATTGTTTTGATTGCAAATAAATAACCAGATTTACATCCGGTGTCTTCTGCAATATATTTTAAACCATATGTTGCAATTTTTTCATCCTTATAATCAGGTATTTCAATAACATCATTCAGTAATAGTTGATTTATTGATTTAGAAAAAAGATTTACAGGTATGTTATGAAAATTTGATTGTACAGAACTTACATTAGAATTGACAGTTTCGTATATTATTGAAAACTTTGCCATTGATTTTCCTGTTGGATAAAAATTTCCTCCGTTGTGGAATTGTGTTACCCAAACCCTGTCAGCATCGAATTCGTCTTTGATGTGTTCAATTTTAGTGTTTACAAGTTCACTAACACGAAGGGTATCCATAACCATATCTGGTTTTTGTTTCTTTTTTTCCAATCTTTCTTTGATATATATTACAAGAATTGGACCTAATACACCTGTTATAAATGCAACAATAATTCCAGTCATAATTTATCTTTGTTGTTCTTTTTGAAATGCTTGTTTTATACCATTCCACAACATTAAAAGTGCCGATGCCATTTCGAAACTTTGAAATACTTTATCACTTGTGGTTCTTTGATTACCCGATTTTACTTCTTCTGCTTGTTTTTTGGAATACTCAAGCATTTTTGCAGTTTTATCTGTCCTATCAAAATCATCCAAAGATTCCAAACACTTATTCGCCAATCGTTCAACTTTATTAACATCACCATATTGAACAGCATTATATAGACTTGTACATGCCTTTGCTCTTTCAGGATGCTTGTCCTTAATCGATTTTATTGTTTCACTAAAAACCTTTAAAAGATCTTCTTCAGTTTGAATTATTTTTTCTTTATTTACGCCACTTTCATCGCCTTCCAACAGGTATCTTCTTTCCAACCTGTAATTAGCTTCCATTATATGTTTCTTTTTTCTGAAATTTGTCATAACGATTTTACTTAATAAATATAATAATAAAAGAAAAAACCCACCAATAAATGATGGGTTTAAACAAAATATGAAAAGAATTATTTGTTTTTCTCGATTACAGACCAAATGGTTCCCGCCAATGTCACAACACCACCGACAATTTCTGTCACGGTTGTTTCATCGATTAACCCTTTCATAATCAAGATACCACCAACAAATGTTAATGTGTGTCTTACAATTCCTAAAATTTGTTCTTTACTCATTTTTATTTTTTTTAAAGATTATGTTCATAAGTGTTAACCCCTATGAATCAGTAAGTACTTAAATATAAATATCATTTCAATCCTTTTTGTAAAAAAAAATGATAAATCCAATACCAACTGCTGAAAAAATCATAGACAATAAAACTATACCAAAATCCAAAATAAACATATTAATAAAGATTATTTTAAAACCATGTATTTAACCCCATCGACAATCTTTGTAACATACTTACCACCATCTTTTGTTTTTTTGTTAGCATTCTTTGTTGACTTACTTGTTTGGATGTTTTTTTCTTTTTCACCAAACATTTTTTCTAAAATTACTTTTTTTGAATATCTTTCCATAACACAAACTTAATCATTTTTTTCTTCATCTGAAAGCCAATCATCAAATATTTGTATCCATCTATCCCAAGCCGGTGATAACACTAAGAAGAAACCAAGTAATCCCATAAAGAAAGAAAATACACTAACATCCGATTTTAAATAATATTCAAAACAAACCAAACCAATAAACAAAACAAGGGTGGTTCCAATGATAGAAACAATAGATTTCATAATAATATATTTATGGTTTTAAAATAATACCTGTCGAAAAGAAATAAACGGGTTTATCAACACCAGTTATGAAAATTCTTTGAACATAATCAATTTTGGGTGTGACAAACAATTTCATTTTAATATCATACGCACCAAAACCAAACGGATCGTTAAAAGTGTTTTCATCAAAATCAATATAACATTTGTCATTCAACCTTGATGAAACACTTACCCTTAAATCTGTTTTGGGAATATCTAATTTCAAAATTTCTTTTGAAGTGTACTTTGTTTTTACAAGTGGGTTAGTTTGTGATAACCCACATAAAGAAAAAACCATGGATGTTACTAATAATACTTTTTTCATATTTTTTTTATAAACGTTTATTTTTGTAGTCAGGACAGGATTCGAACCTGTGACCTTCCGCGTATCAGACGGACGCTCTAACCAACTGAGCTACCTGACTATATTTCTTGTCTTTCCAAGATGTCAACCACTGTGGAGCTACCCACTACTATTCACACTATGTGGTAATGTAACTGTTACTTGTTACTGTGCTAGCCTCTCCGCTATGAGATATTTAATCGGGCTCGTGTAGTCAGGACAGGATTCGAACCTGTATTGTTGAATTACCCAGCTTCAACTGCTTAAGTATAGCGTCTACCATATATAGCACATACTATTACTCTTTGTACTTTCATTCCGCCACCTGACTATTTTTGCACGCCCCCAAGGACTTGAACCCTGACGAACGGATTTGGAATCCGTGATGCTACCAATTACATCAGAGACGCAAATTGTAGGACCCGCTCCCTACACTGGATTTGTACTTCATCCTATTCAGCGTTTTTGTAGTCAGGGTGGGATTCGAACCCACAACAATACAACCATTCTTCAGGGTGTGATACCGTTTTCACATTACATATTACCTGACTATATCAAACTATTAGTTCTTCAGCTTTCTACTCCCAGCACCGAGGAATTGTATATAACTTAGCCCGTCTCACCGCTGTATGGGAACTGAAGTTTACTAATGTATGCAGGACATCGCTTAACCTGCGGTGCTGATATCATTACACACCTTTGATGTTTCCATCACGCGATTTTTTTGTACACCCGCTTGGAGTCGAACCAAGGACCTACTGCTTAGAAGGCAGTTGCTCTATCCTGCTGAGCTACGGGTGCATTTTGTTCTGTACTCCCACGGGGAATCGAACCCCGCTTTTCAGGATGAAAACCTGATGTCCTAACCGATAGACGATGGGAGCATATTATCAGTCTTTCCTGATCGTCACCTCTAACCCACAGGTATTACCCGTATCGTAGTAAAGCTTGGTTGGCTTCGTAAAGATGAACACGTGCCCAGCGTGCCGTCTTTCAGGAAGGGCTCTTCTAACTATTCATCTTTATCAGTTGCAGGAGCCGGGCTCGAACCGGCGATCTCGGCTTATGAGACCGAGCGGATAACCATCTTCCACATCCTGCGATTTACCATTTGTGAATCATAGTTAACACACACTCTCGTTTCACCATCTTGTGTTAACAGGTTAATGTACTTTACGAGTTTCCCGTTTCTTATGTCACAATATTTTAAAAAAGGACAAGGCAGGACTTACATTCTTTCTTGCATTCCATCTCAAGAACTGCCTATTACCAGTGGGTTTGTGGTTACCTTGTCCAAATATGTATTTCAAAGAACTTTCCTTTTCTTCACGGGAGTAGGATTCCTATCTCTAAACATCCTACCCCCGTTGTTTCTTCTACAAAGATATATAATCTTTTTTGATTTGCCAAATCTTTTTTGAATTATATTGAAACAAAAAACCCATCTTTGATTAAGATGGGTTCATATACTTTTTTTATTTTATTTATTTTCTGAATTCAGCGTCCAATCTTTCTTCTAAATCCTTAACACCTTCTGTTCCTTCTACGTTTCCTTCTTCTCCACGTCCACTGGCATATTCTACATAATATCCAAAAGTACTCACAGGATGTATAAATTTTACTTCGTGTAAATCTATATATAAAGTACCACCATCTAATGGCATTGGTTTCATTAAAGTAATTGTTCTTGCTTGTTTTTCTGGATCCGATGAAGGATAATTTGGTTCTAACATTTGGACACTACCAACACATTTAAATCCCATATTTTTCAATTCTTCGACATATTCCGCAGTTTCCCTTGGTGTAATTGTAGATGTACAGTATTCAGAAAAAGTTTTGAATGTTGGTAATCGTTCGTATTTTGCTACCTGTTCAGAAACTAATGGTTTTACTATTCCATGTTCAGCATTGAACAGGGTTTTCATTCTTTTGATGTGTTCGTTTAAATTCATTTTTTTTTAATTAAATCAGATTATGCTACTTATATAAGTAAATATACCTTTGAACAAAAAAAAAAACACCCCGTGAAGTGTTTTTTCAAAGTTCTTGAACTTTTTTCATAATTTCAGTTACCTCATCAGAAGATAAATAACCGATAACATCATTTGTGATGGGTGTATTATAAGTTATTTCCCACTCATTTTCATTACCAAAAAGAACCGCAAGTTCCCATTGATTGTCAGTATTAGTGTAAGATCCGTATCGTCCATTGATTTTGAATCTAACAACTGACACACCATATCCATTATCAAAGAATATTTTTCCATGATACCCATCACCGGCTGAATGTTCTTTGAATTCTATATCGTCAAATGTTTTCATTTTCTTTTATTATGCAATTTTTAATTTGTAATAAGCTTGCAACCGTCCATCCAAGTGTTGCAACAATATTATCGATGTATATACTGAAAAATGTATTAAAAAATAATATCAATAACAAGAACCAAGGTAGTATATTTTTCATATGATTGTTTTACAATACATATTTTGAAATATCATTTAATTTCAAATGCACATTTCATTACTCTTTTTATTTTAACTGAATCTTCATAGTTTCCGATAACAACACCATCTTTGATTGTGAATGCGTGTCCTGAAACTATAACAAAAAATGTCCCAATTGGATTTTTCTTAATAAATGTTCCAACCGTCATATTTCGTTTTTTAACCTCACCTTTGACTTTAACATCATATGACAATGTTCCAAACATTGATGGGGTAAATCGGTATCCAACTAAATAAACTTTTTTTTGGTTTACAACAACTTCCTCATTTGCCATTTTAACCAACTTAAGAGATGTTCCAAAAGTCCCACATCGTGGTTTACGATTGAAGTGTGTCGCAACATATTCGTGAGCAACATCATAAGGAATTTCGAATGAAGAAGCAAATGCCCTGACAACACAATCTTTTGTTTCTCCTTTGGCAATTGCAGAATTAGAATATCCCTTGATTGCCTTTGATGTCATTTCGTATGGTAGTCTGTTTTTCATATCACAAAGATACAAAAAATAATTTGACATCAAAAAAAAAGACTCCAAAAAGGGAGTCTTAATAATAAATTATAATTAATTTCTATTTAGTGAGGACTATTACGCACCCGCTTTATAGAAATAATCACCAAAAGTTTTTTCGGTATTCAATCTTTCCATTTCTGAATTACCTAGTAATCGTTGAATATGATAAGGTATATTAGCCCTACCTAATTCCAATCCCGCAGCAAAGTTATTAATGTAATCGATGATATCATCATAGTCACCATCACTTATACTTTCCAAACATTCTTCCACTCGGTAATATTGAGCTTTATCTTTAATCTCTGCAAGAGCGTCGCGTAACATAAATAAATCATCATAAATATATCCTTGTGAATTATATATTTTTGCAGCAATCGAACAATCTACCCAAGCATTTCCAGCTGCGGTTCCTTTTTTAATTTCCGCAGCATCTTGAGTTGATACTGCAGCTTCATTCACAACACGTCTAATAAATTTTGTCAATTGTGACTCCGACAATCTAATTATTTTTTTTCTTTTCATAATATTTTTTTTCTTTTTTTATTTTTTATATAAATATATCTTGATTAAAAAAAAACACTATATTTGTATTTCAAACCAAAAAAATTAGAAAAATGAAAAACATAATTTTTATCAGAAAGTCAGATAACATTACTACAAAAATTTCAAAAATTTTAGTTTATTGTTACTTGTTGTCCATTTTTGTTATAATACCAATAAGTCAGGTGTTGATGAATTCACTTGCTTTACATTCATTTGATTCTCCAAAATTTCAACTTCATCAAGTTTTAACTTACCCATTATTTCATGCTCAAGAACCAACCCATTTGTTGTGGAATCTTTCTTTCTTTATAATATTTTCATCTCAACTTGAAAATATGATTAGTAAAACTAACTACCTGATAATGTTGGTAATAAGTATTGTCGTTAACGTCATATTAATAAACGTTCTATTTGTTTTACAAGGTGATGATTCTTTGGTGGGTAGTTCAGGTTTTGTTGCAACAATAGTGACAGTTTTTCTTTTCTTTTCTAATGATAATAAATTAAAATTCCTTTCTGTTGTCTTTATTTTTGACACATTAATCTCATTAAAACCTTCTCCTGAATTAAACTTTACCGCAGTAGGACACTTTTACGGTATTATTGGTGGTTTGGTATTTATTGGATATTATAAACTAAACAACTTATTAATGAAAAAGTCGGTATAACCGACTTTTTTTATTAATATTCAAATTCTTCATCATCGTAATCCCAATCTTCTTTGTCTTCATCATCTTTGTCAAGAAAATCATCAAAATTGAAATCGTCTTCAAAATGTGCGTTATATTCTTCATCGTCGTCTCTTTTCATTAACATTGTTCCTTCAGGGTCTTCAGCACCTGGTTGAAATATGTTTTTTGGCATTCTTCTATATGTCTTTGGTGAATAATCGTCGTAGTGTCTTTTTGTTCTTTCGTCATCAAAACCTTCTTCCAAGTCACCTTCGAAACCTTCTTCATATAACAAATCAATAATCTGATCAACTAACATATAAATGTATTGTGTTTCCGTTTCTTCACACTTTTCAGCATTTTCTTCCAATGCAGTTGCAACATCCATTTCATCCATTTGATTTAATTCTTCAAATGTAAATCCACATTCATTTTCCAATATATCTCTTGCTTCATCTAACAAATCTTGAAGTTTTTGTTCTCCTTTGTCGGTTTCACCCCACTCTTCATCTCTTCCCATCGAATGATTCATTTCAAAGTCATCGTCATCGTGGTTCATCTCAAACAAAGTTTTATTGACTATTCTTCTTATGTCTGATTCAGTTAATCTCGATTTCATATATTTTTATTTATAAATATTGTGGGTTTATTAAAAAGCTAATCTCTTGTTAACTCTTTCCAATTTTAATACATCAACTATTTCAACAAAATAATCTTCAACATCAGCTGAATTATTTCTTTCATCTGCAGGTATATCGTCGTAATAAATCGAAGAAAATAAATTTAATTCATCTACCAACATTTCAAAATTTGAATCTTTTTCTTCAAATATTTCATATAACATAATTTCACCATCATATTTTTCAATCAGGTTTCCAACTGTAACATATTGTCGTTTTGTAATATTATAAAATTCTTCTTCACTTTTTGTTTCACCTGTACCGTCACATTCGTCACACATTTCATTTCCACCCCCATCACAACTACCACATTCTTCATTTCCACTCCCTTCACAATTTGGGCACTCAAAATTTCCACTCCCCGAACAATCTCTGCACTTTTCTACACCTGAACCATCACAAATAACACATTCAACTTCTATTTCATCACCTTCTTCGTCTTCTTCTGTTTCTGTACCTTTACCGTCACAATGTCTACAATCTTCTGTACCACCACCACCGCAACTATCACAATCTATTCCACCATCCCCATCACAAGTTCTACAATATTCTTTTCCTGTACCTTCGCAATTAGAACAGTCTTGGTATCCATCACCATAGCAACTTGAACATTCATTTTCTATATAACCTGTGTCATCGTAAAAATCAATTGTTACAAAATATAAATCATTAATTAATTTTGTAATTTCCTCTTTTGTTTTATTAGATTGTATGAAAAATGCTGAATATATTGTTTTTACTTTGTCTGACATCAAATTAGTTGAAGACAAGATGGTTTGTGCCATTTCAACAGATTGACATAACGTATAGAATTTACGTAGAGTAATTAAATCTTGTCCGTACTCTTCTTTAGCAATATTTAATAATACTTTACCTAAAGATATAATTTTATTATCTGATAATGACATATCCTTATAAATATATCACTTTTCGATTAACACTGATGTTGTGATTGTTCGAACATAAATTGTTCAAATAATTCTGAATTAATGAATTCATTATGCATCATTTCAAATAAATCTTCCATAATTATATTTTTTTTACTTCGTAAGTATATCCAGAATCTGAATTGGTTTGGAATATGTCTTTCATTTTTTCTGCTTCTTCAAAAGAATTGAATTCCCAAATTTCACTTTCTGTGTTTAATAAAATAACAGGAACTTTTTTATTTCCTGATGCCGATCTGAGGTGTTTGATTATTACGTACATAAAATAAATATAAAAATAAAAACCCCCTTGTCAATCAAGAGGGTTCAAATTATTTTCCAATTACCAAATCGTCTAAATCTATTTGGTTGTTTCCTTTCATCCTTTCTTCTGCTTCATCATACATAAAGGACTTAACAACTGATGAAATGGATTGTTCTGATTGTGCAATTTTTGTTTCCATCCAATCTTCCAAAGTTTCTTCATCTTCCAACATTTCCCACATTTTGTAAGCAAGTGTTGCTATTGTGAAAAGTTGTTGCTTTGCCATGTATGAACCTTCTTTATGTTCTTCCTTGATTGTTCTTATGACATTTTCTAATTGTTTTTCTGTTATAATAATTTTTCCCATTTTTATGATGTTTGTTGTGTTATCATTTTTCCTTTGAGGTTTGCCTTTTTAATTTCATCAGCAATTAATGCATATAATGATGAAAATGAGGTTTGAAATTCCGTTTTGATTTGTTTTATGTTTTTTAAATCCAATTTATCTAAAAGCAATTTTAACCTTTCAGTATCTTTTACAATATTGTTTAATTTTTGTTGATCGATTTTTGCACCATTAACAAATTTTATTTGATTCAAAATTGATTCTATCTTTTTTTTCAAATTAAGTTTTTCTGTTTGCAAATTATTTGAATCCAATGAATCAAATGTTTGAAGTATTTCTTCTTTTGTATCATTAAGGAACTTTTGCATATCATCTAAAGAAATCGTTTCTGTTCCTTCTTTCAAATTCAAATATAACGAACTAGTTGCGTTTTGATGTTGAATCAAAATTCTTTTCTTTTCTTCTTCACTAATTATAAAACTTCTATGCATAATATTATAAATATCAATTCAATCAATAAATTCAACCTCAATTACCAAATTACCATCACCTTTGATTACACGATGGAATGTTTCTTTTGGAATGACTAATGTATCACCTTTTTTCAATAATTTTGGTAATTCATTATCCATTTGGAATTTCCAATTTGTTGACTCAATTATTTTAACTTTTCTATCTTCTTTATCCCTGTGCCATTTCAATTCAATCGGATCGATATTTTCATCGAACGTTCTAATTTTTTTTTCGTCAATATTTTTTTGTTTGAAGGGTAAATGTTTTTTCATTGTTAATAATCTTTTGAAAACTGTTCAAGGGTTTTTTTCATTATTTTAAAATAATCGTTATTAAACCAATCAAGTAATTCAGATAAGGTATCAAATCTATTTGGTAAATCTATTTTAGAATATGGTTCATAGTCTTCAGTCTCACCGTTGACATTATCAGTAATTTCAACATTTTCGATAGGGAGGTAACATTCTTGATTCCAATACGGTGTTCCATAACCGTATAATCCATATTTTTCAGTTTCGTAACTATATTCAATTGCTCCTTCCATTTTACTGAAAAAAAACTCAAGTGTGTAATTTTCTGTACGAACTACTTTGCGAAATAAATCTGTTTTATCATAAAGGGTGGTGATTAAATCATACGCCATTTTACAATCGATTTCCATATCGTAATCCTTTAAAAGAGTCACAACTTCCCCCAACGGTAAAGATGTATAATTTGAAATTTCTTGATATGAAAACCCTTGCTGATAAAACTTATTGACAAGTTTTATTTTTTTTTCAGAATGAAGATCTTCTTTCATTTCTTTCAATTGTTTTTCTGTAAGTATAATTTTCATCACCAATATCCACCGTATGTTTTACCACCCCAAAGATGTCCATACCTATTTATTCTACACGCCCAATAACCAGCAGTCATTCTATCTTTTTTTGCTTTACAGTTGTGTCTTGAAGCAAATGCCTTTCTTGCTTTGGGGTTAGAAACTTTCGCAGTTAATCCACCGTGAACATCACCAAAACTTATTTTCTTAACTTTTCTTGTTGATGGGTTCATAACATAAACCACATATTTTTTTCCTCCACCAGTGTTTCGCATCGGTCTACCAAGTTGAACTTTTCTTCCTTTGTATTCTGCTTCGTTAATACTATTTTCCAAAATGGGTACTTCAAGTCTTACAACTTTACCATTTGACAATCTTATTTTTTTTCCAAAGTCAGATTCCACAATCCACTTTTCTTCATTGTCAACATCAATTAAACCTTTATTATATAATGTTCTTGCCTCATTAATCAAGTTAAAAAATTCAGGCGAAAAAGGTCTGAATACGTTTTCAGTTAGTGGAATACCATTATCCAAATGGTAATTCATATTTTCGGATATTAATGTTTTCATATACATAAATACCTTTAAAACAAAAAAAGGTGAGCAACTACACTCACCTTTTTTGGGTCGTTCACGGAATGTGAATCTAACTTCCACCACTTTGTTTTGAAGATAAACAAAGAAACTGTTAGGACTCTATTTTAGATTTTGCCGATACTACTTCAGCCATAGAGACCTCCTTTGTGTTTCCGATAATTAAACATTCTTTTAATATGTCGTTTGGTATATGAATCAAAAAGTCTTTACCATTGAATGATGTCAACTTCTGATTCATTTCCAATGAACTATGTAACATTGTAAGAAAGATTTTGAACTGAACTTCATCCAAAAAAGATTCATTCAATATTTCCCCAAACTTAGGATGTATTACTGTTACTTGTTTTACTTGTGCCATGTTGTAAAATTATAAAACTTTTTTCAATTAATCAATTTTTTTGTACTCTATTTTTGATACTACTATATTTGTTATTTCGAAATATTTCAATTCTTCCATAAGTCTGTCTTGAAACTTATCTCTATACCAAGAATTGTATCTTCTTTTTCTTCTGTTCGCCTTTTCATTAGTAAATGAATAGCTATATTCATTGTTACTTAAATCAACAATCAAGTCAATTTCATAAACATAACCATATTCAGCACCCCAACTGTGCCTATACTTTCTAATGTTTTTGATTTTCAAAACACTATTATTCAATTCATTGTAATATGGGATTTTTTTATCAAAAAGTAAGGTAGTTTTTTTGAAATATTTTTTAGCAAACTTTACCTGTTTATCTGCAATTGATTTACCAAATTTCTTTACGTGTTCCATAAAACAAATTTAGAAAAAATATTTGATTTGGCAAAATGAAATAAAAAATTAATTTTTTTTTGTTTATGTGAAAAATTAATATATCTTTGTATTGTAATATTTTATTAATCATTTAAAACTGAAAACATGAAAACTATTTTTTTGAATCTTTCTTTTTTGTTCGTGTCTTTTATTTCTTTTTGTCAAACACAATTCAATTTTGTTGGGTTTGGTTTTTACAAAATGGACTATTCCAATTCCAAAACTAGTTTATCAACTTTATTACAGAATGGTCCAAATTCCCAAAATACCGTTTGGACTGAAGGATTTAATCATTACGAAATTGATTTGGATAATAAAACTTTCGTTCACAGATATGTCGGTGAAAATGAAGGAATTAAAAAAGTTTCAGTAATAAATAATTTAGTTACAACAGATGATTATGTTAAATTTGACATCAATACTGAGGATTTTGGAAACGTCACTTGTTTAATCAGTCTTAACACTAAATTCAAGAGTGATTTGGTTTTTAAATATAAAAGTGGTAATACTACTAAAGTAGCATTCTTTTAAAATAAAAAAATCCCCAAGTAGGGGATTTTTTTCATTTTGTTTTGTTTTTAAGATCTTTTAAGTCCTTTAGCCATATCTTCTTTTGCCATACTAACAAAATCGGAATCTACATAACCTGTTGGTTTAACACCTGTCTTTGTTTTACACCAATTTCTAGCAACGGTGTCAACTTTTCCACCATAACCGAAAAGATAATATGAACCTCCACTCAGTACATCATTCAAATCAACACCTGACATAGCACCAGGGTTACCATTTTTGTCACAACGACCATAGAACGCCATTTTTCCTTCATATGTTACTTTATTGGATGCATTATAAATAAGCCCATCAAACACTACTTTTACACCTTGGATTCCAGATGATACACCCCCATCAGATGCCGTGGGAGTACCGAATGCAACTGCCATTTTTGTTGCGTCCCTGTTCCAACCCGCATCCAATACCGCTTTTTCGCTACCTTCATTAATAACTCTTTTGACTATTCTTGCAAGATCTGATTCTGTTAATCTAACAATTCTTTTCATAACTTTTTTTCAATTTTTTTGTTTATTTATTTGTTATTTAATTATAAATATATCAATCTACAAAAAAATCCCATCAGATGATGGGATTAATATCATTTTTCTTTTTTTTGTTTATTTGTTTTTTCGATTTTTTTATCAATATAATTGATTGTTTCTTGTGTTATCCTATCTATATTTCGGTGAACACTATCCAACGATTCCCTCCAATCACGTTCTTTTTCGTGTAATGAACGACTAAACCATTCAAATTCATGTCTTAAAGTTTCTTTTTGATTATCAACTTCCTTTTTAAGTCTAAAGATTTTGATAATTCCCACGATGAAAACACAGATGAATATCAAAGCAATTACGGTAAGAAACCCGAATGAAAAATATAACATTTCCATAATAATTTTTTTCAAAATTTATACCTCTATGGTAAAAAAAAAGGGAAGCAACTATTTGTTGTTTCCCCAATAAATTCCTTATAAGATTTTTAACCTAAAATAAAAACCTGAGATTACAGTTTTTTGTGAGTTTCTTTAGAAGTATTATTGTTTCCCTTCGTATCCACTTTCTTTTGGAAAGTAAAACTCAATGACGGTTATTTAGGTAAACCACTCCTTGAGGTTTGAATTACTCTCATCTTACTTGACTCTTTCCGAGGATGCCTCCCCAGTTCGTCCTTGCGGGACTAAAGGTTTTTCGGATAATTACACATTGACTTGGGATCTCTGTGTGCAATGAACAGCTCATTACTATGTAGTCACCTTTCATCCAA
>Ga0315909_10003843_pt1 | contig 18080 bp, 18 predicted proteins | sample LakEriMetagenome_11_FD_203527 | JGI IMG/M metagenome (GOLD analysis project Ga0315909, IMG submission 203527) | Freshwater fungal communities from buoy surface, Lake Erie, Ohio, United States - Buoy 2 MA125 | ecosystem: Environmental > Aquatic > Freshwater > Lake | place: USA: Lake Erie, Ohio...
CAGGGCTTGCCTCCATCCTTCGGGATGAGGGTCGCCTCGTGATTCGATTTGCGGACCTCCCGCGAGGGGTTGCCGAACGCGTCCTCGCGGATCGCCCACGCGGCGAGCTCACCTTCCAGCAGGGGGGACTCCGCTCCAGCACCCCAGCGAGCCCAGAGCGGATCTGGCGCCTCGCGGTGGAGATTGTGGGGCTGCTCGCCGCAGAGGGACGAAGGCTGGAGGCGGCCGCCGCGTCCGCCGCCCCGCTCGCGTAAACTTCCGCAGGTGAACCCAGAACAGCTTGCATCGAAGGTCCGCACGATCCCTGACTTTCCGAAGCCAGGGATCATCTTCCGCGACATCACCACACTCCTCCAAGATGCTGAGGCGTTCAACGCTGCGATCGAGGCAATGCTTGTCCCGATCCGCGCGCAGAAGCCGGACGTCATTGTTGGGATTGAGTCGCGCGGATTCATCTTCGGCGCACCGATTGCGCACGCGCTCGGACTCGGCTTCGTCCCTGTGCGCAAGCTTGGCAAGCTCCCAGGTGAGACGATCACCGTGGAGTACGAACTTGAATATGGGAAGAATGTCTTGGAGCTGCATCGCGATGCGCTCACCCCTGGACAGCGCGTGGTGATCGTTGACGACGTGCTCGCCACGGGCGGCACCGTCGCCGGCACGATCCGACTGGTGGAACAGCTCGGCGCAACGGTCGTTGGGATTAGCTTCCTTGCTGAGCTGCCGGCTCTCGGTGGACGCTCGCGTCTCCCCGAGGGGATCGTCTCGGCGATCATCCCCTTCTAACGGCGATGGGCGACACGCCCGCAAAGGAGCAGCCGAGCTCAGGTCAGCCCGCGGCGCGCCGTGACTTCTTGCGACAGATCGCCAAGGATGGCGTGAAGTCGGCCACCTCACTCTTAGGCGTTGTTGGTGCGATTCGGCATGAGGCTGGTGCTCTTGCAGACGAACTCCGAACCGTTGATCCACTCAGCGAACGAATCGCCGACGCACCACAGCCGACGCGACGGTCTGCTGAAGCGGCGCTCGACCTCCCCGTTGACGCAGGGCTTACGCCGGCCGGTGCAACCCCTCCCGCCGCCGCCTTCGCCTCGCCAGTACGCGACGATGCGCAGGGCCTGATCCTTCTCGACGTGCGCGCGCTCCCGGCGCAGATCCTGGAACGTCGTGCAGATACGCCGAGCGCACTCGCGGCAGCGATCAGCGCCGCCGTGATGGCGCCAGGCCCAGTACGTGCACTCGCCGCAGGGCTCTCGCTTGCGGCAGAGGATCAGTCCGCCGCACCCGCGCGCGCGGCACGGATGCAGGCGGCGGCGGCCGCACTTCGCAATGCGGCGCCGCACTCGGATGCACTCCGCGATGAGGTCAGCGCAGCACTTGCGGCAGCGCCAGGGAGTGTTGCCGCGGTTGTTGCCGCACGTGCCGCGGCACGGATCGCCGCATACGCCAACCAGGCGGAGCGTCTCGCGAGCGCGTTAGGCGAGTGCGGCACACGTGGCGCAAGTGTCGCGAGCGCGCCCGGACTCGGCGCCACCTTCTGGGGTGACCTTGCACCCGGACATGAGGGGCTGCGACGTGCGGGTGCCGCGCAACTGCTCCTCTCAACTGGACCGAGCGTTGATCCGCGCGGTGTCACACCGCTCGGCGCACTCGACGCAGCAGATGCTGTTCGCATCGGCATCACAGCGGCGCTGATGAGTGAGGCGCAGCTCAGCCTCGCGATTGCGCGGGGCGATGTGTGCGCGCTCCTCCTCGCGAGTGATGCGGTCGCCGAAGATGGGAGCGCGCTGATCCTTGCGGGCGGTCTCGCCCTTGCCGCGGCTGCAGCTGCACGGGAGATCCCAATCTTCCTCATTGCAACGGGCGGGACTGCGCCAGCGGCAGATCAGAGCCAACTCATCCGCCGCGCAACTGAGGATGAGCCAGTGAGCGCAACGCTCCTCACCCGTGCGGTTGCCGCTGGAGTGACCGTGCACGCGCCGCGCTACGAGATCCTCCCTGCGGGCGTTGCACAACGTGTCTGACGCACCGATCGAAGTTGCCGCGACACGCGATCGTGAACTCGTTCGCTCACTGATCAGTGGTGATCGCTGGATCACCGCACACGCGCTCTGTGATCTTGATGACGGTGAGTTTCCACGGACGCGCTGCTATGTGGCACGTCGGGGCGGCGAGGCGATCGCGCTTGGCATGGAGTACTCCGGCTGGGCGCCACAGCCGCTGCACCTCTACGGCGAACCTGCCGGCGTTGCGGCGATCCTGACGCACGGCATCAAGCCGCGTGCCGCCTGGGTCCCCACGCCGCTTGGCGGCGATCCGGTGCTTGACCTTCAGTACGAGACGGAGAAGCTGCACCCCATGCTGCGCATGGGCCTTGATCGCACCACGTTTACCCCGTACGCGGGTGAGGCGGCGCCGCTCGTGGTGCCGCTCGTTCCAGCTGATGCGCCTGCGCTAAATCGCCTCTATCAGCTCGGCTTTGCGGCGTGGCTCCCACCACTCGCCGTTGCGGAGGGTCTCTATCGCGGCATTCATCGCAACGGGCGACTCGTGGCGGCGGCGGGGACACATGTGATCGGTCGCCGTGAGCGGATTGCCGTGGTGGGGAATGTGCTGACCGCATCTGGATTCCGCGGCGCGGGATACGCGCGCGCCACCACTTCTGCCGTGACCGAAGCACTCCTCGCCTTCTGCGATGAGGTGGTGTTGAATGTGCGCAGCGACAACCCTGCGGCCGTGAAGGTCTACGAATCACTCGGATACAGCGTGAAGGCAGAGTTTGAGGAGCGGCTCGTGATTCGCCGCACCAACATCACGCTGCCGCGCTTCCTGCGCCGAATCTTTGGAGGCGTCTAGCCGAGTCGCAGGGCGACCTCTACGATGCCTGCATGAGCGTGAAACCGTATGCGGTGATCTTGGCGGGGGGAGGCGGCACGCGCCTCTGGCCGCTCAGCAGTCCTGAACGGCCAAAACCATTCATCCCACTCGTGAACGGAAAGACACTCCTGGCCGCCACCGTTGATCGCCTCCTCCCGCTCATCCCACTCGAGGACATCTACGTCCTTGTTGCCGCGCCGCAGGCGGCGCTGGTTCGCGAATCACTCCCTTCGCTCCCTGAAGGTCAGATCATTCTGGAGCCGATTGCGCGCAACACTGGGCCCGCCGTGGCGCTGGCGGCCGAGCGCATTGATCGACCATCCGATGCGCCGATGCTCGTCCTCCCCGCCGACCACGCCGTCCTGGATGCAGGCGCGTGGCGCAGCGCACTTGTCGCGGCGATCGCGATCACCGATCGCGAACCTGAGGCGCTGGTGACACTCGGCGTGACGCCGACGCGCGCCGCCACTGGCTTCGGCTACATCGTTGCTGATGGTGAGCGCGTCACACGATTCACAGAGAAGCCTGATGCCGCGACTGCCGCGCAGTTGATCGCCGCGGGGGCACGATGGAATGCGGGAACCTTTGTCTGGCGACGCGCAGCGCTTCAACACGCTCTGCAGCGGCTTGCACCAGAGGTGCGTGCGGGGCTCGCCTCGTACGAGACGATCACACCGGCACCAATCGACACGCTCCTCATGGAGCAAGCAGCCGCGGCGGGACTTGTGCGCACCCTCCCACTTGATTGCGGCTGGAGCGATGTGGGGAACTGGAGAGAGCTACGCGCCTATCTTGTGGCGAACGGTGCGGCGGATGAGAACGGTCGCATCACGATCACCACGCCGAGTGGGAAAGAGGTCATCATGGACGCAACAGGCGCCGCGGAGATTCGAAGCGGGAGGAGCGTGATTCGCATGAACCTTGTGGAGATGAGCGACGCAGAGATTCGCGCCGCCGCTGCGGCCGAGAGGAGTTGATCATGGGCACGGGTGAGCCAACGAAGATCCTCTTCGGTACGGATGGCTGGCGCGCCAAGATCGGCGATGAGTTCACCTTTGAAAATGTTCGCCGCCTCGCAGAGGGTGTGGCACGCGTCGTCGAGCAGGATGGTGCAACGGCGAAGGGTGTGGTGATCGCCTACGACCGTCGATTCGGTTCAGAGGACTTTGCCGTGACTGCGGCGGAGATCTTGCTCGCCCACAACATCCCCGTTGCATACGCGCACACTGCGGTCCCCACGCAGATGGCGTCCTATGAAGTGGTAGAGCGCGGCGCGGCGATGGGCGTGGTCATCACCGCAAGCCACAACCCGTGGCTGGATAACGGCTTCAAGGTGAAAGCGCCTTCGGGTGCCGCGGCGGGGCCGGAGCTGCTGAAGCGCATCGAGACGGAGATCGCGAAGACGCGTGGACCAGAGCTGAGCGGCCGTCCATTCGCTGACGCGGAGGCGGCGGGCTTGGTGGAACGCTATGACCCGTACCCGGGCTACAAGAAGTTTGTGGAGCGCAACCTTGACCTTGCGGGACTCGCGGCACAGCCGCTCAGCATCATGGTCGACCCGGTCTACGGCGCGGGTGCCGGATGGATCGGCAGACTGCTTGCTGGTGGGAAGTTGCGCGTTACGGAGATGCGCAGTGAGCGCAACCCGTGGTTTGGTGGCGTGAATCCAGAGCCGATTCGTCCGCATATTGATCCAGTGCTTGATGCGATGCGCGGCGGCGGCTACGACCTTGGCCTGCTTCTTGATGGTGACGCGGATCGCGCTGGCGCCGTCACGGAGAAGGGAGAGTTCATCCATCAGCTGCAGGCGTTTGGGCTCCTCGCGTATTACATGCTTGAACATAAGAAGGATCTGCGACCGATCGTCAAGACGGTGAACGAGAGCTCCATGGGGGAGCGACTCGGCGCGCACTATGGCGCGGAGGTCTTTGAGACACCAGTCGGATTCAAGTACGTGGGACCGAAGATGATTGAGACGGGCGCCTCTATGGGTGGCGAAGAGTCTGGTGGCTACGGCTTCGCCATGCACCTCCCTGAGCGCGACGGCATCTTCGCCGATCTCCTCCTCCTTGATCTCCTCGTCCGCGAGCGTGCCCTTGGCCGAAAGAGCATGAGCGAAGTGCTTGCGCATGTGCAGTCGATCGGTGGCGAGTCGCACTATCTGCGCATTGACGTGCACATCCCTCGCGGCGAATACCCCGCAGTGAAGGAGCGACTCGCAACGCAACTTGTCGCTGCGCCACCGAGCACGCTCGGCTCACACGCCGTCCGCGCCGTCCCGCTCAGCACCAAGGACGGGGTGAAGTTCTTCACCGCGGATGACAGCTGGCTCCTCGTTCGCTTCAGTGGCACCGAGCCGCTCGTGCGCGTCTACGCCGAAGCAACGAGCGCCGCCCTGCGCGACGAGCTCCTCACGATTGGCGAGAAGCTCGCGCGCGGCTAGCGCGCCCAGTCCCAACCGAGCAGCGCAAGCTGCGCCGCATCCAGGTGGATTTCGAGCGGCCGCCCATCTGCGAGCACACCACGAATCCGCCAGGCGAGCCGACGCGGGGTGCGAGTCAGCGGGAGGGCGAGGATGCCACGTCGCGCGTATCGGTCGCGGATCGCGTTCGGCAGGCTTGGCGCAAGACTGCTAGCCTCCTGCCATCAACGCCGCGTGGACGCGAAGCTGGTGAAAATCCGGCACTGTCCCGCAACGGTAATTGGGAGTGGCTCCGCAAGAGGCTCCCATCAGTCCGGTCGCCGGACACGCGGCATAGGAAGGCTATTCGCCCTCGAGGCAAGGGAGGAAGCATGACTGCTTTCGTACGCGCGCACCGTTTCGTTTCGTTCGCACAACTCATGATCGCAAGCGCGATCACCATCACCCTGATCGCCGGATGCGGCTCCTCTGTGAGCCCGAGTGAGCCGGCAAACTCCGCACTGACCGAAGAGGCGTTCCCGCGCACGCTCACCGATGACACGGGCGAGCAGGTCGTGATCCAAGAAGAACCAACAACGATCGTTGCACTGACGCCTGCGAGTGTGGAGACACTCGTGGCCCTGGATCTTGCGGATCGCGTGGTTGCAATCGCGGAGTGCACCTGCACCCCTGCGGCACTCGTCGCAACGCCAACAGTTGCCAGCTACACCGGTGTGGACGTAGAGGCGATCGTGGCGTTGGAGCCAGACCTGGTCTTTGTTGCGGCACCGCCATTCACGCCAGAGGATGCGATCACGGCGATGCGTGCGGCGAACCTGACGCTCGTCACGTTGAATCCAACGAGCGTCTCTGGTGTGCTCGGCACCATGCAGTTGATCGGTGACGCCACTGGACGAACGCTGCTCGCGGCCGACCTCACGGCAGATATTGAGAGCGAGATCACGGCACTCGTGTCGCTGATTGATCAGGCGTCGAGCGTGAGCGTCTTCTACGAGATCGACGCAACCTCCGCCATCTACGGCCTCGCGCCAGACGACTATGCGGCGGAGCTGGTAGCTCTCGCTGGCGGGAGCCTCGTCTCCAGTGGTACGCCTGGCGTCTATGAGATCTCACTGGAGACGCTGATCGCCGCGGCGCCAGCGGTGATCCTGCTTGGTGACGCCGCGTATGGCGTGACGGCGGAGGCGGTGGCGGCGCGACCAGGATGGTCGAGCATCCCCGCTGTGATCAACGGTGATGTGCGGCCGATTGACGGTGACCTAGTTACCACGCCCGGTCCGCGTCTCGCAGAAGCGCTCGCCGCGCTGATCCGCGCGATCAACCCAGAGATCGTCCTCCCGTAGCGTGCGCTCAACCACGCGCGTTCGAACGCTGTTCACGGCAGGAGCGCTGCTCCTTGCTGCTGTGGCGATCGCTGCGATCGGCGTCGGCTCCGTTGCCATTCCGCCAACGGAGGTGGTCGGCATCTTGCTGCAACAGATCGGCGTCGGCGCTGACTCTGCCGCCAGCCCAGGCTTCACTGTGATCGTGACGGAGTTGCGCCTGCCGCGCATTCTCGCCGCAATCCTCGTTGGCGCTGCGCTCGCCGTTGTGGGTGGAGTCTTTCAGTCTCTCCTTCGCAATCCACTCGCCGATCCGTATGTGCTGGGGACAAGCAGTGGTGCGGCACTCGGCGCGGCGGTCGCAATCCTGCTGCCGATCAGCGGTGTGGCGTGGGAGCTTGGCGGCGTGCAGCTCGCCGCATTCGCTGGGGCACTCGCTGCGGTTGGGCTCGTCTGGCGCGTTGCGGGGATTGGGAGCGGCGAAGAGCGCATTGCGAGCGTCTTGCTCGTGGGCTATGCGGTCGCGTCACTGCTCGCCGCCGCACTCTCGCTCGTGATGTTGATGAGCGGCGCAAACCTGCGCGCGATCTTCTCCTTCCTGCTCGGCGGACTTGATGGCGCAACCTGGCCACGACTCGCCGCCGCGGCTCTTCCGCTGATCCTTGCGACTACACTCCTCGCGCTCCGCGGTCGACCACTCGCCGCACTGCTGCTCGGTGATGAGGGGGCGATGCACCTCGGCGTAGAGGTGCGTCGTGAACGCCGCATCAGCGTGGCGCTCGCCTCACTCGCAACCGCCGCCGCCGTTGCACTCGCTGGGCTGATCGGCTTCGTTGGCCTGGTCGTCCCGCACTTGATTCGACTCGCCGTTGGCCCAGACCCGCGCGCCGTCCTTCCACTCTCGGCGATCGGTGGCGCGCTCCTCCTTCTCGTTGCAGATAGCGTCGCGCGCACGATCGGTATCCCCGTGGGTGTGATCACCGCCCTGATCGGCGCGCCGTTCCTCCTCTGGCTGTTGCATCGAAGTAGAGCGGGGTACGCACTGTGAGCGATCGCGAGCGCGCTCTCGACGCGCACGATCAGCCCGCCATGACGCCAGATGCGTCGTATGAACTGCTCGGTGCACGCGATGTGCGTGTGACGATCAACGACGTAGAGATCCTCCGGAACATCAACCTCAAGATCGGCGTCGCGGAGCGTGTGGCGATTGTTGGCGCGAACGGCGCAGGGAAGACGTCGCTGTTGCGCGCGTTGAGCGGCACACTCCCCGTGGCTTCAGGCGAGGTGATCCTTTGCACCGAGCCGATCAGCACGCTGAGCCGCGCCACCATCGCGCGCTCCATTGCTGTGGTTGGCGCAGATCTTGCCCTCCCCTTTGCGACGCGTGCCGACGAACTGGTGGCGCTCGGACGCCTGCCGCATGGAACGGGGCCGGGCGGACCAACCGCACACGATCGCGAGCGAGCGGCGGCGGCGCTTGCGCGCGTCGGGGCGTCACACCTTGCGGCGCGTGATGTGCGCACGCTGAGTGCGGGTGAGCGACAGTTGATTGCGATCGCACTCGGACTTGCACAGGAGACACCGATCCTCGCGCTTGATGAGCCGACCGTTCACCTTGACCTGAAGCATCGCGTGGAGATTGCAGACCTCTTGGTTGCACTCGCGGATCGCGCGCGTACGGTGGTGGCAATCTTTCACGAACTCGATATGGTGCGCGATCTCTTCCCGCGCGTGATCGTGATGAAGGGTGGTCAGATCGTTGGTGATGGCGCCCCGAGCGAGGTGCTCACCGCGGCACGTGTAGCCGACGCGTGGGGGATTCCCGTGGAGCGAGCGGCGCGACTCTAGCTCCGCTTGCGCGGGAGGTCCAAGAAGGGGAGCGGCACCACCGTGGCAGGGATCTGCTGACGCGTCTCCTCAATCTGCCACTCAATGCTCACCGTGCTGCCAACCTCGGCGTGCTTTGTGGGGAGGAAGCCGAGCGCAATGGAGCGCTTCAGGAGTGGTGAGAAGGTGCCGCTCGTTGCGCGGCCAATCGTTTCGCCCTTTCGCATCAGCGGCGTGACGTGGCGCCAGGCGCGGAGTGGATGCTCAATCGGGTAGCCGAGATCAAGGTAGGCGTCTTCAAAGACGTTCAGGTCAAGCTCAAGACCGACGAGTCGGTTTGCAGGACCACCTGCGGCGACCTCATCCATCAGTGCGCGCTTCCCAATGAAGGCGGGCTTATCAAGGTCAACGAGTCGATCCATCCCAATCTCGTATGGCGAGACGGCGAGGCTCGGGTGCCTGGCGGTGCGACCAGAGTGATAGTCCACGCCGGCCATGATCAGGCCCGCTTCAAGTCGCGCCACATCGAGCGCCTCCATGCCCGCGACGCGCAGCGTGTAGTTCTCACCCGCCTTGATCAGCGCATCCCAGACGGGGAGCGCCGATTCGAACGGCATAAAGAGTTCGAAGCCAAGGTCTCCCGAGTATCCAGTCCGCGAGACGCCCACGGGGACGCCACCAATGGTGACGTCTGCCCGGCCGAAGAAGGGGAGATCAGACAAGTCGCGACCGACTGCGCTGGAGAGCACGTCGCGCGAGCATGGCCCCTGCAGTGAGAGGGCACAGATGCGCTCGGTGACGTCTTCAATCGTGACGTTCAGCCCTTCACTCGCCGCTTCGAGCCAACCGTGCTGTGGCTCTGCGGCGGTCCAGAAGTAGGAGCCATCCGCAAGGAGCGCTACGGTGCCGTCATCAAGGACGCGGCCGTCGTGATCGCACCACGGGGTGTAGATGGCGCGCATTGGCTTGATGCGATCCACGCGTCGCGTGATGACGCGGTTCACCAGCTTCGCCGCATCTGGGCCGCTGACTCGGTACTTGCACATTGGCGTGATGTCAAAGAGTGCGGCGGAGAAGCGGATCGCATGGTATTCCAAGTCGTGCGCTGGGAAATAGGAGTCGGCGATGAAGAAGCCGGACCACTTACGCCAGCGGCGAGCCTGATTCAGTTCAGCGGTACGAGGGTGGAACGGCGTTTCAAGCGTCATGCGACTCCCCCTCTCCTGAACTCTCTCTTGGCGGTACCATTGCCCGCACCCGCATCCTAGCGATTTGGGGCGAGTCTTGGAGGGTCAGTGGCGGAACGGTACAACGCGATCGTCATCGGCGGCGGCCACAACGGACTCACCACCGCCGCATACCTCGCGAAGGCCGGACTCAACACCCTCGTCCTAGAGCGACGCTCCATCCTTGGTGGCGCAACGCTCACCGAATCGCCAGTCCCCGGTTACAAGTTCTCTGTCGCTTCGTACCTGGTGAGCCTGCTGCGCCCGCAGGTGATCCGCGAGCTTGACCTTGCGAAGCACGGCCTTCAGATGGCCCCATCCGTTGGCACTTACACCGCGCACTGGGATGGATACCTCGATCGGCGCACCGACCACGCGGACACGATCCGCGAGATTCGCAAGTGGTCGCATAAGGACGCGGACAATTACGACGACTTCAAGCAGACGGTCACGGACATCACGCGCTTCATTCGTCCCGCCATTGATATCCCCGCACCCGATCCGTATGGCGACCCACATGAGTGGCTCGCCTACGCCGGACTCGCCAAGGACTTTGGACACCTGCCGCTGCGCACCAAGGGCGCCCTGCTCGACTTAATTACGGGCAGCGCCTACGACTTCCTCTCGCGCTGGTTTGAGGGGGAGCCGCTCGTTGGCACCATGTCCGCCTCAGGGATCATCGGCACCTTCCTTGGCATCAAGTCGCCAGGGACGGGGATGGTCTTCCTCCATCACTACTTCGGTGAAATCGACGGCTCCTTCCGCGAGTGGGCACTCCCGCAGGGCGGGACGGGCGCCGTTGCGACCGCGATCGCGAACGCGGCGCGCTTCCACGGCGCAAACATCCGCACCGACGCCCCCGTCAAGCAGATCCTGCTGAAGGGTGAGCGCGCGATTGGCGTGGTGCTGGAATCCGGCGAAGAGATTCACGCAGATACGGTGGTCTCCGCCGCAGACGCCAAACACACCTTCCTGGAGATGCTCCCCGCCGGCTCGCTGCCGAACGACTTTGAGCGCGCCATCCGCAACTTCAAGTTCCGCGGCTCCAGCGCCAAGGTGAACTTCGCGCTTGATGGCCTCCCCACATTCACCGCCGCGCCAGAGGGCCACGGCCACCTCATGGGAACGGTGAGCATCTCCCCGAGCCCCGATTACATGGAGAAGGCATACGACGACGCAAAGCACGGGCACCCGAGCCACCGTCCATTCCTGGACATGCTGATCCCAACGCTGGTGGACCCATCCATGGCACCTCCAGGGAAACACGTCGCCACCGCCTTTGTGCAGTACGCGCCACACAAGTTGGCACCAGAGCACGGCACCTGGGACGACATCAAGGAGAGCTTCGGTGACCTTGTGGTGGACACCATCTCCGAATTCGCGCCGGACTTCCGCAACAAGATCGTTGGTCGGCAGATCATGACGCCGCTCGACCTTGAGCGAACGATCGGCTTGACCGAAGGGAACATCTTCCAGGGTGAGATCTTGGTGCAGCAGATGGCGTTCAACCGTCCAGTGAGCGGCTGGGCGCGCTACAAGACGCCGATCAAGGACTACTGGCTCGCCAGCTCCTCCGCACATCCGGGTGGCGGCATCATGGCGGCGCCTGGTCGACTTGCAGCGCTTGAGATCTTGAAGTCGAAAGCGGGGGACGACTAATGGCCGTCAAGAAGCAGAAGGCGGCGGCGGCAGAGGCACCACGCGCGCGCAACAGCGCCGACGTGATTGTCCTCGGCGGCGGACATAACGGACTCGTTGCGGCCGCATACTTGGCGCGCGCGGGGATCAAGACGATCCTCCTTGAGGCGCGTGGCGAACTTGGCGGCATGGCGCTGACCGCAGACATTGACGGCGTGAAGGCGCCGATGCTCGCGCACACCGTTGGTCGATTCCGTCCGCGCGTCGCGCGCGACCTTGGACTTGCGGGGAGCGTTCGACTTGTGGAGCCAGAGGTGCGCTCGTTTGCACCACACCCACGTGACGGCAGCTCCATCACCCTCTACCGCGACCCGAAGCGCAGCGCCGAAGAGTTGGAGAAGCGACCGCACGGCAAAGAGACCGCCGCAGCCTTCCTAAAACTCGATGGCCGACTCCGTCGCATTGGTGCCTACTTTGAAGAGGTGCTGGACGGCGTGCCACCGAGCCTTGATGGCGGAAAGTCTGTTGCCGAGATGTTGGCGGGCTTCGCCTTCCGGAAGCCGTTCACAGACCTGAAGGAGGGCGACGGTCGAGAGATCCTGCGCATCCTCCCAATGTCCGCATCAGATTTCGTGGGCGAGTACATCCAAAACGACGAGCACCTGCTCGCACTCCTCGCATGGCGCGGCGCAATCTACAACACCGTTGGCCCAATGAGCCCAGGCACCGCCGCAACGATGCTCTTCGACGGCATCACGGGTGACGGCGCAGACGGCGGCGCCGCGGGACAGACGGTCGTCGCCATTGGTGGACCTGGCGCGCTCGCCACCGCACTCGCCGATGCGGCGCGCGGATTCGGCGCAGAGATTCGCACGGGCGCTAAAGCGGTCGCCATCACCGAACAGGACGGTCGCGTGACCGGTGTGGCGCTCGCAAGTGGCGAAGAGATCGCCGCACCGTATGTGCTCTCCACACTCGACCCAAAGACCACGCTGCTTAGTCTGCTCGGCGTGGAGGCCACCGGCCCAGATCTCCGTCGTCGCCTACGCGCCACACGCAGCACTGGTGTCACCTCAAAGTTGAACCTGCTCGTCGACAAGCTCCCCACCTTTACCGCGGCGGGTAAGGGCGAGGCGGCGCAGGAGAAACTACGCGGCCGCATCGTGATCTTGGAGAGCATCCTTGGGACTGAGAAGGCCTTCGACGCATCCAAGTACGGCCGTATCAGCGACACGCCGATTATTGAAGCGCTCATCCCAACGCTCATTGATCCATCGCTCGCGCCGGATGGTCGACACATTGTCAGCTGCGTGGTGCAGTACGCACCTGCGGTCCTCAAGGACGGCGAGTGGGACGAAGCCACGCGCAAGTCGTTCGCGGACAGTGTGGTGGACCAGTTGGAGCACGTTGCCCCTGGCATCACGAACCTCATCAGCGCGCGTCAGTTGATCACGCCTGCGGATCTACAGAACGACTGGGGCGCAACGGGTGGTCACGCGATGCATGTCAACGAAGGTTTTGATCAGTTTGCGCAGTGGCGTCCCCTCTACGGGATCGGTCGCTATGAGACGCCAATCGAAGGACTCTTCCTCTCCGGTGCTGGCACGCATCCAGGGGGTGGCGTCACCGGCGCACCTGGCGCAAACGCCGCCGAGGCACTGATTCGCACCCTCCGCCGCGCCGCCGACTGACCCCTCTCGTTCCTGGTTCGGGGGGGGGTGATCAAAACCCTCACGTTTGGCGCAGCCGCCAGTGTAGAGAAATCAACACATTGAGCGTGATACCTGAACTAATCTCGTAATTGTTTGACAAATAGTTGCGCGCTAGGTGCGACCTGCGACACTCAGCGCATGAAGTCTTCAACGCGCATGACCAAAGGGAAGATCGTGGTGGAGGCTGGGAAGCAGCTGACCCCTGATGCCTTTCCGCTCGGCAACTGGATTCCAGGACGCCGACGCGTCCCGAGCCAAGAGCGCTCGCTCCGCACTCGGAAGCAGATCCTTGCCGCCGCCGAGACGCTCGCCAAGAGCGAAGGAGTCGGCAACATCACCATGCAGATGATCGCCTCAAAGGCGAAGATCGCCGCCGGAACGGCCTATCAATTCTTTGATGATCGCGACGCCATCTTTGCGGAGATCTACGAAGAGTGGGTCAAGGTCTGGTGGCCCGCGCTGATGAAGCACACCACCACGCCATGGACCGAAGCGAACTGGCGTGAGCAACTCCACGCGCTTGTCATGGGCATGGGGAAGATCCACCTGGAGACCTCTTCGCGCTGGGACATCATCACGTATATCAACTCAACGAAGCAGGGTCGTTCGGCACTCCGAACCATTCTTGAGGCGAACATTGACCGGTACGTGGACTGGGCGGGACCGCTCTTCCGGACGCGCGGATACAACGCCGCAGAGACCCAAACAATCTGTGGCCTCCTTGTGCGAACCATCCGTGGCCACTGGGTCTATGGCGTGCATAGCAGCGCAGAAATGAAGGAGCTCACGCGCGCAGCAGAAGATGGCATGCGCGCGATCGTCGAAGTAAAGCTGACACGTGCGAGCCGACCGCGGCCTGTCAGTGGGAAGAGCGTCTAGCGAGCGTTCGCTGAACTAGATCTCGCCGGTGCGTGAACGGTAGGCGCCGAGGTAGAGAAGGAGCCCCACGATCGCCAGGGCGAAGCGCTCCGCGAATCCCGCACCACCACCAACAAATCCGCCAAGGAAGCCCGCGCCAATAAAGGCCGCCGTATGCAGCAGGACGCTGCGCGGGCGCGAGAGTCGAGACCCTACATAGAGCAGACTCCCCGCAGCAATCAGCGCAAAGATTGGATGCAGCCGCCCTGGCACACTCACCACGCCCCAGCCCGGATCGGTGGGGAAGAGCACAACGCCAATCACGCCAATCGCCCCAATAACCAAGCCGCGGCGCACGCCGCGATGCACGGGACTTTTCCGTAGGCGCACATAAAGGAGGATCAGCACAGCGAAGACTGTGGCGAGTCCCGTATGGAAGAGCCATGCGGCAGATCCGAGCGCATGTTCGGAGGCGGCGTAGATCCGCGCATCGAGCGTCGGGTCGATCAGGTCGCACGCAAGGATCGCCGCCGCACCAACCCCAACGAGCAGTTCTGGTGCACGACCGTTCGCAAGCTTCGTGAGCCTCGTGTTCGCAGTCAGCTGATTCATGTTCATACGATACCCGTGACCATGAGTGTTGCCACGATGAGCATGGAGGCGGCGACGAAGCGGCGGAGGAGGGCGCCGCTGATCACTCGAACAAGCTTCCGGCCACCGAGCGCACCTGCGAACGCTGCGAGGGTTGCCACGATGAGCGCGTCACGCAGCGGTCCAGCACTCTCCAGCACGGCGGCGGAGGCTCCGCTCCCGTAGACGGCGAGACGTGCAAGGTCAACAAAGGCCGCCCCAGCCGCACCAGTCGCAGCGAAGCGCGCTGGCGAAAGGCGCAGCTGCAACAGGAAGGCGCTGCGCAGCACCCCTTGGTTCCCCGTCAGTCCGCCAAAGAATCCCGAGAGGAGGCCGCCGGCGGGGAGGGCACTCGGCGAGATGTGCAGGGTGGTGGCGCGTGGCGAGAGCTCCAGCGCGACCAGGGCGAGGATCACCCCTCCCACCACGAGCTTCAACGGCGTGATCTGAAACGACGACTCTCCAATGGAGTAGCGAGCGAGCGGCTCTGCCTCTCCGAGTGCCCCGAGCAGTGTTGCGCCAAGGAGTGCGGCTGCCGCCGCTGGCACACCGAATCGAAGCGCCACGGGCCAGTCAATCTCGCTGCGCATGATCCCCACCTTGAAGAGTGAGTTGAGCAGGTGCACCACCGCAACGGCACCGATCGCGAGCGGGAGTGGAAAGTAGAGGGCGAAGACTGGGACCAGTGCGGTGCTCAAGCCGAATCCGGAGATCAGGGTTGCCGCAGATGCGGCGGCGGCTGCGAGTGCAATCAACAACAACTCCATGCAGACATCGTAGCGGCGAACCCCCATAATCACCGCATGATCCTCCCCGAGCCACGCGACAGATTCCGCGGCACCCTGCCGAAGCGTTGGGTTGCGCTGGACTTTGAGACCACGGGGATCTGGAAGAAGGATCCGGATGTTGCCGTGATTGAGATCGGCCTCATCACCTACGAGCGAGACCGCGAGGTTGCGGCCTGGTCCACCCTCGTCAAGTCAGACACGCCTGTGAGCGACTTCATTGCAGAGCTGACCGGCATCACGCAGGCGATGATCGATAAAGACGGCGTTGATGTGGATGAGGCGGGAGATGGTCTCGCCGAGCGCCTCGCTGGCGCAGAGTTGGTGATTGCGCACAACATGTCCTTTGACGCGGAGGGGCTGCAGTGGCTCGGCATTGAACTCGGGCGTGATCAGCACACCTACTGCACCATGCGGGGCCTCACCGCGCCAGACCAGAAGTGGCCGCGCCTTGAAGAGGTCGTCAAGGAGTTCCAGATCAAACTGGAGGGGCCAGCGCACCGTGCAGAGAGCGACGCTCGCACCGCCGGTCGTGTCTTCATTGAGATGGTGCGCCGCGGGTACTGACCGCACGAGCGCCGATCACGCACAAAAGATCGGCGAAACCTGTGTCAGGCACTTGACACACTGGAGATCAATAGTAGGGTTGCCAATCCCGTCACGGCGCCGCCGGACGGCTCTGCACAGCGGAAGGAGCCCTATGAGTCAACTCTCCTCTCGAGTTCGCGCGGACGCCCCAAAGCGTCGCCGAAGAAATCGTGCGCGTCTGATGAGTGTCTATGTGGCGGGTGCCACCGCGTACTGCGCCTGGGCGTACCCAGATGAGCGCCTCTTGATCACCTCCGCCGCCATGAGCCCGGAGATCGTCACACTGATTGAGCAGCTGGACGCCAATGATGCCGTCTACCTGGAAGAGGGGGCAACAGAGCGCGAAGAGATTGATTTCGCCGCATCGTTCGGCGCCTATCTTCCAGACGGCATGAACTCACGACGCAGCCGCCCCGCAGTTCCTCCATCCACACGCCGCGCACTCGGCGTGGCACTCTTGGAACGCAGTAAGGGGAGAAGGCGCATCTCGTAAACGCCCATCCCGTAGCGGTTGAATCGCAACGGCGCGTAAAGAAAAGAAGAGGCCCCGCCCAAATGGGCGGGGCCTCTTCACATCAGCAAGTGACGTGTCGCGCGGACGCGACGGTCGTCAGATTACTTGTTGTTGGAACCGAAGATGCTCCAGCCGGTTGAAGCGGCAGGTGCCGCTGCAGCCTTCTTCTTGGAAGCCTTCTTCTTGGAAGCCTTCTTCTTAGGAGCGGCCTTCTTCGCGGCCTTCTTGACAGCCTTCTTCGCCGTCTTCTTCTTTGCGGTCTTCTTGGCAACCTTCTTCACAGCCTTCTTAACGGCCTTCTTGGCTACCTTCTTGACGGCCTTCTTCGCAGCGGCCTTCTTAGGAGCCGCCTTCTTCTTGGCCTTCTTCACCTTTGGCGCGGCAGGCGCTGCAGCTGCAACAGCCTTCTTCGCCTTCTTCTTTGCTGCCATGTTTTTCACCTCAACTAAACTCCCCAGGACCCATCTGGTCCTGCGACCTCTAGCGTGCCAGACCGCGCGGGATTTGTGAAGCGCGAATGATCAGCGGATTTCCGCCGCCCCGCAATCAGGCCCCTGCGCCACCCCGCGGCGGCAGGTGAATCCCCGCCAACGTGCATCGGACGGAGCCGCCCGACCGTTCAATCGTTGGGATGTTGATCGGGAAAACGTGCGCAAAACGCTCGATCTGCGCACGTTGATCGGGTCGCAGCGCCGCCGCCGCGCGCGCCGAGAGGGCGAAGATGTGGCGGCCGCCAGCGCCCAAAAGTTCGAGCCCGTTGCCAGCGAATTCAGCGATCTGTCCAGGGTCCAGCGCCACCACCTCGCGCCCGGAGCCTGTGAGCCGCGCCCCCACCCGGGCCCGCTCGGTAGGGTCGGGGATGCTCTCCAATCCCGCGGTGACGAACTCCGTCCCAATGGAGAGCACCACATTCGTGTGATAGATCGGCGCACCGTTTGTATCAACGGTGTCAAAGAGTTCCGCTTCGTAGTTCATTGCAGAACACCAACGCAACGCCGCCGCAGTGTGCGCGCGACCGGATCGCGCCACATATGCAACACGGCTTGTGTGGTCCAACACCAGTGCGCCAGTCCCTTCAAGGTAGAGCGCGTCTTCTTCCATCGGTGAAAGGTCAACTACGTCACTCACCACGTATCGCTCGCGCAGCGCCTCCACCACATCTGCGCGTCGCTCGCGACGTCTGCTCGGTGTTGCCATGGGGTAGAGGACCACGCGTCCATCTTCATGCGTGCTGATCCAGTTGTTTGGGAAGACAGAGTCGGGCACATCACTGCCGGGAAGGTCGTCAATCAGCAGCACCTCAACGCCAAGCTCGCGCAAGCCTTGCGCAATCCGCGCAACCTCGACGCGCGCCTCCGCCGCCACCGCGGCGCGCTCTGCGGCGTCTGCAATCGCCGCATCCTGGAAGGCGTTATCCACAGCCGTCTCGGGGTTTGGATTGAACCCGAGTGGGTTGATCATCAGGACGGCGTGCGGTGACTGGCTCATGCAGCGGAGTCTACCCGCGGGGCACGCGCGCGGTAAGATAGGGCAATGCTATCAATCGCTGGCTCCTGGGTCATTGGACTACTCCTTGGCCTGCTGCTCACTGTGTTCGTAGCAGTGGCAGGGATCGGGCCGCACGGCTCAAGCGAACCAATGCAGTCGCCAGCATCAGCGGCGGCAACCGCGCGCGGCTATG
>Ga0315909_10003845_pt1 | contig 18076 bp, 6 predicted proteins | sample LakEriMetagenome_11_FD_203527 | JGI IMG/M metagenome (GOLD analysis project Ga0315909, IMG submission 203527) | Freshwater fungal communities from buoy surface, Lake Erie, Ohio, United States - Buoy 2 MA125 | ecosystem: Environmental > Aquatic > Freshwater > Lake | place: USA: Lake Erie, Ohio...
ACATCATCCAGTGCATCGCCCGATACTTGAAGCTCGGAAGAGTGTCCGAGGAGCCGTGGCTGACCGTGCCGTTCGACGGCGAGGTCGGGAAGGGGCCGGTCGTGTTCTCGCGTTCGCCGCGGTATCATAATCCGAGGATGAACTGGCAGGGTTACGTATCCGGCGTTCAGGATTCGATTTTCATCGGGTCGCCGGATGAGCACGCTGCGTTCGAGAAATACATTGGACGGACTGCGAGGCACCAGCCAACCAAGGATCTGCTAGAGGTCGCAAAGCTGATGATGGCGGCGCGGTTTTGTGCCGCAAATCAAAGCTGCCCACTATGGATCGCTTACGGCCTCGGAAGGCCGCTCGTCGTTGAAGTGAGTCCTTCGCTCGATATTCAGAACTCCCTGATTCGCAGAGAGAATGTCCGCTTCATCGGGAATCCCGAACAGGTTGACGGAAAACAATGGTATTGACAACTGCTACCGCTTGCAGTAAAAGCGTGAATGCAAAATGACCCACAAACAATTCAGCAAAAAGGGCGGGAGCCAGAGCACTCCAGCGAAACAGGCGGCGGCGAAGATCAGTCTCGTGAAGGCGCGGGAGGCGTTGAAAAGAAAACGAGAGACGCCGAGAGAGTTTATCACGCCGCGTGGCGCGCGAAAAATATAAATCACGTTCGAGCATACCGCGCAGCGAAATATGAGAGAGAGCACGAGGCAATAAAGTCAAAAAGCCGCGCCAGATACGCTAAAAATCGAGATAGGATACTAGCGCAAGTTAAGGCATACCGAGCCTCAAACTCGGAAAAGATTAAAGCGCAAAAGTTGAAATACAATTCCAGAAATAAGGGACGATATAAAAAATATAACGCCGAATACTATCTGGCTAATGTTGACTATATTAGGTCTTGCGTAAAATTGTATCAATTAAAAAATAAGCATAAGATCGCGGCGAGAAAATCAGCTTGGGTGATAGCTAACTATGAAAGGGTCATAAAAACAAGAGCGGCCTGGAAGATTGCTAATCCTGAAAAAGTTTCAGCTAGTAATGCAATCCGCAGGGCTCGAAAGCGTGGTTGTAGAATAGGTGACACCGCGATCATCGTGATATGGCAACGCAAATGGAAGCAGCGCAAGCGCGTGCAGTGCTACTGGTGTAAGGCATTATTTTCACCCGCAAACTGCCACACTGATCACATACACCCATTGGTATTAGGTGGGGTGCATAAAATTGAAAATCTGTGTGTTTCGTGCCAGTCATGTAATAATAAAAAACACGCAAAAAGCATCCCTGAATGGAATAAATGCTTGCGTCAACCAGTCCTTTTATGATTTCTCGGTTGCTTTCCAGCACCAAGACGGTGCAGGCGGAACGCCGTCTTGGTTCTTCATAAGAGCGTCATGCGGCGTCCAGCACATCAGTTTTAGAGAACAGGAGCACAGACTGCAAGTATCCAGTAGGTGATCGCTGGCGGTTTTTCGCTTTCCAATGAACTGAAAAATCTTGGTCGCGATGGCTGCGGCGTTTCCGTTGCACTTACCGCACTCGGTACCAATAGGGGCAAGGTTATGCGGGCATTTTGCACACACTGCACCTCGGGCGTCAGCTTTTTCTTGGGTTACAACTTCGTCCGATTTCCACCATGAAACCACAGTTGCAAGGAATCGCATCACGGTAGATGCGCTGTTAAGATACTTTCTTCTTAGAACCTCTGGTGTTGCATCGCTGATTTTCGCGCATGCCTCGTCGCGTAGAGATGTCGGCAGAGCAAGGCAACAGCAATTTCCATAAGTTGCCCACTCGTTGTCGAACGTCAGGCCAAGCTGCGCACAGCGGGCACTCCACGCCTCGTAGCACTGCTCCGCGCTACCTCTGTGGATCACCTCATCGGTGCCCGGCACGATTGCCTTGTCGCGCGGGAAGTTCCTGTTGCGCCACCAGTATTCAACGGCTGTATCTTCTGGCATGTGTGGGCTTGCTGTCGCTTTCGTAAGTGTTCACGCCTTCGCCGAACATCGCCAAAATGGAGAGGACAGTGCCCTTCGGAACACCCTGCGCTCGCATGGCGTCGTAGATGTCGCCGTAGGTCATCGGGGTTACAAGGTTGAGCACTGCGTCCTTGTATGCAAATGGCTTTCCGTCCACGAGCTTGTGCGTCACGAAGCGGTCGTAGAACAAACCAGCTACCGGCGACATCTTAGACCGAACAAAGCGCGTAAAAAACGCGCCGTCACCCTGTCCGAATACGTTTGATCCATCGTCGTCAGCCCATACGGATTTGATGTTGCCTTTCTTGTTTTTCACCTCGCCTGTCAGAAGCGTGTTAAGGAACACGGTGACTTGCGACAACCCGGCTAGCGGATCAACGTAGGTTCCATTCCCCATCGGGATCTTGCCGAACTTGGATGAGCGAGGATCGGTTTCGATTGGCTCGTCGTCGCCCCTGAACGCAGCGTAGAGCGCATACATTACAGCGATTCCGGTCAGGATTTTACCGTATTCTTTGGCGATCAGTTTTCGCACGGCTTTATTTTCTTTCGCCAACTGGAATCCAGTTGCGACATCGCCGGCTGCTTTGACTGCTCCGGTTATCATTTGGAACCTGCTAGCCACGAACTTCGGCGCGAAGAAAAAGATGTTCAGATACTCGGATGCCTTCTGGCCGCGCACGCCAAGGTTTCCGCTGCCCGTCATTTTGTTGATGAAGTTCGATATTTCCTTCTCCTGTTCAGCCGTGAGTGCTCCTTCTGTTGACGACAGTGATGCGCTCAATGTGTCGTAAAGTCCGGCGCGGAGATTGTTCAGGAACAGCGTGTAAGCGCGTCCGCTGCCAGCGACGAACGGAATCTTGTTCGCCCAGCGGCTCCGATAGTTGCCTTCCAGTTGCGCGGCGGTGAAGTCCCACGGGTTGTGCAGCGCAAGACCTGAACGCTTGTAGGCGGCGGCATTCGGACGCGCCCAAATCTTGTTCATCTCGGCGTGCTCTTTTGACTCGCCGTGCTCCTTGAGTGTCTTGAGCGCGCCACTCACGTTCCCTTGAATCAGCTCGCCTGCGGCTTTCGTGGTTGCCGTCAATGCACCTCCACCCAAACCAAACGCCCTGAACATGGCAGGAACGGCTTGCCCGAACGTAATGACAGGGTGACTCAGCGCGGCGAGCTTGCCTTGTCGGAACACGCCGGAGAACTCGCCGCCGGTCATAAGGGCACGCGCTGTGTGGAACACGTCAGCGGTCGTGTCTTTCGTCTTCTCTAATCCAGTGCGACGAGAGCGCGCCAGGTCAGCCATACCCTCCATGATAGCACCCTTCGCCTGCGACACTTGGAAATCAAGGGACTGCAATTCCGGGTCGGTGGGCTTCTCTGGCGGTTTGGCTTTCGGCTCGAAATCCTTCTTGGCGATCTTTTCCAGCAAGTCGGCGAGTTGCCGGGACTTTCGTGACTTGAGTTGTTCAAGCTGTCGCGCGATGTCGGAGTTTCTGAGCTTTGCCAGTTCGACCGTGAGGCGGCGAAGCTCGGCCTCCTTCGCTGTCACTTCGGCGGTCTTGACGTTCTGGCTCTTGGGCTTCGATGACGTGTCGCCCGCTGCGATCTTCGCCTGCTTTTCCGCGATGAGCTTGTCGAGCGCTTCGATCCTGCGCATCTCCGGGTCGGTCGGCGGACGTTGCGCGGTCTGTCGCTCCTTGAGAAGCGCATCTCGGCGAGCCTTCAACGCTGCCAGTTCCGGCGTGTCAACGGTCGGCGTTCCGGCTGGCGAGTCGGGCCATCCTGCGGCGCGCTGGCGGTTCAGTTCGTCAATACGGGCTTGCGCTGCTTCCGTCTTTGCGGCTTCCACGCGGGCGGTGTCGAGTCCGCGCAGGACTGTCCGCTCGTCGCGTAGTGCCTCGATGCGGGCGCGTTTGGCTTCGATTTCCGGCGATGTGAGCTTCTTGCCCTGCTTGCCGGGGTAAAGCTGGCCGGCCTTTATTTGCTCGGAAAGTTCCGCGATGCTGCGATCCAGCGCCCGCACGATGGCCGCGAGATCTGCTGCTGCGGTGTCCTTCGGGAACAGCTTCTCGTATTCGGCTTTCTTGGCGTCGCGCTGCGCCTTCAACCCCTTCGTCACCGCGTCATACACGATGGCGTTCTTGTGCTCGGCCAAAGGCTTCCGCGTCGCGATGGCGTAGTCCATGTCGGCGATCTCGTTCTTGAGTCGCGTTTGGATGGCGTCCATCGCAGTCCTGAGTTGTCGCGCCGGGTCTGTAACGGTGAATCCGCCGCGGCGTTTCGCGTCCTCGACCTGCTTGGTGAGCTTGCGATGCTCGGCGCTCGGCTCAACGCGTCCAATACCGGTCAGCTTTGCGGCCAGCCCTTTCTCCATGTCCATCAGCTTGCGAACCTGCTGCACTTCACCACGGAGTTGCGCGGCCTTCACCTTAACCTCGTCGGTTGTAGCTGGTCTGAACTTTCCGTAGTCGCTCCATAAATCCATCACCGCCTCGCGCGTGAGCGACGGGTCAATGTCCTTCACGGCGTCGTGCATCGCGTCCACAAGCGCCTCGCGGGTGTCCACGCCGTCGCCGATCAGCTTCACGGCCAGCTTTTTGAGGTAGCGGCCAAGGTTGGATGTGTCACCATCCTCCGCCACTCGCTCGGCCATGCCCTCGATCAGTTGCTCCTTGCTGGCGTTGCGCTTCATCTTCGTCGCCTTGACGCGCTTCGATTCCTCGGTGTCAGCGGCGATGTCGGCTTCGATGATCGCGCGGCTTGCAGCCCAAAGTTCGTCCGCATACGGATCGAGATTCCCGTCAGTGTCGCGGGTCAGCACTTTGAGGGACGCCAGCCACTTCTCTTTGGACAGCTTCTTATCTGCCATCTGGATGACGCCCGCTTGAACGACCTTAGTGAACCACTCTGGCTTCTCTGGATCTGGCGCGAGCGACATCTTCACGTCTGGTTCACCGGCGGCCTTGCTTCCGATACCCTTGTCGAAAAGTCCCATTACACTCCTGACTGCCGGACTGTACTTGGCGCGGAGTTTGGCGACGAACTGCCGGCTGTGCTCCATGATGAGCGGATCGGGCTGGTTCTCCTCGGCTTCCCTTTCGGCTTCGGCCTTGCCCTGCTGGAAGGCGGCTGCTGCGGCTTCGTCGCGCTCAATATTTGCCAGTTCGGTGCGGCGGGCCAGTTCCTTCTCATGCAGCGCAATGATGGCGTCCGCCTGAGCTTTCAATTCCGCCCGCTCGTCGCGTGTCAGCTGCTCGCCGCCCTTGGCCTTGCGCGCACGCTTTGTCAGCATGGCGAACGAAAAGTCGCGCAGCGTCTCCTGCATACGGATTCGCCCCCAGTTGCTCCATGCCGAGCCTGTGCGATTCGTCGCGTCCTCCAGCTCTGTGATTTCTTGCTCTAGGTCGTCCCATCGCTCATTCGCGATCTCGCGCTGCTCTGGCGTGAGGCTTTCGTCCATCGCCCTGTCCGACTGCATCTCGATTTCGTTCTGCAAGGTGCGACGGTGCATCGCCAGCAACGCTTCCTTTTCGGGAGTGATGTCCGGTTGCCCTGCCGTTCCGATGATCTCGCGCACCAGCTCACGCCCTGCGTCCGGGTTGCGGGCGAGTTCCGCCAGCGCGCCTTCTTTTAGCGCCTCAATCGAGGGCTTGGTAATGACGCCAGTTGGCTCGACTTCGCGCGCTGCTCGTGCTGCGTCGGTGAAGGCTCGCTTTGTGGATGTCGCTTCGGGGTTCTCGTCCTTGAGGCTGAACCGGATGTCCGACGTGTCGGGTTTGAAGCGTTTCGAGAGCGGGATCACGAGTGCGCGCTGCGCTTGTATTCTCTCCCGCTCCATTTTTTTTGCCAGCCTGTCCTTTGCGATTCTGTAAGCATCGTCGGTGTGCCATGCAGCCTTCCCTTTGATGGAAGAAGAAAAGGCACGCATTCCGTCCTCATCCACCTTGGCAAGTCGCTTCTGAACTGATTCAGCGGCAGCTTTCCACTGCTCGTAGTCATCCCATCGCTGCCTTGAAGCCTCTTGCTGCGCCGATGTCCGGGGGTTCAAAATGCTCCCAAAAGTGCCTTTCTCCGGCTCTGGATTGTCGTTGAACCACTGGTCGGCTTCGGCCTTGGCGTCCACGTAATCCCTGTAAGCGCGCTCCAGATAGGATGGCAACTGACCGCTCCCTTGCAGCATGGCGACTTCGCGCTCTTTATCCATGACGGCCTTCTTGGTCGTCGATGTCGCTTCGGGGTTCTCGTCCTTGAGGCTGAACCGGATGTCCGACGTGTCGGGGTTGAAGCGTTTCGAGAGCGGGATCACTGCGCCCGATGCGTCGCGGGTTACGGGGTCGGCGGATTTGATTTGGGAGGGGTCGAAGGCAATGAAGCTGTCGCCTTCACCCTCGGCCTCGTTCCTGTAAATGATGCCGTCGTGCCCCTTGGATTTTAGTAGGTCACGAAGCGCGGCATTGTTGTCGGTAGCGTTCCAGACCTTCTCGTATTCAGCTTCGGAAATCTTCACGCCCGCCTTCCGTGCCTCACGCAGAACGCTCTGGTAATTCCACGTCCCTAGGTCCGCGAGGCGAAGCGGGTTCTTCATCTTCACTAGAAAGGGGAATGTGTCTCCGAACGCCTCGGCCTGTCCCTTGGTTCCAAGATGAATGCCGGTTTCAAGTTCTCCCTGTGGCGCGTTGAATGCGTCGAATCCAATCCGGTTCTTGCCTTTCTCGTAGCTTCCGGTCGCCTTGGCCACAAGGTCGCGTGCGCGCTTTGCGTCCGCTTCGGATACACCCCGCTCTTTCGCCACGTCCATCGAAACCCACCGCTCGAAAATAGACGCCACATCGAGCGGCGATTTGATGTCGTATTTCTGCGCCATGCTCTGAAGCTCTCGCAGCGCGTTTCGGTCGCCGCTGGTGCGCTTCCCATCCTCGAATACCGTTTCGTTCGTGCCGTGCCAAAGCAGACGGTCAAACCCCGCCGCCTTCGCCGCCTCATCCACCATGCGCTGCGCCGTCTCCATGTCCCCGCGCTTCACCGCATCGGCGTAGGTGCGGTCCTGCTCGGGGGTGACGCGGCCTCCAATACTCATCTGCGGCCCACCTCCGCGCATCACGATGGCGTCCTCCTTGGCGATGTTCTCGCTGCTGTAAGGCTCTACGGCCTTGCGCTGCTCAGGTGTGAAGTTCTGTCGGGCCTGCACGTCGCGGGCTTCGATTTCGCCTGCAAGGTTACGATACCATTCTTTTGCCGCGGTTTCTTGAGCCAGCCTCTCTAAGTTGTAGTCTGAACTCGCCTTCTTTGTGGTCGCCAAGTAGTCTTTGTAGGATGTCTCAATCTCAGGAGTCACCACCTCGGACTGCCACGCTTGTTTTGCAAAAGCCTCAATGGACAGAGGCTTTTTCATTTCTACCAGAATGCGCTTCAAGATTCTAGTAGCCGCACGAATGCCTTCTTTTGACCCAATGCCCATTCTCGGATCGGCAAACGCCATTCTAAAGTCGCCGCCTTTAGCAAACCCCTCCCTCTCTTGAATCCAGTGCTGAACTTCGTGCATCAAGATACCATCAACTCGCGTTGTGTTGGGTCCAAAATAAATAGTATCTCCCCGAAAAGCACCTTCGCTTTTCAGCGACTCATCGTATTCTACCGTTAAATCAAGCGCATCTGGGTATGCTTCATATAGGGCAGGATGATCTAACAATCTACCAAGGGTAATAGATGATCGCTCGCCATTGGCAAATTCCCTCAAGTATTCCTTATTTATCGTAGCCCCCTCATCCGGCACCTCCCACCGCATCTTCCCATCATACTTACCGGGGAACCATCCGGTCACGGCGCGAATCTCTTCACGGGTCTTTCCGGCAGCAGCCATCGCCTTCGCCGTGTCCAGTGAGTCGCGCATAAACTGCGGAACTTGCGCCTTCTCGCCAGCGTAAGACATCCGCACCGCACCAGCATCCGGCGTCACCGCCCTCTGCTTCCGCACGGCATCCACGCCGCGCCGTAGCAGCGCCATCACGTCGTTTGTGCTCCACTGCTTTACGCCGAGCTTGTTCAGCGCGTTGCGGAGCCAGTCCACCACGCGCTGCCAGCGGGTGCGGTGCTGCGCGGACATCTCCGGGCCGACGCGCTGCATGATCCTCGCCAGCGTCTCGCTCACCTGTTCGTGCGGCTCGTATCTGCGCTGCACAGCGGCGTAATCATCGGGGAACAGCCGCTTGAGCATGGCGTCCAGTTGGGTCGTCGCTTTCTCGCCAAAGGCTTTCAGCAGCATGTCGGTGCCGCCGTGCCCTGCCGCTTCGTGCATAAACGTCTCGATGGCCTGTCGCGGGTTCTCAATGGCGGCTGCGTTGATCCAAATCTTGCCATTCACCACGACGCCGCGGATGAGGTTGAGGTCGGTGATTCCGCGTTCCTTGGCGGATTCCTTCACGCGATCTGGATACTGGTTGCCGTCCGCGATGACTTCGTGCGGCATCGCGCCGGCCAGCCGCTCGGCGACGACACGCACAGCTCGCTGCACGGATGCGACGGGAAGGCTGGTGGTAGGAGCGGAGTCGGCAATCGTGAACGGGTCTTCGTCGAACAGGTTGCCCTGCTCCTTGTCCTGCTTGGCTTTCGCTTCGGCGGCGTCCTTGGCCTCCTTTGCGACCTGTTCAGCGGCCTCGCGCTCTTCGCGCTTGGCGATGTCGGCGGCGGTTTCGGCTACCAAGTTGAACGGCGCGGCTTCGCCCTGCAAAAGCTCCCCGGTGCCTTTGCCGTCGCTCGGGCGCAGCTTTGGGGCGGCGGGTTCGGGTGTTTCGCCCTTGATCATCAGGGACTCATCGGGATGCACTTCCTGCGTTCCGAATTTCTCGCCGTCCTGCAACGTCACCACGCCGTCCTTGTCAATGTCGGTGACGCGCATCTCCTCGCCGCCGATATTGATCGTCTCCCCGTATTTCAGATCGCCTGCCTTGATCTCGCTGTCGCCTTCCTCTTTCGCCTCCTGAAAGTCCGCATACTGCTTACGCTCCATGCCTGGCTTCTTCGTGAGTTCACGCATCTTCTCCACAAGCGAAGCCTGCGTGACTGCATCGCGCGCATCCGCCTTGTCTGGATGCACGCCGAGCGCCATCATTGCCTTCACATACGCATCGGCGCGCGCTTTCTTTATTGCGGCCTCACCCTGCGGTCCGGCTGCCACCGCTTCAAGGTGCCCGCTGTAAAATCCAAGCTCAGGGTACTCGATGACGAGTTTTTTGAACTCCGCAGCCGCGGCTCGCGTTTTTCGCGCTTCCTCTTTCGTCATGCCTTCAAACTGCTCATTGGTCAGCATCCGCGACTCCACTCCGGGGCGTAGCGATACGTTGCCGTAAGGCACGGTCTGTGTGATGCCTTTCTTTTTGCCACCATCGAACGTCACACTGACGGACTCGGGCTTGCCCTTGCTGTCCAGAAAAACATCTCTGACTATCGCCGGATGCGCCAGCTTTGCGCCCCTCACGAGTTGCACGCTCACCTTCGCGCCGGGCACGATCTTGGCACGCACCTTTTCGGTGAATGACTGCACCGAAGGCTTCGCCTCCACCGCCTTCTTGCTCGGCCTTTCAACGGGCAGTCCAAGCCGGTCAATGATGCCGAACTTCTTGTTGTCGTAGAGCCAGTCCATGCCGTGCTTCTCCAGCACAGCGAAGTCCGATTCCGTGGCCTTGGGCTTCACTGCTTTGCCGCGAATCAGCGCCGCCAGGGTGCCGCCCTGCTGCTTGCTGCGGATGTCCGCCCATGAGTAGCCGAAGATGCCGCCCTCGGCCTGCGGGGTGGCGGGGGATGGCGCGGGCTTGAACACGTAGAAGTCGCCTTCCTTGACGAATCCTTTTGGAAGCGGACTTCCCCTGCTGTATTTCTTGTGTGCCTCGATGGACAGCGGAGCGGGTTTGTCTTCCAGCCATTCCATCGCCATATCCCATTGGGAATACTCGTCGTTCAGTGCGCGCTCCCTGGCCTTCCGAATGATCTCCTGTCGCTTTCCGGTCAGTAATTCTCCGGCGATGCGCTGACCGATGATGTGCGTCTGCCACTGGTCGTACTTTGGCTTTCCGTCAGGGTTCTTTTTGGCTGTTTCTTCGGAAATCGCATTCGATAATTCCATCTGAACTGCCTCGCGCTGAATGCTTGTCCCGTCAGGAAGCAGCCGCGCGGCGATGTTGCGCCTCCATCTTGAGTAGTCCGTCAAATCCCTGTCGAGCGGCGGATTCTCCTGTTCGGTCAGTTCCGTCCAGTCCTTTGCGATGATACGCTCGCCCATTAACTTTCCTCCATTCGCCTGTGGCTCTGCCTGTGCGGCTGCTGGCGATTCGTGCGTAGCGAGCATGTCCTTCAACTTCGCGCGCATCTTCGACTCCGCGCCCGCAATGGTGTCGTTCATGTCAACGCCGAGGTATTCCGCCAGCGCCTTCGTTACAGCCGTCACGCCAGCCTTCGATTTAGGAACGGGCTTGCCGATTTTCTCCATCACAAGCGACCTGAATCCAGCCTGCTGCGGTCCAGATGGAACTATTTCATGCCCGCTACGGAGCAACGCTTCGATGATGGGCCTTGGAAGTAGTGGAGCGGCGGCTGCTGGCGCGGGTGCTACCGCTGGGCGAATCAGCACGAATCGTCCGTCCGTGGATGCGCGCAGTCCGCGCTTCTCTGCTGTTTCGATGATCTTTGTCAGGTTGTCCCGGTTTGCGTCAGTGACTTCGATAGTCAGTTCCTTGCCTGTCCTTTCAACACCATCTAGCATTAAGTCCAATCGCGTTTTCGCTTCGACAACTGGCGCGGGTGCTGGCGGGGCGGGCGCGGGTGTGGGCGCGGGTGTGGGCGCGTCGTATTTCTTGTCCCGCTTCAACTCAGCAACGTGAATCCACTGATCGCCGATTCTGTCTGCGTCCCCTCCGCTCGATGTCAACCCGGTGTCGGCGACGCTTCGCACAAGGGCCAGCTTGCTTTCGGGGTTGATTCGCACGATTCGGAATCCGCGATTCGTCTGCGAGCCGACTCCGCCTGAGTTCACTTTGTAAGAAATGCCATCACCGACCTTCCACTTCGACGGATCGGCGGCGACACGCGCTTTCAGAATCTCGATGTTCTTTTCCTGCGCAGCCGTCTTGTAGCGAACCTTCTGGAGATTGCGCAACTTCGCGGCGTCTGAATCTTCCGCCACCGGCTTTTTTTGTGAAGGAGGCGGTGCGGCCAACCGCTCCCGCTTTGCCTTTTCATCGGTCCAGTATTTCTCCTGCGACGCAAGCTGTTCGGGAGTCATTTCCTCAAGAGCCTTGCGAAACTCTGCCGATGTTCTCTCGATTCGCTCGCGCTGACGCTGCTCCTGTTCCTCGCGAGTCTTGAGGCGCACCCCACCTGTCGTTCCTTCGGGATTCTGAATCACGTATCCGGCGATCCGACGCTGCACGGGACTGACTGCGCTGACGCCCGCTGGTGCGCCGCCAATCGGCGAACGCCACTTTCCGTCATTGTAAAGCAGTTCCACGGACTCAACGATCTTCGGCATCGGCTGCTCCGCCATGCTGACGATGCGATCAATCTGCTCTTTCACCCCCGGCGCGGGTGCCTGCGGGACGGGCGCTGCATCCAGTGCATCCGCCGCCGCAAGATACTTTGCACGCAACTTGGGATTCGCTGAATCAGCTTCTTCTCGCAGCATCCTTGCAGCCTCGGCGCTATTGCCTTCCGCCGCTTTCAGCGCGTCAGCCTTGATTGCGTCCAGTGCTCCCGGCGTCATCTGCTCCACCGGCTTCGCCGCCGCCGGGGTTACTGGCTCCGGCGACGGCGCTGCGGGTGCTACTTCCTTTTGTGGCAATCGCACTGGCTCATCGGCTTTTTGCACCGAGGGCACGCTTTGGGCTTTTTCATTCTTGGGTTCACCTACCTTTCGTTGGACTTTTCCAAATGCGTCGTAGAGCGGGGTCTTGGCGTCTTGCGCTCCTTCCGCTGAAACCAGTCCGGCGTCAGACTGCGCTCGCGCAAGGGGCTGGCCTTGGAACGTGACACCCGGACCTCCGTCGTCTGCTGGCGGCTTCCTCTGGACGTTTCCAAATGCGTCATACACATCGCCTGTTCTTCCGTAGGCCGCGCGCTCTGTAAGCGGTCCTTCGTTGGCCTGCGTGTGCTCTACGGCTCTTTTCTGTGCCTTGGCGACATCCTGCCAATACTGCTCGGTGGCTGCAATCTCAGCGGTCTTTTCCGTCTCGGCAGCCGCCATCGGGTATCCAGCCGCGCGCATCTGCTCGGCGGTCTCCAAGATCGGCTTGACCTTGTTGGCGTATCTTGTGACAGCGCCAACAACGCCGCCGCCGATTCCGCCCATGAGACCGCTCATAAAAATGTTCTCCAGCGCGCTCCGCATGTCCTTGTTGGGGTCATATGTGAACCGTGCTACCACTTCATCAACGGTGGCCTGCACCATTTCCTCCCGCGTTTCATCGCTGACATCCGCCAGAAGCTCTCCACCCCACTTCCGATACGCCGTTTTCGCAGCGTTTTTCGCGCTGTTGATCTGCCCGATGGACTCTACGCCGCGCGGCATCATGCGGGCCAGCGCGTAGGTGGTCAGCGCGCTCACAAGTGCGGGAAGCTGCGCCTTCATGTGCGCCTCTTGGTCGCTCAGTCCTTGCTCACTGTATGCGGCGGATGCGTCCGCATACTTCCCGCCGTAGCCTTGCGCCGCGCCGGTGATGCCCATGAGTCGCATCGCGCCAAGGTTCGTGGTGGCGAGCCTTGCCAGCGGAGAGAACGCAATCGTCGGTGCCAGTCCGCCAAACAAATCCACGGCGAATCCAGTAGCACCGGCTCCGCCCATGACGCTCCGTATCTGCGCGTTCGCCTGCTCAATCTCGCCGGCTGTCGCAGCGACTTCCTTCATCTTGCCGATGTTCGTGATGCCGCCGATCAAACCGAAGAACTGCTTCACGAAACTCGCGGCGTTCTGATCCACGGCGCGGTCAATCGCGGACATCTTCGCGCCGCTTGCCTTGCGCCACTTGATGAACCGCTCCACTTTCTCGCCGATGCTGGCGTTCTTCATCTCGCCCGCCATTCCAGCGCTCCACTTCTCCCATTCAGGATCAACCGCGGCGAGCGAGAACTCGATCTTGCCAGCCAGTTGATCACGCACCTTCAATCTGTGCGCCTTGGCCTTGGCCTTTTTCTCGGGCGTGGCGTCGGTGGCGTCCACTGCCTTGTCGTAATCATCCTGCATGAGCGCGAGATCGGGACTCACATAGACCTCACCGGAATACGGGCCTTTGAACGCCTGTCCAGCCTTCAGACCATCCAGCATGTCGTGTTCTGCAAGTAGGTCGTCGGTGCGCGAAGGGCTTAGTCCGGTGGCTTTTTCAAAAGCTGCCTTCTTTTCGAGGTAAAGTTTCCTTTTTTCCTCCACCAATGATCGCGTTCGGTCGGCCACTACTTTTGTCGGGCGTCCCATTTTCGAGTAGAGCATTTCAATTTCGGCAGGCTCGTCTCGCAACTTTCGCAATTCAGGAATTTGCTTCATCGCCTCATCCCGCCTCTTTACCTCATCGCTCCAATCGAGCGGCTGAAACTCGACCGTCGGACTCTCTTTCGTGCCGCCAGCGCGCATCACGCCAGATCCGATAGTCTGCTGCGCTATCCCTTGCGCGACTCCAAGGCTCTGCCCGAGCACGCCCACCGCTTCCGCCTTGGTGACGCGCTTGTTGTGCTCGGCCATCTTCCCCTGAAGAAATGCCGTCGTGCTGTTGTAAAACGAATCCGCTTCGGCTGCATCCAGTGACGACTCGGCGCTCGTGAAGGCTTCGTCGAAAACCTCCGCAGTGCGATCCAGATACTTCTGGCGAGTCGGAGCGTCCGCATTTTTCCAGTCGTCGGATGCGAAGAACTGATCTGCTTCGAGGGCCAAACTTTTCAACTCGTCGCGCGGATGCGGAGTCGGTGCGATCTCGGATGCAGAGGAAGCAGTAGGCATTGGATGGATGATTACGACGCGGCGCTTGACGAGTCAATGCTTGCGACGGCTTCGGAGGCTGCTTTTTTAAGCGGCGTTCTGGCACCGTCCGGATCAACCGTCACGGCGACTGGTTCACCATCCTCGTCTTGCTCGAACTCAATCGTGCTGCCGTCCGCAACGTAACCACTAGATGCGGCAATCTCTTCTTCGTCGTAGCCGAGCGATTGAAGCGTCTGGCTCATGGATTCCGATGCTGCATTGAACTCGGCACTCAGGTCTGGATCAGCGTCAATTTCTTCCCGCCTGCCCGAAAAGCGCGAAAAGTCACTCGCGGACGCAGTGAGAGTGTCCATGTCCGGCTTGGCTGACGCCTGCGGCTGTGATGGCGGTTCCTTGAGGCGATCCTTGAAGGGAATCCGCTTCGCGGGCGCTGTCGGCGCGGTGGACGCGGGCGGCGTTCCGGTTGTTGACGGCGCGGGAATGATGGGCGCTGCGCCTGTTGCTGACGACGCGGGAGGCTCTGTCTTCTTTTCGGGGGTCTTGTCGGGCACTGGCGGGGCGGGGGCTTCCTCGGGTGTTGGCTGATCGGGAGTCTCGTCGTAGATGGCATCTAGTAGCCGGTCGCGCTCTGCAAGATGCCGCCGCCTCTCGTCTGCGATCTTCTCCTTGGGCCACCCTTTCGTCTTGGTTGTGTCGGCCAAGTCGTCCAAGTAAATGTTTATGCCTTTCAGCTTCTCCTTTGTGACAAACCGACGCGCTACGGCGTCCGCCTTCTTCTTCGCGGCTGCGGCTGCGGCGGCGGCCTTCTCGGGATTGACCTGCGGAATCACCGGCACTCTTTTACTGTATTGCACCTCTCCGTCCTTACCTAATCTGACTTCTTCACCAGGAAGAGTGGCGAGCTTGCGCGCTTCCTCAACGCGCTTCCTGAGAACCGCCTGCTCCACTGCGAAAGAATCGATCTGTACAAACCTCCCCGTCCTGCGGTCGTATGAGGCCATGTCGCGGAGTTCTTCAAACCCAAGAGTCTCTTCCGCCTTCCTGTATTTCGCCTGTATGCCTCCGGGTTCGTAATCAATCCCTTGCGCCGTGAACTTCATTCCGGCGTCGGCCATTTTAAGCGCCGCGATGCCTCGCCCCTTCACAGTCACCGAGATGTTCGGGTATTTGGCGTTAACCGCTGCCAAGTAAGAAGGGAAGTCAGGATCGAACACGTTGAGTTCGTGGATTGCCAGCCTGTATGCCGGTTCCTCGCGATCCTGCGCGAAGGCTTTTTCCCGCTTTGTATGCGCTTCCGTTTCCGCGATAAGCAACCTCTGGTTCGCAATCTGCTGATCGATGTGCTTCTGGAGGATGCGCTGGTCAGCCCTTTTTGCATCATCCTTGTGCTGCTCGTCCCTCACTGCTTCGCGGTCGCGGTCGTGCTGCTCTTTCTCAGCCCTTGCCTTGGCATCTTGGATTCTGGCTGCAAGCTGGAGCGCAGCCGGGCCTGAACCGGCACCCATTGACGCCCTAGGCAACTGAGGTTGATTGCGAAAATTTCCCATAGGTCAAGACTTGGTGTGGGTTGCTTTTACTGCTTTGCCTATGATCGTTTCCGTTTCCGGATCGACACCCGGAAGCTGCCCTGCGGCCTGACTCCCGGTTCCGACTTGCGATGGCGGCGCGGCAGGGAGTTTGGTGGTGGTGAATCCGCTGCCGTATTTTCCGCTGACCATTCGCGCACCAGCAGGCACGGGTAGCTCTGTCCTTCGATCTACGCTCGTTCCGTCTAGCGCGGCAATGTCTGCACCCACTTCCGCCGCGGTGTCAGTCGGAGTCACCCATACCTGCGGAGCGGGGATTCCGGCGTCCGCGCGAATCATCGAAGCCTGCTCATCCGGTGTTGCGCTGCTCCACGCTTTTTTCGTGAGCCAGTCTTTGCCTCCAAAATGCCTGTCCAGAGTCAGCGACATGGGGGCGGTAACGTCGCCCCACCTTCCTTTATCGCCAAACGGCATTTGAAACCTCCCGTCAGCGGACACCCTGCCTCCGTCAACCTCGGTCCAGCCTTCGTCCTGCTTTCCGCTGCCCTTGAAAAGTTTATCCCACACTTCCGGCTTCGTGAGTCCGGTTTTCGGGTCGGTGTCTCCGCTGTAAGTGCTGTAAACCCCAAGATCCCGCATCGCCTTGGGAATCGTGGCCTGATCCGCGAGTTCGGTTTGCGATGCGCTGCTGATCCAGTTTGGAGGCGGCGGCCTTCCGTGGCGCGCTTCGTACTTCGCCTTAGCTTCCTCGTATTTCGTCCACTTAGGCTTGCCTGCGTTGTCCTCGGCCTGCTTCTCTTTGGCTGCCCGCGCGTCGAGCTTTGCTTGTTCATCGGCCAGCTTCTTCCTCTCATTGTCGCGCGCTTCCAGCCCTTTCGCCGTCCAAGGCTTCCCGGTTTTCGGGTCGTTGGCTGGCATGTCGTCTGGATCAGCCGCATCTGGTGGCACTGGAGGCTTTGCATCCGGCTTTAGGGCATCCGCGGGCGCGGGCGGCGGAACTGGCGCGGACGGCCTTTTCCTGAACTCCCTGCTGTCCTTGCCTCTCACAATGTCCGCCGGCCCTGCTGGCGCGGCTGCGGCAGGCGCGGCATCCGGCGCGTCGTCGGTGAAGTCCGGTTCTTCCGCCTCAAATCTCAATCGCCTGATCTCCTTGTCGGTGACGCCGTGGGCTTCCTTTAGCGCAAGGGCGCTCGGTTCGCTCGGGATCGAGTCGTGCCATGCCGCGCTAGCCTTCGCCATTTCAGCAATATCAGGATCGCGACTCTTCAATGCCTCATGGTGCTTTTCACCCAAAAGCTCGAAAGCCTTGTAATCTACCCCCTTTTTACTGAGCTTTTCTTCGGCTCGGACCCTCCTTTCGCTTGCGGGGGTGTCACGGAATGATTTCTTGTATTCGTTTTGATCCCTCTTGAATTGACGGATCGCCTCCGCCTTGGAAAGCCCCTTGTAGTCGGATGGTTTTTTCTTTTCAGCCATGACTTAAAATGTCTGGTAGCTCGGCGTCTCGATCTCGTCGAGGTTGATAATCGGCGGCGGACGCTGGCTGGTCGGGTAGAACTTCACCGCCTGACGGCTCAGTATGTCCATCGCCTTCGCCATCGTGCGGTCGCTCCGGTCGTCGTCGTTCGCATCCCGATACCAGACGGACAGCACGCCGTAGTAGAGCGCCCCGAAGTGATCCACGCACAGCTTATCGTTGTCGAGGATGGCCTCAACGTAGCGGCGACGGCACAGCGTCGTAATGGTCTGCGTTGTGTCGCCAGTGGGCGGCTTCGGCACGCGATACCTGCGGTAGTTCGGCGTGCGTTCGCTCGGCTCGTACGACGCGATCAGGTGCTCGGTGGAGTCGTCAGGGTCAATCGCATACACCGTGATGATGCCGGACGTGATCGGCTTGACCACCTGAGTAATTCGCGCAAAGGAAGCGGTGGTGGTGGCGTTGCCGCTGCTCGCGAGAAGGTCGAGAGCTTCACCGCTTCGGATGGCGGTCGTTCCACTGGTTCGGATGATTTCTCCGTCTGCGTCAAGTCCATAAAATTCGATGATGCTCTCATACGTCTCCGCACCGCTCTGTGCATCGGTGTACACCTTCAACCGGCATCCGGCTGCGTTGACCTGTGACGGCTCGCGGAAGCAACACCAGCCGTCTCCCATGTCCGCAACTTCGCCGTCAAGTGCCCCGTCGTCGGTTTCCAGCTTTGAACCAGGGCCAGCAAGCGAGAACTCGAACCAGCCGCTGCGGATAATCAGCGGGAACTTGCTATGCAGGATGCCCTCGCAACAGGCGTACCCGCGAGGGAGTGTCAGCGTTTGGTCGTATGCTGTGATGCCTACGCGGTCCAAGGAATCCTTGGGTTTCGTAAGCACCGAAATCAGCTCGCAAGTTTCATTTACGAGGCCTTTGAGCGTGGCGGGATCTACCGCCGAAAAAGACGGTTTGCGCTGGAGTTGAAAAACTGCGTTGGCAAGGGTCAGCAAGTGGCCGAATTTAGTGATTCGACAGACGCGCGGTGGTCGAGGTTTTGCAGCGTTGCGCGGAGGTTTTCAGAACACACGAGGCTTGTCAAGGGGTTTTTGTTTGACTCTCAGTATGAAACACTGAGGGCGGCACCGTTTCCAGT
>Ga0315909_10003846_pt1 | contig 18071 bp, 41 predicted proteins | sample LakEriMetagenome_11_FD_203527 | JGI IMG/M metagenome (GOLD analysis project Ga0315909, IMG submission 203527) | Freshwater fungal communities from buoy surface, Lake Erie, Ohio, United States - Buoy 2 MA125 | ecosystem: Environmental > Aquatic > Freshwater > Lake | place: USA: Lake Erie, Ohio...
CAAGAGTTGTACGACATGGCTGACCCCTTGTTCGTACCGGCTTTCTCGGCTATCCAGAACGTCTCCATTCCTACGCTGACGTTCATGTCCAAGCTGGCGAACGTGCTGCGGCAGTCAGTGGTTCTGTACCCACTGTTCTCTGTTGCTCAGGTTCCGCAGGATTCCTTCGCAGCGATGTTCTCGTCTGGCCTGAAGACGCAACATGCCCTGAAGATTCCTTACCTTGCGGTGAAGGAGTTCATTAAGACTCTTTCCAAGACCAGCCAGACTCACAACGAACTGAAGCGGTTTGGTGTTGTGGGTGTGAGAGATTTCTCCGCTACGGTGATCCGCGATGACGCTGAAATCTACGCAGGATTGAGACCTCCGAAGGGTGGATGGGGTAAGACCAAGGAGTTCTTGGAGCACATCGCCATGTCTGCTGACAACGCCGTGCGTCAAGCGGTGTATGAGGCATCCATGCAGCAAGGACTGAACAAGTCTGAGGCTCTTGAGAAGGCGTTTGAGATCATCAACTTCCGCCGCCGTGGAACCAGCAAGATGCTGAACGTGATGGGCCAAACCGTCCCGTTCTTCTATGCTTACCTCTCCGCTCAGCGAGTGGCGTACAAAGTTTTGACCGGCGTTGGGATTTCTCCGACTGACAGGGCAGAAGCTGGTAAGACGCTTGCCATGACCTCCGCTGCTGTAGCTACGCTGTCAATGCTCTACGCGATGGCAAACGGCGACGACGAGGATTACATGGAGACGCCCGCCAATATTCGGGACCGTACTCTTACGATCCCTGGCTCTGGTGGGGTACGGATTCCTCTGCGGCCTGACTTTTTCCTGTTCCCCAAAATTATTGCGGAACACACCTATCTCTTGTTGGCAGAGAAGGGATACCAAGACGCCGCTAAATTTAAGACATCCATGAAGGATGCTCTGTTTAGCGCCATCGCCAGCCCGACTCCTTTCCCTACGGCCATCAAACCTGCCATTGAAGTAGCCATCAACTATGACTTCTTCCAAGGCAAGCCGCTGATTGGGAACTTTGAGAAACAGAAAGATCTGGATCGTCAGTTCCGCGACTCGACTTCTGAGTTTGCCAAGCTGCTTGGACAGACGGGGATGATCTCTCCGATTGCGGCTGACCACATGATCCGTGGCATGTTTGGATCATTCGGCGGTCTGTTCTTGTTCGGGACCAATCAGTTCCTGCACTCAGACCCGGATGTGCCTCGGCCTGAGATGAACGCTACTGAGATGCTGGCTGCGCTTCCAGGCACCAGCGGGCTGCTCAAGCGGCCTCAAGAGTCTGCCCTGAAGAACGACTTCTACACCTTGCGCGATGAGGTGGAGAAAGCAGTCAACACCTTCAACGACATCAAGACTCGCAGCCCTGAAGGGATTGAAGCCTTCTTGGCGGATGAGAAGCAGATGGCCCGTCTGATGCTGGGCAAACCGGTGGACAAGATCAACAGGGAGTTGTCCAAGATCAGGCGTCAGATAACCATCATCACCAACATGCCCGAGAGCCAAATGTCTGCGGCAGACAAAGCAGACTACAAGCGGCAACTCATGGAGTTGGAGCGTGAAATTCTGCGGTCGGTGAATGTGAAGGAACTGCGGGAGATGGCGAAGATTTAATCTTCCACGATGTTCATGGGTACGCCGTCCTTAGCCTGCTGGCGGAACAGGGCGGCTACTTCCTTGTTATACAGAGACTGAAGCGTGCCCATTGAGAAATCAAACTGACGCTCCATTGATGGGTCATGTATTGACAAGTGCTCCCACAACTCAAGAAGATCTTGTATCGCGGCCAGCATTGGCGTAAGTTCTATCTCAACTTGCACTACGTCCTTTGGATCTCTGTTGGGAAAGTTCTTCACGTATAAGGTTTCGGTGGGTTTCTGCATCGCCTTTCCATCCACAGTGAATGCTTAAACTCAGGTCGTGTTGACGGCCCATGCGGTTGCCCTTGTGAACAACACCAAGATCAACCAGCTTCTTGATAGCCCTGCTTACATGGCTTGGTGCCATGCCTAGTTCTGAAGCCAAGAAAGCCTGAGACACAGGGACACGGTTGTAGAAGTCCGCATACCCGATGAGCGCCATCAGGATCTTGCGGGCTTCTTCGCCCATCGGTGTTTTGGCAAGCGCCACAAAATTTAGTTGGTTCACGGCTAACCAATGTTCATAGCCATTACGGCGTTTGGGTGTGATGAGCGCAAGGGCAGTATGCGGCAGAACCTCGCCAGTGCTTTCATCAATTTGGCCGATCCGCTTGTACATTCGGGCTCCCAACTGTTACCCAAATTATACAACCAGATACCTCCAGTGATAACTGTCATCGGTAGTTTTACCTCGGTAACCACTTTTTTTCCTTCTACTGTTCTACATCCCTAACCGGAGGAACAGCCGAAATGCAGGCCAGGGTGGAAGCATCACGAGTGCTTCGCCACGGCATCGCGCAGTTCTGCTGCTGCTGTCGGGTAGCCGCTACGGTCAAGCGTAGTGATTGCATCGCGTACCACTTCCAGCAGTTCATCCCGTTGCGCCCGCTTCTTCTCCAAAGCATCCCACCATCCGGCGCAGTAGGCGACTTTCTCTGCTTCGGTCTGGGCCTCTGGTGGGGGCTCTGCCAGCGCGGCCTCAAGCTCTTGATTGACATCCGTGAACTTTTGCATGGCATCTTCTACCAGCGCGGCGCGTAGATCTTCCATGACAACGGCCAAAGGATCATGGGCATCGTATGCTTCCAGTGCCCGTTTAGCAGCGGTCCTAAGATCGCTCATGCAACCTCCTAAGCGTTTCATTTAGAGCGTCTAGTTCATCCCACTTCTTGATCCGCCACAGCGTCTTTGTACCGTGCCAGTTGGAATGGCAACTAGCACAAAGTGCTACGGTGACGAAGTGCTTCTGCTGCTCAATGTGGTGGCACTGAGACGGCCCAGGCGCATCGCACAGTGAGCAAGGGAGCGAAGCGACAGCAGCTAGATGCTCCTGCTCAGCCTTAGTCTTTGCTTTGTGATTCTTGCTGAACATCCCGAGTCCATTGCAGAAGTCCAGACAAAGCTCTCATGATGTCAGTGACGTTTTGATCTATGTCGTACTTCTGGTGGAGACACTTCTTCTCCACTTGCTTGAGGTTACGTTCTACTACTTGGAGGTAGTAGGCGTAGTCGTGGAATGGTGTCATGCATGGCCTCCAGTTCTAATGATCGATGAAATTGCTTTTCCATCTGATGTGCCGAAGTTGTAGCCTTCCGCAATCTTGGCTGCGGATTGTTGAACAAGGGAAGCTATGGCAACAGAAAATTTTGCCAAGGCATCTCGATCACAAAAGTAGGCCGCGTCTTCCATGTCGTCGTGTGCATGGAATCCACAATCCAAAGCTATGCGTTCGAAGTCATTAAAGTTCATGATTACTCCTTGTAGAAGATACCATCCGGGCCGAGGTGCCCCTTGCGGTCTTTGATCTCGTCATACGCCGCCTCAAGGCAGGCAACGAGGTTCACGCCGTACAGTTCTGCGCTGATGATTAGCGTTACAAGGACATCCCCGTAGGCGTCTATGACTTCCTTGGAGTCCTTCTTGTTCAGGGCTTGGAGAAGTTCTACCACTTCCTCTGCCGTCTTCAGTGCCTGAGACATGGCGTTGGAGTTGGGGATGATCTGCCGTGCTGCCGCCCAGGCGATGACGCGGCCTTCTAAGTCTTCAAAGTTCATTTGGACGCTGGCTCACAATCATTTGATGAAGTTGCTTGGTGAGGTGATCTGCAATGGTCACCCCATCCACTGCTAGGGAGCCGCACCACTGATCCGCGTGGACAACAGCGATCATGTCTCTCACGGCCTTGTTGTATCCACCGTTGAAAGAGTCATCACCTTCAACGATCATGGTGATGGCATCCCGTACAAGGGCGGTGGCCTTGCGGTCCTTGGCAAACTCTTTGAGTTTGATGTAGATGTCTTCTCGGAGATGTACCGAGTAGGGGATCAGCCTTTTTTCCATGCTTGGAACTCCTGATTAGCTTGACGAAGCAAGGCTGCTGCGCCGGGGTTGTTTGCCAGTTCTCTACGAGATCCAATCTGGCAGTGAGACTTAAGCCAAACCACTGCTTCGTCCTCGTCGTCGTCAAAGATGTGGCCCTGCATCACAAGCCACGCCCTGAAGTCTGGGTTACGAGGAAGCATGCCTGCAAGTTTGACGATCTCTGAAAAGTTATCCCGGTTCAGAGGCCGCTCGTCGTCACCGATTCTGACCATCACACACTGATACCGGGCACCTACGAAATCGCGCACGAGTTCAGTTGGAAGGTCGTCGGGGTGGACCCGGAGGGTCAGCAGGTAACCCTCCTTGTCCTGCTTCATGGCGACCTTAATCGCCTCGTATTGGAGGGTGTCCATGCTCAAAATGGGATCGAAGAATCTTCGTCCTCAAAATCATTGGACGGCTTAGGTTTTACCGGCGCTGGCTTAGCTTCATCTGGCTTGCGATAGGCGTCGTAAGCAAGGGACAAGAACTCACCGCTGCGGCCTTCGCGCTTCCAGGCGGACAGCTTGATCTTGATGTTGTCCTCGTCAGTCTCTGACAGAAGCTGCTTCAAGAGTGAGCGCTCAAGGGTGATGTCACCCTTCATGTCGGGCTGACGGTCTTTCTTGTACTGGTTGGGGAACAGTGCCCCGGTGTTGGTGTAGTTCACTTCAGCGCGTCCTTCTTCGTCTTGAATGCTTCCATCAGATCCTTGTGGCAGTCGGCGTCGATGGACTTCACCTTGTCGAACAGTGATCTGTTGACCTTAAATATTTCCATGACATCTGCCTGAGACTTGGCCTGCTCCAGAGCAACCACGGCCATCTCAGCAACGATGTTGATGAAGTCCGTAGGCGTGGCATCAGGTTTGGTCTTGACAGTGATCTGCCACTTGCCGGGTTCACCCTCGATCTTGGCTGGCAGCTTGGGCGGAGCAGGTGGAGGGGGCGGCGGTGGAGGCGGTGCGGATGGCTTATCTGTCTTTTCAGTATGCTTCGTCTTAGAAGCAGCGTTGCCATCGTCATCCTCAGGAGCGATGCCGCATGCCGCCATCAGAGCATAGCGCCGAGCGTAGGTCAGGGCACTGCCATAGCCTTGCGCGTCTTGCTTGCTGGCGACAACATGCAGCTTCCCGGCAGACAGTTGCTCTCCGGACTCGTGAATAAATATTGTCTCCACGATCACGCCGTCTTCGCACAGGTGAGAGCCCTGCATCAAGAAGATGCCGTTGTTGTTCAAGCCATCAATGACCGCCTCAACGCAGGCCGACAGGTCAGCATACTTTGAGCGGAAGTGAGGATTGGATGAGGTCTTTAGGGCAGGCCCAAATTCTCTCTGGGCCTTGACCAATGCCGCTGAAATTTCTTTCATGCTGCCTGCTGTTCAGCAACCACGGTAACAACTGGCTTCTTGGCCTTCGGCTTGCGACCGGGCTTCTTGTAGGGCTTGCCTGCCTTGGTCAGACGGACAGTGCCTTGAGCGGGGGCAGCGGCGACAACAGGCTTAATCTCGCGCAGCTTGCCTTCCAGCTTCTCAGCCATCTCGTGAATAGCGTACAGGGCAAACTTAACTTCAGCGTCATTCAGATTGATCAGCACTTTGCTTCTCCTTAAAAGATTGATATTGCGAACACCACGGCGCAACCTGACAGTAGTTTGCGCAGCGCACCCGTTCGCCTGGGCGCGATTCGATGAAGTAACCTTTCGTCAGATTTAGTTCTGCTTCCTCCTTGGTGGAGTAGACAGCCTTGGCTCTGACGCCGCCTTCTTTCTTGATGGCCCAGCTAGATGGGCGCTCCCACATCTCTTCCGGTGTGCATTCGGGAAGAGTGCCTTCCGTATCCGCTTCGAACATCGCGGCAGCATGAGCGTTCAGACGAGACTGAATGAACTGCTCACGATCTTCTGCGGGCCAGAGCGTGATCGGAATGGTGACGATGGGAGCCTGGGGATAGCCTTCCCGCTTGGTGTCCCGAGCGGTCCAGTCACGGATGATCGCCACGATGGACAAGCCAGTGACGGGGATCTTCTTCACCGTCTCCACAAGATGAGCGTAAATATTTAGCTGGTACGTCCAGTCGGCCTTCTCGTTCATCACGGAGTAGGCGCTAGTGGTTTTGTAGTCGCTGATCTCAAGCCCGTCAGGTGTCACGGTCTGCAGATCAATTGCCCCCGACAGAACCCAGCCGGAGAACTCTGCGAACAGACGTTCTTCGATGATGTGGTTCTCACCCTTACCGTGCTCCAAGATGTGATGGATGGCGGAGCCGAACAGTTGCCAGACCATCTCGCTGGCATCTTGCTCAACATCGTCCCAATGCTTTCTCTTAAGCTGAACAATACGAGGACTGTTCAGAAGTTCTGTGCATGAAATATGCGCATCACCTTTGGTGTATGTCGGGCGGTGAAGGGCTGAAATTATCGTGTCCGGCAAGCCGCAGTTATTAGTTATCTTCATCTTGTCTCCCAAAGTGTTTGTTGTAACCTTGTCTTAAAGCCTCTTTATGGCTTTCAGAAATAGTTTGCGCGTAACCAAACTGGTCTCTATTTTTTTGAAAATACGCCAACCGAGCCGCTCTAATTTTGGCTTTGTGTTCTTCTGTCTTTGGTATACCTTTGGTAGCTAAAGAACGCTTTAGCCTTGATTCCAAACTAGCTTTGGTGCCAAGCAACGATTTTGCAATCTTGTCCTTAACTTCTTGTCTGTGTGAGCCATTATTCGCGGACAACTTTGCAAGTTCTTCTGGCGACTTGATTCGCCCAGGCCTACCTTTGCGAGCTAAAGATGCAGCAATACGTTGCTCGTTTGTCCAGACATTGCCTGTACGACCCTTTTGACCAAGAGATATTCTCCGGCGAGTCTCTTCAGAATGTTTTCTTCCTAATGTGCGCAAAGAACAAGCTAGCCTTTGAGCATCAGTGTACTTATAACCTGTTGGCCCCTTTGTTCCGCCTTCGGATAGATTGCACAATCTAATTCCAAGATCGTTCATACATGATATTAAAAGGCGTTCATGACTCAGTGCATCTTCTTCATTCTTCCAATATGCACAAACATCAACATTCACGCCTTGGTGTTCTGCAATTTCTTTCCACTGCTTGGTACGGTGAGTAAAGTTCCACGCCCTTCGACCGCTTCCCTTCCCAACATAAAAAATTACGTTGTCATAAGTCCGATGAGTGTATGTATAAAATTTCACGCCTTCACCTTCATCTTCTTGATGTGCTTGGCTTTGACATCTGGATCAAGATCCATAATGAGCAGCCAGATCACCGACACGGCTGCACCATACTTAGCGGCCATCTGGTTTGCTGGCGTGTCAGTGGCGTAGCCTTTGTGGTACTTCCGAGCTTGCTGCTCCAAGTACGCTTCAACATCTTTGGAATCTAAGTGCATGTCTTTCTCCTGTGTGGTGCATTGGACATCAATATAGCAGGTATGTCAACTAGGGGTAAACCATGAGACTCGTTGCGCGGCGTGATGCCAACGAACGAAGAGTGATTGATGCGCTGCGGGCTTGTGGTGCCTACGTCAAGCAGATCAACGACGCTGGGGCATTCGATCTACTGGTCTACTACCGAGGGTATACCCTGCTGCTTGAAGTGAAGGACGGTGACAAGCCGCCATCAGCTAGGGCGCTAACGCCAGCGGAGCAGAAGTTCCATGACGAATGGCCCGGTGAAAATTTGCACATCGTCACCTCTGAGCATGAAGCGCTGGACATTCTGAAGCGGTGCGTATAGAGTTGGTCTGCCAACTGAGGTGCAGTTGGGTTTCTCCTGATCGAGTGCATACTCGTTGAGCCCTGGATGTCCGGGGCTCTTTTTTTATTGTTGAAGCTCAATCAGTTTCTCAAGGTAATGCTTAGCCTTGAGCAAATCCTCAACGCCGTTTTTGTCTTTCCATCGGCTGACGTACTTAACAATATTTCCTTCCAGATAACCCAAGTTATTGGAAGTTATGTAATCCCACGGCTGAATTGCTTTGGCGGAGTAGTGTTGGCCGCCAACTTGTTTGTCGTTTGCGTTCATATCAAAGCCATCCCTACTTCTTCAGCTTGGGCATATTTGGACTTACGCGGGGCAGTGTTGACAACACATCTGCCGCCTTCTCGGTATGAGTAGAGGAACGGCCAGCCACTATCCGTTCTTCTGTCCAGAATCGGTGCGTGTTCGCACACTGGTAGCGACGGCGGCGGCAACCAGCCATCGGTCTTGTATACATCACTTCTGTCCACGTCCCGCACGTTGGGCATTTCATTCCTCCTTCTTCTCCTCAAAATTCGGACACTTCTCATCCTCAAGCACCCACGGCCCCATCCACCATTGATGATCTGCCTTTGGGTGTAAAGGACTGTTGATGACGTTGCGCTTGCACCCTTTGCAATAGGTGAAGCATGGGTTGCCCGCACAACGGGCAAAGTCAGTGGCTTCAAATCTCACGGGTTACTCCTTGCGCGGATGGCTGCGGCGATGTGCTTGGGATGCTGTACGTTCATTTCTTCAACATACTCAGCACACGCCTCACGCTCGGCAGCGGCGACAAGGGTGGCGAATCGAACAAGCCATTCTTTGTTAAGGCTTTCCCCAGCCTCCCGCGCCATGCGGATGATGTCTTCTCTATCCATGTTGCCCCCAATTAAAGACAGATGTCACCGCAATCTGCGGCATCTGAACACGTTGTCTATCTCGCCGTGCTTGGCTGCGCTCTTGTTCTGTGAGGGCCGGAGGTTTCCTGGCATCGCGCTTCTTGCCCAAGGCATACACGGCCCTGAGATATTTACGACCAATCCCCTCTCTGGTCCATCCGTAGATGTAAATTTGGCGCTCTGCTACGCGTTTGCGCATGGCAGAGATCGCTGACCCGACGTTCTGATAAGGAACATCAGGAAAGAACTTTGACAACTCACGCATGGTCATCGGCCCGCATTCATGCAAGACACTGCGTACGTTTTCGCGGCTGAGTTTCATGTGATCCCATGCGCCCGCTCGATGGCGCGGGCAAACTTGAGAACATCGCCTGCCAATCGTGGTTCTTCAGCGGGGTGGAACATCCATAGGTTTTTATAGGTGCGCCAAATCTCCTCCTCCGTCAGCGGCTTGCGCTGGGGTGAAGCGGTGTAGAGTGGAATTGAGTTGCCGAAATCTTGGTGGTACAGGCTTTCATAGGTTTTGTCTTTCCACGCCACCGGCTCCTGCGCCGGCTCTGCCAGCGCGGCCAATCGTTGCTCCTCATACTCCCGCCGCTGCCTGTCGCGTTCCTGAGTTTCCTCAGCCAGCTTGCACTGCAGGTCGCGGGGGCTGCGAGGGGCCCGAATGTCCCAATTAGCTTTGCGCTCCTTAAACCCCGCAAGGTTCTTGTCATGCTCTGCCAGCGCGGCCTCAAGCCGTTCAACGATTGCCCAATCCTCCGGATACATATCCATCTTCCCGACGGACTTCATGTACTCCAGCGCCTGCTGGGCGGCGGCTCTAAGGTCAGTCATGGTTTCTCCCATCCTGTCGGCCCCATCACGCCGCCGTTGTGTTCACACCACTTGTAGTGCTGATGGATGTCGCACCACATTGGCAGGCGGTAAACGCCACACCGCGCCCCGTCGCTGTCTATTTCTGCCAGTTCGGCGTCGTAATTAGCAAGTGCATCGCGGAGAGCGGTGATGGCTTTGTAAACGGCGTCACTTGAGTGTGGATCAACTTCGGCAGATTCCAACGCCTCCAGCGCCTGCTGGGCGGCTTCTCGTAGGTCAGTCATGTGTTCCCCTCTGCTTCCTTAATAGCAGCAATGGCTATATTTCTCATCTTTTTATATGCCTCCAGCAGCGCCTCGTTCTTCGTCTTCTCTCGGGCGAGCAGGGTCATCAGCGCAAGGCTGTCGCGGTGGTCACGCTCGATGCGCTCGGCAGGTGTCTCGCCTTCCTTGAGATAGGGTTCGCAAGCGGCAATCTGGGCATGAAGGCGGCGCAGTTCAGCAGCGCATTTTTCTGCTATGTCTGCTGGCTTACCTGCATCCTCAAGGATGTCGGCTAGGAATAAAGCGGTGGGTTGTGTCATTGCTTGCCTTTTATCGCATCAACAGTTCTCTGCGCCACGTTGTCGGACCCCGCCATGCTGTAGATGATCTTGCAGCAACGGTCTTGCTCTGCAGCGGCAACAAGGGCGGCGAAGCGGGTAAGGCGCTCCTGTGTTTCTTTTGGGGCGGTCCACGGCTGCGAGAAACCCGCCTCCAGCGCCATGCTGGCGATGTCTTCTCGGTTCATTCCGCGTCCCTGTTCCCGTGAGCGCGTTGGACAAATATGCTCCGCTTTGACGGCCTCTATCAGTCTTTCAATCGCCTCCGCTGTGAACGAATAAATGTTCAGGCTGTTGGCTGACGCTTTAATGATGTCTGTGCTTTTCATTTGTCCACTCCTATGCCGTGATGGGCAATCTTGTCGCACACCTTCACGCTCAGCTTCGGCGACAAGGTTGGCAAAGCGTTCAAGATATTCATCGCAAACACCATCGTGGTTGTCTGTGAAAATGTGTCCGTCTGTGTCGCAACCGAACCCAGCTTCCAACGCCATGCGGATGATGTCGTTGCGGGTCATGGCTTGAACGCCTCCAGCGCCTGCTGGGCGGCGGTTCTCAGGTCAGTCATATCCACCCCATCAAAGTAAACGCAACCTGCGTAGGCACGATTGCCGTGACGTAAGCCCGGTACACCGGGCACCAGTAATGGATGCGGGTCATTTCAGAATCTCCCGCTCCAGAATCTCAGCGCAGGAATGCAGGTCATCCAGCAAATAGTCAGGCAACAAAGCCTTAGAGGTGCTTTGGTAAACCATCACGGACTCAAGCGCCGACAACAAGCGCAAGATTTGCAGCAATTCATGTTTAGACAGATGCACCCGCTGGCCTTTCGGATAGATGCGCGTCTCGCATTGATTGCAGTGCTCAAAGATAGGCACTTGGTGTTCACAAACTTCGCGGGTCATGTGTTCTCCTCCGCTTTGGCGATAACGGCGCGGGCCCTTTGCAATGGCAAGAAGGTCGGGCCGACGTTGTTCTCGATACTAGCGACCAGCAGCACTAACGCCTCCAGCAGCGCATCACGCTGGGCATGAAGTCGGCGCAGTTCGTTGGCTGCTACGGTGAAGCCTTGGCGTTCCAATAGATCCGCCATACCCAAAGCAAAACGCTTAACTTCTGTAATCGGACCGCGTTCAACGCGAGCGGCTTCGGGTTGTGTAGTCATGTCTTCTCCTTCCTTGCGCGGATAGCCATCGCATTGCCTTCCAGCACCAGTGCAATCGCTGAGTTGTTTATACAAGCCTCCACGTTGCGGTCAAGGATCGACGCACACGCCTCGATCTCCTGCGCTCTCACGCAGTCAATCAACTCCCGCAGTGCGCGGGACGGGGCAAAACCAAAGGTATTGCAGAGCTTCCTGAACTCTTCGTCAGTCATTGCTTCACCTCCATCAGGACCATGACCCGCCGCACTGCGTCGGCCAAGTCATTCCAGTCGTTCCACCCGACGTACTGATTGACGTTGACTTTGACTGTGACGTCATCGACAAGTTCTACCGTGGCAACGACACCCATGTCGTTGACGATGCTTGCATGTGTAACTTCTACTTTCATACGAAATACCCCACAAGAACCCCAGCACCAACAAGTGCCAGGAAAACAATGATGAGTTTGCCCAGGATCTCGAAGCCGCTCATGTTTGGGTCTTCCCGCTCGCATGCCACCGGGCAGGGGCAGGCTTTACGCCCCTGGTCACAGGGGCCGTTGCAGAAGGTGTAATGCGGCAGACTGGTCGGCTCAGTGCCGTCGTGATATTCCCGGTTCATGTAAACGTCCTTTCACTTTAAGACGCCCCTCCAGGGCAGTTGCTGACGAGGAGCAAGCATGAAGGCATCCTTGTGCCTCATGGCCTGCTCCACGGTGAACTCTCCCATTCCCCAGTTTTCTCCGTCCCAGTAGCAGTACTGCACACTAGGTGTCTTCCCGTATGTGTACTGCCGCTGATATACGCCTGGGCGCACGGGGTACTCAGTGCCCTCGAACCAATGTGTCACTGTAATCTGTTGATCTTCTTTGCCAAAAGCCATTTATCGCCTAATAGAGTTACTGATCTGATCCACTTCCGAGCGTTAGAACGGTTCACTTCCTTGGGTACATGAGGTACGTTCCACAACTTCAGTGCGTGGCGGATGAGTTGAGTCTTTGTCATTTGTTTCTCCTGATAAGTACTTTGCACACTCGGGCAAGGCACAGAAGAATGCACAATGGATGCCCGCGTGGATGTGCGCCTCCAAGGTAGCCACACGCTCACGCAATGCTTTGTTCTCTGCTTCCAAGTTCATCTTGCACCTCCGAGTGACTGCATGTTAGGATAGAACCTGCCTGATGACAAGTAGGTGATTGTACCAGTTGCATCAGTGAGACAGGAGGTCAGAATGAACGAGCAGGTGAGGCAGCTCATCGCGGCGCTCTATCAACAGAGCATGGTGGTGCCTGTGGTACAGGTGCCCAGTGAAGTGTTCCGTCGCATGGCGGAAAAGTACATGCGCCCCACTGAGGTGGAGGACGCCAAGATCATCAACAAGGAGAGCGAACAGTGAAAATCCTAAATTTAGCCGCCATCGTCATCGACAAAGGCACTCAAAGTCGGGATGCGATCAACGAAGAGGCAGTGAACGACTACGCAGATGCCATGAAGCGAGGGGCTAACTTCCCTCCCATCACGGTGTTTTTTGATGGCAACGACTACTACCTTGCTGACGGGTTCCACCGCTACCACGCGGCCAAGCGGGTTGGACGTGTCTCCATTCAGGCTGTAGTGGAAAGCGGCGCGTTGCGCGATGCGATGTGGTTCTCTGTCGGGGCAAACAAAGACCACGGCGCTCGGAAGACCAACGCTGACAAGCGTAAGGGTGTCCGAATGCTGCTTGAGGACTTTGAGTGGGGCGAGCTTCCCGTGTCAGAGATAGCCGAGCACTGCGGCGTTTCTCACCAGTTGATCTTAGCCGTGAAAGAGGAGATGGACACGGGGGTCAAGGTCTCTACTGTCAAGACCAATGCCCCGAAGAAGCCAAAGCCTGTCAAGCTGGAGCCCGTGGTCGAAGCTCCGGTTGAGCCACAAAATCTGGTGCCAGATGAGGTGGTGCAGGAACTGGTGGCCGAGAACCAGCGTCTGTCAGACAAGCTGGCGGCCCAGGCCCTACCGACTGAGGAAGAGAAGCAAGCCGCTGCAGACACGATTGCAGAACTGCGCGAGCAGATTAGGATTCTGGAGATCGAGAACCAGTCTCTCAAAATCAGTAGGGACACCTATCAACGGGAGAACGCTGAACTCAAGAAGACTGTCTCATCCTTGCAGCGCAAGCTCAAGAAAGACGAGTAACCCCACGGCCCACGCTGGCGGGCCTGTATGCCAGCAGGAGAAAACATGCTTCAACTACGCGACTATCAGGACGCAGCTATCGATATGCTGCGTGACGGATTCAAAGAGGGGCACCGCTCCCAGCTTCTGTACCTCGCCACAGGCGGCGGAAAAACAGAATGCGCTATTGCACTGCTCGATGCGGCCCGCAAAAAGGGCACCAAAGCAGCGATGCTTTTGGACCGCATCGTTCTATGCGATCAAACATCCCAGCGGCTCGACAAATATTCCATCGACCACGGAGTATTGCAGTCGGGCCACTGGAGATACCGCCCATCAGAACCGATCCAAGTCTGTTCCGCGCAGACGATTGAGAAGCGCGGCGCATTCCCAGGTCTGTCCCTGCTAATCGTAGATGAATGCCACAACAGCAGAGCATCCACGATTGAGTTCATCAAGAACAATCCCCAGGTCAAAGTTATAGGCCTGACCGCCACACCTTTCACAAAAGGGCTTGGCGCAACCTACTCCAACGTAGTCTCACCGATCACCACCAAGAAACTGGTGGACGCTGGCTCCCTCGTTCCTCTGCGAGTGTTCATCGCCAAGGAAATAGATATGCAGGGAGCCAAAAAGGTGGCCGGTGAATGGTCCCAGGCGGAGGCTACGTCACGCGGCAAGAAGATTACGGGGGACATCGTGGCTGAATGGGTGAAGAAAACCCATGAAATATTTGGCAAGCCCGAGAAGACAATCGTATTCTGCGCTGGTGTAGATCATGGAATTGATTTGCAGCAAAAGTTTCAAGAGCAGGGATATAACTTCGTATCTATATCCTACAAAGACGATGATGATTTCAAGCGACAAATTATTGAGGACTTCAATAAGCCTGATTCTGACATCGTAGGTCTAATTGCTACCGATATTTTGACCAAAGGATTTGATTCACCTGCGGTGAGGATTGGTGTATCTGCTAGACCATTTAGTAAATCATTATCATCACACATTCAGCAGATGGGCCGAGTCATGCGGCCATACCCAGGTAAGGACTTTGCCGTTTGGTTGGATCACGCAGGTAACTACATTCGATTCCGCGATGACTGGGAGGATGTATTTGAGAACGGCGTGAGCGAATTGGATGACGGTAAAGAGAAGGCGAAGAAAGAGCCTGACGAGAAGGAGAAGAAGGAGTCGAAGTGTCCTGCCTGCGGTGCACTCTGGCCTCGGGGTTCTGATACTTGTGCTCACTGCGGTCATGTGCGGGAGCGCAAGAGCCTTGTGCAATCAGTCCCAGGCATGATGGAAGAACTGGGCTCCATGTCTAGGGATGACAAACAGCAGTGGTGGAACATGATCCAGTACAAGATCATGTATAGCGGATGGTCATCTGGGCGGGGCGCTCATGTGTATCGGGAGAAGTTTGGCGTCTGGCCTCGCGGCTTGATGGACGGTCGGCCCGTGATACCGGATGCGGCTTTCGAGAAGCATGTGCGGGCTGGCCTCATCAAATATTTGAAGGGGAAGCGCTGATGGACTTCCTCACTTTCTGCCGCGCTCATGGCATCCTGATCCCGCATCTGCCCCCGCTTGGCCTGTGGCGCAGATACCCTACCGAGGACCACCCGAGGTCGCGCAACGGAGCGGTCAAGTTCCTAGGCGATGTGGGTTTCTGTCAGAACCACGCCACCCAGGTAGAGGTTTCTGTCTGGAGGCCAGAGAAGCCCGTACAAATTGATCGGCGGGAGATACAGGCACAGATCGACCGTGCGATGCGAGAGACCGCGCTCAGGCAGCAGGAGGCCTCCAAAAAAGCCGCCTGGATTCTTCACCAGTGCCAGTTCGCACACCATGAGTACCTGCGCAAAAAGGGTCACGCAGAAGAGGTTGGCAATGTTTTCGTTAAGGACGGCGAAAAATTGCTAGTCATCCCTATGCGGATAGGAAAAAACTTAGTCGGAGTCCAGTTGATAGACGAGGCGGGCGGTAAGAAGTTTTTGGCCGGGATGCGCAGTGCTGGCGCGGAGTACGTCATCGATAACCGTGGTCCGCACTATCTGTGCGAGGGTTACGCCACTGCCCTATCACTGCGGGCCATCCTCAAGAACTGGAAGCGCCGCTACACCATCCATGTAACTTTCAGCGCCGGGAACATGCTGAAGATCGCCGCTACGCTACCCGGTGGGTACGTTATCGCAGATCACGACCTGTCAGGAACTGGCGAGAGGGTAGCCAAGGAGATAGGCTGGCCGTATTGGATCTCGGATCAGGTGGGTGACTGTAACGACCACCACCTGAGAGAAGGTCTTTTCAAAACCGGGCAGTCAATCCTGGCAAGATTCAAATAGGTCTAGGTTGGAGTCGCTTGTTTTGGGAAGCGACAACAACAAGGGGCGGTGCTGGTTCAGTTCTTTGGCCCACCGCAACTTCTTGCCCATAGGCTGATCTGTCCTGCGGTTCGGCCTGCTTGCTGCCCAGTTACCCCCGCCCGCTATACCTTCGCAAGTCCAACCGCTGGCCTTCAAGGAGACACCAGTTTCCTCATCAGCAAGGATGTAGGTCTGTATCCGAAGGAAGCCAAGTTCCCTGCCTGCGCGGGCGGCAGCAGAGTAAAGCATTGAGCAGACATTTCTGGTTCCGTTGCTCACAAGTCTTGTCACTTCCAAAACTTGCGACGGATCGCCAGCAAGGCGGGCAACGGGTCTGCCGACTACAGCTGCGCCATGCAGTACACCCGCCTCATCTACCACGCCGATGCTAAATCTATGGCCGATGCAGGGCTGATGATGCCGATGCCATGCGGCAATGGCCGCGTTAGCGTCAGTCAGTTCTATTGGGATAACGGACAGTTTCAATGCGCTCCAGCCGAGAGCGTAGGCATGTCCACAAGGAAATGGCCGGGGTTCTGGCCTTCCAGCATGCTCAAGTAAGCCACGATCTGCATGCCGATTGCCAGGACTTGCTCGTCCCGGCCCAGCGCATCAGATCGGACTGAAATGGTGTCACCCTGCTGAACGAGGGTGATGTTCACTATGGTGGTCATTCGTTTCTGTCCAAAGCGGCTTTGAACTGAAGTTTCAGTGCGTTGTTCTGACACATCAGACAAATGGGTTTGTTTGAAGTATCAGGCATGACCAACCTTTTCTTCCCACGAAGCCCGCCAGTGCTGAACATCGTGCATGCAGTATCAGCGCCCGTCCAGATGTGCGCCACGGTCTTCTTGTTCTTCGGGTTGTAAAAGTATTCCATCGCCACTCCTTTCGTGGATAACGCCGCAGTGAGGGCACACCCACTCATGCGGCTTGATCAACACACCAACGCTCTCGCGCTTGCAGTCAGCGCACCACTTGACGGAGGCCGCCCAGCGGATAAACGATTCATTCACGGCATTTCTCCTGTAGCCATAAACTGATGCAGTTTGAACGTGGCCTCAAGGATGGAAGCGGAGCCAAGAAGAACAGAACTCATCACCTTTTCCCCCAATGAACCGAACTTCTGTCGGCCACCGTTCAAGTTTTTTGCACTGCCGCGAGTGCTTAGGCGTCCACTCCGCATGGAATACAGCGTATTCAGAAAGCCAGCAACGTCACCTCTGCGCTTGTAACCTGACAATCTGCCCGCTGCGATCCGCAAATCAGAGGACTTCGCCAGTTTTTTGATAGCCTGGAACTCACTAAACGTCAGGTAGTACTGCTTTTTTTGCTTTTGCCCCATCCATGGCCTGCATTCTGAGGTGTCTGAGCGCTCCACTGCCTCGGTTTCCTGCGCTGCTGGTGTAGTGATATGAGGTTCGATGTACGGGTAGAACTCGGCGCGGATAGCGGTCAGCACCTCATCCACCGTCTCGCCACCGCTCAGGCCCAGCAAAGCGCATCCTTCCCGGTGGTAGTCAACCTGCGGCAAGTCTTGCATGTTCCCACGGTTAAAGACTATCGCCTTGCGTGAGTAGGCTTTGCACATGCGAAGGAAGGAGCCCAGCCAGAAGGATTCTTCCCAGCGAAGGTCTGTCATGGATCGCGGGTCATCCCTGCGGGCATCGGCCAAGAGCCCAGCGAAGAAGATCAGGCTGTCTCTGGCCTTGGCTATGCGCCTGCGCCCATTGTGGTCGAAGGGGACGGTGCCTGACACTACATCGCGGATGCAGTTGATCTTCCTTTGAGTGCCTGAGAACAGCCCGCAGATGCGCTGCCCTACGGTAGTCACCTCGAAGTCAACAGGCCGCTTCCCGTAGGTGGGAAGCAGTCTCTCAAGATCGTCAGGGTGGAAGTCCAAAAGAAAAAACCCTTAAGTGGGGGTACGAGCTTTAGGCTTGGTTGCCGCAACATGGTTGGTCTCTAACACCTTCCATGCGCTTTGACGAAGCCCGCTCCCACACTTAAGGGTTCAGGATTCGCAGTTAGAGTGCTACTGCCGGGTTACCAAGCCGACAGATGGCAGGATTCTACGTCAGTCCTCAGCGTGGTGCAAGTGGACAGGCGTAAAAAAGCCCGCCGAAGCGGGCAGCAGTCCAGCATAGGTCAGTCCTCTGCTTTAAGTTTTGCTTGCATGACTTCTGCCTCTGTCAGTCCTTGGCTTAGTAGGCGGGCAATAGCCATGAGGTCTACCATGTGCTGATGCTCACGCGCACGGGCGGCGCGGCGCAGGCACTCGGAAAGAATTTCAACCATAGGTCAGTCCTCACTTACGGGG
>Ga0315909_10003848_pt1 | contig 18070 bp, 35 predicted proteins | sample LakEriMetagenome_11_FD_203527 | JGI IMG/M metagenome (GOLD analysis project Ga0315909, IMG submission 203527) | Freshwater fungal communities from buoy surface, Lake Erie, Ohio, United States - Buoy 2 MA125 | ecosystem: Environmental > Aquatic > Freshwater > Lake | place: USA: Lake Erie, Ohio...
CAATTGGTTAGATCATTACCCTGTCACGGTAAAGGCTACGGGTTCAAGTCCCGTTGGGATCGCAGGTGCCCGAGTTTCATAACATTTTTGTTATAATCTTATTACGTTGACGTGATATTTTTCCCATTTTCTCATTACGTAGTGTTGACATTTTTCCCATTTTGTAGGATAATTAATACATGACCACAACTACCAAACCACATACCATAAACGAACTAGTACAAACCATCTATGACGAAAACTTCTCACATCTAGATTTCATGGATAACATGGCTAGTGGAGATTGTGATTGCAAAATCCACATGACTCTTAATACTATTTTAGAATATTGGGGTGATTAATGTTAGGTTATACATATAAGGATATACAAGCCTTTGGTAATAGTTTAACTTGGGCTATTGATACCGCCAAATCTCAGGGGGATGAACAAAACTATAAACAATTACTAATAGTATGGGACTTCTTTGAAGGTTTGCTAGCAGAAGGGTATATAGATGAAAACACCTACTATGGATGAGACCTGGTTTAAGTATGATTATCTTTGCACTGATTGTGATGCATTGACTGAGGTAAGTACCGTGAAAAATTTAGATAACTACAGAGGCTGGTGCTCTTGTGGATCTGCCAATATTATTCAGATTAACAAACAGGATGTGACACAACTCACACACGTATAACTTGACATTGCCACTTCATTAATCTAAAATTAGTATTAAGACACTAGAGAAAGAGACCCAGATTGCACACATTACATTGGATATGTATAGAAGCAGAAAGCCCTGAAGAGGCTGCTGCACAAGTCAAAGATAATCTTAGTCCTAATGAGGACGGATACCGTCTTGCTGATTGGTCAGACTGGCACGTAGTTGGTGGTGGTCGTTGGAATCCAGAGGGTGACAGTTATAAAGACACAGTGAACATGGTTGTTTCCTACAAGGATAATCCTGATAAGTTTAAAGAAGTCTTATCTGACATAAAGAAGTATCGTATTAAATATATGAACGATAAACTTACTAAACTTGACAATGCATTTGATAAACTCAAATCAGACATCGTTGATTATATTAGTAATGACTGTAAACTGAACAGTGATAGAGAGTTTGATTTTTCTCGCTGGGAAATCAAAGAAGCCATTACTATGCTTAGTAGTGACTGGACACCTGACAGTTCTTTCTTTGACAACCAAGAGTTTACATCTAAGATTCAATATCTTGAAGAGCGCCTTGACAAACCTGAGCAAGCCGTGAGACAATATCTAGTACCTGTAGACTTCCACTTCTAAGGAGACCCATGAACGAATTTATAGAACTTACAGAGGAAGAGTGGTTTGATACCTTCAAGCCAATCCCAAACCATATAGACGACAATGCCTCATTCAATGACGGTGAGCAAGGCTATATGTTTGAAACCTATGGTGCAGAGTTAGACTTTGTCAAAGCCCAAGATCCTAATAGGATATGGACTTATTGTGATGGAGACGATAGCGGTACCTATATATTTCAGGGTATGCGTATAGTTAATAGGATTGGGTACTTTGTAACTACTGTGCCCTTTGATGGTAGCAAGGACTATCAGATACAAATCAGTGACGAAGATCTCTATGAGTGTGAAAACTGTGGAGAGGTTTGGGAAGATGAGGTAGCAATACTACATTATGACAAGTTTGAGGATTTGGCAAAATGTGCTGGTTGCGCTACAATGGAAGAACTCAAAGAGATAGAGGAAATGGAGAACGAAGACCTTGGCAAAATGGGAAATTGAAGTAATCTTTGAACCAACAGGCGATTACATGAATTTTGAGTATGAGACTGACAATGAAGATGAAGACAGCATCTTTAATGAGATAAGCAATCAACTATCAATCGTACCAAATCTAATTGAGAAGAATGAGGAAGAGTAATGGGGGCACGTTGCACATTCGTATTTAAACAGCAAGAAGATCTAGCAGTAGCGCTTTACAGCCATTGGGGCGAAGACAGCATGTATGGAGATCTTGCTCGTGCTCTGCAGCATGCAGCGGTACGTAAGGGAGATGGAGAGTACTATACACGTATGGCTGTTAGTTATCTACTAAAGGATTCCATCATGGATGAGACAGGGTTTGGACTCTATGCATGTAACCCTAATACCGCACTGAGTTATATGGACCATCCAATATTAATTGACCTGACTACTAACACTATTAGTCATGACGGTGTCAATCACAAAGACATTGATAGTTTTATTAATTATAATTTGCCCAGCAGTGTCCTTTCCACTGTGGGGGCCTCAGCAACAGCGGAGGTAGGGGTCACCTCTCGCTAAGTAAATAAGGTGGGCGTAACTTTGTGGTGGGGTTGCGCCCCCTTTCCTTTTTTGATACAATGGAGAAATGAGTTTTATGCGTAGGTCTATCAGGCTGGGAATAAGTAAAGAGGAAAAGGTCGCAGGTAGAATAACTACTCTGTTGTCTGATTTTACTCTTGACCTAGAAGCCATAGGATTTTATTTAGCAAAGGGTTCGCCTCACATTATTTATACTAGGGCTAATGAAGTATTGGAAGCCATGCAGTATAATAAAGAAGTTGAACAATTAGATAGAGGGGCTTACTATGGCAATGGCAGGTAATACATTTCAAAATAAAGTAACTATCCTTGCTGAGTTGTGGATGAACTATCGTGATGATGACGAGTTAAAAGATTTTATAGAATACAACGATATTGGTTTGCCATTGGCTTATTTACTAATGAACGAAATTGTTTTGCCAAGTGAGCAGTCAGCAATATACATAAACGAAACCTATGACTTATTTGTTTCATCTCTTACTGTTGAGGATAAAGAGTGGGAAAGCCTAGACGAAATGCTGGGCGACCAGGCATAGCCCTGCGCCTCGGGGAAACTATATCAAACCACCCAAAACGGACATACATTTTACGAAAAGACATTAAGAACCCTTTCAAAAAAATCCCAGATCGTAGGAGATTACGACATCTGTAGAATTTTCCAGATTCATATCAAACCTTCAAACCTTTCTATCTAACAAACCTTCAAACCTCATATCTGCTAAACCTTTCTATCCTCCTATCAGGAATCTATTGTGTCTACTACTAGGGATATTTGGTATATCTTTTTATCCCCGCCGTTTTTGCGTCCCCGCAGGGGCGCTGAATCACAGTACTATTAGACATTACGAAGCGGGAATTTAAATCCCAGAATTATACAGATTATTCCTATAGTTATCAAACCTTTCTAGATTTTTTCCTGGTGTTTTATAACTTTTTGTTATAATTTGTGGGCATTTTTGTGGGGGTTTTTAGGCTATAAAGGTTTGACAAACCAGAGTTTTGGGGGTATAATGCATGCCCCGCTATGAAGGTTTGGGAGGTTTGAAGGTTTGGGATAGGGAGGTTTGGCCGCCAGAGGATTACGACGCCATCTATAAAATCGCCCAATCACCCACTATCCTCCACTTTCCTCCCTTTTAACTATAATTAAAAAATATCAGTAAGATTTATTTTTGCTATCAAACCATTCTAGATAGCATTTAAAAGCCTTCCAAGCCCTATTTCAGCGGGTATCAAACCATCGCCCTGGATCCATATTGTGCATATCAAACCTTCGTATCAGAGATATTGCACATAGGTTCAAACCTTCATATCAGGGATATCTGGCTATCTGGCTATGGGGATATCAGGCTATAGGGTTTGAAAGGTTTGTTATTACACTGGGGGGATTACGACATTCTTTCTATACCCGCCGAAATTTTAGGCTTCAGGTGAAGGAATCGGACCTTCATTATCGGTTTCGGAAACCGCTCTACGACCATTATAGGAACCTGAATTACTTTTTCATCATACCACCTAAAGGCATCTCAAACCTAATAACCGATAGTGCCCTCTTAGGGCATAGGGAGGTTTGATAGTTCTATTTTGCGCCTTGCTTTAATATGGTAATATTATATTGTCGGGGGAGACAGCGACATTAAATAACTGGCTACACCTGAGCATGTGGATAAAAGGCTCTCTTGCTTTTCCCGCCGAAATTTGATACAATAGATCTATGTGGTGGTCATGGGTATTAGCGGTTATAGGTGTTGCAGGCATATACTTTGTTGGACGAAAAGACAACTGGGGATGGTTTGTTTTATTATTTAATGAGTGCCTGTGGATAGCATATGCCTTAGTAACCAACCAATATGGCTTTATATTTTCTGCCCTTGCCTATGCAGTAGTTTATATTAAGGCTTATGTTCATTGGTCAAAAGAGCCTGTAAATGAACTACCTCTTTAAGGATATAATTAAATGATAAAGAATATCTCAAACCTCATTGCTGCATCAGGATGTTTTAATTTAGATGAGGCTCTTCGTGCCGTCGCCGAACTACATATCTCAGAAGGCACACTAGTCCATAGATGCCAAGAAGATAAAAAGCCTTGGCCTTGTCAAACCATTCAAACCATTGAAAGAGAGTTAACAAAGTGATAACTAATAATCTAACTTGGGCAGAGGAAGAAAATAATGTTTGGAAGGGTTGGACTTATAGCCTTGAAAAGAATCGCTATTACTTTGATGATATAGGTAATGAATCCCTTGCTGCCTTTTGGGCAGATGAGTTCTTAAACCAGGCATACTCATAGAATGGAAAAACTTATGATTAAAAGTAAAGAGTGGAGAGTTAGTAATAGGGTTTGGCTTGGTGTTGGTTTTGCTCCCCGCAGAATTGCGTTGGGATTTAGCGTAGATAGATTTAATGCCAATATTGATTTTCTTTGGTTTTGGGTATCACTTGAATACTAAACTGAATAAAACCCATGAGTGAAGATATTGTTGACTTAGCCATTTCAATGGCAGAGATAGATACGGGAATGAGGTTGCCCTTAGAAGAACGTGAGGCAATGAAACAACGAATTATAACAAGAATAGCAAATCTTAATGAGTGATAAACTTATCCTATGGAATATGGTAATTTAAATAAAATGCGGGAATCCTTAAAAAACCGTCAAGATCCAGATACCTGCGAACACGACTGGGACTATATGGTTCAAGCATTAGGCAAAGGAACTATATTTGTTGAACTGTGCCGAAATTGTTTTGATACTAGAGGGACAGTTGAAAGATTTATTAATTAAATCCTGACTTGCAAAAAACTGTCTAAAGTGATACACTAATAGGTATGTTTAGAAAAAAACCAATTCTTCAATATGAATCTGCTGTAGAGGTTTATCCTAATATAATTATACCAGCAAAAAATCATGTTCCAGATTGGTATAAAAAAATTCCAAAATGGGAAAACAATCAAATTTTTAATTTAGAAAAAGGTTTTAACATTACAATTAAAAATTGTATGCCATTCTTAGATTCTTTAATTTCTGGATATTTTATTGTTTTGCCAAACGACTTGTATGTAAAAAATGATAATGGAACACCTTTTATTTCTTGGAATCATTCCGATTTTCCACCATCTTCAAGACCAGAAGTGGCAAGTCTAAATTTAGTTCCAACTGGACATCATCCAACAGAATTCACTTGGAAAAGTGCCGTTGCAAACACTGTTCCAGTAGGGTATAGCGTTCTTTTTACTCATCCTTTAAATAGACATGATTTACCTTTTACAACCTTGAGTGGTATTGTTGATGGAGGACTTGTTATGAGTCCAAGTGGACAGATTCCATTTTTTATTAAAGAAGGTTTTGAAGGAATAATTCCACAAGGTACGCCAATAATTCAACTAATACCATATCGTCAAGAAAATTGGATACATAAAAAAACAAAAGGATTATTAAAAAAATCTAACGAACATAGTTTTAAAACATCTTCTTTGATTTATGGTTGGTATAAAAAAACTTTTTGGACACGTAAAAAATATGATTAAAATAAATTTACAAAATATAAATTAGGGTATTACCATCGTGTTTAAAAGAAAACCAATAATAAGGTATGAATCTGCTGTTAATTTTTACAATGATGTTTTTATTGCTGCAAAAAAAAATATTCCAGATTGGTATAAAAAAAAGCCAAAATGGAAAAACAATGAAATGTTTACCGTTGGAGAAGGATTTAATGTTACAATTAAACACTGTATGCCATTTTTAGATTCTTTAACTACTGGATATATGATTAATCTTCCTTACGATTTATTTGTTACAAAAAATAAAGATGATAAACCAGAGATTAGTTGGAAAATAGAAAGCAAGTATGCTCCATCTTGGAGAAAGAATGCTTCAGACCCAAACCTTGTGCCTTTTAATCATTTTGATATTGAATTTACTTGGAAACTTGGTTGTTCTTTTGTTGTACCAAAAAAATATAGCATGTTATTAACTCACCCATTAAACAGATATGATTTACCATTTACAACAATAAGTGGAATAATTGATGGAGGATATACTACACTATATAACGGAAATGTACCATTTTATATCAAAAAAGATTTTGAAGGAATTATTCCTAAAGGTACCCCAATTGTTCAAGTTATACCATTTTATAATCAAAATTGGTCATCAAAACAAGAAAATGGATTATTAAAAAAATCTGATATGAATACTAAAAAAGCAACATCCTTAATTTATGGCTGGTATCAAAAAAATTTTTGGAAACGTAAAAAATACGATTAAAGTTTGTTATTTAATTTAATATCAAAACTTTCACTACATTTTTTGCAATATGATGTTGGGCTATTCTTTGTGTGATAGGTAGTAGATATCAAGAATATCAAACCTTCTTTATGCATGTCTAAATATTTTTTATTTGAGTATCCATAAAGAATTGGGATTAACGGGTTATTACAGTTTGGGCACATACAGGTTATAGTATATCATTGTGCCTTGACGTACCGCTCAAAATTTGATATACTGGGATTACATGTCAGCCAATAGGTTTGTTATTTGCCAAATATGCAAGGAACAAATTCAGGTGAGGTCTTCTATGGCATATCAAACCTTATGTAATCACATGAAAGAGCATAAATGAAAAAAATAAAAGAGTTCAAGGAGTTTGATAAGCCTATTGATTTAGTTGTTCATACTAAATGTCCAGATAAGTGGTTGCTCATAGATAGAGAAACTGGAGAAATATATCAAGGAAGTTCTGCGGGGCACTGGAATAGACTTGATCCAGTCATTAAAGATAAGAATAACTTTACAAAACAATCTGAATAGGATACAATTATAATATGAAAAAAATAATTACAACTTTTTTATTAATTGCATTACTAATACCAAGCGCATCTGCTCATGCTGCAATAAAGTCATTAAACACTAAAGGCAACAAGGCTTCTTGTAAAAACATTAAAACAAAGTATGAGTCAGAGGTGATGTCTAAGTGGTCTAATGGCTTAGCAAGTGATCAAGATGTGTTAAAAGAAATAGATTTAAACATAGACATGCTTTCTGCAAAACAAAAATCTACAACTGGCAAAATTAAAACAACTATTGCCTCTTGGATTACAGCAGAAAAAAATACAAAAATTGCACTAAGTGGTAAAAATGTTGAAGCAATTACGACTGCAATGAACTTAAAAATTTTTTCAATTACCAAGTTTGATAAATTGTGTAAGTCTATAGAAAAATAACATGGACGAAAAACAAATACGAGAACAAATAGCCAAGGAAATTGAGGCTATTGATATTAGCCAAAGTCATACCAATGCAGTTGGAATGAAGATTCTTGCTGCAAAAGTTGCAAGAAAGGTTGATTAATGACAAATAACTTTATACGGAAGTGCTATACTTATAATACATCAAAACAGTTAGGAGTAAAATCGTGAAGTGTAAACAAAGCGCTGGCAATTGTAAATTAAATATAGAACTTAGAGACAATGGAGATGTTTTTGAGTTTTGCTCTATTTGTGATTTTAGTTATTTGCACAAAAAAGAAACAATACAAGATTATAGTTTAAATCCAATAAATAATAAATAATAATATTTTTATGTTTTGTTATTATTGTGGTAGTAAACTAATTAATGAGAATTGTTTTTCTTGTTATAACAATTCTGTTGCTTTGAAAGAATTTGAGGACGAGGATGAATAAGGTAGATTACGTAATTTGTATTCCTGGAGAAAATTTTTCTTCAAATTTTTTAATTTCTTGGTCAAATTCTTTAATAGAATTAATGAAAAAATCAGAAAATTTTATTTTTATTAATCATTATACCTCAATTGTTTCTTACACAAGGAATCAATTAATTAGATCTTTTCCTGGAGAAAAATCAAATAGTAAAAATGTTTTACCATTTGACGGAAGATTAGAAGCAAAAAAAATAGTTTTTATTGATGATGATATAGTTTGGAATTTTGAAGATTTAAATAAAATATTAAAATCAAAAGAAGATATTGTTTCTGGATTTTATAAAATGAAATTTCTTAATAATGAAAATAATAATCAATTGGCTGCTATAAAAAATAATAACTTTTTAATATCAAAAGACATTGAAAATCAAACAGACTTAATTGAATTAGATGGTGTCGGATTTGGATTTATTGCAATAAACTTTGAAGTTTTTAAAAAAATAAAATTTCCGTGGTTTCAAACTTATGATTTTTTTAATGAAAAAGATGAATGCGTTGTAAATGTTGGAGAAGATTTTGATTTTTGCAAAAAAGCAATTAATGCAGGATACAAGATTTATGGAGATCCAATGATAAAGGTTGGTCACGAAAAGACAAAAATATTGGATTTTAAAAATGACTAACTGGACTGAAGAACTTAGCGATAAACAAAAAGAAGATGTCTGGAATTTTGTTGTTTTTACTGTTAAAGAAATAAGAGAACAGATAGCCAAAGACATTGAGGCTACTATCCCACTTTGGAAAGAAAAGGGCATGCTAAAATCTCGTAGAACACAAAAAGCATTTGAAGCATCTGCTGCAATTGCTAGAGGGCAGAACGAACAAATAGATGGCTAATATAGTTTTTCTTGGTAACTTTGAGGTTCCTTATAGTAGTGAGAATCATCATGCTAAGTCTTTGGAATCTCTTGGACATACCGTGCAAAAATTGCAAGAGAAAAAAGCGGGTAGTACAGAAATATTAAGTGCAGCATTGAACTCTAATCTATTCATATGGGTACACACACATAGATGGCAGACTCCAGGATCTAGGTCTATGACTGATGTGTTAAAAGAATTAAGGGCTGCTGGCGTACCAACCATGACCTATCATTTAGATTTATGGTTTGGAATTGAACGTGAGAAAGACTTAAAGAATGATGATTTCTATACAAACATTGGTCACTTCTTTGCTACAGATAAGTTAATGTGTGATTGGTTTAATGAAAACACACAGGTCAAAGGACACTTCCTGCCTGCTGGTGTGTATGATAAAGAATGTTATGTACATCAAGATTACGATCCACATAACTTTGAGCATGACATAATCTTTGTTGGTAGTAAGGGCTATCATCATGAACATAAATACCGTCCAGAGTTAATAGACTTTTTAAGAAAGACCTATGGCAAAAGATTCTTACACGTTGGTGGAGATGGTGATACTGGAACTGTACGTGGAGATGCGTTAAACCGTATCTATGCTAAAAGCAAGATAGCGATAGGTGATAGTTTAAACATTAACTTTAACTATCCTTACTACACTAGTGATAGGTTGTTTGAGAGTACTGGTCGTGGTGGGTTTACCATTTACCCTCGCATTAAAGGGCTTGAAGAATACTTTAAAGATGAAAATGAGATTGTGTTTTATGAACACGGCAACCTTGAAGATCTAAGAAATAAAATAGATAAGTATTTGTTAGACGGTGTATCAAGAGAAGCCATCAGACTTAATGGACACGAAAGAACAAAGAAAGAGCACACCTATGTTCATAGATGGTCCACAATACTAGAAACCCTAAATATAAAATGAAATATTTAGTTACTGGTGGTGCTGGTTTCATTGGATCAAACCTTGTTGATAAGTTAATTAGTCTTGGTCACGATGTTATTTGTATTGATGATGAGTCTGCAGAGTGCCATGAACAATTCTATTGGAATGACAAAGCACAAAACTATAAATATGACATCTGTGATTATGATTTGGTTGCCCCATTATTTAAAGATATTGATTGCGTATTTCACGTTGCATCTGATGCAAGAATACAGCCAGCAATACTAAACCCTAAAAAATCTATTCAATCAAACGCAGTAGGAACAGCCAATGTTCTTGAACTTTGTAGAGTTAATAATGTAGATAGATTAATCTATTCAAGCACATCCTCTTCCTATGGCAAAAAGGCTTTGCTTCCAAACCAAGAAACACAACCCCCTGATCCACTAACCCCATACTCTGCTGCCAAAGTTTTTGGTGAAAACCTTGCAAGAGTTTACTACAACCTTTATGGATTAAAGACTATATCTCTTAGATATTTTAATGTTTATGGAGATAGACAACCATTAAAAGGTCAATACGCACCAGTAATAGGATTATTTTTAAAACAATACCATGAGTCAAAGCCATTGACAATAGTTGGCGATGGGTCTCAACGTAGAGACTTTACTCACATATCAGACGTAATAGAAGCAAATATTCTTGCATCTGAGGTTGAAACTGGATTTGGTGAAGTATATAACATTGGGTATGGAAGTAACTACGCTATACTTGATATTGCTAATATGATCTCAAATAATATTGAGTTTATACCGCCAAGAATTGGTGAAGTACAAGAAACTCTTGCATCTAATTCTAAGTTTAAAGATTTAACTGGATGGATACCTAAAGTATCACTAATAAAATGGTTGCAGAAATGAAATATGTAGCACTAGTGCCCTATACAGTTCAGTCAATAATGGATGAGTTTATGGCAACATGTAAACTTGAAAATGTTCTAAAGGTTGATAACACTATAAATAATATTGGAGCAATGGCAAGTCACAATCTTGGCGTTGACAAAATGTATGAAACTGAATCTGAATGGCTTATTATCATTAGTCCAGCAATTCGTTTTGGCAATCCTGGTGGTTTAGATTTTATAGAAAAACTTAAAAGTACTAAATATAAAATTGTAGAAAGTCTGGGGGTGTTTGGATGGCACCTAATTGCTTTTCATAAAGATGTAATAGATAAAGTTGGAAAATGGGATACTAACTTTACTCCATATGGATATGACGATCTTGATTTTAGCATTAGAATTCAAAAAGCATTTCCATATGCATTTTCAGATGATGAAAAATTTGTTGTTAATGCTGAGAAAGTTTTTCTTTGGACAAAAGAATTGGTTGATGTAAAAGATACAATAATGTCTCACAGCCTGAAGTTAAACAAAATTAATACAGATAATTCACATCATAGAGAATACTATAAAAGAAAATGGGGCAAAGTTCCTGGAACAGGAGAACATCTCCTTAACACATATGAACACCCATTTAATAATCCAGAAAATGATATAACATATTTTTCTAATGACTATTACAATGAGTGGATAGAAAAAGAATCAATAGAAGATGATTTAAATTTTAAAGAAACATCAATTATTTGCACAACATGTGGTAATACTTTTAAATATAAATCAACATACGCTGAGGGTAGTGTTGATAATAAAATAGAAATAAATACATGTGGGGTATGTAATCCAGAAATTATAGAGCATAATAAAATAAGGGGATAAAATGACAGAGATGGTTAAAGCCATTATTAACGGTGAATTTGAAATAACACTACCAAAGCATCGTGCAGATAGACCAGACTGGTATAAACCACACGGTTGGGAAAAACCAAGGCTAAAGCATATGTCAGAAAATATTTCATCTGGAGATGTTGTATATTATGTTGGTGCAGAAGAAGGAGAGATGCCTGCCCTATGTCAGATGTGGGGATCAGAAGTTGTTTTATTTGAACCTAATCCAAAGGTTTGGTCACACTTTCCTTTGCTTTGGAGTGCTAATAATTTAGAAATGCCTCTTGCTTGCATTCCTGGATTTGCTTCAGACAAAAAAAATAACCTTACACGTATTTATTATAATGAGTTTCCACCAGAATCAAATTTAGAAATTGAAGCAGCACATGGATTTAAAGAACTATACCTTGAAGGAGATACCTATGGTCAAATTACCATAGATTCCTGTGTATATGATCATGGGATTAAGCCTCCTACGGCAATTTCTTTAGACGTAGAAGGCAGCGAAGGACGTGTTTTAAGGGGCGCAGAAGGCGTTTTAAAGGAGTTTAAGCCTAAGATCTGGTTATCTGGTCATCCAGAATTTATGATGCAACAATGGAATGAATACTTATATGATTTAAGATTTTGGTTGTGGGGGCTTGGATATAAAGAAACATTGCTTGACTATCAACATGAAGTACACTTATTTTATGAGTGATATTAACGCATACCTTTATTCAGTTAAACAAGAAGACTGTGCTGCTGATAAATGGGATTACGGTTTATTAAAACAATTTTTTAATAAAAACAAGATTAAACCAGACAGGGTAACAACTTTACCCAATGTAGATAGAGCCTTTGTGGTAGTTCCTGGACCACAAAACGTAGATTTTGAAGATCAAATATCTGAAGAGTTAAGTAAAATAGGCAGGGTAGTTTTATTTATTACTGGAGATGAAAGTGCTACATTTAAAATTGATAAAATAAAACATGATAATATTGAGATTTGGATTCAATACCCGCACAGAAAACACTCACAATATAATAAGTTAGCGTTAGGTGTTCCACAACATCTATCAAATAATTTACCAGAGTATCAAGATAAATCTTATGATGTATTTTTTTCAGGACAAATAACTCATCAAAGAAGGCAAGAACTTGCAACTGTTATGCCTAATATACCAAACTCTTTTTATAATCCAACCAATGGGTTTGCAGAAGGACTAAAGTCAAAACAATACTACGACAAAATGTTTTTATCAAAGATTGTTCCTTGCCCTAGCGGAGCAATGGTTGTTGATTCATTTAGATTCTATGAAGCAATTGAGATGCTTTGCTTACCCATAGGAGATAAGTTAGATTCAAGAATGCAAAACACAGACTTTTTTAATTTTTTATTTGAGGGTAATCATACAATAAAAACTTTTGAAAATTGGCAGCAGTTGCCCGAATTGTTACCTGAATTATTAAATAACTATACATCTAAAATGCATCAAGTTGTTTGTTGGTGGATCAAATATAAAAGAGATCTTTTTATTGAGTTAATGAGGCAAGTAAATGCATAAAAGAGATATAACAATTGTCATGGCTACCTCTGTAATTCCAGATCACCCAAGTACAAATATGATAGAGCAAACAATTAGTGATATTCGTGTGCACTTTCCAGACAACGAAATTATTATGCAAATAGATGGTCTCAGAGAAGAGCAACAAAATCGTAAAAAAGATTACGATGAGTATAAAAATCGCATTTTGTGGAAATGTTTACATGAAGATAAAAACATTTTGCCTTTTATATTTAAAGAGCATAGTCATCAAACCAACATGATGCGTCAAACAATTTCTGAAGTTAAAACACCACTATTGCTTTATGTTGAAGGCGACGCTCCTTTAACTCCAGATGTACCAATAGACTGGGATAAGTGCTTAGATATGTTTGAATACAACAAGGCAAATACTATTCGTTTTCATTATGAATCATTCATACCAAAAGATCACGAACATCTTATGTTTGGTTTAGAAGATGGGTTTATGAAAACCATACAATGGAGTCAGCGACCACATCTAAGTAGAAAAAAATATTATAAAGACATTGTGCTTCCAAGATGTAAGGATAAATTTTTTATAGAAGATACGTTTCATGGAGCAATTCAAGACGATATATCTCCATATGAAGTATTTAATCAAGAAGGTTGGGAGACACATAAACTTTGGATATATCATCCTGAAGGTAGTATTAAGCGTTCTTACCATTTAGATGGTCGTCAGGGTACCCGCAAATTTACGGTAGACGATGAAACTTGGGGGTATAAAGAATGAGACTAGGAATTATAGCAAGATCAGACAACACTGGCCTTGGTAATCAGACTAGAGAGTTAGTTAATATGCTTAGTCCTGACAAAATTCTTTTAATTGACTCTACCCCGTTTAATAACAACAAGCAGCATCCAGAGTGGTATAACCAATACAGTTGTATTAAGACACAAGGTTTTCCAACTGTTCAACAAATAAAAATGTTTTTAGGAGACGTAGATATTGTATTAAGTTGTGAAACTTTTTATGATCAAAATTTTATAAGGTTTGCAAATAAACGTGGCGTAAAAACTATTTTGCAATATAACTATGAATTGTTTGGCCACTTGTCAAACCCAGAACTGCCCTTACCAAACGTCTTACTATCTCCCAGTTTATGGCAAATTGAAACAATTCAAAGTATGTTTGGAGATAGAACAAAGGTAATTCATCTTCCACCTCCAACCACTCCTGAGTTATTTGCAACTGCAAAAAATAATAACATTTCTAAATCACACAATAGACTATTACACATTGCTGGAAAGAAGGCAGCCAAAGATAGAAACGGTACTGAAACCGTAATAAATATGCTAAAGCACTCTAAAGCAGATTATGAATTAGTTATTAAAAGTCAAAGTGAAATAGTAACTAATGTAACAGATTCAAGACTAAAGATTGAAATTGGTAACCCAGAAAACAGGGAAGACATGTATAACGGCTTTGATGCTATGGTATTACCAAGACGATATGCAGGACTATGTTTGCCAATGAATGAGGCTTTGCTTTCTGGTCTTCCCGTTTTTATGACAAATGTTTCACCCAACAATCAGATCTTGCCACAAGATTGGTTGGTTGAATCAGACTCTATAGGAACTATTAGAACAAAAGTTAGGATTAATTTGTTTGAAGCAAATAATGTTTTATTAGCACAAACAATTGATAAGTATATGTCTATCAATGATAAAACTAATTATAAGCAACAGGCCTATGATTTAGGGTTTAACAACTTTGCACCAACAATACTTAAAAATAAATACCTAGAACTTATTTCTCAAACTTAGTTTTTTTATCAAACTTAAATTTAAGTATTTTATTAAATATATTATTAAATGAACTGTCTGCACTAGACAAATAAGTATGATCATCTATGTTTAAATTATAAGACTTAAGAACCAATGGTCCAGAACTGTAAACCTTAACGTCATCCATTTGTGTGCCACCGACATCAAATTTGTTTCCATATATAGATCTCCATAAAAATTGATCTAAAAGTTCTAAGACTATCTTTAATTTTTCTTTTTCCATAACCATTGGTACGTGAAGTTCATAATCTAATGGGTTTTCAAATCCCAAGGCTTTAAGTTTTTTGTATGTGCCTGAAAGTTTTCTAGTGTACTGAGAATTACCGTTTAATTTTTGATATAGATTTATTTTATCTAATAGGAAGCCACTATGAAAATTTTCTATCTTATTTATTTTTTTAATAATATAAAAGTCATCATTCATTAAAACAAATGATTGTGATATTTCTTCTGAAAAACAAATTGTTTCTAAATTTTTTACAGCATTTTTATATTTTGATTCTTTTTGTTCTACCTTTATGTAGTTGCCTACATACCAATCAGGCTTACCACCAACCACCCATATGTTTGAATCTGGAAAACTTTCAACAACAGATCTAATAGAATACTTTAACTCTTCGTTAATGCCTTCTTTACATATGTATACAAAGTCCATAATTCCCCCGCTATAAAAAATAAAGAGGGCAAGTGTTTAATTTTGCCCCCTTTATCAAAAACAAACTACTTTTTCTTAGCAGCCTTCTTTTTTGCTGGAGCCTTTTTAGCAGGTACAATCTTGCTAAGTGCATCCGAAATTGCACCTGTATCTGGCAATACGCCAAACGCCTTATCATTAGGATTGAGCGCTCTCAATGCAACGGGCGCTATAGCAGCAACTAGTGCAGCCCATAGATCTTTTGGATCTGTTACGCCAGCCATATAAAGTGCAAACACTGCGCCAAGGACAGATCGTCCGTATGATGCAAGCATTGCCTTTGTCTTATCGTTTAGTAAGTTATTCATTATTCCTCCTAGGATATAATTTGTGTTAGTGTTTTATAGCCAATCCATAAACCAATAATTCCTGCGACTCCCGCAAAAACTGGTGGTGCTGGTACTGGCAATTTGAATGCTGCGAACACGACACCGCATCCAAAACCTGTAATAATTGATAGTGTTATTTCTTTCATTAATTGTATTCTTTTCTTGACCAAATCTGTTTTTTGTATCCATCTTTTAAAAATTTACGAACAGAAAATTCTATTTTTTTGTTGTACAATTTATCATACTCACCTTGTTCAGAATTCCAATTATCTCTTTTGATAAACAACATTTGATATATTGGAGTTCCTGCTGGGATTAAACCAGAAAATCCTTTTTTAATTACAAAAGGAACTGGTCCAGTAATTGGCCACCCATCCGTATCAATAATTGCGTTATGAGTTATAAAGGGCAAGTCAAACCTATTTGCTGGATGAAAATAAAAAGTACTATATCCAGAAGGTGTTTTTGGTTCCCAAAAGGTATTCCAATGAAACTCTGTTTTATAGTATCCAGGGAAATGTGGCATTGAATTTGAAGATCCCGTATCCTCTTTTCTTGTAGACAACGGTCTAAAATTACCACCCCATCTATAATTAATTACTGGATCATCTTCTTTTGTATTGCAATCAATATATACATCACATGGAAGTTCTTGGGTGTATCCAGAAACTAAAGAATCTAAAAAAGGCATACACATTTTTGCAGTACCGTCTTGACTAAGTCCATTAATTGTTTTTACTAGACTTGGCATTTTTTTAAACCACTCTGGAATATATTTTTTGCTTGATTGTGGTCTTGGAATGCAAACCTCAGTGTCTTTATCTTTTGGTATAAATAATACCTTGTTGCTTTTTAATTTCATTTAGTATTGTTTTCTGGTAAAAGTGCTAAAAGTTTCTCAGAATAGTTGTCCAAACCTTTATCTTTTAGTTCTTCTGAAACCTCTTTGATTGTTTTTTGTGACTGCTCAATATACTCAAAAGCCCAATCCCTAGAGTCAGAAAGGAATTTAATAAAGTTTTCTTTATGAACTGAGTCAGCAGACATACCCATGCTGTTTTTTATTTGGGAGGTTAATTCTTCAAGTGCCTTGTTTTTTATAAAAAGTTCAGCCATTAATAGATTAGATTTTTTTAGTTTGTCAAAGGTAGCCCAATAGGCTATGCCAAAAGAAAAAGACAGGGTAGCAAAAAATATAACAAGCGTCATTTCCATAATAACTATTGTACTCTATCTCTAACGGCATGAGTTGCCCAATAGTATAAACATTTATCACAACAAGGTTTATTATGCTCACTCATAGTATCTTTATAAAACCCAGCATAATAAATAGGATCTTTACGATAAAGATTGGCTCTATGGGTAATATTGACACGATTTACATGAGATGGCTTACTCCAAACTGGCTTATTAGTACCCCACAGATGCCCAGAAACGGCCTCTAGAGCCTCTATGTTGGCCTCATTGCCATCTGTCCTAATGCCCCTAAGCCTAGCCTCTTTAATCATGGCATTTGTATATATACGTAATGATTTTTCAGCGTTTTTCCACATAAGTACCGCTGGATGGTTGCGCCAAGCACCAGAAGGTGATTTGCCAGATAGCACCTTTAGTATTTGATAAGATTCTAATATCTGTTTATTTAATCTTTTATTATCTAACATTTCTGCACATTGATCGTAATCTTTGTATGGTAGAAAGGTTTGCATTAATCTTCTTCTACATCAAAAATATCTAAGTCAGATATTTTTTTTAGATTGGATGCTGCCCAAAGCGTTACGGCAGTTAAGAAAGATAAGGTTATTAGTATTAATATTTTTGTTTTCTTTTTCATATTGCTATCATTGCTCCACATCTTGTACAGGCGTTATAACTTTTCTCAGTAAAGGGACATGCTCCAGCAGTAACCAAGATATGACCTTTAACCTTACAAACAATAATATTAAATAGTTGTTTAATCATTTAAGTGCCTCTCTTGTTACCAAAACAATTGCTCCACAATCTTCTAATGCTTTTTTAAGTTTTACAACATATTGAAGTGCTGATATTTTATCATCATGTCCCATGCGTAAAAACTTTTTCTCATCTAATTTTACCGTAAGGAAGTG
>Ga0315909_10003852_pt1 | contig 18062 bp, 22 predicted proteins | sample LakEriMetagenome_11_FD_203527 | JGI IMG/M metagenome (GOLD analysis project Ga0315909, IMG submission 203527) | Freshwater fungal communities from buoy surface, Lake Erie, Ohio, United States - Buoy 2 MA125 | ecosystem: Environmental > Aquatic > Freshwater > Lake | place: USA: Lake Erie, Ohio...
TAATAGTTCTTTTGTTGTATAAAGGTCATCATATTTGGTTGGTGCGTGTAGCATTTCTCCATACATATTTCTATTTTTATAGCTATATAATGCACAATATTCTGAAAATTTAATTGCAAATTCTGCGTAATCATGTGACTGTTTTATCTCCATTTCTTTGGCTTGTTCAAACAACTCAAGTCTTTTTTTTCTTAAATCTATTCTTCCTATATTTCCTATATAATATTCAGATTCTAACTTTAATATTTCTTCAAATAAATATTCTACTGCTGTCATAATTCCGTGTTTTTAAAGTTTTCTTTTTGCCATTGACGAAAGGCAAGTCCGATATTATGTTGTTGTTCGATTATACTCAAGTCAGTACCTTGCATTAATTGAGTGTCGATTCTACGTATTTCTGTTAGTAATAAGTTGCATTTATTTTTAACTTGCTTTGTAAACACGGAACTGTTTAAATCTTCCATGAAATCAGCTAAAACGGGTAACACTCCGACTAATGCTAATAACTTACTTAATTCTTCCTGATGTATTGTTTTCATTTTCCATTATTGTAGTTAAATAATCCAAGTAAAGTTGCATATTAAAAGAACCGCCTTTATCCTTTGCACAACTTATTTTTTTTGGTGACCGCCACCAATTCGCCATGCGTTCAATGTTTGGTCTGTGTGGCTCGTAAATGTTTTGCTCTTTCATAACTGATTTATTAAAATTTCGTAGCTTCTTTGTAAACGTGTAATCGCTTGGTTGCATACGTGAATCTCTAACAAGTGACTTTCTTTTTGTGTAGGGAATAACTCAAGGTACTTGTCGCACCATTCTTGTAAGTTGTCTCGCTTACTTGCAAACTGCTCAATTAAATTCAATGTCTTAATTGCTTTCTCGTGTAGGTCTATTCTATCCATTTTATTATCTGTTATAAATTCCACTTAATACAAACGCAAGTACAAATACTATGCTTACTACAATCATTTCAATTTTTTCTGTTTTCATAATTCGTTTTTTTAAAGTTAATGTGCGTTACAGTCGCACCCCTGATTTTATTATTTGTATGTTACTTCTTTTCCCCAACCATAGTTAGCAATACTTTTTATACAATCTTCTAAACAAAGGTATTGTCCCGTATCTTTTCCTGTACCTCTACCATTTCTTGTTGTATAATAAATACCATTCTTATTATTTTTTACTTTTATACAACCGTAGCTCATTTGGATATGCTTGTAACCTAAATCAATACCTTTTTTAACATCATTAAAAAAACGTAAGTCAGATGCTTTACGATACATTTCTCTAACTTCAACACTTGCAACCATTAATTCTGCGTGTGTCATTTCTAAAATTTCATTTGCTGTTTTCATAATTTCTAATTTTACTTAATTGATATATGCAAATATATGTATTAATTTTAATTCAGCAATAGTTATTTACAATTTATTTACAATTATTTTTAAAATATTTTCTAAAGTGTTGATTCTATTGGGTTTCAGGAAGTAAAAAAAATTCAAATAAAATAAAAAAACCGCCTCAAATGAATGAAACGGTCTCTACAAACTAACTATTTTGAACTATGAACTATGCAAATTTAACGAATATATTTAGAATAAACAGTTTTACCCGCTTTTTTTGTTGCTCTTAATACTTCTTTTCTGTTATTCTTGTGGGAATAGCTGATGTGAAACCAAGCTGCTTGTTGTTCTGTACCAAATTCGAAAATTAGCTGATCGTATTCCAGGTTGTCAATAATCCAATCAAACAACTCTTTATCATGCAGTTCTAAATCCATTGCCTGACCTTTGCAATGTTGTGAACTACTTGAGCCACCGATTGCCCTATTTAAAGACGGACTTCTAAATCCTGAATTTATTTTAATAGGTTTACCTACGTGCGCCCGTAAAGGCTCAAACACTTTCTCGCATAATAAAGTAGCGTTTTCTAATTGTTGTAATGCCATTACGTTTTTAATTCCCGCTCTTATTGCAGTTGGGCTAAAACAAAACTCGTTAACTGTTACGTGCTTACTTAAATTCATATCTTAAAAATTGTGTGTTATTCGTGCAACTTGTCCATGTACTTTGTGATGTACAAATCCCTCTACTGCTTTTGGTGCGTGTTGGTATCCGTTTCTATGATGCCATGAATCCGTACCGCTTGGGCTTCGTAATGCTTCAAACGTAACTCCTATATAATCCTTTGCAACTTTGTGATGTAAATGATGCGAATAAATATACCGTCTTTCAGTAGTTGACCACATCAAAGGAAATTCAGTTGCTAATAAAATTGGAAGATTGTCCGTCTTTGCACCGTCTCCGTGTGTTGTACCGATTAGGTTATTATAGTACTTGTACGCTTTGCGGTGTCTTAAATTAACATCAAATGAAATGTGTTTGCAGTTGGTAAAGTATGCCTCGATTAATTGCATAAGGAAAAAACCGTGTGTAAAATCGTGATTGCTTGGATTGTACATAACACGAACTTCAGCGATTGACATTAAACTCTCAAGTAACTCGATGTAAAGTTGTTTCGCTTTTAAGAAGTTTTCATACCACATTCCATCTGTGTCCTGTGGTGTCCCGCTTGTTGTTGTTGAGCGTGTGTTGTCGGTGTGTAGTATATCGTTACCAGCTACAAAAAGAATCATGTCAATCTCAAAGCCTTTTGATTTGTCAAGTATTCCTTGCATACCTTCTTTGGCACGTTGTACTGCAATTTCTTGGTTGTACTCTTCGCCCGTTTCAAAGACGGAACTTAACTTTCCGATGTGTAAATCTGCAATGTCAATTACTAATAAATGACCGTCACTACATTTATTTCGTTTTATTTCGGGATATTTAGGAGCGGAATCCTTAACAATTTCTACAATACCTTGTTTAAGTATTTCAAAATCTTTGTGATTCTTGTTTTTAAAGTCAGGATTTGCAAAGAAAAGACTTGCGTTTTTTGATTTTAACCAACCATGCTTTACGTCTTGGTGGTCGATACCCATTTCATTCGATTCCTCTTTGATTGCTCTATACTGCTGAACTATCTCGAATTCTTCACTGGTTATTCGTGGTCTAATTTTAGCCATAAAAAATATATTTTGCGTTGAAAGTTACGCTTTTTATTTGAATCGAAAAGCAATTGCAATAATAACGAGTAAAAACAGTATAACTAAAGGCATTAAAATACCTCTATTTTTCTTACGTTCTGTTTTCTGTTTTGAAACTTCTACCTTAGAATCGTGTTTAATAGTGTTTTTATGCGTTTTAAAGGCATATCGTAGTGAATCAGTATATTTGCTTAACTCGTGTCTCAAACTGTCCTTAAATCGTCTTAATTCAAGTCTTTGAGAAAAGCGTGTTTTCGGGTATAAAAATACGTTTTGTTTAATGATTGTATCTTTTTGGGTATAAATATACTGGAAAAACGTAGTGTCTTTAGTTCGGATTAAAACTGAATCTTTGTGATAATAAGTAAGTGTATCCGATGTGTTGATTGAAACACCTCCTTTTTTATAGTACTTGTTTAAGTGGTATTCAGGAGTACAACTGAAAAGAAACCCGTAAACGATAGCAGAAAAAACTATAAATATTATAAGTTTAGCAACGTCTAAATGCGGGAAGTTTCCTTTTGTTGTCATATTTCTTTTTTAATATTTTTAGCTTTGATAACCATTTCAATTATACGATTCAAGAACGAATAGCCTTTAACCTTTTGGAATGATTCATCCATTGACTTAACCTCAATTGACATTAATACAAGTGCGATTAATTTAGTAAATAAAAATTCAACAGAAACCGCCATTTTTGTAAGTTCATTTACGATAAAATAGTCTGAAGCATACACTAACATAGTTGCACCTACATAACTCAAAACTTTTGGCACAAAGCCATGTCTGAATGTTTTTGAATTAATCCCTTCTTTTAATTTTCCTGCTTTCCATATACCAAAGCAAGTGTCTAGGATTGTGCTTAATGCTACAAGTATTATAATCCCCTTTATTGGTGCAAAGAAAATTATAATAGCCTGTAAAAAATAAGTATAATAGGTTGCAACAAATGACTTCATTATCTTAAAACATTATCATAAAATCATCGTAACCATTATCAACGCTCTTTGTTGGTTTAATGTCGCTATCCGTGTTTAGCTTATCAGTAAATTGAGGGTATAAACTTTTGTTTGCTTTTAAAAAATTAACCAAACGAGCCTCGTAAAATGAAGCCTTTTGTGCGTAGTGGTCTTGTGCAAATATAACTTCTGACTTAGTAACTGAATTTGAATAGTCCCCGTTTTGAACTTGCAAACCTTTGTTTTTAAGTTGGTAAGACAAACCGAAAACAGCATCTTCAGCAGATCTCCACGCTACAATTGGCTGGATATATTCAACAAGTTCCACTTCATCAGTTGAAAGCGTTTGTGCATTATATTTTCCAAGTAAATATTTGTAGAAGTACGTTCCTAGAATTGGTTGCACTCTCAGATCACTTTGAGTTTTTATGTATGGTGTAACATCCTTAACATCGACGTTTGCTGTAATCGGTGTTTGAGTTTTTAAATATGCTTCGGTAATAAAGTAAATCATTTCGAAAGTGTTTGTGTTGTTATTGTAGCGGTATCAACTGCAATTTGCGATTTGGTTTTATCCCCTCCTTCAACAGGTGGTAAACTTGCCAATGCACGTACTTCATTTTCCGTCATTGATTCAAGTACTTTTGTAGCAACCAAAGGCGACATTGCATTTAAAGCATCTGTTGTAGCTTTTCCGCTTCCCTCAAGTTCAACGATTGTTTCATTAATAATAGCAAAAGATTTCAAACTGAATTCAGCCTTAACTTTTCCAATTTTAAACAATTCATTGACTATCTTTTCAATTCTATTTTTTTGTGGAATGATTACATTCTTTTCAAAAATTATGTAAGACTGTTTGATATCAGAACCCGAACCAAGTTTCCCACTCACACGGATACCCATCAAAATAGGGTCTATTGTATGTGCTTGACAGATCTTGCTGTCAATACTTTCAGTTGTCGTTTGGAATAGGTTATCGTTAGCATTAGTTGGTATTGCTTGGATCTCGGGTAATTGATCTTTTGCATTAGCAAAAAACGCCAAAGTTTTACCGCCATTTCTTGCACCCTTACCTTGTTCAACTGTTTTTCTAATTGCATTTTTCTCCTCCTCCGATTGTGGTTTCTTAGGGAATAAAATAGCAAATGAAGGGAAAATTGAGTTTAAGATATTAGATTTCTGCAAGTAAGACATTTCCCCATCTAGGAAAGCCCAATTAAATGCACTTGTGTAGCTTGGTAATGGATAAACATCCTGACCTACGCAATTTTTTTCATAAATATATAGGCACTCTTTTTGAAATCTTCTGAAATCATAAGGGTAAATAGTTTCAATGTCTATTTGTGAACTCCAATCGTAACACAATGAATAAGTAGTTCCATCTTTGTTTTTACGTACCTTTTCAGCACCTATGTGTTTGATTTCGATTAAGTCCCCTATCTCATTAAAACGGAGCTTAAAATACACACGGTTGTGCATTACATCGTCTTTTGTTAATGTCTCAAGTACGTTGTCTAATTTAATACGCTTTTCAAACGAGTAAACATCGACCTTCTCCATTGCTGAAGCATTAGCATCGACCTTTAATTCATAACCTCCTCCGATAGTAGCGTTAACTTTAAAGTCAACAATTGCACTATGTAAAGGCGATGTATAATAAAGCTGATTGATCAACTGTGGGTAAAGGTTATCCACTCCAAAGCGAATATATCCATTAACTTGTTGTCTAGGATTGACGTAAGGTAGTGATAAATTTCCCTCGCCTACGTTCATGAATGGACTTGAAAAAGATTGATATCCTTCTTTTACTTCGATCCCTTTTTCTTTTCCGATATTAAAACCTAAAAATTTCATTCGTATATGCTATTTGTTAAAACTCCATCAACTACCATGCGACCCTCTTCGACTAAGTGTAATCCATTAACAGGATTTGGTAAACTTAAATTTGGAACTGTTGCACTTTCGAAAACTTCGTACTTGTACTGTCCAATTATAAACGTTTCATCAACTCCTTCTGCTAACTCAAATTTGTTGTATCTAGTTTTTGATGTTGAGATATCAGGAGTGTAAAAGTAAATTGGCTCTGTTGCTGTATTAAATTCATTCTCAAACTTGAAAATGTAGTAAGGATTTGACAAAGTACTATTTTCCGTCAATGTCAAAACGATAGTATTCAAAATGTCTTTTTCAATGTAAATCATGACTATAATGAAATGAAGTTCAAAAAGTTCAAACAATAAAAAAAGGGATACTAATTAAAGCACCCCTTTTTCATTTACTAAGTAAGATTAAGAAATCAATCCAGCTATAATTGTTGGGTCAACTTCTTTTGCCAAAAATTCGTTTTCCGCTACAAATGTAACTGAGTATTTAGAACCATCAGCTTTAGCAGTTCCTGATCCTTCTGCAACCGCTGTCAATTGAGCAGTAGGGAAGTACCAATATTTTCCATTTGCATCTTTTATGATAACAGCCAAATCTCTTTGTCCTTCTCCTAAGATTTTAATAGCTTTTGATTTTGAAGCTTCACGTCTAGCAAACATCAAAGTAATAGTTTGCGTGTAAAAAGAAGATTGGTTCACTAGATCAATCGCCGCTTCTTCTGTGAAGTTACCTGTATTTCTACGGAACTCAAAAACTTCGTAAGGAGTTGATACTGCTTGAGCATCAATCATCCATGTAGCCGTGTCTTCGGTAGTTGAAGTAATGTTATCCATATCATTGATGTAGATAGCAGTAATCCCTCCGATATTGTTATCACAGCCTTTTGTGATTCCTATAAGTGTTGTACAACTCATGTTTTTAAAATTTATAAAAAAAGGAGGGAAGAATTAACCGCCCTCCCGTTTTTTAAGTTAATATATATTCTTATGAATAAAGAACGATTTCAGCACCATTAACGTGTTTGAATCCAACTTTCAAGTTAGCACGAGTACGTAAGTACGGCTCAGCAACTGTGTCAGATAAGTTAACTGCTTTCAACGCTTTAGCATCGCCTTCAGCATCAAATGCATAGATCAAGTTTTCTTTGCGTGTCAATACCATGTGGTCATTAGGTAATCCTTCAGCAACAACTAATTTAATACCTAAGAAAGTCAACGCTAATGGTGTAGTAATGTAAGTTTGAGTATTTCCTGAAGCGGCTGCGATTTCGTATGCAGTAGCAACGTTAGAAGATACAAAGAAACGTAATTCAGATTTTCTACGTTGTACACGAGCAGGTAAAGCAACAACAACTTTAGTCATCTCAGCTAATACGTTTGTTGGAGTAACAGTTGTATTGTTAACATCAATAACAGTAGCATCAGCTAATAATCCTTTCAAGTAACCATTACACAAAGAAAGCACATCGTCTTCACTTGCTGTGTCACCTTGCCAACGGATCAATTCAACTTCTTCTTGAATTTGTAAACTCATTTCATTCCAGTAGTAGTTCATGAAAGAAGCAACTGTGAAGTCTCCATTTGACCCTTGAGCCATTTGTAATGATAAGAATGATTGTTCGATATCGAATTGGCAGATTTGAGCCATTGCTGATAAAGGACAAACATCAACGTCAACTGCATCCAAAGAATCAGTTGGTGCTGTAAAGCTACAAGTAGACGCTTTTAATAAAGTGTCAAAAGTAACGTTAGCCAATTTAGTAGCAGATTTGATACCTGGCAAAGTGCGGTAGTTATCAACTACATCTTCTGTAATGTAAGCACGAGAGTAAAACTCGTTAGGATTTGGACACAACAAAGCATTTGTTTCGATATCCAAGTCAAATTTTAATTTACGATTCATCTTTTTTTTTTATTTATTAGATTCTACAAATTTTGCAAAGCGTTCGTGGTGTGAAAGTTTTGTTTCTTTTAACTCAACTTCTTCAACCTCTTCTGGTTTCGCTTCAACCATGTTTTTAATTTCTGCAATCACTTGCAATAATTCATTTACTTTTTCATCGATCAAAGGTGTAACGATAGCCAAAATTGCCTCAGCATCAGCAGTCGGATCAACAGCCATTGCAACTTCTTCTGTTGCGACTTCTTCTTCAACTACTTCTTCTGTTGCCATTTCAACTTCTTCAGTCACTTCTTCTTCAACTACTTCAGTCTCCATCACAACCTCTTCGGTTGGTGCATCCATAACCTCGATAACTTCTCCGCCTTTTACAACGTAGATTTTACCTTCGATTAGGTGCTCTCCCTCTGGTAACTTCATGTTTATATCTGTTTTAAATTGTTGCTCGATTTCACTTAATTTCATTCCCAAAAACCCCTCGATTGAAAAACCGACCTGCCCATTTGAAACTAACTCGTTATAGTAATCTTCATCTGTAACCTGAGCAGTTAACATCAATGTTCCTTTTGGCACATCAATATTGAACGCTTTTGCTTTATCCGTGTTTGGGTCTTCAACTATCCACGCTTCAAGAACGTAAGCAGGAACTTTATTTTCAGCATCATGTTCAATGTTAAATACATCCTTGTTGGATAAGTTCGACATGAATTTTGCGTGTATCTTTTCAATCTCTTCTGCTGTAAATGAAACGAAATATTCATCGCCATCGTCATTTCTGTAAATATCCATAGGGATCATTGCAGGGGCAACGATTCTCATTTTTGTATTATCAGCAAAGAATAGTTTTTCTTGTGAATTAAATGCCATTCCTTTGACTTTAACCGCAGGTTTTGAAGTGAAAGCAATCATTTCGATTCCTAAGTCTTGTCCTTCTGAGTATTCAGGATCAATTGTAATCTTAAATAATGGTAATTCATTCATGCACTATTATGTTAAATTCAAGTCTTATGTTCAAAAATTTGTATATTTGGTAAAAATTTATACATGATAAAATTAGGAACTAAGGAACTGCCAAACTTGAGTAGCGAGTTAACAGTTAAACAATTCTCGAAAGTAAACGAGATTTTAGCACAACAAATCGAACCAATCGAAAAATGGTATCAGATCTTTGAAAGTCTAGGAGCAATTGAATCTGAAATTGATGACATGGATTTTAATCAATTTAAAGAAGTGATCAAAGAATTTAATTCTGCTGAAAACAAGGATACCGAAATTGTTCAATCTTTGGAAATTGATGGGTACACTTACAAGGCATTTGAAACTGAATTTAAAATTTCAATTAAGGATTTAAAGAAGATTGAAAAATCAGTTGCAGAAAAGCCTTACCATTACATTGCTGATATGTTGGCTGTGGTTTATAAACGTACTGATTTGACAAACGCAGAACATTACGAAAATGCACACATCAAACATAAAGCAAAATTATTTAGTGAGTTGAAAGCAAACATTGCCCTGCCTATTGTTTGGCACGTTGCAAAGAAATTGACTGAAACAGTTGAAAATCTTGAGGATGATAGCGTGGAATAATATCACGGTATTAACTTATATGGAACTTAGGGGATTGGATAAAGTCCCCTTTGATTCCAACTTTGATGCTGAGATTGAAAGGCTCTCAATCGTTGCGGATATTGATACCGAAGAACTAAATGATATGGACATTAACGAGTTCAAAGACTTTAGTAAGCAGTATTCATGGTATAAACAACCGCCTTCACTTAAATTTAAGCAAGTAATTAATGGATTACACTTCAAATCATGGTACACACTTGGGGAATTTATCGACTTAAATTACCTATTTGAGAATGAAGCGGAAAACTTTGACAAGATTTTAACCATTTTATACCGAAAATCTAATCATGATGAATGGAGTAACCGTGTTTTTGAGCCTTTAATCTTTGATCTAGACGAACGCAAACAGTTATTTAGTCATGTTTGTATCAATGATTGTTTTGGTGCTGTTGTAGAGTTTGTAAAATTCAAAGAAAACTTTCATAAAACATACGAAAATCTATTTAATCCAATCATTGAAAGTAGCGAAGTCGAAGAATTGGAACTTGACCCCGAAGATATTAAAGCCGAAGAAGAAGAAAAGAAACTATCTGCTTTTAGTTGGGAGCGTTTAATATACGATTTATGCGGGGGTGATATAACAAAGGTCGACCAAATGACCGACCTGCCTGTTATCTTAGTGTTTAATATGTTATCAATGAAAAAAACCTACGGAATTTAAAACGGTGTCATTGGTGCTGTTGGTAAGTCAGGATATGGACTATCAATCCAATTGAATTGAATACTAACTTTCGGATTGTTTAATAGCTTAGCCATTTCCAAAAGAGGATATTTTTCAAACTGCCAAGCTATATATTCTTGAGTTACTTCAGCAAGTATCTGTTGTACATCGCTACGTCTTAACCATTTATCAGTTATCGAATAAGGTGGAATCCCTCTACTCGTTCCCTCATCTAAAAACAAATAGTAAAACAAAGCATTGATAGTCATGTTAATTACGTTCAATTCAGTTCCTGTCATTGCTGAAATCCTAACCGATTCGTATAACGCACCTGTATCAACTAAACCTAAAGCTCTAATCTCTTGCTGTAATGACCTCGCTAACTTGTTACGTGTAGCGTATTTAACTTTGAATGTTGCCATGTTTAATCTCCTATTTCAAATGGTATATCATTCACACAATATTGGTCAACTTCAAAAGTAATATTCATTACCCACCCAGCAACGTAATCTAAATCAAAATTATTTAGCGGTGTTAAACTTGGTGTAAGTGCATCGATACTTAAATCCGAACCTTGACTAAAGTACAAATATAAGTCATTTAAAATTAAGTTCGTGTCGCTTAAAATAGTATTGATATTTGCACGGTCTTTTTGAATGATGTCAACGCAGTAAATATCCAAGTTAAATACATTCGTAAAATCGCCCATTGTTTGGCTAATTGGAACGTAAAAAACCAAAGGATACTTTTCATCCATTGTGCTAAAGTTCGGCATTTGTTCTTTGAACTCCCCTGCATTCTTTTTGATTTGCAGGTGTTGTTGACAAAACGTGTCAATCTTATTTAATAGTGTTGTGTAACTTGTCATAACGAAGAACCTAAATCGATTATTTTCATTTTATTTTGTGTTGCTGTTATCTCAGTTTCAGAAACAACTGCTTGTATTTGTATTTGTTGGCCACCCGTTTGTTGGCTTGTAAGGTTGTTAGCATTGTTACCTTGCCCGAACATTTGTACGGTAGGCGTTACACTTGAAGAACTTGTTGGACTTGCTGAAGCACCACCGCCACCCGAAGCACTTGCACTTGGATTGCTTAATAACGCTTTCGCTTTTGCGACATTGGTTAAGATTTGAACAATACCCGAAGCATATTGTGCTATACCAGCAGCTCCACCAGTTACAGCGTTTAATGGATTTGCTTGAGACGTTGCAACAAGTGAACTAATCGCTTTCGCTGTGTCGATTGCTATTTGAACTAAAGCACTTGCCTTTTGGAATTTCTCTAACTTCTTTTGGTCGTTTATGAATATGTTTCCAAGTTGCTTAACTCCTTCATTTACATCAGTAGCAAAATTTAAAAGTGCATCACGTTTATTTTTAGCTTGTTCGATACTTTGTAAAGCATACTTCTTTTGAATGTCAGCGGTTTCTTTTGCAATTTGTTCTTCAATTGCTTTTGTATCTTCTCCGTATTTTTGAGCTTCAGTTAATAGCGTAAAATATTTGTCACGTACTGCGTTTACTTCACGTTCTTCGGCTGTAAGTTGTGCATCTTCAATCGCTGTTTGTTGTGCTTCGTAACGTGCTAAAAACTCGTTGTAAGTTTCTTGTTCTTTTACAATTGCTTCTTGAATACGTGCGTCTTCTTTCGCCTTTTTGTCGGCTTCAATTTTATCCTTTTCTTGAGCCTGTTGTGTTTCAAGTTGTTTGATAATAACAGCCTTTTCACTTGCTAAGTATTTCTCGTTGTTTTTAGTTTCCTCTATTGCACGTTTGTATTTTAAATTTATTGTAGCGATTTCTTTTGCTTCGCCCTCTTGCATGATAGCGATGTTAGCATCTTCAATCATTCGAGCAACTTCGATACGATTCTTTGCGTATTCCTTTTGTGCTTCGATTCGTTTCTTGTTTGCTTCTTTTCCAGCTTCAACACTTTTTTTGTGTGCTTCGTCTTCCTTTTGTTTGTCTTCTACTTGGTGTTTTTTCTTAATGTAAGAAATCTCATTCCCTGAAGTAGTAATCAAAGCACGTTGCTCTTTTAATTTAGCTTGTAAATCTTCAACTTCTTTTTGATCGTAATCGCCTGACTTAACCATCAACTTAATTCTTGCACTTAAACTCTTTGCATATTCGTAAGCAGTCGCTTTAATTAAACGTTGCTTTTCAAGTTCTAAATAGTAAGTGTTTTTACCTTCTAATTGAGCCATTCGAATTTCTTGATCAATAGCAGCTACTCTTTTATCAGCAGCTTCTTTGTACGCATCCGCTCTTTTCTCTTGTGCTTTTACTGATGCTTCGGCTGCTTCTTCTTCAGCAAAGTTTGTAAGTCCTATCCAATCCAAGAAATCTTTTATTGATTGAATTACTACATCGATAGCGTCTCCAATTGCACCAAAGAAACTTCCAATAGCTTTTAGTACCGGTTTAAGTATTCCAAGTTTAGACATTAAGGCCACAACTATCGCAACTACTCCCGCAATAATAGCACCTATTAAAAAGATAGGATTTGTAAGTAATGTAGCACCAAAAGAAACAAACGCTTTTGCCATCGTTCCAACGATTGAAATTAAGCCTTTTAATTGTGTACCTATTTCTGCCGGACTAATTGACTTTAAAGACCCCGCAAATAGTTTAGCCGAATTAGAAGCACCCTCGAAATCCAAATCTCGTATTTGGCTACCCATCAAACCTAAAGCATTGCTTGTGCTTTCAAACTTTGAACCGCTTGAAAATACTGCCACTTGTTCGTTGGCATCTTTTAACCTATCGTTTAATTCCCCCGCTCTTTGTGCGAGTTGTTGCATTTGTTCGGGGTCGGTAGCGTTTGCTAATTCCCCCTTAATTTCTCGTATCTCTTTTTTAAGCTGTTGTAAACCGCCTAACTTAATTGGTATTTCTATTGCTTGTTGTGCCATACTTATAATGTGTTTCGTGTTTTATATGTACAACGTTACTGTAATAATAAAACTTCGTGCTGTACTATTTGGAATAACATCGTTTTTATGTGAGCCATTTTGTAACGAATCAATGAATATAGTCGTACCCTCACAATAGTAAGTTACCATGTCTTTATCAGGCAAAGCATTTGAGTTGTTTATTTCGTAGTTTATTTCGTCAAACGTATCAGGATATCCGAAGTCGCTCATATCAAACCCACTTAACAAATACATTCCTGCACTTGAATAATCGCTTGTAATGTTAAAGCCTACCGTGTCAATCATTACACTATCAATTACTATTGCATTAGTTCCGCTTTGAGTTAGTTTCGCTTTCCAAACGTGTTGATTAAGTTGTGGAATCCCGTTGATTGAATCAGTTGTAACGCTTTTAAAGAAGTTGTTTCCATCTGTTGCGTCTTGCCCTATGTCTCCAATCACTACACCACCGCCATCGGTTACGTTGTTATTCGTAAAGTACTTGCCTATAATGTCGCTAAACGTTTCATTCGTACCTTGCCAAGGCTGTTTTGGTTTTGTTTGGTAAGGTGGCAAATCGACCTCGTCATCAATTGTTAATAGTTCGACTTTTGTTAACGTGTTTTCGTTGGCGTTGTAATCATTGATTGAATTAATTGACCACCATGAATTATCAATTCTAATCTTATCATTTAGCTTCAGCGTTGCGATGTCGTTTGCTCTCAAGTAAAAGTAAGCAGTCAACATTTTACCCTTATTGATTTGGTTTATTGTTCGTCTCCAATAAATATTATAAAGGTTGTTAGCTGTTAAGTTGTTCGGATTGTAAAAGTAATAGTCACACGTACCGAAATTAATATCAAATGAAGGTGTCAAAGGATTATCAAAGTGAGTAATCATTGGGTAATGGTTATCAGTAACCGTGCTACCAACATAATTTTCAATTATAAAATTCCCTGTTGATGTAGTTAATCCTCCATCATATAAAATACGAATGTTTGTGTTCGGACTTGCACCACTTATAGCAGGAACATAAGCACCAAAAGTAGTTTTTAAAATCGGTGTCGGACTGAATAGAATTTCTTTCCGTTCTTCTTCTTTGATATACTCATTGTCAAACGTGAAAGAAACCTGCCCATAAACTTCACTAACTTGCTCAAAGTATGTTTTGTTCGAACTATCTGAATCTTGCTTGTATGAAAGTGTAAGTTTCTTTTTAGTTAATTCAGGAAGAAAAGTTAATGTCTGCTCACGGTCTTTTGCAAGTTTTTCAGTCCAATCTTTTGTATCACCACTATCGTAATAATTGTCTCTTGTGATTAAGATTAGATTGTTCGGATTGTTTGGATCGATGTCAACGTACAAATTGTACATGTTAAAAACCGCCTTAATAAAATCCGATTGTCGAATCTTTTTAGGAACGTATAAATTGCAATTAATAGTTGAATTGTATCCGCTTATATTTGAACTTGGTGTTAATGTAGCTTCAACGTTTGTGAAGTCCCATTTGAAGCCCATGTTGTATATTGTACTACCATTTAAAAACAATCCATTTTTAAAGTTGTTTGTTACAATTTTAAATGTAATGTTATCAGTAGTTAATATATTTGATAATTGTATAGTTGCTAAAATTGAAGTACTATAAAATTGAGTTACTCCGGTAGGTATCGAAGTAGTTGGAAAATATGAACTTTGATTAACTTGTACGTTGTTAATTAAAACACCATTTTTAAATATTTGAACAAAAACAGTATGCGTAACAAATCCATTTGGATTTCCACTTAAAGTTAAAGCTACTCCTGAAGTGTTATTGAAGCTTACACTATATGAAATTGGCATTGATAAAGTTATGCTTTCCCCTGATCCTAAATTGAACGGAGAATTATAAACACCTGTTGTTGGATTGAATAAGTTAAAAGCATCTTGCGTTTCTGTAACACTTGTTAAGTTTTGACTTACGTAAATTCCTAAGTTCTGATAAGTTCCACTTATATTAAATGCTTTGTTAAACGATACATTGTAAGGGCTGAAATCTGTATTGTTGATATCTCCATTAAAAGGAATTAACAACCTTTCAAAGCGTTCGTTTGCTATTGTAGCCCATGAATAACTAAATCCTGCACGTGCGAAAATTCTGTCGAAGTATTCTTTTGCAAATATAGCAGGTTTAAACTCTTTTAGTGGGTATGTGTTTAACGGTGCATACGGTAAAATGTATTTGTATTTGTCCGTGTTTGAAAAGGTATTGATAACTTCATCAGCTGTAAACAAATGATCAAAGTCACTGAAATCCAAATCAGTTAATTCAGCACTTCCTAACTTTGTAAAGAAATCACTTTGCGAATCCTTTACTATTACATTGTATTCAACATGCTGTTCATATAAACTAGTTGATTGTAGTTTATTTACCGCTATCAATTGTAAGTAAGCATCCTCAACTATTGGTATCCCATCCTGAAGAACGGTGCAACGTGTCAACTTATTAATGTCAAAAGTTCCCGTTTGAATGTTTACATCATATAAATTCCCTAAAAGTTGGTTGTTATTGTCATCCCCTACTAAAGTAATCGTTTTTGAGAACGTACCTTTTCGGCTACTCAAATCACGAATGTCAGAAACCTTGAATGTAATTGGAAAATTTGAGTTCTCCTTTACATTCAAGTATCCATTTTGTATTTGTATTTTAACCATTGATTGCGTTGTTGTTTGCGAACTTAACTGTAATCTTTTGTTTTATTAGGTTTTTATTCTTTTGTTTAAAGACTTCAAACGCATTTTCTTGTACCAAACAAGCAAAGTATTCATCACCTACTTTTAAGTACGTTACAGGGCTTGTAATTAGTTCCTCGAAGTATTGAGCCATTTGCTCAGTCATCCAATTAGTATTTAGTTCGAGTGTCTTTTCAACTTTCGTGTTTATGTTTGTGTAACCATAGTCAGTTGAATCGTAACCCCATTTACCATTTGTAACTGATCCGACTATATCACGGTTATAACTGTCACGTGTTACGCTACCTTTTTCATAAGTTGCTAATTGAAAAGCAAAAGAACTGAATGATCCCATTCGATCCAAGAACAAAATTTCGTAATCGTTTATTTTACATCGTCTGTCAATACACACATTGTACAAATCTGAATAAGCTACGATTAAATCATTTGCCATGAATTGAAATGTGTACCAATCCGTGTCGTCTTTTACTATTCCTTCAGTTCCTGAAATTACGATTTTAGGGTCTGCATTTGCTCCAACGTTTACCATGTTTATAACATAGTTTTTTGTAAGTGCATAAGCTAATTCATCGCCATTGCTATTAGTGAATAGAATGTAACCATCAGTAATGTAGTTGTTAGCTAAAGAAAAGTACAAGTCTTGAGTTGGTGTAATGCAGAATCCGTCTTTCGGTTGGTTAGTCAAAAAGTCAATTATTCCCGCTCCATTTAAAGTATTCAAACATTCAATCGCTTCGAACGTGCCACCGTCTGCAATTACTCGATTATAAAAATCTAAGTTTAATTGATTGCTCAAATAGTTGAAACTCGAATAGGTTGTAAACCCACCGAATGACATCGCACCGTTAAAAGCTACCATGTCGCTTTCTGTTATCTCGTCAGTAACAACCGTCTTTTGGTTATTTGCGTATCTAACAGTCCCATCAATGTTAGCGTTTGTAATATCACTCCATGCAGAATTAACTACAATAGCACCCGTAGCTTGAGCAAGTACTGTAAAATATCCTTGAAGATTTGGATTTGCTGAGCCTCCGTCAGCTTGTTCAATATAGACTTGGTCGCCAACTACAAAAGGACTTGTAAAGTTGATACGTACATTCCCACTCGCATTGGTTAAGTTTAAAGTGTAGTTGTAGCTTTCGATGTACTCTTCGCCAATTTCAACGTAATACTTTAAATAAGAATCATTAGCAAGTCCGATATTAGGCAACGCTGAATCAAAAGAGTTTGATAGGTAGCTTTGTACTATTCGAGCGATGTCTATATTCCCGTAACCATTTGGAAAGTCAGGCAATACTTTAAACTGCCCTATCTCGTTTGTTGTGGTTGCGTTGTAAACCGTGAATATGTACTTAAACCCGTCTTTGTTTTTGTTTGTTGAATTGTATATGAATCGCATTTGATTATATGCGGGTGTCAATATGTCGGGCTTTGCTATTCTCGTTATCATGCGAATACGTGTTTTGGATTGTTTGGTTCGATAGCGTTATCAAACTCTATTTCTAAATCAGTCATGATGTCAACGTGCCACCCTTCTAAATAAGTAGCGGGTGTAATTACTGTCATTTTCTCAACTTCTGCGGGCGTGTCTACAATCAATCCGATGTGAACTACTGCGTGAGTACTTTGTGCGTACGTGACTACTTCGTTACCTTGTAAATCAGTTGTGTTGATTAATACGCCTTTTTGTAGCAAGTCTTTAATGGCTGTATTTTGGTCTTTGTATATTAGTTTATAAATCATATCGTTGTAAGTTGTGCAAGTTGCGTATTAGTTAATCGTGTTTTCCAAAGAGTAGCTTGTTTGTATTTAGCTGAATCATTAGGGGCGTTATTTAAGTCACCAAATATAACTCTATCAATAGACGAACTTGCTGTAAATGAATTTGAACTTGTTGCTATTTGATTACCATTAATATAAAGTGCTATATCTCCACTCTTGTAAGCTAAAGCAATCTTTGCTGAAACTCCACTTGTCAAAGTAAACGATGTATCGCTAAAAACAGTTGTAGCTCCTAATCGAATGTAACCTCTTAATTTATTTGCATCAAGGCCAATAAATATCCAATTGTTAGCAGTTCCGTCTAAAATTTGAAACCAATTGTTTGCGGGTGAAATTTGCGTATTTATTTCGCAAAACAAAGTTCCCTCTGTTTGTCCTATCAAACTACTGATACCCGTTTTATTAATCACATCAGCGTTACGTGTTACACTTGCTGAAGTTGTAGGAATGTATGAAGTAGAGTATGTTGCTAATTCTACTTGTCCTGCCCAAACTTCAATATCTAAAGTATCTGCAC
>Ga0315909_10003855_pt1 | contig 18058 bp, 22 predicted proteins | sample LakEriMetagenome_11_FD_203527 | JGI IMG/M metagenome (GOLD analysis project Ga0315909, IMG submission 203527) | Freshwater fungal communities from buoy surface, Lake Erie, Ohio, United States - Buoy 2 MA125 | ecosystem: Environmental > Aquatic > Freshwater > Lake | place: USA: Lake Erie, Ohio...
CTCTCTTCTATAAGAAGCAACACCTTTTGCATTAAGACCTCCTTCTGGATTTTTACCTTCCTTACGCGTCCAAGCAGGAGTAGAACCACCAGATTTCATCTTAGGTTTCTTACCAGCTTTCTTCATTGAGATAGCTATAGCTGCTTGCTGTGCTCTACTTCCTGCCATGATTAAATCTTTTTACCAGCTGCAATGCTGTTAAATTCTTTTGCTTTTTCTGCTGCCATTTTCTTTACATCAGCCATAAGCTTTGTATTCTTCTGAATCTCTGCAGCTCTTTGTAATGTAGACATAGCAGATTCAATTTCCCATTTTCTTTGCTCTGCTTTACCACCAAAAATAGAAATACCAACTGTAGAAGTTGATTTCTTAGCTGGTGCTTTTTTAGTTGTTGTTTTTTTAATTGCCATAACTATGCTTTTGATACTCTTCTTCCCATACCTACTCTAGACTTTTCAGCTTTCTTAGCAGCTAGTTTAGAAGGAGTTAGTTCATACTTAGTTTTTGGTGTCTTACTTGACACCTTTTTTGTAGGCCGGCAGTACTCATTAGAACCACCGGCACCACAAGGTTTTCCTGATTTAGTATCTTGCCACTTTTCAGCTTGCCATCTTTTTAACTCAGTTCCTTTCTCAGTCTTCCTAACAGTACCTTTACCTTTTCGGCATTTGGCAATAGCTTGAGAAGCCCTTGCTGAAGGAAACACAGCATACCGTGCTTTTACACTATGATAGCAAGAATCCTTTGGCATAACTTATTTTCTTCCTGGTGTAGCTTTTTTAGGAGCAGTAGATGTACCACCTGAACGTCCTCTAGCAACTTTAGAAGCAGCAGCTTTAGGATTAACTCCAGACTTAACACCTTTAGAACCTGCAACTTTAGCAGCTTGAAGTTTAGCATTAGGATTTACCATACCACCTGTTTTGTAAGTACTTCCACCTTTTTTCTGAATTGCTTTTGCTGCACGTGCAGCTTCTTCACTACCATATCTTTCTATAACTTTTGCTCTAAAATCAGCAGCATTTATTGAAGGTTTTCCTGTACCTGTATAACGTGTATACCCTTTATCACCTTTACCACTTATTTGAGGTTTAGGAGTTGGGGGAACTATTCTAGCTTTAGGTTTAGGAGCAGGCATTTGTGGAGCTACAGGTCGAGTCATTGGTGGAGGTGTAGGTGTTCCACCATTTTGATATTTTTTAGCATCAGGTGTTCTACCTGGTCTTTCTTTCCATTTAGTAGTATCAACTTTACTTGATTTATTAGACGGAATGTAACCTGAACCATTCTTTGAAACATATTTAAGTGTTTCTTTTGTGGTTGGCATTTTTTCACCTTTGGCTTTATACATAGCTTTAATAGGATCTGATGCTCCACCTTTTTGATACTTAGTAGCACCACCTTTTTGTTGCTTATACTTTTTATAAGCAGCATAACCTCCAAGACTACCAAGTATACCAGCACCTATTGTGCCTAATAAACTACCTTTGGTTTCTTTAGATTTACCTTTACTTTTAAATGTTTTTTTACATCTAGGTTTTCCTGGTTTGCCACATGATTCTGATTCTGTCATGCCGCCTACTTCATACTTTTTTATAGCCCCGCCTTTTTTATATTTTTTAGTAGAACCACCAAGTTTTTGAATACCTTTTATTTTAGCTCTTTGCTCTGGTGTCATTTTATTAATAACTTCTTTACAACCAGGACCATTTGGGTTTTTTGCACAACCTGTTGTTAAAGATTTCTCATCTGGATATAATGCACCTTTCTCTGATACATATGGAGCACTAATTGTGTTTCCATTTGCATCTGTACATTTTCCATTTTTTAATGTGTACCCACTAGGGCATTTTGCTTTTGTTGCCATTTTATTTTAAATTTAAGTGTTCCAATACTTCTCACAGGCAAGGTTAAGATCTTTTAAAAGGTCCTCATTTAAAGGGTTTTTCAAGAACTCAACAACATCTGAAACATTTCTACCAAGCAAGCTATTAGACTTAGCATGGTATATATATCCATCTGCCTTATTAATAATATACTTAAAAAATACGGAATCTCTAACAATTGATTTAATTTTTAGTGTTTCCATATCTAAAGTTGCAGTCTCCATGAAGGATTTTGCAGCTCTTTCTTTGTTGGTTTCTCCACCCTCACCATTAATATGTCTGTCCATATTCTCATAGATAACATCTAATGGAGTTGATCTCTTATATTGTGTACTATTGATATCTACAACTTTTGCAATGTAGAATAACTTAGTACTGTTTTTGTCAAATAATTTTTGTAATTCTGACAATGCTTTGTTACGGAGTTTTTTGTACTCTGTTCTATACATTACAGTTTCCTCTTCTTTATCTAAGTAAAACTTAGGTGGAACTGCTTTTGATCTAGCATCATCAAAACTTTTTGCTACAATAGAAAATCCACCTGCTTCAATAGCATATAGTTTAATTCTATCATACGGATCCTTAGGGTCTAGGAATGTGGGTTCATTACCACATGATATAGATATTCTATTCCAAAACTCTGAGTTGTCAGGTTTAAGTAATTTTACTTTGTTCCAGAACTGAGGATCATCAATTTCAATAACATTTGCAGCTAACTCTTTCTCAAGTTCAATTACTGCAGATCTTATTTCTCTTACTCTAGCTTCTCTATCTTCTGGGTTAAGTAACTTAATCTCTGGAGCAAATTCATTTAGACCAGTGATATATCTTACTACACCATTATTTTCTAAACAAGCAAGTTGCTCATTATGAGTTACTCCATCAAAGAGAGAGATACCATAAGTTTCTAACCCCATGTTAGAAGCTGTGCTGTCAAAGAACGGACGGATAGCAATACTGGTTTGTTTTATAGTACCCTTTCCGGTTTCTACCATTGTGAAATTTTCCATGTTTGTTGGTTTTTGTTTTGTTGGTTATTAAATTTTAAAAAAATAGGGAGGAGTTCCCCCCTCCCTGTATATATAGATTTGGATTAGAATGATCCCCCTGTGATTGGGTTTCTCATAACAATCTTAAGGACTTTAGTTGGATCCTTAACCCAGATGGCTGGCATTGTTTGAGACATCATCACACGGTACCCATTGAATTGTCCAGAAGACTGGAATCCTTGGGTACGTCCCATGTAATCCATAGTACCATTTTGATACCACCATTTCAATTGATTATCCCAAGACAATTTCAATAAGTAGATATTGTCGTTAGTATTATCAGTGATATCAAAGATGATAAAGCTATAAGAAGATAATGGGAAACCATCAATGATTGGGTTCTCAATATCATTTGTATGAACATTGTCAAATGCTGGGTTAAGAACAAACTTAACATTTGCCAAGAAAGGAATTACATATGAAGTATAAGCAAATCCAAAGTTCAAGTCCATACCTTTACCAGTGATTGCACCAATATCAGCAGCCTGAATAAGTAAACCTGAAGATACAGCCTCACGCTTGATAGCTTCATTTACCATTCTCATTCCACCCATACCTGTTTGTACAACTAGTGAACGCTTAGGATCTGGACCTTGGAACTCAACTTTACCATTGAAGAAGTTGTAGATTTCTCCACGGAATAAATCTAATGTAAAGTTGTTTTTGTTGTATACTCTTTTGAATGAGTTATCCAACTGCTTCCAAAGACCCACAGACAATCTTAGATCATCTGGACCATCCTGACGTACTCTACCTCCTTGCCCCCACATTAAGTAAGTCTCAATGTCAGTTGCAATTTTAGAAAGGTGAGCTGCTTCCATTGTAGTTAAGAAAGTTCTAGATAAGTCTCCGTTGTCAAATGCACGTTTAACTTTATCTTTTCCTAGTGTCTTAACCATATCATCCAAAGATGTGATTGATGGATCAATGTTTTTGTCAAATGTTCTCCAGATCTCAGTTACAGGAACTGTACCATCTGCATTCATTCCACCTTTGATCATCAAGTCTGCACGGCTAGAGATAGAATAATGTACGTGAGCTTCAGCACCACCAACAAAGTTATAGAATTCACGGAATCCTGTTCTTGTTGTGATATCTGAAAATCTTTCACCATATTCTCCACGGGCAGAACCTTTACGGAAAACTTTAGTACCATTAGCCAAGTACTTGTTATCCAAATATTTGAAGTTGTCATTGTTTACCAACTGCACTGTATAGATATAACCATCTCCTAATGGAAGGATATCTTCAGCAGTAATATACATCTCAACACCATTGTATTTGTCATAAGTAATGATATCACCATGTCCAAATTCTCTTCTGCTGAGTTTGATACGGAAGGTTGTTCCTTCAATACCTTTGAAGTTGTTTTCTGGTTCAATGTCCTCAAGGATGTAAGGTAGATCCACAGACACTGGAGTCTGCCATCTATACTCACCACGAGCATTATCAACCATAATTACATTTTTACCACCAAAGCTAGACATTTGGTAAAGAGGCATTTCTACCTTCTGAGCCATAGCCCAAAGGTCCACTGGACCTAAATCCATTGGTTCTGCATCCTTCAACATGTTAACCAAGTGGTAAGAGTCTACATGTGACGTAGCATTGTACGCGGTATCTCGTAGAAATATACCATTGTTTAAAACTGGAGTTGCCATTGTTTATTTGTTTTTATTTGTTACTATTTAATTAAAATCTCTTGAACAAGTTATTTGGTCTTGAGATTGTTCTTTGCTGTGTTTGTTTTGCAGAAGGTCTTCTTTGCTCAGGTTCATCATTTGGAGATGATGATGTAAGCTTTCTAGACTCTTCTGTTTTTAACTGTCTTACAGTTTTTTCAATTGCTTGTTTACTTCCTTGTTCTTTTACTTTAGCTTTATACCCATTTGGATCAGATAATAACCATAGTGCTTCTGCAATTAAGTCATGTCTTGGTTCCACAAATTGATACTTCTCTAGTAAATGTCCAAGCAAGTTAGTTTGTTTACCAGAAATTGAAGGATAGCTTGGTTGAACTAATCCTGAGTAAAGTAAGCTTTGTACTTTTCTATCTAGTTTTACTCCACCAATTTCACCTTTTGCAAGTGTATTATATACATTTTCTGTGTATGCTCTTGCTGCTTTTTCTTGTTGAGCCTTCTTTTGTTCTTGTTCAGCTAACTGTCTTGCAACAATTTCTTCTTGCATTCTGTCTAACTTTGGTTTAAACTGATTAGCTTTTTGTCCTAATTTATCTAAGTCAGCCCAATCTTGAATCTCTTGTTCAATCTCCTCAGCTGTTCCAAAGTTTGTAGCATAAAGATACTGTCTTGCAATTTCAGCTTGATCATTCTCATTATCTGGATCTAACTCAAACATTTCTTCTACTTGAGCAAGTGTTCTGAAAAGACCTTTAAGATCTTGTCCACCATCAGCTACATACTTAGCTGCAATCTGAAGTTCTTCTGGTAGAGACTGAAAGAATTCTTTTGGTGTGTTTGCTCTTACTTTAGCTTCTCTTTCATTAAAGTTAGCTTCAAATAACTCTCTGAAATCTTTAGTAGTGTATTCTTCTAATGGTTTATCATCATCAAAAGGAATAAGCTCACCTTCTTCAATCATTTTTTGAGCTAGCTCATAAAGACCTGATTTATCTACTTTAGGTCTTCCTTTGTTACCAGCTTCTTCTTCTTGAGTTATTAGACCATCAAGCTCAGCTATTGTTTCTTCAACTTCTGCTTTCTTTTCTGCAGCTTCCTGTTTTTCTTCAGGAGTTGCAGGTTTGTCAAGGAACGTAGTGTCTATATTCTCAGAAGAGAACATTGACTTTGGTTTTTCTTCTTCTTTACCATCTGATGGAAGCATAACACTTTCAGCACCTGGTATTCCAAAGATCTCATCAATATTTACATCTACTTGTTCTACCGTTGTAGAATCTTTCACCTCATCATTGAGGTCTTTTGCTTCATTACTCATTGTTGTTGGTTTTATGTTATACTTTAATATACAAAATAAACTTGATAAATTTAAAAGATCAGAAATAAAAATTTTGCATTATATAGCTAAAGGTTATTTCTTTTCTTTAGAATTTTTGTTATCAAATCTGTTTTTATTAGTTTGAGCTACCTGTAATTGCTTATCAGCTATCTCTCTTTGTACTTGTAATTTTTCTCTTTCTATGTTATTCTTATCTCTGTCAAGCATAACTCTATTGCTTTCTTTTTGACTTTGTAAGTTAACTTGAGATTGGAACTCTTCAGATTTTCTTATTTGATCCATTTGATCTGCAAAGTCTGACTGTTGGTTCTGATTAATATCAGCCATAGATCCATACCCAGCAGCTCTAATTTCAGCAACTAAAATATCTCTTTGTCTATCTTTCTCTTTCTCAGCAGCTACAGCATCAAGTTTCATTTTTTCAATCTCTTGTTGTTTTTGCATTTGCTCTTCTTGCATTTGCTGTTGACTTTGTAATTCCATTTCTTTATTCTTCTGAGCTTTAGCTTCAGAATCTTTAAGCACAGTATTAAGTTGAGCAATAGAATCTGATTGTACAATTCTACCTAAATCATATACAGAGGCTCCAGTAGTATTGTTATTCATAGCCATTTGTTTTAATTGTTCTAAAATAGCTCTATGATTTGCATTAGTACTAACAAATATATTAAGATCACGCATTAAAAGTTCTGTTCCATTAATTTGGAAATTAACTTTTTCATCTGCAGATGTAATATATGTTAATCTTGTAGATGGTTTAGTTGCATGATAATACTGAGCTAAGTCTGTACGCATCTGGTGAACTCTTGGCATTAAGTAATCACAGTGCTGAATAAAGAATACTTCTGTTTGAGCATATGATGCTGCTACCGCTTGTTCAACACCTGTAGCAGTCTGTTGTGATATTTGCTGCCCCATTCTTTGTGGATTAACACCTATAACTTCATAAGCTTGTTGCTTAAAGTGATTAGCTAATTGTATCCTAGACATTAATCTCTCTGTCTGAGATAAATCTAGTTTTTGGAAATGCTGGAAGTTTAATGCATTCTCAGTGTTTGTAATAGAAGTATCCAATGGTAACATCTGGAAATTCTTCATTGCTACATATGCTTTAGCTAGATTACCTTTTCCCCAATCTTCTCCTAGAGAGTGTCTTGGTAAAGTATTCTGATCAAGCATAATTATAGTACCTAATTCATCTACTAGTATATCAGCTATCTGATTATTAACAATGTTATATCCAATCTGGTATGGCTTCATTAAGTCAATAAGTGCTGTGGATTTGGTATTTCTGTCTGAAAAAACTGCGCCCTCTACAGGAAGTTTACAACCATATAGAGTATTATCTCCTTTAAACTGAAACTTAATTGGGCCAATTTTATTTCTATCTATACCTATATATATTGGAGCAAAGCCTCCAGGATTATTCATACCCCAGAAAGATGGAATATTAGGTCCTATTTTAACACCACCCCAAACTTCATTAATCCATATCCAATCTATGTGTTCTCCATAAACTAGATTATCTTTAGTTTTATTTTTAAAGAGTCTGGTATCATATATTGGTTTATCAGTTACTTTATAATCTTCTGTGATTATATCATTGAAAACTTCTCCTGACTCTGATATTTTAGTTAAGTGTCCTACTTTTCTTTGAGATTTCCAATATACTGTAGATACTCTTAATAAATATGCTGTACCTTGATCATAGTAATCTTCTCCTTCAGAAAGTATTTGAGCAATAACATCTCCACCTTCAAGTACATTTCCTGTCATAGCAGTAGTATACTGACGGTATCCTAGAGATGGCATATTAGTATTCCACTCATGAGATTTGGTTCCATCATAGAAACTACCATCATTCTGCATACCACCAATGTTATAACCAGCAGATCTAATTGGATACACAGCTTCAAGAGCTGCTAATTGTTCTTCAGTAAGAATGTAACCATATCTATCAATAACATCAGATGGTGTCATCATATCTGTTTTACCAACCCAGTTTGCTTGTGATATATATCTGGCATCTGGAGACTTGTGATAAAATGTTATAGCTGGATTCCAAAGTTCTACTTCATAATCATCCTCCATCATGCGGAAATGCCAGAACTCTCTGTCTGTAATTAACATGTCACGGAAACCTCTTTCTTCTAACTCATCCATGTTAAATCTTTCAACATCCACTTTATGTTGGTGAGTAGCCCATTCTTCTACCATAGATTTATAATCCTTACGGAAAAACATCTCTATTTCTGGAAGTGACTTTAGTTTTTCTGGACTTACTTCTTGCTGAAATTCTTCAGACTCAGGATCCATACCCTGTTCTATAAGGGCAGCTTGTATTTTCATTTGAGCATCAGAAAGTAAAGTTTCTTCTACCATCTTTCTTTTTTGCTCAAGCATCTCATTATATGAGAGTTCATCCATAGCTCTATAAGTAACCTTGCTAGATCTTTTTGCAAACTCAGCTACTAGAACATTAATAACATTTGGTATAATTGGATAAAACTTTAGTTCTAATGCTGATGCATCTTCTTTAGTTAGTATATCAACAATATCTCTATATTCATTATCTTCTTCTACTATGTAATCTGACTTATCAATAATACCTTTTGCCAACTTATAATTTTTCATTAGTCTGCGGGCATTTCTACGGATTTGTTTTAGTCCTTGCCATTCATGCCAGTCAAGATTCCAAGCAGCCCATTCATCATCTTTTTCTTTTTTTGGTAAAAACTGTAGGGGTTGGGTAATAGTACCCATTCTATTGCTTTGGGTTCTAGCTCCTGACTTAGCTTGTAGTGCATTTATTATTTGCATAATCTTTTACTTTATATTTTTAAATGGTGATCTTTTAATTGATTGACCATTTGATAATTGTGATGATCCCATATGACGGAACATACTCTTATTTAATTTAAACAAATTTTCTGACTTTTGCAAGTTTTTGGCTGCATCATCCATGATTGTCATTCTTGCATAACCTTTATTTGATTCTTGTATTCTTAAAAATGCAACAAGAGCTGCAAATGAAACTAGTCTATCCACATTGACTCCATCTGCATATTCTCTCATTTCTTTGAGTAACATTGGATCTGGAATCCTTTCTATACCATATTTTGTTTTTACAATAGTACCATCTGGTTTTGTTTCTATATCTATTTCTTCTTTACAATATTCTATAGCATAACTAAGGAGATGTGCTTTAAATAATGTACCAGTATTTTTCCAACCATAGTCCTGGAATACATTGGCATTAGATCCAAGATCTTTTAAAAACATAATCTGACTTTTAGGTACCAAATACTTTTGTCTCTTGTTATGCATCATATACTGGATAAATAATGAAATGTTGTTTTCAATTATTGTCCAGGCATTATACCACTCTATTATTAGTGCTAACCTTTGATGAGTTTTATTTATATCATCAAATCTACCACACCATGCTGCTACAATTTTGCTTTGTTCTATATATGTTTCAGTTTCAGTACCTGTGACTTTTTGTACTTGAACTGAAGCTTTCATTACATATATAGAACATAATGAATCTGAGGTAGTTGTCTTTCCTTCTGATACAGGGTCAATAGATGCATAGTAATGTTTACCAAATTCAGGATTAGATATAGGTCTTTCCCATACAACTAATACACCTGTTTTATCTTCTGTTTTCTTAGATACGGGAAACTCAGATATAGGTCTTTTGTTTGTTGGCATTACAACTGGCTTTCCATTTTCATCAGCACTTATGTCTAGAAACTCATATGCATATTCTTTTTCTTCTATTCTTCTTTCTTGTGCTGCAAGTAAGTGAGTAGGAAATACAGATACTGTTCTATGATCAAAGGCCTCTTTAATATTTCTTGGATGCTGAGATATCCGGAGCTGATAGTCTTCTGGAGTAAGTTCTTTTTTCCATTTCTCAAACTGTTCATCTAATGCTTTTAATGCATCTTCTACAAGTGAATTACCATAAGCATCAATGTGTGGTGGCATTGACCATTGCTCAGGAATAAATAAACCTGACAAACCAATAGTACCTTTATCATCTATAAGATCTGTTTCTACTGCATAGATATCTTTAGATAATGGATTAAGTATCATATCTCTTAATGGATTACACTGAGATAAATCACCCACAGATCCTGCAGCTATAAACATACCTGTAGTAATAAGTCCAGATCTCATGGCCGGGCGCATGTACTCATATGTCTGATCCATCTTAGGAGCAATTCCAGCTTCTTCATGAAAGAAGTATTTAACCGGACCCCCTACACCATTTGTTGGATCTTTCTCAAATGACATACCTTGTATAGTACCTTTAAGACCCACTTCAGCTTTTCTATCTCCTTTTCTTACTTCAATCTTCTGTTGCCACATCATTACTTTATCTGGAGACATAGGTCTATACCATGCAGTATGCTCATTTAAGAATGCTGCATATTCTTGTAAGAATTTCCAGGATCCTTTTTCATTGATATAATCTTTAAGACTAGCACCCATCTTTAAAGTGACTCCAGCTTCAAACCATTGTTGATTTATAAACTTACCCATGTGATAGTAAGAAGAGGCTATCTGCCGTTTCTTTAAGATAGCAGCATGTTTGTAGTTTATTTCTGCTAATAGTTCATATAAAGCCATGTGATACTGAGCATCCCTAATCTTAGCAAAACCAAACTGTTGTATCTCTTTATCAAAGATAGGTAAGAAGTTTAACCACATGTAATATTCTCTAGCTACAAACCATGTATTATTAGCATCTTTTACTATAATACCTTTACGGCATTTAGCTTTTTGGTCATCCCAGTAATTTATGTAGTCTTTTGATTTGAATGGAGCTGTAGTGTATACTCCATCTTTTTTGAATTTAAGTGACTCAGATATGAAAACTTTATTTGTAGTTTCATTGAAGTTGTACTTACCTGGTTCTTTAAATACTCCAAAGATAAAGTTGCCGAACTCCTCTCTGGATTCAAAACTTGTAGTTGTCCAGTTTCCATTTTCATAGGTTGGTATGTCTTGGTAAATTTCACTCATTACATATCATATGCTAATCCTTGACCACCTCTTACTCTACTTTGTTGTTCTTCTTGAAGATCTTTATAAGCACCTTTAAAAGATTGTCTAATAGCTTCATAGTTTTTAGCTGCACTAATAAGAGAGTTTATATTACCATCTCTACCTGCAGTAATTGTAGTTACTTCCATATATCTTGCTAATCTATCTAACATAGATGCAATACCCTTGTATGCTCTAGATGTTGGTGTTTCATACATTCTCTCACAGAACTTTAATGCAGTAAATATACTATCATCTTCTGTTGAGAACTCCCCTTCTATCTGCTGCATAATTAAATTCTCTTTGTCTATATCTGGTGTATAGAAGAAAGGATTCATATCTGGATTAGGACATGTCATGTAGAATAAGTACTGATATATCTTAAGATAATCTTCTGGATACTCATCCATTATATCTTTCAGAGCCTTCAGAGTATAGCAATGTTCTGTTGGTACAATGATATTATTCTGTATGTCAAATAGTTTGATTAACATGCTTATTTCTTTTTAATTGGATTATCTTTCATATAATGAATAATAGCTTGTACTTCATCTACTAAATAAGGTACAGCAATTGGTATAACTTCTTTTATAACTGGTTCTCCATTTTCATCTTTCTTAGTTATTGGATATCCCCAGTTATCTTCAGCCTCTACTTCAAATACAACATGATGTATAAATATTCTTCCTGGTTTTAGTTTAGGATTATGCTTTAATATAATATACATATAAATACTCAATTGTAGAGCATAATGATAGAAATGACAGTCATCTAAGTTATCTACTGGTGGTAGCATTTTATCCGGCATACCCTCCCAGTTCACATAAGATTCCATATCTATCTTTTTATTAGTCTTGTAGTCAGTGATATTTACTTTACCATTGACTACTTCAACTAAATCTGATTGGCCACATAAGCCTGCTGACTTAAGATAGACCATATGTTCTGGATACACGCCTGGTTCTAACTTTTGACTTGGAGCCATTCTTATACCATTATTCTCACCAGATGGTTTAAATACAGGTATAGTAACTCCTTCTCTTTCTAATGAAGCTAAAGAGCATAAGTCATCTTCTCTTTGGTTATGGTACCATGTACCTAAGGTAGTAGATCTGTCTGCTTCATTAGTCCATATCTGCTGTATAATAACAGGATCAATACCAAACCATTTTGACTTTTTATTCTTGCTAACTTTCTCTGCAGTTTTTTTAGCATCAAAAGGTTTTTTAAAAGCTGATACTACAGAGGTAACACTTATCCAGTTGATATTCTCATCTGGAGTCAAGCTTTTATAGCTATGATCTGCTGCATTAAATACTATACTCATTTCTTTAATTGTTCTATAGCAAGTATTGCTATGTTAAAATTATCTATGTCTTCTGATCTCAACATAGTTATCAAACTTTTTGCTGTCTCAGAATCTACTTTACCTCTGCTCTCCATCCACTCTACAAAACCTACAGAATTTTCTATAGACATGTAATGTGCAAGTTTGTCATTAGTATCTGTACTATACATAATGTTAGGGCCTTGTGCAGCCATACCATCTGTTTGAAAATGTTCCCAATTATGCATTTTCAGATTCATCTAATGCATCTAACTCATCTTCTTTATCTTCTGTAGTAAGTGCTTCCCATTTACCTAGTGGACATGATGAGGATAAAGATCTTGTTTTAAAGTTAAGTGAACACCCGCATTCATTACAGCAAGGAGCAGTACCTTTAACAGCACACTTCCTACCTTTGTGTTCACAGTCTTCACAGATAGAATATCTTAGTCTTGCTATTTCTTCTACAGTCTCATCTCTAATAACTGAATTAGTTATTCCTTCAATTATTTGGTTTCTATTCTCCCAGATTAGTTTTAATGTATTTTTCATCTTTTTCTTTTTTAAAAGTTTGTCTTCTTTGTTCTTCTAACAGGATTTTCTGTTCTAGTACTATTAAGAGGTCTAATTTTAATTCAATTCTTTTTTTATTAAAATATGCACCAAATGTTGATGTATCATGATTTTCTAAAGATTTTTTAAACCTTGGTATTGACTTTTTTACTGTAGATGCTTTTGTTATAAAATGACCTAGCCCTTCAATATTTATTCTTGGATGAACTAAGTTAGTTAAACATTCTCTTACTTTTTTATAATAAAAATCAATACAATGTTCTACAAGTGTTTGATCAATTTCAAGATCTTCAGAAACTTGTTTATATAGGCTAGATGCTTTCTTGGGTATCATTCTGACCAAAGAATTTATAATCTAACAATATATTACCTTCTGTTTGTATCTTTAGTTCTGGATTAATACTAATAATTTTTTTATTGTCTTTATCTTTTAATACTAATCCATTTTTCTCAGCTTTATTAATACAGTTTCTCACAGTCTGTGGTGTTTTAAATATCCACTCCTCTTCAGAAGATGCATCATAACAAAAGTTAGTTAACTCTATTGGTTGATTAAAACTAAGCAAAGTCAAACAGTTTAAATCAGAATCACTCATTGTTATACGGTTAATATAACAATGAGTTAAAATCTGAAATTTTACAACATCCCATTTAGGCATTTTAACCCTCTTTTGTACTTGGTTTACAAGTGCCATGGTTTATTGTTTTTTAAGCTTTCTTTCTTTTGGTGCTGGTTTTTCACTCATTGCAAGATCTTCTCTTTCACTCTCTTCTTCTTCAAACTCTTCATGATTCTGAGGATTCATCATCATAGCCATTTGAACTTGAAACTGTGCTCTTCTAAATCTTACTTCATCTATCTCAGCAAGTTTTTTTTCATAGTTAAGTTGAGCATCTAAGTAAGGAATTGATTCTTCATAGAATCTAAGCATGTCAGCTTTTTTTTCTGCTAATTCTTCAGCTGATAGTTCCATTTCTGGTGCATGTTGGTTCATGTTTTCCATTTTATATATTTTAAAAGTTTAGACAAATATACAATAAAAGTTTAAACAAGATATATTTAAAACAAAAAATCCAGGTATATAAAGTACCTGGATTAGTATAAATAGTATGTATTAGTTAAAGTCCTGGAACTCTTCTACTTCTATTATAACTTCTTACTGTCTGTTTGTTACCAGGACATTTTTTCTTCTTTCTTCTTTTTGGTTTACCTGGTCCTTCTTGTACCATTTCATAGCATTCACCACTTGCAGTATCTGTTATACCACCTACTTCATAACTCTTCATTGACCTAATCATTGGTGCAGGTCCTCCTTTTTGCATTGACTTACAAAATACTGTAGCATCTGTAACTCCTTTTAAACCATGTTTCATAACTATCCTTTTTTATTGTATTTAGTAACTTTTTTATCAAAATCCCATACATTTCTGCCTCTTTTAATAAAACCAGTACCTCTAGGTTGTTGTACTAACTGTCTTGTTTCATTAACTGTTTTTATTTTGTCACCTTTTTTATTATATACATCTACTGTTTTTTCAGCATAACCTGGACGTGGTGCAACAGTTCCTGTTGTTTTTGATTTTTCTTTCCAACCTTCAGTTACTCTTGTTCTACCAGTTAATGGATTTTTAAAAGATTTAGTTTTAGGTGGATCACTTTTTACACTAGTACCATTTTGAGCTTTAACCAATTTTTTAGTTTTTGGTTTTTTAATTATCTTTTTCATAGTTATCTATTTTTAATTGTAAAGTTTAAAATAGTTAAGAGATAAAATTCTCTTGATAAATCTATCTCTAGTGAAAATAAATCTAAACTAGACACTCTTAATCTTATCATCACTTTATCCCACTGCTTTCTTGAGCTGTTCCAGTTATTTCTTAGTTTCATACTATAAGCTTAATAACATATCAATTAATTCTTGCTGCGGGAACATATCTACTTTACCTCTCAATACATTAGTGTGAGAATACATTCCTGGAGTTTTATTAGCTCTATCTAGATCTAATACATCAAATCCATCAGCTCCCTTAGCTCTAACATATTCTACTAAACCTACTCTAGGATCAATATCATATTTCTCAGCTACAAATAAGATCCATTGTTTTAATGTTTCTATTTGAGCATCTGAGTATTTATGCCAAAACTGAAATCCACGGAAAGGTTTAGCTAGCTTAACTATTTGAGCAGGATTAGCTGGAGTATTAACATAAGTCTTTCCATTAACAATCTGACCCATGTTACATACTTCAATAGCTACAGAGTTTCTATGCATTACAGAGTTACCCGTACCTGTATGCCATCCGTATCCTCCTTCTGGAAAACATTGGATTAGTTCACCATCATACTTAGTATTACCATCTTTAACAGACTGTCCACCAAGAATAAACTCAGTAGCTACGTTACCTCTGTTATCTCTAGCCCACATATCAGCTACTTGATAAGGATTCTCCCATCCTGCTGTGTGATGTAAGAATATCCATTGTTTTTTTACAGGACCAGGGAAATAAGTTCCTACCGGCATGTAATGTTTCTTAATCTCTAATGCTTTTTCTACTTCTAGATTCTCTGCATTGTCTGTATTAAGAATACCCATGTGAGCCCAAGTCTTAGGACCAACAATACCATCTGCTACTAAACCATTTTTCTTCTGATATGATTTAACTGCAGATTCTGTTTTAGGTCCAAAGATTCCATCAGCTGTAAGTTTTAAAAATTCTTGAAGAGTGACCACTGCTGGGCCCTTACTTCCTTTTTTTAAAACATCCATTATTACTTACGGTTAAATTTTTTACTCATCATATGAGCAACCCATTTACCAACTCTTTTTAATGCAGGAGTTTGAGCTTCTACTTTAACTGTAGTGCCTTCATTTGTTTTAGTAACTTCTACATCTAATTTTCTAGAGTCTAGTACAAACTTCTTTTCTTCTTCAGTTGCATGCACTTCTACATCTGTATTAGGTGTATCTACTACTACATCTAATTTCTTGTCTTTTTTCTTAACACTTACTCTGGTTTTCTTAACCTTAACTTCAGCATTAATTTCCACTGGGGCTTTTACTTTCTTTGCCATTTTTCTTTTTTTTAGTTATTACTTCATCAAGATCCTTGTAATCTTCTACTGTTAATTGGGATAGTGTTGCTGCTACTGTTCCTGCAGTCACTAAATATCCAGCTACTGTTACTACAGTTGCTGGTAATGCTATAGGAGCTGCAATTACTACTCCTGCTGCTGCACCTACTGCAATAGCTACTTTCTGTACTTTCTTCCAGAACTTAGGTGTAGGAGCATTCCATCTTTTCTTTAAATTATTCATGTCTATTATTTATTATAAATAGCTTTACTGCATCTGATAATTCACTTACATTCTTTGCTAAGTTTTTAATTTCAAGCTGTGTAAGTTCTTGTAGTGCTTGATATTTTATTTGATTCTCTTGTTGTACTAGTTCTATTTTACCTTTTAGTTTGCCTTGTTCTTCTGTGTTTTTTCTAACATCAGAGTGAATCATTTTTAAAAAGTACCCAAATATAGCAAAAACTAAACTTGCAATAAAAATGATAAGAGTCATTACCCAGCTTTCCATGTCTTTTAAATTATAAATATATACTATAATATAATAAAAATAAATGAAACTACAATGGGTTACTAGGTATTTTTACTTAGTAAATACAGTAAAGAATACATCAAATGTAGATTTTTCTTCTACAGTTAAATCATCATAAAGTGTTTCTTGATAATCACCTATATTAATTCCTTCTAAATCTATACCTACAAATCTTCTTACAACTTCCTCACCTACAAATACTTGATTATATTCAATAGTTAATTTGCTATCTACCAAAGACATAAAATCAGTATATACCAGTAAGTACTCACCTGTTAGTTCAGAGATTGTAAAATATTTCTGCTCTTGTGTTTTTAAATTTTGAGACACTATCGTGTCACTTAATTTTAATATATCAATTTTATAAGTATCCATTATATTGTAATATTATTATAAGTTGTGTTAATAGTAACTGCTGATAAAGTAACATTTGCATTTATTGGAGTTGTTGCTCCTTTAAATACTGTATTTGTTACCACTCCAGTAAATGATGCTGGCGTTGACTTTATACAATTAGCTGATGTATTTGCTACTTGAATATAGTTATTTACAAATGCAGGATTTCCTGATGATGGACCAATTGATACGCCATGACCTGCCGCATTATTATAATCTGTAATTATAGAGCAGTTATAAAAAGATGCTCCATAGTCTACATCATAAACAGTTATTGAACCAGATGAGTAAAATGAACTATTATAAAATTTAGACATTGAAAAAAATGGTCTTACTGTATATCCTGTTGTTGATTTTCCAGTACAATTATAGCCGTTTGATTGATAAAAAGCATTACCTGTAGTAGTTTGACCAGTGCAATTATAAGCCACTAACCCACTAAATGCTTTATTTGTATTAGAAAAAGCAAAACAATCATAAGCAGATGCACCTGATTGTCCTGCAAAAGCAACACCAGTAGATGATATACCAGTGCAATTTCTAATTACATCAGATGCATAATTCAAAAATATTCCTGTCCCTGAATTTGTTTTAATATAACAATTTTCATAATAACATCCTCCTGCATAATTAAATGAAGCAACACATCCTCCAGATCCTGTATTTTCAATTATTGAATTTTTTATATTATATACATATTCACCAGAAGTTCCGAACATATAATTAGCTGTATTACCTATAGCATTTATCCCATCAATTACCATATAGGTTAATGTATCATTACCTGTAAAGTATGCATTACCTGTGGTAGTTGTATATGTTACAGTAGTAGCTACAAATTTAAATATTGCATTTGTAGCAAATCCACTTCCACCATAAAAAATTACTCCTGTTGATGTAGCAGTATTGGCTCTTTTTATATTTATATTTACAAATGTATATGTCCCATTCCCAGCAGGAGTTGTAAATACATTTCCTGTATTACCAGAATAGGTATATGTATGTCCATTACCTTGGATGATTACTCCATCTTTTAATGTTACACTAACTAATCCAGATTCAGTCACATCTGAAAAAAGCTCAATAACTTGGCCAGATGCAGCAGCTGCCATAGCTAAAGTAAGAGTAGCATAGTAAGTATATACTCCACTTGCATTAGAAATACCCCATACTCCTGATGCACCTGT
>Ga0315909_10003856_pt1 | contig 18057 bp, 42 predicted proteins | sample LakEriMetagenome_11_FD_203527 | JGI IMG/M metagenome (GOLD analysis project Ga0315909, IMG submission 203527) | Freshwater fungal communities from buoy surface, Lake Erie, Ohio, United States - Buoy 2 MA125 | ecosystem: Environmental > Aquatic > Freshwater > Lake | place: USA: Lake Erie, Ohio...
GTCCTCGTTATCACGATAGTCTATCCATAGTTGTCCTAGCAAACCTGCTTTATCTGCGATATCCAATTTGTGGTTGTCCTTTCAACTCTAACATAAGTTTATCATACTCTTCCTTGGCTGTCAAACTGACAACCTCAAATCTGTGGTAATTTATAAGAGGTAGGTTTCTAATGAGATAGTATCCTACTCCTTCTAAGTCTACCGCAAAATCTTGGGTAAGCAGTTTTCCTAGTTGTTCCGCTGTGCGTGATTCTTTAGTGCTCCTTGGTGGAGATGAACGTCTCAATCCCATTGTTATCCTCCCTATTCATTGTATCAAAAAGTAGGGGAAAGGGCAACCCCACGCTGCCCCTCCCCTTGGATCTAGGGGACCCAGTCCTAGACCTTCGCAACTAAATTTGTGTGGTATGAGATAAAGTCTTCAATATTGTGCCAGTCTTCACCACTACCCACGGTCATATCTGTTAGGTCAATTGTGATTGGTGAGTCCAAGAAACCTTGGTCGCTAGGGTCCATAGCATAAATGCCATAGCCTGTCTCGTCCAGCACTGAATCTCTAATAATATGACTAATGGCCATGCGGGTGGCATATGGGATATCTCCCTGCTGCAGGCGTGGACGTGCGTGTTGTAAGGCTGCTGCTAGGACCTCGTGCATATAGTCCTCATCCCAGTGACTGTACAGGCATACGGCCATGTCTTCTGATTGTTTAAAAACAAAGTTACAACGGGCTCCCATTACTCTTGCTCCTTAAAAGATACGATTGATAGTTGATTTAATATTTCATTGCAGAGGTCTGCTTCATTGTCTGACTCAGCCTCATATTTAAAATGCATGTAGTCGCCTGTGGGTTCAAAGATAACTTCTACAGTATACTCGTTCATTTGTTTGCTCCAATGCCAGTTGAATCACAATAGTCTTTCCAAGTCTTAGTAAGGATTGCTCCTTCTTCTGCTGTTTCACATTCTACGCAGCAGCCTAATTGTATGTACCCCGCATTTTTTAGAAACCAAAGATTATCTTCTTCGTATCTATCTCCATACTTGACAGCACAGCGTGGGCAGGTGTATGTTTCTTTCATTATCGTTCCAATCCTACTAGGGTCATTTCTTCAAGTGTAGCACATTCTGTACATTTTTCCAAATCGTGTTCTTGGAAGGCATCTCTAATAAGATTATCAGGGTCTTCCAGTTCAGCATGACAGTTCTCACAGAAGTACCACTGTACTCCTACTTGAATCTGAATCGTGGTATTAGGTGGGCACGGTACCTCAGTGATGAAGTATCCTAATCTATTTACAAATCCCCAGCCAGACCAGATATAAGAGCCACCGTCATCGCCGTCGCCATACATCCAGATTTTGTCAGGGGATTGAGACTTAACAAACTCTACCTCATCACCATAGGTTTCAAACATAATACCATTACCATCTTCGTCCTGAAAGGAGGCATGTGGGTCTATATGATTAGTGATTGGTTTGTATTGTTCAACCCAATCTTCAAATGATAGTTCAATGAAGTTATCCATTCTTCTTTGTCCTATCATTGATAGCAAACGACAGTTGATATGTCAGAGCATATACCCAAGATAGAGCGTCCATTTGGCCTTCCCAATACTTACGCTCCATGGATTCCATAGCGTCTGAGTAGTCGTTATCTTCTTCAATCTGTTGTGCTTCAAGGAATTCCTTTTCAGCCTCCAACATTAGGTTCTTAAGTTCACCATGTAGGATGTCAGTTCCTGATTCTCCAAGGTCAACGAGTTTCTGTAGGTGTGGTGCTAGGTCTGTAGTTATCATTACTCTAGTATACCCTCTGCCACTGACAAAATATGGCGGGTAGCAAGAGATTGACCTGACACATGATTATACTCAAAGTCTAACTCAGTATAATCTTTAGAGGCAGGGTCAAGGCTCTCCATCTGATTAGAGATATCCTCTAGGTCCTGCTCTAGGCTGATGATGTGTATCTTTAGATATTCTATTAATGTGTTCATATATTAATTATAAGGGTTTGAGTTGATTTTGACAAGCCTTCTTGGTGTGATGTTAGTCACAGGAATACTATCTTCACTAGATCCGTATACTGTTGCATCTGAGGATCCAACATTAGTTAGATTAGGAGATCCGCATGAGCACCAGCCACGGTAGTCAGTTAGATCTTTCAGGGTAGTGACCTCAGTAAGGGCATCACAATCATTACATACATAATCATACTTAGTCCACATTATTCTCCCCAATACTTTACAATAGTCTCCATTGTGATATGTAGGTTGCAGTCACAGGGCTCTCCACCCATGTTTTCCTCAAATTCAAAGTGCGATAGGTTGTCCTCGTAGATTTCGCATACGAGTTCGTTTATGGTGTATGGTTTATATGTTTGGGTCATAGATTAATTGTAGCAAGTTTGGGGAAAAATGTCAAGTCTTCGTAATTAAATTTTGGGAAAAATATAGGCTGATCGTAAAGTTATTTTAACAAAAATGTTATGTGATATAGATCACAGGGGGCGCCCCGCATTTTTGCGATTCCGATGGGATTTGAACCCACGATCTCTACAGTGACAGTGTAGCGATTTAAACCAGACTAATCTACGGAACCAATTGGTGAGCAGTTTTTATTCTTGCTCAGGAATTTTTTGTTATGCGAGTTGCATTACATTCTGCACAACTTTTAGCAAACGATTCTTTTCTGCATTGATAGCAGGGTCAAAACCACTTGCAGAAGCAAGGATAGATTCGTTAGAACCACCACGAGCAGTACGATACCAATCAAGGCGTTCAGTAAGTGCATTGAAAGCACCCCACGCATTACCAGCAATCATGCCATTGAATTCACCAGTGTAGATGTCATTGATAACATCAACCTTGTTTTCCCATTTCTTGATTGAACCCTTAGCGTCCTTATCAGGCTTTGGATACGCAGCAAGAATAATGTCATTGAATTGTTTAGCATTGACTTCTTTCTCGAACATAGCCTTAGCCATGATGTCGAATTCGTCCATGTAAGCATTAGCAAGACCAAGAGTTTCACGAGCAATCTGCACTTTACCATTGGCAGTTTGAGTGTGGCGAATCTTGAATGATTGCTTGATACCATTTTTCTTTTTCTTGCCACCTAGTGCAAGATTGAGAGTGTTAGCACACACAACACGAACAGGTGTTATGCTTGCTTGAATAGCGATTGAGCCATCGTGTGATGTATTGATAAGCAAATAAGTTTTTACCTTATCTGCAACACCAGTAGGGTCTAGAACAGTTTCACGCTCTAGTGCTAGTGAGCCGAATACAACACGACCACCCTTGATTGAGCCAGCCGTTTCCCAACGACCTCCACCATCAAGAATGTTATCACCGAATGAGAATAAATCTTCATTCTGCAATACATGATAACGCTCACCAACAACACCGAGAACATCGGTTTGTGAATTATCGGTAGGGTTTGTGCGAACAACATATTGGTATTGCTTGTCGCTTGTTAGATGAGATGGAATAGACATATCTTCAAGACGAACATTCCAACCATTGAGGCTCGCAGCCTCTAGCATTTCGCTAGTTGTTTTTTCTTCTGTAAAGACAGTACCCAATCCATGCCATGCAGGTTCACGGAAAGAAGCAAAAGATGTTTTTCCGTTTTGTGTTTCTAGGTCATGTGCCATGAGTTTTCTCCTTATTGTTAGTTGAATTTCAAGTATAGCAGGACAGGCTGACAAATGCAAATCTGGATAGTTAGATATGGGATAAATCGGACATTTTCGTAAAACATGGCGTGTCGACTTGACAAATCAGGATCGACGGGGCGCCCCGCAAAAAAAGCGGGAGCAGTTTTAAATCATGCTCAGGATTTATTAGTAGCCCCCTACTAAATATCTATTCTGTCAACACTGGATGACAAGTATGTAATTGCGTCGTCCACATATGATACAGAATCAAAATCAATTTCATGAATTAAATTCTGTGCACTTTCTTCATCACGTGCATTGACTGTAATTGAGTACATTACTGTAACTTCAACTTCGAATTCTTTTGTCAAATCGAATCCGCAAATGCTTGCAATTTCTTCTGCTTGTGATTCTGTGATATCACCAGCGTCTAGGGCCTCTAGGGTCCACTCTTGCATTTCATTACGCATACGGTTACGCTCTGCAGCCTCTGTATACGAACGTTGTGTTACTTTTTGAATGTGCTCTTCAAGTTGAACAATGCGTTCATCCTTTTGTGTTATCTGAGACTTAAGAAAGTCTTCTGTTGCGTGTACTACTGGTGTTTCTGTTTTTTGGTCCATGGGGGCCCTCTTTCTGTTAGTTGGTTTTAATTAATTATACTCCTGGCCACTGACAAATGTCAATTACCAAGATGATGAATAATAGAATGATAACTTATCTACTTCAGGCAGAGCGAAGATACGCTCTAACTGTTCAATAGTATTCTCTAAATCTCTCCAATACCATTCATCAATATCTGTACTACCAAAGAAAAATCCTTCTCGTGGTGGCAATAGGCTAGGGTCTTTAGTTTCTAGCGAGTGCTTACATAGGGCAAGCAGTTCTATTAATTTATCTTGTGAGACATAGTATTCTCCGCAGTTATCATTACCCTTTTGGATTTCTCTTACGAACCAAGAGTGAATCTGATTAGCCTTACGCCAATAGGCACAAGTGACTTCTACGCTTGCTCCATAGATATCTGTTGCGACATCTGTTAGTTGTGTTAGTTCCATTAGGTCATTGAACTGTGGATATACGGCTTCAGGTGAAGAATAAGATAATTCATCATTATCTTGTAGTGCTTGCCAATTAACCTTGGCTAGGTGCTTTCTTGCGTTTAGATACATATCTAATCCCATTGGGGGCTTCCTTCTTTCTGTTTGTTTCTTTTATTATACTAGGGGGGTCTGACAAATTGATGAGCCGTTTAGCGAGTCATGCTCAGGACTACTTATTTAGTTATGATCCCCAGGGGACTTTCGCAAGCGTTGATTTCTCAAGGGTTGCCGTGAACGCAGGGGATAATGAGAGGGGCTTTTACACCCCTCCCAATTATCTAATTAGAGATAACGAGCAACTGCGTTGTAAGTGGAAGTATTTACTACTTCCTCATCTGTCATCTTTAGAATACGAATTGCGTTAGACATTTCCTCTTTTTGAGAGTTGTATTCGTGTCTGTGGATTTGCTCAAAACCACGCTCAGGCTCTTTTGGAAAGTCTGTGCCATCTGTCTTGATGTCAAAATCTACATTGAGGCAGTTGTTCCATGAACGGAAGTTAGTTCTGATGTTCTCAGCCTTGCCAAATTGAGCAACTGCCCATTTGCCAATTTCCTTCTGCCACTTCTCGTAAGACTTCTGATACTTTGCTTCGTTCTCGTCTTGTGTTTTGTAGTTAGACTCTAGTTCTGCTAACTTTGTTTCTAGTGCCTTGATAACTTTTACTGTGGGTATCTTTACACTAATTGCTTTTCCTCTTGACATTGGGTCTTTTTCCTTTTCTATTAGTTGGGGGTTCTATCATAGCACTTTGCTCTGACAATTTTGGTGAGCAGTTTTAGTAGTCTTGCTCAGGACTTTTCCTGTTAGTTAGGAATTACTTGGCTGTCCAAGTTGTGTATCGTGGCTTGCCATTTACATCTAACTTGACACGAACATTTCCGTTAGCCTGTGGTGTGATTTCTGTGATGATACCACTTACCTTTGACTTTTGAGTTGTGTAGGTGTCGCCTACTTTGTAAGTTGCGGTTGCTACTGACATTATTTCCTTCTTTCTGTTAGGGTTTTGCTTACTGTATAATTATGACATTTCTTGGGAAAAATGTCAAATCTATTTTGAGATTTCTCAAATAGTGAGATTACTTGCTGGTCTTTACCATAGCCAAACGGCGTGAGCCATTTGCTAGAACTAGACTAACTCTGGTAAGATTATTAGACATTGGCTCAAAACTAGCAATACGACCTGTAATGCCTGTCTTGCTTGTCGTGAATAAATCACCAATTTGGTATCTGTATCCGCCGAGGGTCATTGTGTTCCTTTCGTTGTGGGGTTTTGCTTACTATATAATTTTAGCAGAAAAATGTCAAAAATACAAATCATGGGGATAATTTTGGTGTGTGCTTAATCACATCGTAAAGCGTATGTTGGACTTGACAAATTGGGCTTTGGGGGGGCGCCCGCATATTTTAGCGGGGATCCAATTTAATTGCCAGAACTACCAGCAATAGACAATGCAACAATTAACACCATTAGAAAATAGAACCAATTGTTCATTTTATCTCATTTCTTACTAGATGAAAAAATTATGTCGCTCTTAGAGTATACACAAAGAGAGCAAGAAACGCAAGCCGAGCCATTAGTTGAGATAAGTGGAATTTGTTTATTATTCTCAGGACACTTAGCAGCAGGTTTACCAATCATTTGCTTAACATCTTCCTTACCAGTGGCAAAATTCTTAGCAAGGTACGCCATGCGTATGCCATTATTAATTTTTAAGTCTACTGCGGTTTTTACATTCTCGCTATCTGCAGAGAAGTATAAACTTAAATTATCAATACCTTTGAGAATTAAAGCAGCAGAGGACACACGAGTGTATACCCAGAATTGAACGTCGGAGTATTTATTGATAACTGTCTTCCATGCATAGGTATAGGTATCAGAGAAGAAATCCCCATCCCAGTGAATACGGAAGAGTTTAGGAGCGTCTTTCTTATTACAATCTACAATAAATCCTGCAATCATTTCATCAAGAAGGCCAACCATAGTATCATGGTCTGCGTCTTTAAGCAATGCCCAGTTATGTAATAGATTAGTTTTTACTGCGGGGAATAGTCTTTCGAGTTTTCCTGCGTAGCATACACTTTCACAAACACTAGTGGCACCAGGGCACGAGAAAGCCTTACCAGCAGGTAATCCGAAAGTGTTGGCAATTGCTGCCTGTTTTCCATTTTTTGTGACAAGGTTAGCCACCTTTCTATCTTTAGAGCGTTTTAACATGGGGGTCCTACTTTCTTTCCTTAATTATAGCGTTGGGGTCTGACATTTTTTTTCTATTGTAAGTTTTCTTTGAAGGCACGGCAGAGGCAGCATTAGAGCGTCGTAATTCCATTAGTCTGCGTAATTCCTCGGGTGTCTTTTTCATACTTAATCTTATCATAAATCACTAAAAATGTCAAAAGCCCCGATGTGATCAATCTCACAGGGGGCGCCAGGGGAATTTGAGCAGTTTTATATCATGCTAAGGATAATTTTAATTAATTATAGAGCGACAAGGAGCCCCAAACTTTTTTACCTTTTTTACTTATACACTGAAGATAGCCAGCCTCGTTTTCTTTAAACTTTTTCAAAGTTTTGCAAGGTTTGCCAATAAACTTACGCAATTCTTTTTCTTGTTCTTTCAAGAACTCCTGTCTTATGGTTTCTGCCTTAGCAGCATTCATTTCATTTATAAGTTTATTACAAAAAATGTTTGATTCTGCTTCGTTCATGAGTTCAATAGTTTTGTTATATGTAGTAAAATAATAGTCTTGAAGGTCTTTTCTGCATGTCCAAGTTTTTGCTTCTGCTTTTGCTTTCGCTTCTGCTTCTGCTTTTGCTTTCGCTTCTGCTTCAGCCTTTGCTTTGGCTAATGCCTCTGCTTCTGCCTTGGCCTTTGCTTCTGCCTCAGCCTTTGCTTTCGCCTCTGCTTCTTGTTTGGCTTTCAGTTCTGCTTCTTGTTTTGCTTTCGCTTCTGCCTCAGCCTTTGCTTTGGCTTCTGCTTCTGCCTTTGCTTTTGCAACTGCTTCTGCTAGGGCTTTTGCCTCTGCATCTGATTTTGCTTTTTCTGCTAAATCATCTTTGTGTATAGTAAAGTTCATAGGAAAAGTTTGAGTGATAGAGGCTTTGCCAGTGCTTCTCCAAAACTCAATTTCTGTTTGTAGTCTAATAGGCAATTTTGCTTTATGATGTCTATACAGTGTCCATTTATTGTTTTGAGTCCAAGTCACTGGGTCATAGTGAGTGTCTATTTTTAAATTATTTGGACTTATATTTTCTTTATATGCAATTTTAAATCCTTCAGCGTCTATTAAGTTAAAGTGAAAACTGGCAACTGTCCCATCTGATATTAAAATAACAGAGAAAGGGATTTCTATTGTTCCCCATCTGGAGTTATAGGTTTGTGCAGGAAGTTCATAGGTTGTTGTTAAAACTGGGGTCAATAGTTGATAGGTGCTACCATTAGCATTAGCAGGGGTAGGGGACAATAGGGCAATTCCTAATACAATGGCGATTAGTCTTTTCATTTTACTTCTTTCTTTTAGTTTCATATAGATTAATCTTAGCAGATAGGACTGACAAAGTCAAAAATTTTTGAGCCCAGGTTCTGGGAAAAATAAAGATCGGTACGTAAAGAGATTTATCCACAGGGTATGGAAGTTATCCACAGGTTATCCACAGACACACCAGACCTCGTGGGGGTCTATTTATTCAACAACATCTAGAATTTCAAATGCGTCAAATTTTTCTAATTCGCTATCAGGCAAATTACGAAGAGATTTTTGTAGAGCGAAATACGCATCTAAATCTGTATCAACATCAACGATGTATGAAATCAAAATATTTTTTTTCATTTATTACTCACACTCCTCTTCATCATTTTGGAACTTTTCTACTTCATTTAAAAAAGCGTTGAAATCTCTAAGCACCTGAGCAGGTGTCTTATTACTTCTATCAGCGATACGATTAGCCATTACTAAATCGTGTTCAGTAATTCTGCCTATTAGATTTTTCATTTTAGTTTCCTTTCTTTGGAACTTTCTTTATTTTGTTATGACTAAAGTCTAGCATGGGGGACTGACATTTTGACCTGTTTCTCGGGCGTGTCGCAGGGCTATTTTTGTGATAAACCACACATCGATCCGACACTCCCGACTGCGGGCGCCCCCATTTTGCGGGGGATTTTATTTATTCAAGTGTTTCAATAAAAACATAGAGTGGAATAAATTCTGTATAGTGAAAAGAAAAATTTTCTCTTTCACCAAACTCATCTTTTATTTCAACAAACCAATTGTCTGCTGGACCATCACTAGTTATTGAAATTACTTCAACAATATCATCTTCAATTTTGATTAGATCGCCAACCATAAGTTGGTCTGGCTTTAGCAAATCGGCTGGAACAAGTTTCATGCTATTCATTGTAGCAGACATTTAGCGAATCACAACCTCTCCATTACGATAAAAGGTTTTTGTATACATTTTACCTGTAAGGTCTGATAGATTATAAGTTGCGTATTCTTTAGCATCTCCAAAGTCTACGCATTTATCCCACGCATTTACGGCTTCAAGTAAGTCTGAAACTCGCAGGGTATTCACAAGATTTCCGTCATAGGAAGTAGTAAGTGAGTAAGTGTATTCCATTTTAGATTTCCTCCATTGGTATTAGATTATCGCCTTCAAGTCTGAAACCTGTTGAGATTACTACCTCGCCTGTTTCATCATCGTGGAATAGTGCTTCAGGAAATAACTGAAGAACACTTCCCAACATTTCATCAAATTTCATTAGATTTCCTCTCTTTCAATAAGCCACGCATTTAGGTGGTGTTGCTCAATAATAGCCCATGCTGGGGCAGTAGTCAAACCTTTATAGGTCACGCCTTCAGGCATAGGAATTTCCAAATCCCAAAGCCCTGCGTCATTTACTGCGTCAATAGCCTCAATACATGGAGCCACCATGAATTTAGGAACGGGAGGGTAGTGATTAGACGATAAGTGAATTCCTATCTGAGTTTCTAAATCTAGGTGAATACCCAAATCATCTAACACGCCACTAGCCATTTCATTAGCAAGATTACTTCCCATTTTAGTTAGCCTCCTGTGTTGTAAATAGTTCTGGCTCACTTAGCAAGCCATTATCCCAAATAACTTCTCCTTCTTCAAGGATTAGTCCATAAGGATTACAAACGCAATCCTCAACATCAAAGTCTTCGCCATTAGCCCAACCCTGATAACCTAGTCCATTACACAAATCGCAATTAGCGATAGTGCGTAGAGCATATTCCAATTTATCCATTTTTATCTGTCCTTTCTTTCATACAAAAATCTTAGCATAGTGGTCTGACATTTACAAGTCAGACACACGAACGGCAATAGTAGCCCAATTAGTCTTTAGGGACTGTCCTACACGATAACGAATTGCGTAGGCTTGGTGATTTTCTCCCACCCAAATATCATCACGCTTTTCAGCGAAATTTATTTCTCCACCCATGAATTTACGGGCAAGTGAGGTAGGCTTATAGAATTGTCCTACTAATAAATCTTCAATAGAATAACTTCTCATTGAAAACTCCTTTCTTTAGTTTCAGGCTTCCAGCCTATCATTTTTGACTGACAATTTCAAATCTAAAATCGGACATTTCTGACATTTTTTCTGTGATAAATCTCACACGCAGAGCCTGTGGATAACTCTGTGGACGACACGCCCGAACGGGGCGCCCAAAATTTGAGCAGTTTTAGATCATGCTCAGGATTTGAAAACTAAAATCCGTTTTCTTTTATATCTTGAATTGCTAATCGCAATAAATAAATTGTTGATGCTACTAAAAGCAATTGAACAATTGTGGTTAGAAATCTGCTCATGAGTTTATCAACCCCAATTCGTCAATTCCGCAAGCCTTTTCAAATCTTGCAAAATCAAATCTATCGTTATCAGATTTGAAGTATTGGCAAAATTCTTCTACCAAATCTTCAAAAACTGCTGGGTGAATTTCATCGCTAAATCCTTTTAGAATTTCAGCAGTTTTGACGTAGTCTTTTCGTGTCATCATTACTCTACCACCTTTAGAGTGGCCCAAGAATTGCCTTTGTTGGCTTCTTCAAGAACAGGTTTTAGAGCAGGCACAAGCAGGTCCTTTAGCAGACCTTCAAGAAATAGTTTTTGTATTTCTTTGTCAAGTGATAGCAATTGAATTGCTAGTGGGTGTGTTTCATCTAATTCGGTGATGAAATTTAGAGAGTGTGCAACAGTTTTCATTTATTTATTTCCTATTCTTAGTTTGAGTTTGATGGGACAAGTGTGCCACGAAGTGTGCCACGAATTGCGAGGGTATCGCAAGCAATTTTTACAGATACGCCAACAGGCAAAGTGTTAGGGTAAGTAGATACGAATTGAGCAACAGCACCCTTAGAAGGTAGGCTGATTTTTTTTGTAGAACCATTGAAGGTTTCTAGTGTTATAGTGTAAGTCATTTTTTGACTTCCTTTCGTTTTTAGGTATAAGACTATCTTATACTATGGGGCTGACATTTTGGCTACTTATTTGCTAGGCTCATTGTGATTTGTATCACACTTATTTGCTAGGCTCATTAGCCAATTTGTCCTTTATTTAGTTTTTCTTACTCCGTAAGTCTAACAGATTAGTTTGAAAAAGTCAAGTTTAGACACGGACAAATCGGACATTTTTAGTGTGATTTAGGACACAGGGGGCGCCCGATTTTTAGTCTATTTTTTCTTTTTCAATTTCATCTAAAATTTCCCAAAGAATTGGTTCTAATTCTTTAGAAACTTGATCTAATTTTTTTTGTAAATTACTCAAAGTAAATTCCTCCTTTTACATTTTTATGATTTACGCAAACATTACCACGAGGAATTTCAACATGGCATTTGAAGCAAAGCATTTTTACTTCTGCTTTTGTTAGTATGGCTAATTCTAAATCTAGTTTAGTAGAAGTAGAGGCATTTTCTAATGATACCCAACCAGCACCATTTTCATTCATTTCAAAAATTTCTAAATAACTCATTTATAGTTTTCCTTTCTTAGTTAGGTAGAATGTCTGTTCCGTAGTATTCTACGGCTTCATAGAGGCTCATCATGCCTTTATAGTCACGGCAGGAGTAGCAGATACTATTCCACCCGTCTGTAAGTGTTGAGCAGAATACGCAGATTTTATCTGTTACGCAGAAATCGTTATCTACTAAGTAGCCGATTATTTCATTTTTATTTAGTGTAGTCATTTTTATAACCACCTTTCTTTTTTTACTAATAGAGATTTATAACTTATTTGCTTAGGCTCACCTTTCGGATTATTTGCTAAGGCTCATTTATAAATCTCTATTTACTTTTTCTTATAGGATAAGTCTAGCAGGGGGGTCTGACATTTTGGGGGGTATAAATAGGATAAATCGGACATTGTGAGGTAGAACACATGTGACCTACATCACAGGGGGCGCCCAAATGTCCGATATGTCCGATTTGTACTGTGGTGTATATCACACACGACACGCCGATGTAGGATTTGACTTTTCGCAAGATGTCTGCTAGTATTACTATATAACAATTAAATAAGGGTATGAGCCTAGCAAATAAACCTAGAAATAGGGTGAGCCTAGCGAATAAGACCCTAAAGAATATCTCTTGAAAGGAGAATATATATATGTCAGATTATCTAGATTATATGGACGAAATCTACGAGGAATTAGTAGATGAATTCGGTCATGATATCGAATCGACCTGTATCCACGAGTAAAATCGTGTGATACAAGTCACAAAACCCCACGGCGTGTCGAATTGACTTTTACAATTAAATATGAAATAATAGGATTATTAGAAACTAAAGAAAGAAGGTTGCTCATGTCAGCAAATCTATACTCAATCGAATCCCTACTAGTAGGCAAGGCTTATCGCAGCCGTACCCTAGAGGGTATTATCCAAGACGCAGAGAAATCTGATGTCTATTACCAAGACGCAGAGGCTTACCTTGTGCGTGTCCGTCCTACACATGGACTAAATGATACCTATCGCACTATCGCAGTAAAGGTGGGTAATTAAATGATTAACTCAGTTAAGACAATAGATTGCTCGACTTGTTATGGTCGAGGACTTATCTTCATTGGTGACAATGAGGATTATTATGTAGAACCCTGCGAATGTGTTTAAGAATAGATTGGAAATAAATAAATGAAAACATGTAAGAACCCTAAATGCGAATCCATCGAATTGGTGTATTCTGGAACTGATGCCTTTATGTTAGGCATACCAACAGAGTCAATCTGTTATGACTGTGCTAACACATACGCACATGTATCACGAATCGTCGAGGCATGGAAAGAGGCTGTTATTGTTTGATTTTCTAACTACACCATTTGAATGGTTTGCTAATATTGTTCAATACTCACTTATATTTATGGCTATTATTATTTTAGTTTTAACTATTGGTGCAGTCGTTGCTATTCCTATTGGATTAAAACTTTTAGGTGTTGCATTTGCTAAGACCATTGTAGTTGAAACTAGCAAAGTAGTAAGAGACCTAGGATTAGACAAAATCAAGGTGGACACAGACGAATTAAAATCGTCTAATGTGTTAAAATTTAAGACCCCACACCAGTGGCCTAAGACCTTAGCAAGATAACAAGAAAGATAGTGGGCTTATGGGCTCACTATTTTTTTTGATCTTTTTTTGTCTATACGTGTATCATACATCTGAACAAAATATTCAGATTTTGAGTATTTTCATTTTTTTTCAGAATTGTGCTATAATAATGTTATGACTGACACAACACCTGAAGATGACTATGGCTACGAAGGCGATAAGTGCTGCGCTGGCTGTACATGCAAAATGGCACATAGTTCTGTTCCACCTGTAGAGTAAAAGACTCATTTAGTGAGCGAAATATTTCTATTTAACTCTCCGCCTAGATCGGGGAATGTTTTTTTGACGTTACTATATTCAATGTTTGTAGATGGTCAAGTAACAAAATGCTTAGATATAAAAAAATATTCAGATAGATCTCAAAAGCAAGCGGTATTTTTTAGAAATCCATACGACTCCATTCCTTCGGCGGTATTTAAAGCAAGAGTAGACTGTAATGTAACTTTTGATAATCAGAGCGAACTAGAACACCATATAAAACAATCTGCAATAGAATATCTAGAGGCAATAAAAGAGGCTAAGGCAAACTCGTCCAATATATATCTTGGCAAGTCAGAAGATATAATGGCAGATCCAGTATTTACAATAAAAGATATAGCCTTGTTCTTTGGTTTGGAATATCATGATCATCCACTAACTAATGATCAGGCTATTAATGAAATAAAAAGCAGAATGAGCAAAATGGAAAAAACCAGGGTAGATGGTTTGGGCAATACAATTACTGAAAGCCTCATGACAAGTCACGATGGGCATATGCCTAGAGAAAAGACTGAAACCAGAATATATCTGGACAACTTAATAAAATCACTAGACTTGGCTGTGGTCAAAGAATGTTATAATGAGTATATGTCAATAGAGTCTACTAGTGCAAAGAAAGGACAACGATGGGCATCCTAGAACACTTTGAAGAATGGGTAAATTTCGAACAAAAACCAAATCTGGCTGCAGAAGTTTTTGAACAAGAGGTTTGTCAAAACTGTAGTTGTAAATCAGAAACTGAATCTACTCCAATGCAAATAACTGACAACATGGGTAGAGAAATTTTTTGGGAAGATTTAGGAAGACCTTAGTCTTCAGTCTTTAGTTCCCACATTTCGACATTAACAAAACCGTACATAACTTTTTGTGCAACTTCTTCTGATTCAGCATCTACTGTAAGAGTTACTGCAGACTCAATGTCAACTCCTGGATTGTATTCTATTTTTGCATTTTCTAAATATGCTGACTTTACTTTGTCAGAAATCGGACGGTAGTTAAATTTAGGCAATTGCTCCACTCTCCTTTAATCTGTCATAGATATTACCCATCATAAAAGCAAGGCTTGGTTGACTCTGGTCAATCTGTGCCTTTAGATCATCTTCTTTCAAACCAGCCTGCAAACCAAGTGCTAGGTTGTCTGAGTTAATGCTATCGAGCATTACTTTTAGTGCTTCTTCTTTGGTCATATTATACCCTTTCCTAGATATCCAATTGTATCATAACTGGTTTTTCTTTGCAACTACCAAACCGCTGTCTGGTCATATGTCACGCTATACTCGCCTGTAAATATTTCTGCATATGAGATTATATCTCCATTGTACCTTCTAAGGGTGTTTAGGCCCACTTTATCGCAGAGGTACTTATAACCCCTAGTTAAGGTTTGAAACTTCATCCCCTGCGCTTCTAGGGCCTTATTTAGGGTATCCAAATATCGTTCCTTGCCATAACGTTTTGATGTAAATGATTGATCAACATAGTCAAACCTTGCTTGTACGTCATTTGCTTTTGCAATGTCCGAATTGTCCATTATGTACCGAACTGCAGGATGATCCATCCTATCAGACCAGTTTCGCATGTTGTTGCTGTACTTCTCCATATTCTTCAGTGTTGAATCAGCAAAAGCCATGCGTATTAGGTCTGTATTGGAGGTTTGAACCTCTGTTGCGAACGAAATCAAAAAAGCGGTTGCGAAAGGAAATTTGTCACTGTATGTCGAAACGCCGAAGTGAACATTCGGATTGAAAGACTTACTTGACATTCCGTCTTTAAGTAATCGCATATGATTTCCAAGCGAAACAAATTCTTCTCGGTTCATATCACAGTCCAAGAATAAGCATTCCTCTGGATCTATCCCGTCGGCGAGACATAAAAGATTCTTGTCGTACGAACCGACTATTTGCGAACCGTTAAAACGCTCTAATAATTTTGCGGACATAAAACCATCCATATCGGGAGATATAATCAAATTGCGAGAATGCTCCAGTGTATTAAGTATGTCCGTTTTCATTTTTATTAAATATACCCCTTATAATAATCTAGTTATGACAATTCAAGATTGGGCAGCATTAATTGTCGCCATACTAACCATTGTATCATCAGTTGCTTTAGCAATCAAGTGGCTAGTAAAACATTATCTTGTCGAACTTAAGCCAAATTCAGGATCCAGTCTTAGAGATGCAGTTTCACGACTTGAACACGGTTTGAATGAACAAAAAGAAGAATCTGCAAAATCCAGAGAGCGTCAAGAAAAGAAACTTGATGAGATGTATAAAATTTTAATTGAGCATATCTCTAATTCTAAAAAATAATTTGCTATATACTATATATAATATATAAAGATAGTTTTTAAAACTATAAGGATATCTTTCTTTCTTATATATATTTAAGTATACACTATCCCAATCCTGGCATAAAAGACAAACCTTGACAAATCGGACATATCCAATTGTAACAATTTGGTAAACTTTTTTCTTGATGTCCGTTTTGTCCTTTATGGTATAATTTTCTTGTTGGCTAATACCTTGGTTTGTCCTATACCCACCGACCTTGGTATTAGTCAATTTTTATGGTATAATCGCAGTATGCCTATTCACTCTTCTCTTGCTTTTGGTGCCGATCCAGTCACTATGCAGTGGAGCGTTGTTAGAGGAGATACTGGGACTCTGAGAGTAGAGTTCTATGAAGATAATGAAGTAGATTATTATGATACTACTGGATGGATTTTTAGAGCAACTGCTTATGATCAGTCTGGTAACGTTTTAGATGCCCTGGATTGTGAGCCTGGAGAGGGATTTGTTGATATTACAGCCTTCCCATCGGTTACAAAAAATTGGGGATCTAAATATGCATCTGTCGTGGCTCAGTTGCCATTTGACTTACAGGTAATAATTCCACAGGATATTGAAGACACTGTTTGGACTCCAGTTATTGGTACCATACAAGTATTAGGCGATGTTACACCAGGGGGTACACTATAATGGCAGTTATTAAGATTGTTCCAATGCCAGGCGCAGTTGGAGACAAGGGAGATCCAGGAGAAACTGGACCACAAGGTCCACAAGGACAGCAAGGTTTGCAAGGTCCAGCAGGTGCTGATGCTTTATGGAACTATAATGGTGAATGGAGTCCAAGCGCTACATATGCAGAAGGTGATATTGTAACCTACGAGGGACAAACATATCGTGCAAATGCAATAACAGCCCTTGGAGTAGTTCCATCAGATGGCGGTTTTGATTTAATTGCATCAAAAGGAGAACCAGGTCCACAGGGTCCAAAAGGCGAAGCAGATACAAAACTAGTATCTTATAATGCACCAGAAGGAACTAATTTAGACTTATCATCGTATGAACTTAATAGTTTAATAACAATATACAGAGATCCAAATTATAATTGTGTGCAAGGTACAAATTTCTTTATAAGAGCATTAAAAGTAAATGGGACAAACCCAGTTCAGGGTCAGGCATATTTATATGGAATTGTTCACATTCCAAACCCAAGTTATAACACAATAACTGTTGTGATACAAAAAATAACAAATACTTATGGAGATCAAGATTTTAACTATTTTAACTTTATGACAACTGGGCTTCCTGGAGCAGATGGTTCACAAGGACCACAAGGTCCAGCAGGTAACGATGGAGCAGACGCTCTTTGGAATTACACTGGAGCATATAGTGGTGGCTCAGCATATGGCGTCGGAGATCTAGCAACATATGACGGACAACTTTGGTATCGCAAACACGCTAATGGCGGTAATGTTGGAGACACACCATCTGAAGGTTCGTTCTGGGATTTAATTGCAGCAAAGGGCGAACAAGGTTTAACTGGTTTAGAAGGAGAGCAAGGACCACAAGGTCCACAGGGAGAACCAGGAGATACCGAACTATCTAATATGGTTAGATACTCTCCAACTTTTTCTGCAACTGGTTTAGCATTTACTGGTGTAGATACGACTTATCCAACATATAATTCATATTATGTTAAGTCTGGAAAGATGGTAAGTTTTGTTATTGAAGTTGATTGCTCTACCGTGACAAATTTCGGTACAGGTCAATACAAACTACAACTTCCATTTACGCCAGCAGTTGGTTTTAATCATTTTTCTGGTTGGGCACAAATTGATACTGCGGTAAATCCAGATGTAACAAATGGACATGTTATTCTTAATGTTGATCATGCTGGAGTCACAGATATCCTTGACTTACACTACCTAAAGCAAGCAGGTGGCGCACATACTCCAATTATTGAAGGACTATTTTTGCAGGGTACACCAGTAACATTAACAACATCTAGCAAGATTTACGTTAACGGTACTTACATTTCTGCTTAATAGTATGAGATAATGCTACTATGGCCGTATCTAAATCTATGGACTTCCCTGGCAGTAAAAAATCTTCTTACGCTGCACAAGT
>Ga0315909_10003858_pt1 | contig 18051 bp, 14 predicted proteins | sample LakEriMetagenome_11_FD_203527 | JGI IMG/M metagenome (GOLD analysis project Ga0315909, IMG submission 203527) | Freshwater fungal communities from buoy surface, Lake Erie, Ohio, United States - Buoy 2 MA125 | ecosystem: Environmental > Aquatic > Freshwater > Lake | place: USA: Lake Erie, Ohio...
TACGCCCATTTCTTCGGCAAGAAGGGCACCACCAACAGGCTGATTAGACGCAGCTTTAAGATGACCAAAGACATAAGCTATGCGGTCAGCTGGACGATACACGTCGCTAATGTCGAACCATCTGGGTTCTGGATTATCAACATGCAGCACATGTCCGTCTTCAGCAACCTTGGTTAGGTTGTCCATGCAACCGCCGTACTTACATGTTCTGTCTGTGCAGTACTGCGCACGGCTGGGAGCTTTGTTTCCACAGCCAGAGCATACGTCGTAAGGAACGGAACAGGCCATGCTTACAGCTAGCTCTTTGTTGTTAGCCAGCTTTTCCATTTCTTTGTCAGCTACCAGACCGCCGTTACGGTCTGCAGCTTCTTTTGTAGCGTTTAGAGCTACCAGCAATTCAACGCGCTTCATCGCCTCGTTGAACGCCGACATCTTGATAACGCCATAACTTTTCGCTTGATCTTTATTTTGGTGGTTGCGGTACCAGCGCGCGTGCTTGACGAACGTAGGATGGTACTTGCGACAAGTCGCAGACTTGAAGCCATCTCCGTTACGGTTTGGGCCATAGGCCTCCGTAGATCCAATAGCAATAAGATGCACGAGCTGCTCACCTGGCGCGACGTGGACATCGCGAAGTTTATCAGCGAATTCATGGCCTGCTCTTTTTACGAATGAGCGAAGGTCGTCTCCGCGTAGACCTTTATTAGACACCTTGACCATTTCGGTCTGTGCTATATCAAGGTTCTGCGCGCCAGGGGTGATGATCTTTATCATTCGTCACCTTTACTGTGGGAAGTCTGTGTTTAGCTGATCGATTATCTGATTGGCTCGCTGGTTGGATACGCCACCAGCAAAGCGCCTTAGGACAGGCACATAGCTAGCCCATCCAGGAGTGGTTTCCTTACTTAAATCTTTTAGTTTAGCCAGCAGCTGTGGGTTGTCTGCGCCAAGCCCTCTGTCTCGCATGCTTTGAATTACTGGATTAAGCTCTGCAGACGTCTGTCCAGGGGTTTTGCCAGAGAACATAGCGTCAGCTGTTCCAGCGGCTAAACCAGTAAGCCCACCTACTCGCTTACTAAGTCGGTTTGGCACGTATTTAAATAGACTAGCTGCGGTAGGTCCTGTGAACCTAGCCAGCAATCTGTCCCTTAAACCTTTTCCGCCAGGAGTGCCGATACCTAAGGCTTTGTCGGCTAGAAGACTAGCCCCTACGCCAGCAGCCCCAGTACCTGCTAAATGGGCTGCGCCGCCATAAGAACGGTTGGCTAATCCAGTAGCATTCACTCTGTCTCGCAGCTCAGCCATGGCTTTGCTGTCGCCAGAAGGTCTGCCAGTAATCTGCTCTATGGCTTTAGGGTCCATGACTAAAGTTCCAGCAGCGCCTAGACCAGCGCCGCCAAGAGCCCCTAACAAACCATGCGAAAGCATATTCTTAAATTTTTTCTTTTTCGAAAACAATCCACTTAGTGCGCCTGCGCCTAAACCTATACCTCCCCCCAAGATCGCATTCTGCGCAAGGCTTGGAAGAGCATTGTAGGAAGATTTCAAGTCAGCGTAATGTTTTTCAGCTGTGTCTTTAAGACTTTTAGCCCATTCAGGGTACTCGCCAGCCTTGATGACTCCACCAAGGCTACGAGAAACAACAGCCTTCTGAGCCAAATCTTTAGAAATGTCAGATAGTTGCATGATTATTTCCCTTACAGGCCTTTACGACGATATGGGTCAATGTCACGTTCTTTGATTTTGTTTTCCATGTCTAGAAGCTGGCTTACTTCAAATGGGTCAATAGCGCTTTGACCGCCAGCCAGTCTTTTACGTAGAACAGCTCTTACAATGCCTTCTTGCCCAGAAGCTCTGGGAGCAATTTGGCTGATCTCGTTGTAATGATGAATTACTTCTTCTGGATCGTACGAGCTGATGATCTCGTCGTTTGCCATAAGATCCGTAAGCAAAGCAGAAGTCTGCATATTACGCAGCTTTGCGGTATGCCCTGGATCTTGCAAGGCCTTCATAGCTTTGTTTTCAGCCACTTCTTTATCGAAAGTGGTCATTCCAGCTATGTCTTTAAAAATACCTTTAGAAGCTTCGTCTCTAGCCTTGGTCATTTCGCTAAGAGGGTTTAAAAAGCTTCTTTTTTCAACAGACTCCAGAACCCCATATGTTACTTGGGGGTTCTGGGCTTCGCCAAAAGGGAGGATCAGTTTCTCCATTTCAGCTTTAGTCTTTTTTTCAAAATCTTCAAACGAGGCTTTTTTCTCAAGATACTTGGCTGCTACATCCATGCAGTTGCGAACCAAGTTGTAAGGCTCTTGTTGAAAATTAACCAGAGAAAAGTACTCTCTGTCGGAGCTGGCTTGTTTAGCTAATTGTCTGTTCTTAGATTCAAGAATGTTGAACAACATGGAGGCCTGTTTGCCGAAAGTCCTCACCATATTATTCTTAACGCTAAGAAAAGGCTCACAGCCTGGCCTCTTAAAATACTCGGCAAGTTTGGTGATAGATTCCAGAAGAGTGTCGTGTAGGTTTGATACCTCGCCTCTTCTATTTTCTATTTCACGCTGCCTGTCTTTCATACCTGCATGAGCTTTCTTCATTACGCTCATGGGATCTACAGGCAGAGGAGCTACTTCTGTAACTACTTTGCCAGACTTGGTTTGCAAAGGAGGCAGAGTTTGATTAAACGTAGCTTTCTTTACCAGATCGCGGTGCCATACTGGAGGCAGACCGTATTCTGGAGAAACAACGCTTTCTGTTCTAGCTTCTGCAGCTGTCTTAACAGAGTCTGGATACATTTCTTTGAGAATGCTCTCAGCGTCTGCCAGATCAAACTCTGCAGCTTTTTCAAACACGTCATCGCAAACTTTTCGCTGAGTTTCGGTTCGCCCTGTGTTGAAAGCACTAACCATTAGGTTAATGTGCCCAGCAGGGATACCCTCAGCTGATGCGATTTTGACAATAGCGTCGTTTGGATTAACGCCATCAGCTACCAACTCAGCTACTTTTTCAAGGGCAGCTGTAAGGCGTTGCTCTGCTTGCTTGTTCAGTTTATTAATTGCCATTTGCCATAAACCCCCTATTCGTCTGTAGTCTGTTCTGGTTCTGGCAGGGTATACCCTTCAAAGTCATTTTGAACTGTTTGGCCTGTTGCGGCTAGTAGCATTTCACTAGCCCTTAATTCTACTGGTTGGCTATCTACATCTTTCATAAGAGGAAGAGTTCGATGCTTCATCGTACCAGAACCAGTAGACCAATACAAACTGTTAAACACCTTACCCAACCCTGCTGTAATTACTTCTATACCACCACCAGCAGCGGAATCTTTTTCTATCTGTCGATAAGTTTGCTCGACTGTCATAGCGCTTACAGCAGTAAAGTTATTAATCGGGTTAATTACCATGGCTTTAGAAGCATTCATATTAGCTTGAACAGGTAGAGCCGAAGCCAACAAGCCGTTTGCCTCGTCTTCCGACTCAGCGTGTTGCTTTTTGATACCTATTCTTCTAATAACCATGTCTAACATCACAGGACCGCCAAAATAACCGTACATCTTCCAAAGAAGATCAAAGTCTCTTTCAGTCAGCCCCACGTGAATAGACCTACCCACCACACTGTGAATAATCCAGCTAACGTTCTCCAATCTGTCACTAACGTTAAAAAATATCTTCTCGTATGTGTTTATTGTTTCTATGTCCAAGCTCATTTTTTGAGCTATGCTGCTGTAGCTTTCTCTTGCTAACAGTCGTGCTTCTAATTCCCACCTGTGGCTGTTTTTTGAATTATCACTATAAAAAGTATGAGCGTCGAATATGTGTTCGTTTTGCTCACATAATTCGACGCTGTCCATTTCGTCTTCTACTTCATCTAATTTTTCAGCAAAACAATATGCCTCAAATAGATGAGCGTCTATTTTAAACCTAGACAGCCTAGACCCAAGTCTTCTGTACGCTTTTACTTTGAGCCAGCGCCAATCGACTGGTCTAAACGGGCTTTTAGGTCTGAGATGGACTAACTGCATACTCACCCGACGTCAGTGTCGCCACCAATAAGCACATCCCAAGTAGAATCGCCAGATCCTTCTGGTGTAATTTGAATGTATATCTTTCTAACAGGGTTGGTGTAGGTGCCGTCCTGGTTACGGAACGAACGACCTACGCTGTCAGAAATTTTGAGAAGAGTTCCAGCTGTACCAGACTGCTCTTCAAAAACAACATACATTTCTGGCGAAGACACGCACTTCAAAGGGCCTGAGCCGTCTACATCACCGATAGATGATGACGGCTCTCCACAGCCTTTGATTGAGTTGTAAACTGTGACCTTGAAATTAACCAAGGTTCCGCCAGTCTGCTGAATTAGAAGACGCTTGATATGGGCTTCTGGAGGAAAGCCGATTTCCCAGCAGTTAGCCTGGCCTTTGGTGGCATGCAGACTGCACAGTCTTCTTTCATAGATACGCATTGGTGTCTCCTATTAGTCAGCTGTGTCGCTGAGGTCACCGCTGAAGCCTTCTTCTGGGAATGGCTCAACAGTCTTCTGCTTAAGGAACAGTACAACGTCGCCCACAGCTTCAAAAGCGTTTCTCAGAGACTCTTCCAGTTCTGGCATGTCGCGCTTGCCGTAGCGCTCTTGCATTTCATCTCCGTGCCAGTAGAAGCTGAACAGAATTCTACCAAGCCTGTCTACGCCTTTCATCAAGTCGCCAAGATACTTGTCCACGACAGAGTCACTACGAACGTTCTTTAGTAGTGAGCCGATCATGGTAGTGTCAAATACTTCCTTCTGGCCAGACTGTGCAGCTTGGTAGCCAAGAGCCATAGTCCTTGGGTCAGGCAACCGAGGGTCATAGATCTGCTCGTTACCTACCAAGTTAGCCGAAGTTGGAAGAACTGGCAGAGCTTCTTGCTGTGGGTAGATGGACTGAACGCTACCAAGCATGGTCTGCTCAAGACCAGAAGGAGGCGATGGGAAAGGAGGAGAGCCAGTGATTGACTGCATGGTCTGGTCGATTGGATCGCCAGGAGCAGCTTGCTTGGCAAACTCTACTACATATTCAGGGAAGGCCACGCGGTAGTTGACTACCTTCTTGGCCTCTGCGTTGGCGATTACAGCCTTGGCCTGCTTCTCACGCAGCATGAAGTTCTGAATCAGATGGGTCAGAGCGGCAATCTTGTCCATAGCCTTGCCGTTAATGCTGACTTCTGAGCCAGTATGGCGAACTTCCAAGCTGGAAGTCTTCTCAAAAATAGCCTTGTGTAGGTCTAGCTTGTTGCCATACTCCACAGCTGGCTTTTCGCTACGGTCGCCATGACCTTCGTAGTCCTTGGCTAGCTCGATTACCTTCATGCCCTTTGGCACATAAAACTCACCATGAAGGTTACGCATGCGCCCACCTTCTTTATTGGTGAAGTGCATAATGTCGGAGCAGCCGCAGCCGTAGCCTTCGCAGTCTACGCCATAACCCCAGTAAGTTTCCTTGTTACGATCTTCCAACTTAGGCAGGTGAGCTGGACGGTCTGCTGAGGACCAGTCCTTGAACTCTACCTTGAAGCTGGTTGAGGCGTCGTCTTCCTGAATCTTCTCTTTAACAAGGAAAGGAGTGGTTCCTTCCTTGCCAGGAGCGATAAGGATATACAGACCACCTTCTTTCATGGCGCTTGGTTCAGCGTCCTTGAGGCTGTCAAACAGCTCTTTGTATTCGTCCTTGTCTACGGCTTTTTCTCTGGTGACTAGGTTACCAGGATGGATGTTAGTCCATTTCTTCTGGGAATCGTCTAGGTCGATAACAGTGGCAAAGTTTTTTGTGCCCTTGTTACCAACTGGTCCGTTGATTACCAGAGACTTGCAGAACGAACTGGGACGACAGAGTACGTCGTATATTCCAGTTTCTGTAGGACTTACTAGCTTAAGAGGCGTTTGGACCTCGTAAGCTATTGCGGTCTCTGGCCTTTCGTCGCGAACAGATATTCCGTCTGTAAGCAGCTCTTCTTTTTCTTTATCGGTTGGCTCAAAGCCAATACCACGCTGAGCCACAGTCTTAACGGTAAGAACGGCTACAGCTGCAGCCTTCTCACGCATGACTTTCTTTTCAACGTTGCCGTTGTAGGCTTCCATTACGCCCTTAGCGCGCTTTGGTGATTCGTCTTCTTCCTCTTCTCTATTTACTTGCTTCTGCTTTAGCCACTTAGGAGCCTTAGCTTCCTTTTGAGCAGCTTCAGCCATAGCTTGCTTGATGGTGTTCAGGTCGTAGAACTTGGAAATGGCTTCCCCGATAGCTGGGAACTGCTCAATACCCTTAAGCAGGCTGTGGACTACTTCCATACCAGCTTCTTTGAGGAAGTTAGGAAGAGTCAGGCCTTCTTCTGCTAGTGGGTTGCTAAGAGCGCAATAAGCAAAGGCAGCTTCGCCAGCTTCCATACCAGTAGCTGATGCAAACTTGGCTGGAGGACGAGAGAAGGCCTGCAGGTCTGGAGACAGCACACCCAGACGCTGAAGGTTACGGTCAGTCTTGTCGCCCATTACGTTGGGACGACGCTGAAGGATGTAGTTCAGCCAGTTCTCTTTGAGAGGAACGAACTGATCCTGGTCTTTTAGATACAGAAGCTCTGTACCCTTCATGTCGCCATTAAGGAAAAAGACAGGAGCATACAGCCACTGTCCACCAACCTTAAACCCAAAGATACCAATAGCTTTGGTGTTGTCTTCGTTACGATCCATCAGCTGGAAACCGACCTCATAGTCCAGCAGTGATGGAGCTTTGTCTTTAACAAAGGCGTGAGCCAAGTTAGAGAAAGCTTGTTCAAACTGAGTGTCGTTACCGTCGCCGCCTAGAGTAGCCTTTTTCTCGAAGATGGAAATACCATCATTCATCAAGGAACGGCACTCGTTTAGATGGCGTTGTGTTTCTTTTGAAAGGGGCATAGCCGCACCTCAGATTAGTTGTTCCTATTTAAAACTCTATCGCTAATCAAAAATTGTGTCTATACCGCAGCCTTAACCTACTTTAGCGTTAGCAGTGCTATTAGCAGGTGGTTGTATAGCAGGTGTTGGCGTATTAGGCTGTATAGGCGCGTTAGTAGGAGCTGGAGTAGCTTGAGGAGCTACTTGCCCAGGCCCTGCAGGCTGAGCTGGCGGTTTAGCTTGCTGGTTGTAGTTACCGAATCCTCCAGCAGTTAACGTCTGAAGGTTTTCACCACCTCTAAACATATCAAGCATTCCAGCCATACCTGGAATGCCTGCTACAGCACCCACACCTTTGAACAAAGGAGCTGCCATGCCCATGTAAGGCATCATGGACTTCATGTCCATGCCCTTAAACATGCCAGACCCTTGGTCGTACAAGTACTTTATTATGGACATCAGATCGAACTCTGATGTCTTAACAAAGTTAGCAGCTGCTTCCTTTGCTAGTCTGTCTATTAACTGCTTGTCCATGGTTACTTCTTTGACTCTTTCTTTTTTGTTTCAGTTTCGCCAGCTGGCTTGCAGCTGTCTTCGCTGTATGGCTTCTTACCAGGAACTGGAACATAGCCTTTCCAGCAGCGAGCTTCTTTAAGTACGTTAGCCAATTTCTCAGAAGCGCTTCCGCATTTCCATTTGCGTAGAGCCTTGTTGATGCGGCTATCTGGATCGTTAGCGGTCTCCTCCGAAGTCAGCTTGGCCTTCATGCCTTTCATACGAGCGCAGAAGCTGTCTTTACGAGGACCGCCTTCAGGCTGAGGGCGCTTGATGTCGTGGCCTTGAGCTTTCAGGCTGGCTCTGCCCTTGTCGTTCAAGCCGCCAGACTCACTCTTGCCTTCAGAAGTCTGCCAGGCTGGAGCTGCTGTCTTCTCAGACTCTTCAGTTACCTTCTTCCAGTTCTTAGCGTCTGGGTAGTCCTTGTCTCCAGGCTTGGCTGGGGATTCTCCCCTTTGCCTTTTAGCATGAATATTTGCCCACAGCCCTGGCTTAGCAGCTGCGGCCTTTTCCTTTTTATCCTTAGTATCCTTTTTGGTTTCTTCTTTAGCCGTTTCCTCTTCTTCGGTAAACAGCTCTGGATAACTAGCGCGAATAGCGTCTTCTTTGGTGCGTCCTCGTAGCTTGTCATAGATTACTTCTGGCAATCCTCTAGGAAAGCTTCTAGTAATTCCTGTTCTGCGAGGATGGTTCCATCTAAAGCCCAGATAGGGGTTTACGCCAATTTCTGATCCAGGATCAGCGTTCACTCCTATTTGAAAACCTTTGTTAGGGCCTCCGATGTCTAGGCCTCCAATAGGAATAGGTAGAACGCCTAGCAGGTTTGTATACCCAAGCTCGCCACCCACACCTAGGCCTTTGGGATGTAGACCCAAGCTGCCGCCGCCCCAAGCAAGAAAAGCTTTTTTATCAGCAGCAGTCTTATCGCTAATTAGGGGTAGAGACTTCTTCAGGTCGCCTGAAGTAAGGATGCCGTAGTCTCTAAGCAGGTTAGCTGTAGCGAGAAGCTTCTTGTTTTTTTCTCTGGCAGACAGACCGCCTATAGCTGCGCCAGCGCCACCGCCAGCCAGAGCGCTGGTAGCGATGGTAGCTGGAGATCCTCCAGTTAGGTAGCTAAGAAGTCCCATTGGTACAGCACCAGCGAGGCCGTAGCCGATGGCTCGTCCTTTAGGGCTGGCTTTTACTTTGGCAAGATTTAACTTGCCAGCTGGGTCTTCGTCGGATTTGCTAGCTATTTCGGAAGCTAGGTTCTCAAAGCCACCCCTGTCTACGCCGTACATTTTCAAATCTTCGTTGGTAGGTCTGGCAATAGCTCTAGCCTGCATAAGCATGTTTAGAGCGTGCCCCATAAGAGCACCTCTGCCACCTTGGGAAATGTCAGCCATAGAAGACAGATTCAAGTTGCGAGCTTGCTTTTGAGACGCAGCCTTACGAATTTTTGGCTTTTCTTGGCTGTCTGATTCTTCTTTGGCTTTTCTTTCTGCTTCTTGGTCTTCGAGCTCTTGACCCTTACCAGCTGCCATGCCCAAGACTTTACCAGCCACCAAGCCAGGAAGCGGCATTCCCATGGTCAGACCGCCAAGATAGCTGCCGAAACCTGCTGGTAGCACTTCCCAACGTCTCTTAACTCGTTCCTTGTATTCTGGCGAGTCTTTGCCTAGAACTTCTTCAAGTGCTCTGTGACTTAGCTGGTTAGCCCTGGCTTCCTGTAAAAGCATAGACACTGGATTAAGCCCGTAGCTTACGGAATACAAATCGTGAGCTAAGCCTTTGGCTTGCCTTTTCAAAAACCCATCATCTTTAGAGCCTGGCCTTATGCCGTACAGCCTGTTGTGGTCCAAAGCGTGGCCTAGTTCGTGCTGTAGGATAGCGTGTTCGTTTGCGTATTCGCTGATAGTATCGGTAACTGGGTTGTAGTGAGAACCTCTAACCAACGGAGTAGTCAACGACGCTGCAAGAACACCAGGAGCGCCTAGCAGTTTAGAAATTAAACCTGTTTTCTTATTGTGAAAAGTTCTACCACCAACTCTCTTGTACCAAGGGTCGTTTTCGCCTCTGTTCTTCTTCCAAATCAAATCATCAATTAAATTGGTACCGCCTAACCTGACTACGGTGTCAGAAAGAGCTTCTGGATCATACTTAGCTATAGTTTCTGCTTCTTCTTTGTTTTTATTGAATTTTTCTTCATCTTTCCAGAAAATGCCTTTTCTAGAAGGGTCTACATAAGTGTTCTTTGAAAGAAGAAGGTTAGGCAAAGACCCAGGATTAACACGACCAACTGTGCTGGCTACCAATCTGCTAATTGGGCCGCCTTCTTCTACATACAAAGCTTTTTTCTGCAACTCAGCTGCCTTTTTACCCATGAATCCAGCGATAGTGTTGTATACAGGATCGATACCGCCAGCGGCTGCGCCCAGACCACCACCGAGTAGACCGCCAGTTAGAGCGCTTGAGAGCAGCCCACGCTTCTTTTTCTTGTTGCCTTCTTCGTCTTCGTCACTACCGAACATGCTGCTAAGAGCACCAATGCCTGCTCCACCTAGCATGCCAATACCCGCGCCGCCCAGTGCTCTAAGGGCGCGCAATCTGTTTTCTCTGCTTAGATTGTTAGTCATGAAGTTAGTAGCTGCTTGTGGGAGCATACCAGCTACAGTGCCTTCAAAGCTGTCTAACTTCAAAGGACGTGCGTCAATGGCTTTGGCTTTGTCAGCAATGCTTTTACCGAAACCCTTAATGTTGTCAAGCAAGCCTTGAGTTACTTGTGGCCCTAACTTGCTTGCGTTATTCGCAATGTTAGTGCCAGTCTGCACAGCTTTAGTAATGGCTGGGATGCCTAGGCTAACGGCTGCTGGAAACAAAGCTTGCTTGTCGTTCATGGTTAAACTCCAAATGTATTCCTATATCTTAGCAGTGAGTTAAACTATCTATCAATTGTTAATCAAAGAACGCCAGTGCTCTCGTTAGGCTTAGCTATTTCTTTAGGGTCAAAGCCTTTTATTTTTCCGCTTTGACCGAAACCTACAGACTTGGCTAGAGAAGGTACAAAAGATGTACCAGACTCATCAGCTATGCCTCCAGCCCACACGCTTTTTAGCGTGCCCTTCTGTAGATTGGACCCCAACATTCTTGTCATCCAATCTGGATCATACTGCAAATTGTCCAAACCTCGCAAGAAGTGAGGCTCAAATGGAGGAGGCTCTTGGTGAGCTGTAACCTCCTTAATGCCAAACTCATCTAGTTCCTTGATTACTGACGGCGTAAGCCTGGTACCTACGCTGTAGTGAAGAGTAGGTCGTTCTAGGTATCGGTTACGAAGATTCTTGGGTGCGCCAACTTGATAACCGTCTCTAGGCTTCCAGCTGCGCTCAAACATGTCATAAGGAATCACATCTTCTGGCATGTTCTCCCCAACTTCGTCAGTAAGACGAATATGGTTGATAAGCCCTCTGGAGAGAACTTCTATATTACGTCTGTTAGCTCCAAGCCCAGCATCTTGCATGGACTTCCTGAAAGCATTAACAAACTGCCTTCGGCCTTCGCCTAGTCCTTTGTGTCTTACGAACTCCGCTGGGTTTGGTACACCGTCAGTCAATATGTCCCCAGCTTCTACCTCATCTCCAACTTTGTAATTTATTGCAGCGTCAGGGTTTACGTAATGCTGCATGCCTTTGATAGTTAAAAAATAGCCGCCTGTTGGAGCTGGCTTGATCTCGTCAATCTTGCCGTCTGCCTGAGCGTGGGTAGCCCAGTACGGAGATTGCTTTGGAGATTGAATTAGCTGGTTAAGGACTTTAAACCCAGAGATGGACTTACCACCAGCCACGCCACCTGAGTGTTTGGAAGATAGAGTGCCTTGGCTGATAGGCTCGCCTAGCGCTTGCGCTGCAGCGATGCCAACAAAGTCGCCAGTCCCAGGAAGGCCGCCACGTTCACGTATTCCCACATCTCTCGCATACAGCCCACCGTCTGGTGATCCCATAGCTACAGGACTTCTGACAGCTATTCTCTTAACGCCAAGGTCTTGAATAGCCTTCATTACCTTGGGAGTAAGAACTGTATTTCTTTTATAGGGACCCACTGGAATAGCTAAAAGAGCGCCTTCGTTATCTGGGTCGTCTACGTCTACTGGCATGCCTCTGGTAGCCGCGTACTCGTCATCTTCAGCGTCCCTGCCTGTGACGATTAGTCTGTGGCCTAGCTGGTTAAGTTGTTTGGAGAAAAACCCAGAGTGCTGTACAGCAAACTTGGTATCTACCACACCCTTACGAGCGCCGAAGCTGCCAGCAAAGTACTCAGCTGGAGTAAGCCCAGAGCTAAACGAGTTAAGCACTGGAATAGGAATGGCTCTATCACGGTGATCGGTGTAGAGCAGGTCACCGCCACGTAGAGACTTGAGGTTACCAGGTTTACCTCTAGAGCCTGACAATACCTGAAGAGCCAAGGGGTTCTGCTCAGCCTTGGACTCTTCCATAATGTCTTTTTCTAGCTTTGACTGGTAGCCGAGCACAGTCTCGATAATTTTGTCGTTTTTAGCCTTATCGTCAAGAAGTGGGTTGCGCTGAATGTCTCGAACTTTAGCTTTTATTTCTAAATTAGCTTTCTTAGCTGACACAGCTGTGCTGAGAGAGTCCAAACCAAACGAGAAGCCACCAGTTGTATAGGCTACATCTCTGCCTACATCAAACATTTTCTTTAGAACTGGTCTGTAGTTGTCTGGATCGTTCTCTGCTATGTCCTGAAGAATTTTCTGTACGGTCTTACCGTCCATAACGCGATTGTAATCGCGGTACTTCTCTGGAAGCGCCTCGTTTACAAGGAGTTGTCCTATGGTGGCTTTAACTGGCATATCTGTGTACCCGCGTGTAGTATTTAAGCCAGAGCTTGAGCAGCTTCTTTTTTACTTATTATGCCAAGAGCAACCATAGCCTGAACACCAGCAATTGTTCTTGGATCTGTTAGAACAATCTCGTCAGCTGCCAACATCTTGTCATACCACAATTTAACTAAGTCGTTTGATTTGGTGGCTGTAACTACTTTTAGTTGAGTTTCTTGGCTAAACCTTTCCATAAACTGCAGTGAAGACAGCTTCTCTACCCCACTAGACGGTGGGGCAGGAAAGTCTAGACCTAGCAAGTCTATTTGCGCTTCGCACTCTTCTTCGGTAGCAGCTTCAAAAATGCTATGTATCGATTCAGTCAACCCTTCTGACTCAAATAGTGATATAACAGTGCTGCCGTCGTGAACAAGACGCCAACTTTTTGCTGGACCAACTACAGGCATCGCTAATACTCCGTACTAGTTGTGCGTTACAGTACAGCCTCTTGCCACCAGCGTCGCCTTGGCAGCAAGACCTGTGGCTGAAGGGGTAGCGCTTGTACCACCAGATAGGTTAACCGTTCTGCTGCTATAGGCAGGGTATGGAGCGTTGTTAGTTCCATCCATATAAGCCAACGCTACGAGAATGCCATCGACAGAAGCTTGGTTAAGCGCAGCTCCTGTGCATATAAAATTACCGCCATAATTCATTGGAGTTTGTTTAACTGTAAAAGTCGTCAGGGCAGCGCAGTTTGTTACATTGAAAGAAATGCTATTAGACGCGCCAGCAAATTCTAAGTTAGGCAGGTTTATAGTTGTCAACATAGGTGAGTTTGTTACAGCGAACTGGCCTCCGTCAGTAGTGTAGCCAGTTGGAGTAGTTGAAGAATTGTTTGCCCAAGTAGGCTTCACCAGACCCCATTTTGTAAAGCTAGGTAAGCTTATAGTGGTTAAAACATTAAACGTTATTGGACTGTTCTGCCCTGCGCCAAAAGGCGAATTAAGTGTTTTTTTCAATAATGGAAAATTCATAGAAGTGAGGTAAGGCGCACTTGCCCAAAACCCTGTTGTGTAGTTAGCAATGCTGCCAGTGTACAGCAACTTAGGAAAGTTTAGAGTTTGAGCATAGACATGGTTAAGAATCATACCTCCAAAATTATGTAAAAGCTCAGGAAAAGAAATGCTTACAAGAGAAGAAGACGCGCCGAGGTAAATTGAATCTGCTGCTTTTAACTTAGGAAAATTAACAGTAGTTAAAGACGGAAATAGATCCGCTGTGCCTGCAAAATTGGTAATTTGAATTTCGCCTAATTCGGCTTCTGGTGCTGAAACCGACTGCACTACAGAATACGTGTTATACAAGTATACTTTGCAAAATTTTGCTTTTGGAATACTTATGTTTTGAATAAATTTTCCAGTATTATTACCAGTTCCAGCGTATAAAAATACTTCCTCGGCTTCTGGAATACTTATTGACGCAAGCCTAGGACAGTTATTGTTGTTTAGATATATTTTTTTGGCGTTTGGAAAAGAAAGAGATGTTAGGTTATAAAATTCATAAAAATTTCCTGAAAATTGGTCTAATAGCCAAGTAATGCTTGTAGTATTTGAAGTTTGATCGTGATCTGGTTGTGCTTGAAAAGTAACATTTCCGCCAATTTTTCCGTTAAGACTATTTTGCTGTAATTGTTGAAGCCCGTACAAAGGCTGATTCCAACCGCTATATGAAAGCTGCCCATTGTAATAGCATCTGAATAATTCTATGTTTGGATTAGTTATGGCTGGAGTGATTTGAAAAGCTCCAGAGCTGCCAAAACTAGATACTCCGTTACTTATAACCTCAGCAATAGACGCTTTACCAGCCACGCCAGTCGTAGCGTCGTTTACTATCAAGGTGTCTTGAGGTACAGGCGTTTTAGTTGTCAGCTGAGATCCAGTGTTTAGTATTTGAGCTGCCGTGCTTTTGCCAGTCTGCCCATTAAACGGATCAGCCACTGCCAACACATCTGTAGATGATGGTGTTCTGGGAGCCAACTCATTAATTGGTTTTACTGCCACGGCACAATCCTCAGATTGTTATTTCTTTGACTTCATTGCGTTGTTCTATGCCGAACTGCTTGAGAAGTCTTTTAAATTCTTCGTTCTCACCAGGCTTAGCTTTATAGACAGCTATGGTGTTGTTGTCGTATTCAATAGCCAAAAGAATAGGCTGGCCAAAGTTATCCTTTATGACCAGCCTATTCGCTTCTACTGATACTGAGTTGAACAAGCCATTGTTAAACTCAAGTTTCACGTTTACCTCTTTCTGCTTAGAGCATTCAGCATGTGACGAGCAGCTTCTGCCTTCTCTGACAAGCTAGCCTGTTTTCCACCAATCGGCTCAATTGGCTTGATTGGAGAAATGCCAGAGATGTCAGAAGCTGTAGGAGGAGCTTCTTGCTTGCCTTCTCCACCTTCAGCGCCTTCTTCAGGAGCTGCTGGCTTGTCAAGAATGTTGTAAGGAAGGCTTAGGCCCAGACTTTCGTACAGATTGATAAGCAGCTTCTGCTGCCTTTCCATGTACTCAAGCAACTGAGCTGGGTCCACCTTGGCAGAGCCTTTGCTCTTAGGCTTGCCACCGTTCTCACCACCGCCAGTCATAGCCTTCTGGATTTCTTCCTGAATCAGCTGCTTGATCATAGCTGGATCAGTGCCAGAAGGAGGAGCTGGGGGTGCGCCACCCATAAGGGATGGGTCCATGGGAGGCATGGGAGGCGCACCACCCATAGCGGCTGGATCCATTGGAGGAGCCCCACCCATCATTGCTGGGTCCATGGGAGGAGCGCCGCCCAGCATAGCTGGATCCATAGGAGGAGCGCCGCCTGGAGACATTCCACCCATAGCTGCTGGATCCATGGGAGGCGCACCACCTGCTGGAGGAGCGCCACCGCCTGGAGGAACAAAAGCTTGCTTGGAGGCCAGAGCTTGCTTTACGTTCCTAATCAGAATTGAGTTAAGAGGCATGTGTTTCACCCTTCTTAGTAGTTGCGACCGCCTGAAGTCCTAGCTGGAGGCACAGCCAAAGAACCAGCGTTACTTGGAATTACCGCATTAGTGACATTTTTCAAAACGTTAACAGGCGGCGCTGCTGGTCTGCCAGGAGCATTACGATTGTAGCTAAAACCGCCTGCGCCCATGCCGCCAGTCGCTTGGCCTACTGCTTTTGCTATAGGTGAGTTTATAGCGTCAAGAGTAACACGCTTACCTTGGTCGGCTGCGTTACCTGCTGTAAAAGCAGCAGCGTCGTAGGCATTGCTAGCGGCATTTTGAATACCCACTCCAACGTTGCCAGCAGCGTTTACTACGTTATTGGCAGCGTTAGAAACTAGGTTTCTAGGGTTGATTGAATAAGGGTCAGTGTTTGACCCAAAGCTAGGACCAACGCTGCCTGCAGTAAGCGGCACAGTGCCTTCTGTCAGCGATCTAAACTGAGGAGCTGGTCTGAATGGAATACCTCTGTCGTAAGGCTTGGGGGTTGGCGCTGAGGGAGCTGCTTTAGGGGTTTGCGCAGCTGCCATCTGAGCGCGAATATTTCTAGCTTCTTCAATAGCCTTGTCCATTGGAGAAGGGCCTTGAGGAATTTTTGCTCTAGAAGCAGCCATCTGCTGTTCTTGATGCTGCCTATAGGCCGTAGGACTAACTGGTTGAGTAGCTGGAGCTGCAGGGGCTACGCGCTGTCCAGGTTTAATGCCTAGCGACCCAGCGTCTCCACCAGCTACATAAGCAGAAGCTGCGTTTTGGTCTGGGGCGTAGAACACTTCGCCAGTCTGAGAGTGGCGGAAGCGCTGCATGCCTGCTGGAGCTGGCTGATACATAGCTCTGCTGGCTGCAGTATCTTCAGAAGGCAAAGGACCTTGGTCATATGGACTTGAAGGAGCCTGGACTGGAGCCTGCGCTGGAGCTTGAGCTGGAGCAGCGGCTCTTTGTTGATTAGCGTAATAAGCCTGCCTTCTACCAGGAAGAATAGGCACACCTCTTGGACTTATAATCCCAAAAGGACCAGCCAACTTTATTAAGCCTATCTCTGTGCCTGCTCTCTTAGCGTTAAGACAAGCTTGTTTTACATGACCAATTAGCTTTTTGTCGATTGCCATCGTAGTCTCCTGTGTAAGGCGTGAATACATTATTGCTCAGAAGTACCTAGCTGTCTATAACGCTTGATGCTAGTAGTTTCTGCCACCGCCTACTGGCTTGGCTGTAGAAACAGCAGGCAAATTAGGAGTTACAGGCTTGGGAGCAGACTGCTGAACAGGAGCAGCTGGCTTAGCTGCGTTAACGTCAGTTCTGCTAAACCTTCTGTCCAACATAGGTGCGCCTGCGTCCATATGGGAAGCTGGGCTGTATGGGATGTTAGGTTTGGTAGCAGGCTTGTTTGGGTCTACCCGTGGGTAGAAGCCTCCGTATCCTCTGTCAGCGTATGGAAACGCTTTTAAAGAATTAGCCGCTGTTTGCCCTAAGGTCGTTGGTAGTGAGTTTGTTACTACAGGCTTAGAGGGCGTAGCGTAACCCATTACTGCTCTTAATGGCAAAGACGAGGCCCAGGCTGTAGGGCCGTAACCCCATCTTCCTTCAGAATTTCGCAATTTTTCAATATTGTCTCTATAGTTTTTAAACTTGCTATGCGCTTCTTCATAGGTAACGTTGGGGTTTTTTCTCATATAATGAGTTGCTGCGTCTATTCCACTAATATATAACTTTTGACCTATTGCGTTGTTTACTTCTTTCAAGGTTTGTGGAATTTCTTGTAACTTTTTCTTAAAAGGGTAAAAAGTATTATTGTACCATTCGTTGTCTCTCATCATATTAGTAGCATTACGCCAGTCTGTGCCTCTAGGAGCATCCCCAGTTTGGTATTCGTAATAGCGTTCTGCTAGGTCTTGTGGGTCAATAAGATTAGCGTCACGCATTAAAAAGTCTAAATTACGTTCTGGTTTTATTGTTTCTTCGTATTCTTTCATAGCCTCAGGTACGTCGTTAAAATCTTGGCGAGGTCTGAGGTTGTATTTTTCCCTAAGATTTCTCATTAACGAGTAAGGATTAGGCTGGGTGATTGGTACGTCTTTCCAGTCTGCCTCCAGCTTGTCCTTAGCCCTATCTTTTAAAAGACGTTCAGTAACGTCTCTGCGCATGCCGCTTTGAGGATCAATAGCAGCTGGCTGCTCTGGCTCCAAATACTCAGGCCTAACATAAGGCTTTTCTCCTGTTACTTCTTCTGGAGGCACAGGAGCAGCTAGCTTGTGCATGGCTTTTTTAATTTGACCAATAAGCTTGTAGTTAAAAGCCATAACCAAGTCCTCAATTCAATATCACTACTTTCTGGTCTGACTCAATTTCACCGTTCTTATAAGCTCTTATTGCGTCAGCCTTTGTAGCAAAGTATCTCTCTGGTTTATTAGACACGAAAGCTGTGGCGTGATACAGACCACCTTGGTACTCGTTCTTAGGCAGCTGGTGAGCCTTGAAGTTCTTGGTGCTCAGCAGGTTCTTGCTGGGCAGCATCTTCTCAAGAGCGTCCTTAACAGCTCCGTCAGAGACAGGAACGTGATAGTTCATCGTGTCTCCATCGAAGTCTGCACCAAAGCCAGTAACGATAGCTGGAGGAATCTGTAGAGTCTCAGCCTTGGTCAGCTGGGGCCTGAATGCCATTACGCCATACCTGTGAAGCACAGGTGCGCGAGTGATGATAACTGGACGCTCGTCCATCTCCTGTAGCAGAGCGTCCTTAGCTGCCTTATCCTTCTGCTCTAC
>Ga0315909_10003864_pt1 | contig 18036 bp, 19 predicted proteins | sample LakEriMetagenome_11_FD_203527 | JGI IMG/M metagenome (GOLD analysis project Ga0315909, IMG submission 203527) | Freshwater fungal communities from buoy surface, Lake Erie, Ohio, United States - Buoy 2 MA125 | ecosystem: Environmental > Aquatic > Freshwater > Lake | place: USA: Lake Erie, Ohio...
GGGCGGCGGCGGCGTCGGCCTGAGACTTCCCGGCGGCGTTGAGCGCGGCGATCTGCGGGAGGATGGCCTGGAGGCGGTTCGCGGCGTAGTAGGCCATCGGACGCTTGAGGGGGACGGGCCGACCAGCAAAGGTGAGGTGGTCGGTGAAGGCGTGGTGTGCGTTGGGCATGGTGGGAAATCAGCGGTGACGGCGGTTGACGACCTTGGCCTTCACGGGCTCGTCGGGCAGGACGCGGTCGATGAACCTGGCGAGGTCGGGGCCGGCGAACGTGACGACGGCGACCCAGCCGAGGATGATGGTGGCGAGGAGGAGTTTCATGTGTTGTGCGGGAGGAGAACAAACTACATTGCCCACCCCATACGTCCAGCCCAATCGTTTACAATTTGCCTCGCCCCTTATAACGCCCAATCTACCCCCATTCCCGCACGTGTTCTCCCTCCGTCCCTATCAGTCCCAAGCCGTGGACCAAGTCCGCGAAGCCTTCCGGGCAGGCCGCCGTCGTCCGCTCCTGGTCGCCCCGACAGGCTCCGGCAAGACCGTCATCTTCTCCTACGTCACGGCCAACGCCGCCGCCAAGGGCAACCGCACGCTCGTGCTCGTCCACCGCGCCGAACTGCTCAACCAGACCCACGCCGCCCTCTCTCAGCTGGAAGTGCCTCATGGCCTGATCGCGGCAGGCAAGACGCCCGACTCGACGCAACTCACGCAGGTCGCCTCCGTCCAGACTCTCATCCGCAGGCTCGACCACGTCCGCCCGCCCGACCTCATCGTCATCGACGAAGCCCATCACGCCACGGCAGGCGCATGGGCTACGGTGCTCGCCCGCTGGCCTGAAGCCAGGGTGCTCGGCGTCACCGCCACTCCGCAGCGTCTCGATGGCAAGGGCCTCGGTCAGGTGTTCGACGACCTGATCCGTGGGCCGGAGGTGGCCGACCTCATCTCGCAGGGCTTCCTCTGCCGGCCTCAATACTTCGCCCCCAAGACCGTAAGCATGGACGGCGTGCATAAGACGGCAGGCGACTACAACCGCGCCGAGATCGCCGAGCGCATGGACAAGCCGACCATCACCGGCGACGCGGTCACCCATTACCGCAAGTATGCCGACGGCCTGCCTTGCGTGGTGTTCTGCACGGGCATCAAACACGCCGAGCACGTATGCCAGGCGTTCAACGCGGCGGGCTACCGCTTCGCCGTGCTCGACGGCACGCTGTCACCAGAGGAGCGAGCCGCCCGAGTCCTGTCTCTGGGCAACGGCAAGCTGCACGGCCTCGTCACCGTGGACATCGTCTCCGAGGGCTTCGACCTGCCGATCGTTGCGTGCGCCATCCTGCTCAGGCCGACGGCCTCCCTGTCGTTGCATCTCCAGCAGGTGGGCCGAGTCCTTCGCGTCAGCCCGGGCAAGCCCCGCGCCATCATCCTCGACCACGTGGGCAACTGCCGCAGGCACGGCCTAGCCGAGGAGATTCGCGACTGGTCGCTCGACGGCATCCGTAAGCGTGGTCGCAAAGGCCAGCAGGACGACGTCCAGAGCACCCGGCAATGTCCTCAATGCTTCGCCGTGCATACCCCCAGCCCGACCTGTCCTCAATGCCTGCACGTCTACGAGGTCAAGGACCGCATCCCTGACGTGGTCGATGGCGAGCTCGAAGAACTGAAGGCCCGGCAGGCCATCCGCGAGCGCAAGCGGGAGCAGGGAACCGCCCAGACCCTGGAGGACCTCATCCGCGTCGGCAAGGCCCGGGGCATGAAGAACCCCTACGGCTGGGCGCATAACGTGTTCAAGGCACGGCAGAAGAAGTGAGCGAGCAGGGAGTCCAGCAGGCCATCCGCCTGGCCCTCGGCTCTCATCCAGGCATAAAGGTGTTCCGCAACAACGTCGGCGCCTATAAAGCACCTGATGGCCGAGTCATCCGCTACGGCCTCATCACAGGCTCAGGCGACCTGATCGGCTGGCGATCCGTGCTCATCACTCCCGACATGGTCGGCCAGCGCATCGCCCAGTTCGTCTCCGTGGAGGTCAAGACCCCCAAGGGCGCCGTCCGCCCCGAGCAACAGGTCTGGGCTGACAACGTCCGCAAGGCCGGGGGCATCGCCGTCATCGCCCGCTCGGTCGAGGATGTGAAGTTTCTGGTTGCCGACTAGCCCGCCCCTCGGCACCGTGGGTCATCCCGCACCCTATGGCATCTCGTCTCGACTTCGCCGCCGTCAACTCGGCTGCACTCTCATCCCTCGAATCCCTCTGCATGGAGTGGTTCCCAGCCGGCAAGAAGGACGGCCACGAGTTCCGCATCGGCTCCATCAACGGCGAGCCCGGTTCGTCCATGTCCATCAACCTCACGACAGGACGCTGGGCTGACTTCGCCGGCGACCTCAAGGGCTCCGACCCCATCAGCCTGCTCGCCGCCGTCCGTGGATGCAAGCAGGGCGAAGCCGCCAAGGAACTGGCCGAGCGTCTGTCCCTAGGCAACCTCACCGCCGTCGCCCCACGCGCCGAGTATGAGTCCAAGCCGTCAGCCGCTTCCGAGTGGGAGCCTCTCGCCCACGCTCCCGATGGTTGCCATGAGCCCGACCTCAACCACTACAAGCACGGCACTCCCGCCGCAACGTGGACCTATCACACCGCTGACGGCCACCGCGTCGGACTGATCTGCAGGTTCAACCTCCCCGACGGCTCCAAGGAAGTCCTCCCCATCACGTGGTGCCAGCACGTATCCGGCAAGCAGGCGTGGCGCTGGAAGTCCTTTGCCAAGCCCCGCCCGCTCTACAACCTGCCCGAGGTCGTCTCCTCCTCCGGCTGGGTCCTCATCGTCGAGGGCGAGAAGACCGCCGACGCGGCCAAACGTCTGCTGCCGAACCTCGCCGTGACCACGTGGTCGGGCGGCTCCAAGGCCGTCAGCCTAGCCGACTGGTCGCCTCTGGCCGAACGCAAGGTGCTGTTCTGGCCTGATGCCGACGAGCCCGGGCGCAAGTGCATCGAGCTAATCCGCAAGCAACTGCCCAACGTCCGCATCGTCACTCCGCCCGCAGGAGTCTCCGAAGGCTGGGACCTAGCCGACGCCGAAGCCGAGGGCTGGACCACCGACCAGGTCAGGGCGCATATCCGAGGCGAGCCCCGCGTCGAACCCCAACCCGAGCCGACTCCTCCGCCGCCCGAGGTGCTGGAGGCGCAGGAATACGCCGCGCTCCCATCAGAACCAGACCCGACTCCAGAGGTGCCGTGGCCGTTCCGAGTCCTCGGCCATGACGAGGGCGTCTACTACTACCTGCCGAACTCCAGCCAGCAGATCGTGTCGCTGTCGGCCAACGACCACAAGCACCTGCCGTTCCTGCGTCTGGCCGGCGCCAACTGGTGGGAGTCCCATTTCCCTTCCCGCGAAGGCGCCGACTGGAAGGCCGCCGCCAACGCCCTCATCCAAGCCGCTCACCGCGAGGGCATCTTCTCTCCCCGCCGAGTCCGTGGCCGTGGGTGCTGGATAGACGGCGAGACCATCCTGTTTCATGCCGGCGACAGGCTCATCGTCGGCGGCTCCGAACTGACCATCCCAGAGTGGACCAGCAAATGGATCTACACCCAAGGCCAGAGGCTCGAGACCGACCAGAGCCCGCCCATCGCCAACGCCGAGGCCGCGAAACTCCTGCAGCTGACCGACATGATGAACTGGAAGGAACCCATCTACTCCAAGTTCTTCGCCGGCTGGTGCGTCATCGCCCCCATCTGCGGCGTCCTCTCCTGGCGTCCGCACATCTGGGTCAACGGCCCTTCCGGCTCCGGCAAGACCTGGCTGCTCAACAACATCCTCGACCCGCTCGTCGGCAGGCTCGCCCTGCAGGTGCAGTCCGCGACCACCGAGGCGTTCATCCGTCAGCGCCTCAAGTCCGACGCCCTGCCTGTCATCTTCGACGAGGCCGAGTCCGAGGACAAGCGCGGCCAGATGCGGATGCAGTCCATCCTCGAGCTCGCCCGGGCCGCCTCCGCTGAGACGGGAGCAGGCATCGGCAAGGGCTCGGCCTCCGGCAAGGCGATGGAGTATCAGATCCGCTCGTGCTTCGCCTTCGCCTCCATCGGCGTCGCCGCGAACCAGCGGGCCGACACCAGCCGCATCACCTCGCTCGAACTGCGCAAGGACAACACCGACGGAGGACAGGCCCGCTTCGAGCAGCTGAAAGCCCTCTGGGCCGAGACCGCCGCCCGCCCGGAGTTCACCGAGGGCATCCGCTCCCGCTCGCTGGCCAACGCCCTGTCCATCACCGTCAACGCCCGCACCTTCGCCAAGGCCGTCGCCATCAAGTTGGGAGACCAGCGCATCGGGGACCAACTGGGCGCCCTCCTGTCCGGGGCCTTCTCGCTGACCTCGACCCGTGTCCTGTCCCTGGAGGACGCCACGGCATGGGTGGACAAGCAGGACTGGCACGGCTTCCTGCCCGACGAGGCCGACCAGGACGAAGTCCGCGCCCTCTCGTGGATGCTGGACAAGTCCATCCGCTTCGAGTCCGAGGACGGCAAGGCTTACACCCGCTCCATCGGCGAGCTCATCCAAGGCTACTACGCCGAGGACACCCGCTCGGACGACGCCGACATCATCCGCAAGAACCTCATGCGCTCGGGAATCAAGCTCGAGGCCGACACCGTCTGCATATCCAACCATCACCCGGCCCTGCGCAGCCTGTTCGAGCACACCTCCTGGGCCGACAAGTGGAAGGATCAGATGGCCCGAGTCCCGGGGGCGGTCCACCTGTCCGGCGAGAGGTTCGGCGCGTCGAAGCATCGGGCCGTCCGGGTGCCCAAGTCGGCTTTCATCTCTTAGCCGAGGGCCACAGTCGTCCGTCAGACCCCTGTGCCTGCAGGCGGTTTGAGGGCGTTTGCAGTCACCTTAACTGTCTGACAGTCAACGCTGTTGGGGGGTGAAGTGACTGCCTGCAACTTTCCCACGATATAGCCCTATATATACCTTTCCCTCTCCTATACCCATCTCCCTACCCCTTCCCTCTCTATATATATATCTATCTATATAGTAGTAGGTAGTAGTAGTAGTGGTGCGGAAGCGTCTGTGAATCAAGGCTTTAAGGTGCCTGCAAGATGCCTGCAAAGTGACTTCAGGCGTTTACGGCGTTATAATTGGCTTTTGAACCACCTAGTCCGCTTATCTGGCTCAAGTGCCAGAGACCCAGGACAACATCCCGCCGGCGCATATGCGATCCGTGGACGCTCACTTCGATTCGTTGTCGAAGGCCGAGCAGAGGAAGGCACGGGCCGCCGGCTTCCGTCCTTATCGCGAGCTGCCCAAGTCCGGCGACAACGTCATGGAGCTGAACGAAGCCAGGGCGTGCTGGCGACTGAGGCAGGAGGAGGGAGAGGACGCGACACGCAGACGGCAGACGTATGACCGGGCCGAGGTGCTGACCATCCTGCGCGTGGTCCTGGACTCAATCGGATCGCGCCGCTGTCCCTACCTACGCGGACAGACCGAGGTGGTGCGCATCGGACTCGGACTCGGCAGCAAACATTCCATGCGCTCCATCGCCAAGATGATGGGACTGAGCGCGGTGTCGTCGGTGCATGAGCAGATCGCCTGCTTCAAACGGCGTTATGAGGGGGGCTTGCGACGTGCGCGCGCTGACCGTGGATAGAGGGCCATATGGGGCCTCTAAGGAATCTTTTGCGAACCCCCCTAAGTCCGCGTGGCTGGCCACCCCGTCGTTTTTTTAAAAATGGATTTTGAAAACCAGCAAAAATCCCACGATTTGCAAGTCGTGGAAACCAAGCGGAAGCCGGGGCGACCCAAGAAGGAAAGGGAAGCCCTCGACGTGGAGGGAATTCCCGACGCGAACTTCGCCGAGACGATCCGCAAGCACGAGAGCCTGGTCGTGCTCGCCCGCGAGAAGTATGAGCGGATGCTCAGGGCCGGTGACGCCGAGACCGGGAAGTATCAGGTCACCTATGGCCAGAGCCTGAAGCAGCTTGTGGCCCTGCAGGAGGAATCCGAGCGGCGCGCGCTCGCGGCTCGTGAGCGTATCGAAGCGACCGAAGCGCGTGAGGCGATGTTGCGTCTGGCCGGACTCATCGTCGAGCGGCTGGACGCCCTGGCTTCGGAGTGCGGAGAGAACGGCAACCCGAAGGACCCCATCAAGAACATCACGGTGCTGACCGCCTGGGCGCTGGAAGCCCGGGAGAAAATCGCCAACGCGGCGGACGCCTTCCGCCCGCCCGAAGCATGACCGGGGAAGAACTGTTCCGCGAAGGGCTGGCGGTGGTCAGGCCGTCGGCGATGTCCGACCCTGTGGACTACCTGCGTCACAACGTTAAGAAGATTCCTGCGGGCGTGTTCGACGGAGGCTACAATCCGAAGCGGTGGCCGTGGATCGCGGAAGCCGTCCGCATCTTCAACCAGTCCACGACGTCTCGGATGTTCATGCCTTGGGCCATCGGCTGCGGGAAGACGCTGACGCTGAAACTGATCGCGACCTACCTGATGGCGAACCGCAGGGCGTCGATGGCCATATACCTCGACAGCCAGGACAAGGCCAAGGGCTTCACGCTGAACGAGCTCCGCCCGCTGTTCGAGCAGGTGGCCGACATCCGCACGCAGATGAGCGCCGACGACAACGACAAGTCCGGGACGCTCAGGTTCGCGGACGGCTCGCTGATCCACAACCGCTCGGCCTCGACGGAGAAGCACCTGCAGTCCTTGCACGTCCGCTACGTGCTCGGCTCGGAAATCTGGCAATGGCCGAACGGCGCGGTGGCGATGTCGATGTCCCGACTGAAGGCGGCGGCGTTCGCGTCGAAGGCCGTCTATGAGAGCCAGCCAGGGAACATCGAAGGACAGGGTGCGGAGTTCTGGAAGTATTACCTGATGACCGACCAGCGTGAGTGGATGATGTCGTGCCCGGCGTGTTCGGCGCGGTCTGCGTGGTCCTGGGATTTCATAAGGTTCCCGGAGGGCGCCAAAGGCATCGACGGCTGGGATCTGGAGCAGGTGCAGAACGGCACGACCTACGAGTGCCCGCATTGCAAGACGCGGCTGGAGGACAACGACGAGGTGCGGACCATCGCCAACGAGGTCGAGCGCGGCGCCGGGTTCGTGGCCACGGCCAAGCCGGAGAAGGCAGGGTTCGTAGGACTGCACGTCAACGCATTGGCCTCGACGAGCTGGGGGTCGCTGGCCGTGGACATGATAAAGGCCAAGGAGGTGGCGGAGCTCGGGGACATCACCCCGCGTATGCTGTTCAAGCAGCAGTTCCTGGCTCTCCCGTGGGCGGACGACACAGGCTCGCTCGTCGTGAGCACGGAGTCATCGGACTACGCCATGAAGGACGAGTGGTCGGCCACCTGCTACATCGGGCCGCGCGGCCAGATCGTGGACAAGGAGGAAGAACCACCAGGGTCGGTTCCGTTCGTGACGATGAGCATAGACTGCCAGGGGGACCACTTCTGGATAATCGTGCGCCGCTGGGCACGCACCGGGCATAGCCGTCTGGCGGCCTACGAGAAGGTGCTGTCGAACGACGGCCTGACGGACTGGACAGGTCTTGACGCGATGGCCGCCAAGTGGGGCATCCATCCGCAGCTCGTGATGGTGGACTCGGGCGACGGCAACAACACGCAGGAGGTCTATAAGCAATGCGCCATCCGGGGGTGGGGTTGCGCCAAGGGCTCAGGCCAGGAATACTTCAACGTGAAGACGAAGAACGGAGACATGGTCAGGCGGTTCTACCAATCTCCGTCCGCGATCCACGTGCCGGGGGTGCAGAAGCCAACCTCCCTCGTGGTGTGGTCGAACCTGAGCGGCAAGGATTTGTTCTACGGCCTGCGGGCTAGGAAAGTGTTTTCGTTCGCCCGGGATGCTTCCGAGGACTACGTGATGCAGTTGAACTCCGAGACCAGGGTGAAGGAGAACGGCAAGCCCATCTGGAAACTGCGCCAGGGCGTGAAGCACAACCACGCTTTCGACTGCGAACTGCTCGGTATGCTCATCGCCTGCAGGTGGGGCATCGTCGGAAGGGACGCCGAACCAACCCGAACTGACGGGCAATAGTATATATGCCTCTCGGGTTGTTCGTAGGGTTAGATGAAGATACCTTGCTAGCCTACAAGCAGCAGGCCCTTGCCGACATGGGCTTGGCGGTCACGTCATACTCTGACTCCGGCACGAGTGTGAACAAGACGCCCGGGCTTACGGTCAAGGAGCGGATCATGGAACTCAACTACGCCCTCTCTAAGCTGGACCCTGCCAAGTATGGCGGCGCCCATACCTCCGTCCAGAAGGACTGGACCTACCGCGTAGACCTCTGATGGCCACCAAGAAGACCCCCAAGACTCCTGCAACCAAGTCGCCGCGAAAGCAGGCTGGTGCGGACTACAGCCAATTCGCCAGCACGACACAGTCGAGCACCCGGCGTTGGCTCCTGACCTCGGCTCCGTCCGACGGCAGGCAGGACCTGTCCTCGGTCAACCGCATCCAGATGATCGGCAAGAGCCGCTGGGGCATCCGCAACTCTCCGACCTACAAGCAGGTCATGGACGAGGTCGTGCTGGTCACGCTCGGCGACGGCCTCATCCCGCAGAGCCAGGCGAAGGACCCGAAGAAGGCTTCGCTCTACGAGGAATACTTCCGCAACTGGTCGAAGAAGTGCGACATCACCGGGCGCTTCACGTTCGGCCAGGTGCAGCGCATGAGCCTGTTCGGATGCCTCGTCGATGGGGATTCGTTCCTCATCCTGACCAGCGACCCGAAGACTGGACGCCCGAAGGTGCAACTCATCGAGGCCCACAGAGTCGGACCGACCAAGGACGAGTTCAACCCCAAGTGTGTGGACGGTGTGTATCTCGGCTCCTACGGCGAGGTGGTCGGCTACAACGTCTACGTGGACGGCGACAAGAAAGACAGGTTCATCCCTGTCGAGTCCATGAGCCACGTCTGCGAGTTCGAGCGTGCGTCCTCCGTCCGTGGCTATCCTGTCCTGCAGTCCAGCCTCAACTCAGTCCAAGACCAGCTCGAAGTGTTCGAGCTCGAGAAGACCGCAGTCCGCACGGCGAGCGACCACGTGATGCTGCTCAAGAAAGCAGGCGGTATGCTTCAGGACGATGCCGCCGCTCAGTTCGCCGGCAATGGCGGCGGTTCCTGCGAGCGCCTTGCCAGCCAGATGGGCGGCAAACTCGCCGTGGTGGATACCAACGAGGACCTCACCCAGATCGCGAATAACCGCCCGAGCCCTGCGTGGATCGGCATGATGAAGGCCATCGAGCGCGACATCGTGAAACTCCTCCCTGTCGAGTATGTCTCCGACCCCTCTGGCATCACAGGCCCGGCCATCCGCCTGGTCGCCGCTAAAGTATCACGCATCGCCGCGAAATGGCAGAACCTGACGATTGATACCGTATGCGACGACGTGTATGACTACGTCATCTCTTGGGGCATCAAGAACGGCGAGCTGCCAGACGACCCGAACTTCAACCGCAAAATCTGGATCACCCCTCGGGATGTCACCGTGGACGCCGGACGCGAAGCCTCTCAGGACCGCGCCGACCTGCAGATGGGTCTGACCACCGCTCAGGCCATCCTGGGCAAGAAGGGCATGACCTACGACGAGGTGCTCGAGACCCTTGCCACCGAGGCCGAGAAGCGAATCAACAAGGCCAAGGAGCGGAACATCCCGCTGTGGATGCTCTACAAGCCGGACTTCAACTGGCTGCAGCAGGGTCAGGCTTCCGGCCAGACTCCCGAGGACGTGGCCGACAACCTGGACCTTCCTCCCCCTCCCCCCTCTAATCCGTGAAATCATTACACTCAGCCCTGTGCGGGAGAGAGCCGATGCTCTGCGACCCCATCAAAGCCGCGAACCACGTCAAGTATGCCGAGAAATACGGCGTCGTCGAGGGCGTGCTCGATATGTTCTTCAACCCTGTCGCCAAGCCCTACGTCACTCAGAACGGCACGGCGGTCATCGAAGTGAAGGGCCTCATGGGCGTCGGCCTGACCAAGTTTGAGAAGATCACAGGCGGAGCCGACATGGAGGAAATCTCCGAGCAGATCGACGAAGCCCTCGTCAACCCTGCGGTCAAGCGCATCGCCTTCCGCGTCAACTCCCCGGGCGGAACCGTCCTCGGCACGCCTGAGCTCGCCGACAAGGTGGCCAGCCTGCCCATCCCGTCCATGACCTACGTCAAGGAACTGATGGCAAGCGGCGGCGTGTATGCGTTCAGCCAGACAGACCATGTCATCGCAAGCCCTTCGGCTTATGTCGGGTCCATCGGCGTCATCATGGTGGATGAGTCCTACGCCGAGCACTACAAGCAGATCGGCCTGCAGCTCGAAATCTTCCGTGCCGGAAAGTTCAAGGCCGCGAACGTCGCAGGCGAAGGCTACTCCGAAGATATGCGTGAGGACGAACAGCGCCGCATCAATGCCATGCACGACCGCTTCAAGGCCGTCGTGAAGCGTAAGCGGTCCTATGTCCGCGACGAGGACATGGAGGGCCAGATTTTCACGGGCGAAGAAGCCGCCGCCAAGGGCCTCGTCACCGGGCTGGCCGTGTCGTTCAAGGACGCCCTGGCTCAGTTCGAGGCATCCAACTGATGTCAGTCTCCGTCCCAGACTACGTGCAGGAAGCCGCCAAGCGCGGCCTCGAGTGGCACGCCGAAGGAAAGTCCGGCGACGGCGTCACCGAGCAGACGATCCGCGAAGCCCGCGACATGGCCTCGGGCGAAGTCTCCGAGGACAAGGTCCGCCGGATGGGTCCTTGGTTCCAGCGTCACCGTCCCGATATGGACGCCCCCAAGAACAAGCCCGGCAACGAGGACTTCCCCGGTGCTGGTGCCGTGGCCTGGGCGCTTTGGGGTGGACCTACCTCCGGCGACATCATGCGCACGGCCAAGTGGGCCGAAGACGAAGCCTCGCGCCTCGACTCCGAGGATGAGGACGACGACGAGGACACGGACGCCAAAGCCTCTCAACCCGAACTACTCCGCAATAAGTATATGGCCCTTACCATCGAAGAACGCTTCAAGGCCGCCGAGGCCGCCGTCATCTCCCTGACCGCCGAGCGCGACGACCTCCGCAAGAGCGTCGAAGCCGCCGCCGTCAGCATCTCCGCCGAACTTGACCAGGCCAAGGTCGAACTCGCCGCGAAGGATTCGTCCATCGCCGAGCTCGCCGCCAAGCTGGAAGAAGCCAACGCCAAGGTGGCCGCCCTCGAAGCGTCCGCCCAGTCCGGCGCCAAGGAAGCCGCGAGCATCCTCGCCTCCTCCGGCGTCGAGCCCGTCAAGGCTCAGTCCACCGCCGCCGCCGCCGCCGTGTCGCTCGCCGACCAATACGCAGCGATGCCTGCCGGCCCTGAGCGCCGTGCGTTCTTCAAGAAGCACAAGGCCGTCCTCTTTTCCGCCAAATAATCTTTCAACCCTCCCTCCTAAGCTACCATGCCTAACACCATCAACAGCGCCCTGATCGTCGACACCGTCGCCGAGCTGAGCCTCACCTCCCTCGCCAACCGCCTCGCCGGTCTCTCCAACTTCGCCTCCGACTTCTCGGGCGACGTGAAGCGCCCGAAGGACGTGGTCCAGGTCGCCCTCTCCACCGCCGGCAGCACCACGCTGACCAACCCGACCGCGTTCAACGTCATCGGGGACAGCACCCTCGGCGCCACCGCCGTGTCCTTAAACCACCTGTATCAGCCCTTCGGCCTCTCCTACGCTGATGTCCAGAACGGCATCCGCCTCGAGAAGATCCTGAAGATCAACATGGACAAGCTGGCCGACTCCATCTGGGCCGCCGCCACCGCCCCCATCACCGTCGCCAACTTCGGCGCCGCCACCGTGACCGCCGCTGATTCGGCTGTCGTCCCTGGCTCGGCTCAGCTGAAGGCTCTCTGGGCCGGCGTCTCGAAGGCTGGTCGCAAGACCCTCATCGTCAACCCGGGCATCTACAGCCAGCTCATCCCGACCGCCACGACCGGCCTCCCGCTCTCCGCTGGTGCCTACGGCTTCGACGGCGGCATCTTCTACGCTTCGTCCTTCCCGTCGGAAGCCAAACTGGCGGGCTTTGCCTGCTCCAGCGAAGCCATCGCGATGGCCGCTGCGGCCCCGGACCTCGAGGCTGTCGGCTCCGACTTCCTCGTCCGCGAGGTCGTCCCGGTCGAAGGTCTCGGCCTGAACGTCTACTACAACGTGTGGATCGACAAGAGCACCCGCAACGTCATCGGCTCGATGGAACTGATGTTCGGCGCGAACAAGGCGATCACCACGGGCACCATCGCCTCGGTCTACAACCCCTAATCGGGGCTGAGCCTCTGAACAGCCCCCAGCGATGGGGGCTTTTTTGTATCCCCCTTTTCCTCCCATGAGCATCTATTCGACCTTTCTCGCAGACATGAAGGTAATCCTGGCGGACGTAGGCGTCCCTGCCACCGTCGGGGGCAACCTGTTCCTCGTCGGCCTGTCCCGCCCCATGAACACCCCTAAGTTCGACGCGGGGGGCTTCGTTGACCAGAAGATGTGGACGGTGCGTTTCGCCGCCGCTACGGCCCCTTGGACGGCTTCTGATGGCCGGGTAGGGGGTCAGGTAGCCACCATCGTCTCCGGCGTCCCTATCGCCGCCCTAGGCGAAGGAAAGAAGCTGACGGTCAACGGGCAGGTCCTCCGTATCAAGGGTCAGGCTTACAAGCAGGCCAGCGCCGTCATCGAGCTGGAGTGCATCGACGACAACCAGTAATGGCCATAAAGTCCAACGCAGCCATCGACCCGAAGTCCTACGCGGACTTCAAGGCGGCTATGGACGAGTTCGCCAATCAGGTCCAGGGCGACGTCGAGATGATTTCCCGGGAGCAGATGCGCCTGATGTGCCGGGACGCCATGACCTTCACCCCTCCTATGCCCAAGGGCGGGGGCCGTGGCCTGCTGGACGCCGCCCGCCGTGCCGGCGCCAACAAACTCGGCAACGACGTGCGCCGCATCTTCATCGCCCAAGACGACCCGGTGCGTGGTCGCCCGGTGTTCCTCCGCAAGATCGTCAGCGCCGTCAGGACGCAGAACTCGCAGGCTTTCTATGAACTGCACCAGGACGTCACGGAGTCGAAGATCAGGGCCCTGTCCCCGGTCATGCGTAAGATCATGGAGGACACCAACTGGAGGAGAGCCCAGGAGAAGGCCAAGAACTACCTGAACAAAACCGTGGTCCGGGAGAACCTGCGGGCCTCCAAGAACTTTACCAAGGACCTGCGTCCTATCCACAACCAAGCCAAGGGAGCCGTCAACGGACGCTGGCCCAAGGGGCAGAGATACAACGGCCCCCAATACCTGGTGGACACGACCTCCGCCCTCAACGCCTACATCCAAGAACGACAGATGAAGGTGGGCCGCGTCAAGGCCGGCTGGGCCGTGGCCTTGCGACAGATTCCGAAGTCCGTGAACAGAAAGGGCAAGGAGATGAACTCCGGCGCCTACAACGCTCCGTGGGTGGACGCGAACATCCGCTCGGCCCAGGGCGCCTTCAGCCAGTCCGTGACGAAGGCCAGGGTCTCCATGACCGTCCAGAACTTCATCGGCAACATCAACAACGTGGCCAGCGAGGCCAACACCGAGAACATCGTCTACGGAAATCGAGTTCGCCAACTGAACGCCACCGTGCAGGCTCGAATCCGAGACGCCATCGAACGCGCCAACCGCCGCAAAAAATAACCACCTTATGCCCGGAACCAAATCAGCCCGCCACATCGTCGAAGCCGTCCTGGCTTCCTACCTCGACAGCCAGACAGAACTGAACGGCGTCACCTTCTACACCGGGGACTCAGCCGAGACCAACGTCCTGCCCAAGGCCGTGGTCCTCTGCGACTCCGCCCGCCTGCCTAACGACTTCCCTGACGGCCTAGGCAACTACTCCTGTTCCGTCCGCATCACCGTGTTCGACTCCGCCGACGACACGACCCTCGCGGATCACCGCGCCCGCTGCGCCGCCGTAGCCGGAGCCATGCAGGACCTGGCCCTGATTCAGGCCGCCTTCGTTGCCGGGGGCGACGCCCTTTGCTATGACGTCAGCCCTACCGCCGAGGACGAGGGGGTCAACGAGCGCTCCTGGGCGTCCGTTTTCTCCTATGACGTGCTGGTGGTCGTGAACCCCCAATAACCCGAACTAGGGAGCAATAGGTATATGGCTGCTATCGTCAAAGGGGTCTCGGCAATTTTTGGCTGCGGGAGCACAACCGTCTCGAACGCCGTGGTGCAAAGTTACACCAATGACGGCGAGTTCACCTCCGAAGCCACCATCGTGGACGAGAACGGCCTGACCGTCACCTGGCGCGGCGACGACAGACGGAGCCAGATCACCGTCGAGCTTATCGCGAAAACGTCAGCGATGCCGCAACTCGGCGCTACTTTCTCCGTCACGGTCAACGCTAATTCGTCCTATACCGAAGGCAACGCTTCCACCACTTTCAACGGCTGGGTCACAAAAATCTCAGATAAGGGAACTAGCCGCGGCTTCTCCGCCGTCTCGGTAACAGCTGTCGGATACGAGGGGATCGCCTAAATGGACAGGCGCTTCCTGAGCGCCTTCACGGACCCTTCTGACCAAGTAAAGATCCTTGGGCGCAGGGTCGCGCCTTTTGCGCTGATTCACCGCGTCCAGCTGGAAGCGGCGGACAGTCCCCTCCTGCGTTCCGACGCGAACATCCGCCCGGTGGACCTGCTGGTGGCGGTGAAGATCTGCGCCGGCGAGCCCATCGGCAAGCCCTCGTTCATGGACTCCTGGTATGTGGGCAAGATGGCGAACAACGCCGAATACTTCGCCGAACAGATCGACCGATTCGCCCGGCTCGTGCTGGTCGAGGCTTGGCCTAAGTTCTGGGAGAAGCGATCCCGCTCGGGTGATTCCAATGGAATCCCGTGGGTATTGTCGGTGGTGGCGAATCTCGTGGCCAACGGGATACCCGAGACCAGGGCCTGGACGATGCCCGAGTCGCAGGCGATCTGGATGAACTCGGCCTTCGCCGTCATCAAGGGCGCCGAGCTGAAAGTCCTGACCACCGAAGAAGAACAACTCCTGGACGAACTCGACAAGCAAGCATGAGCCAGACCATCCAATTCCACATCAACGGGGACACCAACGCCGAGAAGGTCACGGACCGCGTCAAGCAGTCCGTCTCGTCCCTTGAGAAGAACCTGCAGGGCATCGAGTCCAAGTTTAAGTCCTTCGGCAAGGACCTGTTCCTGTCGTTCGCCGCGCCGATGGTCATTCTGAATCAGGCCATCAACATGATCTCGGGCGCCATCGAGAAGTCCCGGCAGGAAGTCCGTGACGCTCTGGCAGACGCGGAGAAGGGCGAGAACAAGTATATGTCCGCAGACGTCAAGGCGTCCGCCAAGGAAATCGCCCGGGCGAGACAAGACGCCCTTGACCGCAAGAACGCCGAGCTAGCCGCCGAGGCTCAGGCCGAGGAACAGATGAAGCGAGACCCTGGCTTTCTCGGATTCGGCGGTGAGGCCGACGCAGCACTCGCCCAATACGAAGCCGAAGGCGCCAAGATGGGCGGCCTTGAGGCTTTCAAGCGTGACGTGAAGGGAGCCCTTTTCTACTTCGGCCTTAGCAGCATGAGCAAGGACAAGGAGATGCAGGACGTGTTCGCCCGCCGCGCAGCCGCCCGCATGGCAGAATCCCCCGAGGCCAAGGCCGAGGCCGCCGCCGCCAAGCAGAAGGAAGCCGCCGAACTTCAGATCGCCAAGCAGAAGGAACTCGACGCCAAGCCGACCACCTTCAAGGGCCCGGAAGGTTTCGGCAACGTCATCGGCGTAGGGGCGAACCCGGTCATGGAAGCCATGACCGCCCAGCTCGAAGAACAGCGCAAGCAGACGGCCTTGCTCGAACGCATGGCGAACGCAGGCTTCTCCCCCGCCGACGGCTGGCTCACCGCCCCGGCCTCCACCGCAGCCCCCTCTCGCGCGGCCCTCCTCCGAGGCAGACGCTAAACACTATGGCTCGTCAAGACTACGGCAACAACCTCGCCACCCCGGTCCTTCAACCTGGAGGCAAACTCAGCAACGACGGCTACGGCCTGCTCACGGCCACCTGCGTCTGGAAGGCCAACTCGGACAACGACCTTTCGGTTGGCAACCGAGGAGGCACCTGTCCCATCAATGCGGACTGCTCGGTCCACAAGTTCGGCGTCACCTACGACAACCTCGGCGTCGCCACGATCACGGTGGACTACATCGGCATCGACCACACCGTGAACGGAGGCGTGTTCACCAACCCGCAGGTCAGCGCGGCAAACGGCCTGACCTCGGAGAACATCACGACCCACCCCAACTTCTTCACGCAGGCCGCGGGATACAGCTCCATCATCGCCGGCACGACCTACGTCCAGGACCCGATGGGTCCTATGGTCGAAATCAAGAGCCCTTCCGACTTCGTCCAAGTGACCACCGGGTTCAACTCGGACGGCACGCCCATCACGGGGCTTTTCAACAAGAAGCAGTCCTACATCGGACTCAACGGCGCCTGCTTCGAGTCCAGCAACGGCGGACGCTTCATCGGCTTCGTCAGCCCGACCTACAAATATTTCTACGGCAAGACCAACTATCTCGCCCCGCAGTCGTCTTTCTCCGGCCACTTCTACACGTCGGAACAATCGAAGGTGCAGACGGCGTTGAGCAAGCTCGGCACTAGTTCAATCAACAATACCTGGTTCGGCGCCCTTCCGTCGATCGTCCCGTCTTATGCCGGGACCAACTGGCAGTCCACGTCCGGGTTCAATCAGATCCTCCTGTCGCAGGTCAACATCGAGGACTACGGCCTGCTCTACAAGGTCAACTACGAGGTGCGCTACAACGTCGAAGGCTGGCACCCGTCCGTCTATCGTTCCGCCGCAGCGATATGAGCATCCAGCCTGGCGACGGATACACCTTCTCGGACTCATCCAGCGGCTTCACGATTGACGTGAACAAGCCGTGGACCCCTCCGACGGACGGAGGCGCCGGCATGATGCTCGGCTTCAGCCTTCCGAAGTTCCCGAAGCCTCCCCTGCCTCCTGACATCCCCGGCATCCCCGTCGTTCCGCTGACGGCAAGGGACAACCCGCTGCAGTTCCAATGCCGCACGGCGTCCATCGCCGGAACCGACACGCCCGTCATCCAGATCGCGATGGGCTCGGTGACCTACACGCATTCCCTGATGCCTTACATCAAGACAGGGCCCTTCACGGACCACCGTCAGGCATACATGAACTTCGTGGCGGTCAAGTCAGCCGACGTCACGCCCGCCCCTCTGGCCGATGCCACGTCGCCCTGGATGCTCGGCGGAGGAGGCTATGCGCTGACCGGCTCTGGCCGCTGGTATGTGACCCTGTCGAAGTGGGACGCAGGAAACGGCGCCTTCACGGGCGGGCTGTTGGATCAGAACCTTCCATGGGTATCTTTCGTCAAGGACGGCTCGGCTCAGTTCGACGCCCTGTTCGTGGACTCCGGCCCTTCGCTCTACCAGAACACGACCAACGTTCAGAAGATGGAAGGATACGAGGAAGTCGTCGAGGAAGGCGAGACCCTGCTGGACTGGGGGCATTGCCACACGACCTACTTCAATCCTAGGTTTTTCGGGCATCACGTCCGGGTGCTGGCCATCATCGACAGCATCCCAGCCGTCCCGGCCACCGCCACCGTCACGGTGCTTCGAAATGGCGGAGCCACGGCCGGCAACGAGGTCCAGCAGCTGACCTTCCTCGGCAACTACAAGTCCGGCACCGTCACCCTGAACCATAGCGCGGCGACTTCCGCCCCGTTCAACCCTGGGACGCAGAACGCCTATGACCTGCAGGTCTGCCTTGAGACCATCCCCGCTCTGGCCGGCAACGTGTTCGTCCAGTCGGTCGCCCCCGGCGTCTACCAGATCGAGTTCACGAACTTACTTCGCAACACGAACGTCGTCCCCCTTACCGTCAACTCGGCGCTCGTCACGTTCTCGAACTGGTATCAGGTCACCCAGATGCACGTCGGTTCGCAGGACATCGTCATTCCCTGCGAGCTGAACGCCACGTTCCTGATGAACAAGGAA
>Ga0315909_10003867_pt1 | contig 18034 bp, 14 predicted proteins | sample LakEriMetagenome_11_FD_203527 | JGI IMG/M metagenome (GOLD analysis project Ga0315909, IMG submission 203527) | Freshwater fungal communities from buoy surface, Lake Erie, Ohio, United States - Buoy 2 MA125 | ecosystem: Environmental > Aquatic > Freshwater > Lake | place: USA: Lake Erie, Ohio...
CACTCCTGCAGCGGCTTCACCGTGTAGCCGCTGGCCTTCATCGAGCGGATGCCTTCGAGCGACGCGCGGGCGGCGCGGAGCGTGGTCATGACGGGGACGCGGGTGCTGCTGGCGGTGCTGCGAATCTTGATTTCATCTTCGCGCGCGGACTTGCCGCTGGGCGTGTTGATGATGAGCGCGAGCTCGCCGTTCTTCAGCATATCGAGTGCGTTGGGGCGGCCTTCTGAGAGCTTGAAGAGCTTCTTCACCGGCACCTTCGCTTTTTCCAGCGCGGCGGCGGTGCCGCTCGTGGCGTAGAGCGTGAAGCCGAGTTCAGCGAAGCCGGCGGCGATGTCGGCGACCTTTGTCTTGTCGGCGTCGGAGACGCTCAGGAAAATGTTTCCCTTCAGCGGCAGCGCGGGCTGCGCGGCCATCTGGGCTTTGGCGTAGGCGATGCCGAGGTTGGCGTCGATGCCCATGACTTCGCCGGTGCTCTTCATCTCGGGGCCGAGCACGATGTCGGTGCCGGGGAATTTCGTGAACGGGAACACGGCCTCCTTCACGCAGTAGTGCGCGGGCACGACTTCCTTCGTAAAACCGAGATCCTTGAGCTTCGCGCCGGCCATGATTTTCGCGGCGAGCTTCGGCAGCGGGACGCCGATGGCCTTGCTCACGAATGGCGCGGTGCGCGACGCGCGCGGGTTCACTTCGAGCACATAGACCGTCTCGTTCTGCACGGCGAACTGCACGTTCATCAGGCCGATGACGTTCAACTCGCGGGCCATCGCCTTCGTCGCGCTGGCGATTTCTGTCTTCACCGCGTCGCTGAGCGAAAATGGCGGGATGACGCACGCGCTGTCGCCGCTGTGGATGCCGGCCTGCTCGATGTGCTCCATGATCGCGCCGATGACGACCGTCTCGCCGTCGCTGATGCAGTCCACGTCCACCTCCGTGGCGTCTTCCAGGAAATGGTCCACGAGGATCGGGTGCGTCGCCTTGCCGGTCGCGCCGTCAATCGCGTCGCGCACGTATTTGCGCAGGTCGGTTTCGTTGTGGACGAGCATCATGCCGCGTCCGCCGAGCACGAAGCTCGGGCGCACGAGCACGGGATACGTCACGCGGTTCGCCACGGCCACGGCTTCGTCCTCGGTCACGGCGGTGCCGCCGCTGGTCTGTCGGATGCCGAGCTTGTCGAGCATCGCGCCGAAAAGTTTGCGATCCTCGGCGATCTCGATGCTGCGCGGCGAGGTGCCGATGATGGGCACGCCGGCTTCGGCGAGGCCGTTGGCGAGGTTCAGCGGCGTCTGCCCGCCGAACTGCACGATGACGCCGAGAAGATTCTCGCTCTCCTGCTCGCAGATGTTCAGCACATCCTCGAGCGTGAGCGGCTCGAAGTAGAGCTTGTCGCTCGTGTCGTAGTCGGTCGAGACGGTCTCAGGGTTCGAGTTCACCATGATGGTCTCGAAGCCCATCTCGCGCAGCGCGAACGACGCGTGGACGCAGCAGTAGTCAAACTCGATGCCCTGCCCGATGCGGTTCGGCCCGCCGCCGAGGATGATGACTTTCTTCTTCCCGCTCTCGCGCCGCTCGTTTTCGTCGCCGTAGGTCGAGTAGTAATACGGCGTGTAGGCCTCGAACTCCGCGGCGCACGTGTCCACGAGGCGGTAGGTGGGTAAAATGCCCGCACTCTTCCGAACTTTGCGAATCGTCTTCGTATCCTCGCGGAGCAAATGCGCGAGCTGCACGTCGCTAAAGCCACGCTTCTTCGCTTCACGCACCGATCCGACTAGCGCCTCATAATCTTTGGCTTTGCGAGCCTCCGTGAGAGCAGGACCGCCTTCACTCGCAGCACCGATTTCTTTGAATCGCCCTTCCGAAATGTTGCCAACCAAGTCGAGATGGTGCTCCTCACGAACAATCTGGGCGATGTTGTGGAGAAACCAGCGATCAATTCTTGTCAGTTCAAAAAGCTCCTCTACGTCCATGCCAGCGATGAAGGCTTCACGCAGATGGAAAATGCGCTCGGCATTTGGAATCGTCAGCTTGCGCCGCAGAAGATCGAGATCCCACAACTCGCTGCTGTCAATATTCGCATTTTTGACCTGATTGTCGCGAGCGCCTCCACCAATCCATGTCGCGGTGACTTTTCCATCGGAACCCAGCCCAAACCGCTTGATCTCCAGCGAGCGCAGCGCCTTTTGCAGCGCCTCCTTGAACGTCCGGCCGATCGCCATCGCCTCGCCCACGCTCTTCATCTGCGTCGTCAGCACCGCGTCGGCCTGCGGGAATTTCTCGAACGTGAAGCGCGGGCATTTCACCACGACGTAATCAATCGTCGGCTCGAAGCTCGCGGGCGTCTCGCGCGTGATGTCGTTGCGCACCTCGTCGAGCGTGTAGCCCACGGCCAGCTTCGCGGCGATTTTGGCGATGGGGAAGCCCGTTGCCTTCGACGCCAGCGCCGAGCTGCGCGACACGCGCGGGTTCATCTCGATGACGATCATCCGCCCCGTGTCCGGATGCACGGCGAACTGGATATTCGAGCCGCCCGTCTCCACGCCGATCTCGCGGATGATCGCGAACGACGCATCGCGCATCACCTGAAACTCGCGGTCCGTCAGCGTCTGGATCGGCGCCACCGTGATCGAATCGCCCGTGTGGACGCCCATCGGGTCCACGTTTTCGATCGAGCAGATGATCACGCAATTGTCCGCGTGGTCGCGCATCACCTCCATCTCGAATTCCTTCCACCCGAGCAGCGACTCCTCGATGAGCACCTCGCTCACCGGCGACATGTCGAGCCCGCGCGCAACGATGGTCTCAAATTCCTCGCGATTGTAAGCGATGCCCCCGCCCGTGCCGCCGAGCGTGAACGCCGGCCGGATGATGAGCGGCATCGTCCCGATCTCCGCCGCGACCGCGCGCCCCTCGTCCATCGTGTGCGCCACGCCGGACTTCGGCATGTCGAGGCCGATCTTGATCATCGCCTCCTTGAACGCCAGCCGGTCCTCGCCCTTGTGAATCGCCGCCGCATTCGCGCCGATCATCTTCACGCCGTGCCGCTCCAGCACACCGCCCTCGAAAAGCTTCATCGCGCAATTCAGCGCCGTCTGCCCGCCGAGCGTCGGCAGCAGCGCGTCCGGCTTCTCCGCGATGATGATTTTCTCCACCACCTCCGGCGTGATCGGCTCGATGTAAGTGCGGTGCGCAAACTCCGGGTCCGTCATGATCGTCGCCGGATTCGAGTTCACGAGGATGACCGTGTAGCCCTCCTCCTTGAGCGCCTTGCAAGCCTGCACGCCCGAGTAATCAAACTCGCACCCCTGCCCGATGACGATGGGGCCGGAGCCGATGAGGAGTATCTTCTTGATGGACGTGTCTTTTGGCATGTGCGCGTGCGACGGAAATTGGGTGAAAGGGAAAAGCCCGCGGGGTGTATCAGCCGACGCCATTCGGTGCAACCGGCGGATGCGGAAAAATCTGCATCGCGAATGGAGCGGCGGAAATGGAGCGCCGGCGTCCCCTCCGGCCATGATCATAATGCGCAGCATCACTTCGCACACCGCAGGTAGCCGCGCTTGTGAAAGCGCGGGCTGATCTTGCCGCGTGTTTGGAATGCGTGCCCGCGCTTTCACAAGCGCGGCTACGGAGGATCAGCGCCCTGCGCCTGCGGCTTCCCTCGCCTCGAAGATGCGGACGCTTGTGATGTAATCGAGCGCGCGCTGGAGCGCCTCATCGCGCACGGGCTTCGCAGGAGCATCGCCATTCGCACGGCGCTTTTGGATTTCCTGAGCCTCGTCGAGTTCGGGGTTCGTGCCTGCGACGAGCGCGGCCTCGTTCATCCGTGCGCGCGGCTTGTCGAACACGAGCGGCGCGACACCGGGGCCGTTCATCGCGAGGTGCAGCACCTCGTCCGTCTTTTCCTGCGGGACATTCACCGTGAGATCCGGCGTGAGGCCGCCGGGAAAGACGGGCGTTGCATCCGGCAGGGTGACCTCGCCGACAGCCACGCGCAACACGCGTCCGCCTGCGAGCGGGACTTCCTCAAACTGCGCGGCCTCGCCCTTCGTCTGCTGGCCGATCACGTACGCGCGCAAGTGCGTGTGCAGCACCGCGGCAATCACCTCGCCCGCGCCGGCGGTGTTGCCATCCACGAGCACGGTGAGCAGGCCGCGCCATTTCGGAGCGTCGCGTGAAGTCAGGATTTCCTCGTCGTTCGCCTTCGGCTTCTTGATCGAAAAAAGCACGCGGCCCTTCGGCGAGAACCGGCGGCAGCACTCGGCGGCGAGTTCGAAATCCGTGCTGTGCGGCGTCGCACGCAGATCGAGCACCATCGCCGTCGGCGGCCCCGCGGCGAAGCCCTCCAGGGCGGCATCGAGCGCCGCGAAATTTTTCTGCGTGAGCGCGCCGAGGCGCAGGTAGCCGACCGCGCCTTCGAGCACTTCCGAGCGAAACAGCCCGTCGCGGTCGTCGGCCTTCTTCGCGGCGGTGAAAATGCGCGCGCCAGCGCCGAGACGATCGAGCAGTCCCTGCATGGCCGCGCGTGCCAGCGCGCTTTCGTTCAGCGCATCGGGGGTCACATAGGTGCCGCGGAGGATTTCCACGATCTGTCGGAGCTCATCCTCGGTCAGCGCATCCGCCGCTTCGCGCGATGAAAGCTGCCGCGGCACGGCTTCCGCAGGCGCGGCCGCGTCGCCAGATTTTTCAACAGCAGGATTGCCGATTCTCGCCGGAGCCGCCGGCTTTGCGCCCGCACCGTTCACCGGATCGGGCAACCTCTGCTGCGCCTGCGCACACGCGAGCGCGAGCACAGCGGCGAGGAGGGGGGGCTTTTTCATGCGCGGCGACCGTAGCCTTACAGCCCCTTCGCCGCAATGTCCGAACGAAACTGCATCCCCTCGAAGCGGATCCCCGCGACCGCAGCATACGCGCGCGCCTTCGCTTCCGCGAGCGTCGGCGCAAGCGTGGTGACGCCGAGCACGCGACCGCCTGCGGTGAGAAATTCGTCGCCGTCACGCTTTGTGCCCGCGTGGAAAATGGTCGCGTCACCGTCTTCCAAGCCCGCGATCTTTTTGCCTCCCGCGTAGCTGCCGGGATAGCCGCCGCTTGCGAGGATCACGCACACGGCCGCCTCAGGCCGCCAGCGTGCATCCGTAGTGTCGAGGCGCTGCTCGATCGTCGCCTCCAGCAGATCGAGCAGGTCGCTTTCGAGGCGCGTGAGCAGCACCTGCGTCTCGGGGTCGCCGAAGCGGCAGTTGAATTCGAGCACCTTGATTCCGTCACGCGTGATCATGAGGCCGGGGAAAAGCATCCCGCGATAGTCGAGCCCGTCCGCGCGCAGGCCGGCGATGAAGCGATCGAGCACCTCGGTGCGCACGCGCGCTTCGAGCGCGGGCGGCAGCACTTTGGCTGCGGGCGAAAACGTGCCCATGCCGCCAGTGTTCAGGCCGAGGTCGCCGTCGAGTGCGCGCTTGTGATCCTGCGCGCTCGGAAAAAGCAGGTAGCTCCTTCCGTCCACGAGCGCGTGGATGCTGCACTCCTCGCCTTCGAGGAATTCCTCGATCACCACCTCTGCTCCCGCGTCCCCGAATTTCCGCTCCTCCATGATTTCGCGGATCGCCGTCTCTGCTTCGGCGTGCGTCTGCGCGATGATCACGCCCTTGCCGAGCGCGAGCCCGCTGGCTTTCACGACGATTGGCGCACTCATTTTCGCGGCGAATGCGCGCGCGTCGTCCGCATTGGAAAATTGCCCGCTCGCCGCAGTCGGGATGCCGTGGCGCAGCATGAATTCCTTCGCGAAGACCTTGGATGATTCCAGCCGCGCCGCGCTTTGCGTCGGCCCAAAAACATGCAGGCCTTCGCTCTGAAAACGATCCACGATCCCTGCCGCAAGCGCATCATCCGGGCCGACGACCGTCAGGCCGATGTCGCGCTCCTTCGCAAATTTCACAAGCGCATCGTGATCGGAAATCTTCAGCGGCACGCACTCGGCGAGCTGCGAGATGCCGCCATTTCCCGGTGCGCAAAATATCTCCGTGACGCGCGGCGACTGCTTCAATTTCCAGACCAGCGCGTGCTCGCGCCCTCCGCTGCCGATGACGAGGATTTTCATTCGGTGCGGACGCTAGACGAGCGGAAGGAGCGCGGGCAAGCGCGGCAGTGCAGGACAGCCTGGAAGCCGGTCCTACACCGCCGGCTGCTGCTGCGTGAGGCAGTGGAATGCGCCGAGGCCCCAGATGAGTTCGCGGCAATCAATGCCGATCACTTTCCGTCCGGGGAATGCCTTCTCCAAAATCGCGGCGGCCCAGCGGTCGTTCACGTCCGAGAAAATCGGGAGCAGCACGACCTTGTTTGCGACGTAGAAGTTCGCGTAGCTCGCGGGCAGGCGCTGTCCGTCGCGCACGATTTTGCGCGGCATCGGCATCTTCACGACGTGGAAACGCGGCACCTTTCCGTCGCCGCCGGGTTCCTCTTCCTCTTCCTCGTCCTTCGAGCCAGATTCCGCATCAGTCGTGATGCCTGCAAGCAGGTCGTGGTTCGCCTTCAGCGGTTCGAAGTTCGCGTCGTTCTCGTCCTCCTCGAATGCGCACACAATCGTGTCCGTGCTCACGAAGCGCGCGATGTCGTCAATGTGCCCGTCCGTGTCGTCGCCCTCGATGCCATCGCCGAGCCAGATGATTTCCTTCACGCCAAGAAAATCACGCAGGCGCTGCTCGATCTGCGCCTGCTTCAGATCGGGATTGCGGTTCGGATTCAGCAGGCAGCTCCGCGAGGTGAGCAGCAGCCCCTCGCCATTCACATCAATCGAGCCGCCTTCCAAAATCATGCCGGGATATTCGACGGGCAGGCCGAGCTTTTCCGCGATCGCGGTCGGCACGTAGTCGTCGTCGTCGAACGGCGGATACTTGCAGCCCCACGCGTTGTAATCCCAGTCGAGGATGAGCGACTTCGGCGCGGTTTTGCGCGTGACGAAAATCGGGCCGTGATCGCGGCACCACGGCTCATTGATCCCGATGTGGTGAAAGGTCACATGCGCGTGCTTCGCGCCGACTTTCACGAGGATTTTCTTCACGTCCGTCTCGTGCGCGGCGTCGCACACATTCACATGCACAGGCTCCGAATCCGCGAGCGCGTGGACCATCTTCGCGATGGCGAGCGCGGCTTTGTCGTACGCGCCATTGCCGGGAAAGCTGATGCCCTCGCGGCGCGGCCACGAGAGCCACGTCGCGGCGTGCGGTTCCCATTCCGCCGGCATGCGATACCCGCGCGCTGCCGGAACCTCCGGCACGTCCTTCGTCTCCTTCGTCGTCTTCATGTTTTCCATTTAGTCCAGATAGCGTTTCGTGATTTCGCCGTATGCGTCAATGCGCCGGTCGCGCAGGAAGGGCCAGTGTGTCCGCTGCGTGTCCACGGCGTCGAGATCCACCTGCACGAGCAGGTTCTCCTCGCGGTCCACGGATGCCCTTTTCAAAATCATGCCGGACGGATCCGCGACAAAGCTCTGGCCCCAAAATTCCAAGCCCGCGCCACCGTCCGGAGCCTCGTGACCGATACGGTTCACCGCGGCGACGTAGCAACCGTTCGCGATCGCGTGCCCGCGCTGAATCGTCTCCCACGAAGAATGCTGGCGCTCGCCGAACTGCGCCTTCTCCGACGGGTGCCAGCCGATCGCCGTCGGGTAAAAAAGAATCTGCGCGCCCTGCATCGCCGTGAGCCGCGCGGCCTCGGGATACCATTGATCCCAGCACACGCAGACGCCGATTTTTCCAAACTTCGTCTGCCACGCGCGGAAGCCGAGGTCGCCCGGCGTGAAGTAGAACTTCTCGTAAAAGAGCGGGTCGTCCGGGATGTGCATCTTGCGATACTTGCCGAGGAATTCGCCGCCGGCGTCAATGATCGCCGCCGTATTGTGGTAGAGCCCCGCCGCGCGTTTTTCAAAAAGCGACGCGATGATCACGATGCCGTATTCCTTCGCGACTTTGCAAAATGCCTCCGTGCTCGGCCCAGGAATCGCCTCGGCCAGCGCGAAGTATTTGTGATCCTCGATCTGGCAAAAGTAGTGGCTGCGGAACAGCTCCTGGAGGCAGACGATCTGCGCGCCGGCCTTGGCAGCCTCGACGGTCTTCGCGAGCGCAAGTTCGAGATTCGCGATTGGATCAGCACCGACGGCGGTCTGGATGAGGCCGAGCGTGACTTTCGACATGTCGTGTTTCAGGTGGCGGTGGTTTGCGGAGAAAGCGCGGCCTCCGGTGTGCTGCACGCACGCCGTGTTCGCGCAGTGGCGCGGGAGAAAATTACTTCGCCTCGGCGCGCGGGACGATCTTCACGCTCTCGACGACGACCTTCTTCACCGGGCGATCTCCCGGCGCAGTCTCGGTCGTCGCGATCTTTTCCAGCACATCGTCGCCGCTGATCAGCTTGCCAAACGCCGTGTATTTTCCGTCGAGGAAACTCGGGCTGCCGTGGCAGATGAAAAACTGGCTGCCTGCCGAATCCGGATCCTGCGAACGCGCCATGCTGAGCACGCCGCGCACATGCTTCTTGTCGTTGAACTCCGCCTTGATCTTGTAGCCCGGATCGCCCGTGCCCCAGCGCGCCGCTTGCGCGTCGTCCTTTGTGAGCGGGTCTCCGCCCTGGATCATGAAGTCCTTGATCACGCGGTGAAACGCCGTGCCGTCGTAGAATCCCTTTTTTGCGAGCGTCTTGAAATTCTCGACGTGCTTCGGCGCAACGTCGGCCCAGAATTCGAGCACCATCGTCCCCATGTTGGTCTTGACCACGGCGACTTCATCGTCCGCTGCGAAGGCGCGGACGCTGAGTTTGACTGCGAGAGTGAGAGCGAGGATGGAGGTGAAAATTTTCATCGCGGCGAGCAATACACGCGACACGATTTCTGTCACGCGGAGAAAATGACGCCGATGAAAAACGCGCGCGCATCATTTTCGCATCCGCGCTTGTGAAAGCGCGGGCAAACATTTTTCACGTTGCGGAAATCAGCCCGCGCTTTCACAAGCGCGGCTACCGGCGTCCTCGCAAATCGCTTGCGCCGATCCCGCGCACCCGCCAGCTTCCGCGCCCTTATGTCCGACATCCGCATCATTCTCACGACCACCAAAGGCAACATCGAAGCGACTCTCTTCGCCAGCAAAGTGCCCATGACCGCAGCCAATTTTCTGAACCTCGCCAAGCGCGGCTACTACGACGGCGTCAAATTCCACCGCGTCATCGCAAACTTCATGATCCAGGGCGGCGACCCGACCGGCACCGGCGCAGGTGGCCCCGGCTACCGGTTCGCCGACGAGATTGACAAGTCGCTCAAGCACTCGAAGCCCGGCATCTTCTCGATGGCCAACGCGGGCCCCGGCACGAACGGCAGCCAGTTCTTCATCACCCACCTCGCCACCCCGCACCTCGACGGCAAGCACGCCGTCTTCGGCGAAGTGACGAAGGGTCAGGATGTCGTGAACAAGATTGCGCAGGGCGACGCCATCAAGGGCATCGAAGTGCTCGACTCCACCGACGATCTCTTCGCCGCGCAAAAGGCGAACCTCGACAAGTGGAACAAGGTGCTCGGGTAGGGCACGCACGAACTCGCCCTTGCCGCCAGACCTGACGGCCCGTACATTCCGCACCGTGAAAACAGCGACCGTCGAAGACTTCACCGCGCACGTTGCCGATTACCTCGGCTGCGTCGAAGCCGGTGAAGAAGTGGCCCTCAGCCGCGAGGGCCGCGTCGTCGCGCATGTCTCCCCGGCACAGATGCCAGCCCCGACGAAAGGCCCGGCGAAGAAGCCCGACATTATGGCGAGGCTCAACGCGCAATACGGTGAGCGGTGCATGTCCGCCAAAGGCGCTGCGGAGATCATTGACGGCATTCGCTCACGCGAATGATCGCGTATCCGGATACGAGCTTTCTCGTCAGCCTTTACGTCAGGCAGATTCACTCGCCCCGCGCCGCCGCACACTTTGCCGCGATGCTGGAGCCGTTGCACGTCACGGATCTCGTCCTCTACGAATTTCGTCTGGCCGTTCGTTTGGCCGTCTATCGCGCCGAGCATGGTGCGCCCGATGTGGTCACGCGCGAGGACGCCGCCTCTGCATTCGCCAATCTCGAAACCGACCTCGCCGACGGCAGCCTCGTGCTCGTTGCCTGCGACTGGCCGTCAGTGCTCGCGACCTCCGAACGCCTCGCCGCCGCGCACGGAATGGACTCCGGCTATCGCGCGTTCGACATCCTCCACGTCGCCACCGCACAGAAGTTCGCAGCCACCGAATTCCTCACATTCGACGGCAAACAGCGCGAGCTTACCAAGAGCGAGGGACTGATCGTTCCACTGTAAATCGAGCGGACGGGCCGGAGGCGAAAAGGAAAGCTCAGCGTGCTTGGGGCACTGTCGGCAGCTCCGGGACAAGCACTGCAACGTCGGGATGAAGTGTCACCAATCCACCGTCCACCGTCGCCAGCTTGCCGCCGCGACGGCGGGCGAGTTCGGCCAGCCACGCATCGGTCACCTGCGCCGGCCCGGTGAGAGCGTCGTGCTTTACCTCGCGGTAGCCGAAGCCCTCGTCCCAAAACTCGTGGCTCGCCATCGCGTGGATCGCGTCGAGCTCCGCCCATGCCGCCGCCACACTCTTATCCACAGCGAATCGCATGTGCAGACGCAGCAACGTCCCCTCCGTCACCGCGCACGTCGCGAACGGCTCACTCATCGCATCGAACCACAGCCGCGCCCGCTCGTGATGGACATGCGAATCAATCGTCAGCGCCACGAGCAGATTCCCATCGAGCAGCCACGTCATGCCTCGCCCTCAATCCGCGCCACGTCCTCCGCCGTGAAAGGAGCGCTCCCTTTCGAAATCGGAAAACCGCGCGCACTCTGCCGCCGAATCACCGGACGCGCCTCCGCCGGTGCCGCGCTGCCGCGAAAGCGCGCATCCAAATGCCGATACAATTCCCGCTGCTCCAGCGCTGGCAGCGCGGCGATAGCCTTCTCAATCTCAGCAAGCGTGCTCATGATGGCACCATCCACGCGGGCTTTCCGTTCGTCAACGCTGGCGCGCGACCGCCGCATCCTCAATCCGAATCGCCTCGAAGAATCCCTCGGGCCGTTCTCCCCCTGCACTCAAGAAGAAAGACGCACATCGACTGCGAGCCCAGCCAGCAACCGCTTCACCAACGGGTGTCCAGGGCAAGCAGACTTCGCCTCCTGGGCCCGGCGCCAAGCAGCGTCAATATCGTCACCTCGCTGGGAAAGGCGCGCGAAGCAGGCTGCCCTAATCGCCGCTCCGAGTGGCAACGGCTCTTGGCCCGCATCGTCGAGCGCCTTGAGAGCCTTAAGCGCGTCCACATACCGGCCCTGCTCGTAAAGAATCCCGCCCAGTGAGACGTTCAGCAGTATCTCATCGGGGCACCGTGCAATCGCCTTTCGGATGATCTGCTCGGCTTCGGGCAGCTCACCAACGAGGTTGCCGTGGATGACAACCAGGCAAAATGCGTCGGCAACCGCGGCATGAACCTCCTTATCACGCACCGTCTCCGTCAGAAGTTCCCGCAACGTCCGCATCGCCTCATCCACCCGCCCATGCTCGGCGTGAAACACCGCGATGTGAGCACAGGCCGCCAAGTCCGATTCCAGTCCCGCGGAAACTTGCGCTTCCCGGAGGATCACAGTTGCCTCATCCCGCTTGCCCCGGGCCCAGAGAAGCCGCGCCCGATGTCCTTGGAGATTGGCAAAAACCCTCGCTGCACCACTCCTGCCGAGGAAAAATAACATCCACAATTGGAGGCCGTCGGTGAGAGCACATTGCCCATACAATCGGCATCGTCGCGGGAAAAGCGTGGCGATCAGCGTCCAGAGGGACATGTAACGCACTGTGCGTCCGAACGCGTAGAGCACCCACGACCACGACCACTCGAAATACCACGCTTTCTCAGGTCCGATTACAACCAGGGCCGCGTAGGCCAATGCGCTGGCGAGCGGCCCGCCAAGCACGAAGAGACACCACTGCATGCGGAAGCCCGTCGCGACCGTCGGAAACGCCATCACCCATCCGCAGATCGGATATTTCGCGATGCGAACGCCGAGCCGGCCGAAGCGCCGTTCAAAAATTCTTCTTCCGAACCCAAGCCGGATGTCGGCAATTTCCAAGCCCAAGAACCAAGCCGCCACTGCGTGGCCAGCCTCGTGAATCACGAGGAGAATCCACTCCGCGACTTGGAGCCCAATCCAAAATGCCGGAATGCCGAGGAGAAGGATCGTGACGGTCGTTGCGATGAATTCCATTCGAGTCACACATTCACATGGCAGGAACGCTCAGTGAAGAAGTGTTTGCCTGATGATCGTCTGCTTTCATCTGTTGCGTAAAGCCACGCACGCTCCCGTGGGCACTCCGCGCGCAATCCCGCGCCTTCGCTCCGCCGCTCGTGGTCCCGCCACTTCTTCCGGCTCCGCGGTCAGCATCGCCAGCACTGTCAGCGGCACTCTGCTGGGGCAAAACCAAAAGATTTCCTTGACCGGAGCGGTCGAGAAGAATGCTGTCGGAACTACAAACACCCAAACAGTATGTGGCATTGGATTATAGGCGGAATAATTACGTGGCTTATCGCAAAGTGGTCGGACAGCTACGAAACCGTTAGCGGCGATCAGAGTGCGCCTGTCCAAGCGCAATTTGTCCTTCACATGTCGAAAATGGCCGCGTGACTAAAGTTGAAGGACAAATCATGGACGTTACCGTTTCGATGTGTAACGACGTTCTCCGCGGAACTTACCAGTCCGGTGCTATTGCTGGAGTTTTGAAGGACGACCGGCGGTTGCTTCAGTTCTCCGGCGACTTTTCGGAACAAACGAAACAGAGGATTCGCAACGTGATTGTCAATTCGTGAACGCACACACTCGCACGCCAAGTCAGGCCATGCCGCCATTGTCGCGTGCATGCTCCGCGTCATAGACGCCGTATCCGGCTAGCCGATATTCTGCATTTCCGCAACCGCTCACCCCTCCATCGCCCGCTCGATGCTGTGCTCGAAGGGATCGCTCACTTCCGCGAGCGGCGCGGCGAGCGTCGCGCCGTGGGCGGTGATGCTCAGTTGGTCGCCGCCGACGGTGCCGAGGCGGCTGTGCGGGATCTTGGCGGCTGCGAGGTTGGCGAGGACGCGGTCGGCGTTTTCGGGGGCGATGCCGAGGATGATGCGGCTCTGGCTTTCGCCGAAGAGCAGGGCGGCGCGGGCGGCGTGCGCGGGGAATTTGTCGAGCGCGGGGCCGCTCGGTAGCTCGACGGTCGCGCCGAGTTTTCCGCCGATGCAGCTTTCGGCGAGTGCGACGGCGAGGCCGCCTTCGCTGCAATCGTGCGCGCTCTTTACGAGGCCGTCGCGGATCAGGCCGAGAACGGCGGCTTGCACACGCTTTTCCAAATCGAACGACAAGCGCGGCGTGCGGCCGGCTTTCTGGCCGTGGACGACTTTCATGTAGTGCGACGCGCCGAGTGAGAGGTCGCCCGCGGCGGGATCGAGCACGGGGCCGGCGAGGATGATGACGTCGCCCGCGGACTTGAACGCCTGCGTGGTGATGTGCTTCGCGTCGTCGATGATGCCGACCATGCCGACGGTCGGCGTGGGATCGATCGGGCCCGCTGGCGATTGATTGTAGAGCGACACGTTGCCGCCCGTGACCGGCGTGCCGAATTCGCGGCAGCCCTCGGCGAGTCCCTCGACGCTCTCGCGGAGCTGCCAGAACAGCTCGGGATTGTGCGGGTTTGCAAAGTTGAGGTTGTCCGTCACCGCGAGCAGGCGCGCGCCGCTGCATGTGAGATTCCGCGCGGCCTCGGCGATGGCGATGCGCGCGCCCTCGCGCGGGTCCTGCAGGACGTAGAGCGAATTGCAGTCGCTCGTCGCGGCGAGGATTTTGTCCGCCTCGCGCACGATGAACACCGCGGCGTCACTCCCCGGCAGCACCGCGCAACCGAGGCGCACCATGTGGTCGAATTGACGCCACACCCACTGCTTGCTCGCGATGGTCGGATGCGCGAGCAGCGCGAGCAGCGCGGCCTTTTCGTCCACGGCGGCGAGCGTGGAAAAATCGAGCGGCGCGGGCTCCGGTCGCGCCTTCCATTCGCGCGAGTAAAGCGGCGCGTCGTCGGCGAGTTTCGCGGCGGGGATTTCCACGGCGAGCTTGCCGTGATCGAGCACGCGCATCATGCCGTCGTCCTTCACCACGCCGACCTCGGCGTAGGGCAGGTCCCACTTTTCAAAGATGTCCACGACCGTCTGCTCGTGGCCCTTCTTCACGATGATGAGCATGCGTTCCTGCGATTCGCTCAACAGCGTCTCGTAAGGCGTCATGCCCGTCTCGCGCTGCGGCACTTTCGCCAGATCAATCTCCACGCCCGTGCCGCCGCGGCTCGCCGTCTCGCACGTCGAGCACGTGAGGCCCGCCGCGCCCATGTCCTGGATGCCCGCCACCGCGTCGGTCGCGAGCAGTTCGAGACAGGCCTCGAGCAGCAGCTTCTCGCGAAACGGATCGCCCACCTGCACCGCGGGCCGGTCCTGCTTGCTCTCCTCCGTGAGGTCGCGCGACGCAAACGCCGCACCCGCGAGCCCGTCGCGTCCCGTCTCCGCGCCGACATAGAAAACCGGATTGCCCACGCCCTTCGCCGCGCCGCGCGCGATCTGCTCGTGCTTCAGGATGCCGAGGCAGAACACATTCACGAGCGGGTTGCCATTGTAGCTCTCGTCGAAAAACACCTCGCCGCCGATGGTCGGCACGCCGATGCAATTCCCGTAGTGCGCGATGCCGCTCACCACGCCGGCGAAGCGCGAACGGTTCCACTTGTGTTGCTCCGTGTCGCCGTGGATCGGCCCGAAGCGCAGCGAGTCCAGCGAGAACACCGGCCGCGCGCCCATCGTGAAAATGTCGCGGATGATTCCGCCCACGCCCGTCGCCGCGCCCTGGAACGGCTCGATGGCGCTCGGGTGATTGTGCGACTCCATCTTGAACGCCACCGCCCACCCGTCGCCGATGTCAATGACGCCCGCATTTTCCTCGCCCGCCTTCACGAGCACGAGCGGCCCCGTCGTCGGGAATTTCCGCAGTTCGCGCTTCGTGTTCTTGTAGCTGCAATGCTCGCTCCACATCACCGAGAACACTCCCAGCTCCGTGATGTTCGGATCGCGCCCGAGGATGCCCTGGATGCGGGCGTATTCCTCGTCGGTGAGGCCGTGCTTTGCGATGAGTTCCTTGGTGATGGCGGGTGCGGACATGGTGTGGAAAAGGGTGCGACCTTTGGGAAAAGCGCGCGCACTTGCAAGGCGGACGTGCTCCACATTCCGATTGTCCTATTTGCCTTGCACCAACCAAAAAACAAAAAATCCACTCAGTTCGCCCAACTTCCATCTTGACCCCTTTCGTATGGGGTATTCGAGACGGATTCTTTGCCTGTCGTGTCAGCAATGCAAAGAGCATGCTATTCATGGTGCGCGCAGTTAGCGCGGGCCGGGCGCTGTCTTACTTCTCCACCGTGTTCTGGCGGAGGGTCACCGGGACGCGGCGTGGTGGCGGGGTGGTGAGGTAATGATCCTCGAATGCGATCCATGCCGAGAGGCGCTGGCGCATCCGTTTCACGCGGGAGGGATCGGTCGTGAGAAGGTTGTGCTTTTCCTCGGGATCGGCGGCGAGGTCGAAGAGCGATTCGCGTCCGCCGGTCATCTCGAGGATGTATTTCCACCGGTCTTCGCGGATGCCGAGCAGGTAGTCGTCCACGCTGGCGACGAAGAATGTGCGGTTCGGCCTCGATGGAACGAAGAGGCTGTGGCCCTGCCACGCGTCGGGCGGTTCCACGCCGAGGATGTCGGCGACGGTCGGGTTCAGGTCCACATGTCCGCCGACTTCGGGCATGTGCCGGCCCTCGGGGAAGAGGCGGGGATTCCAGACCATGAAGGGCACATTCACCTCCTCCTGCCAGACGGAATAGCCGTGCTGCTGCTGGTAATGCGGATCGCGGAATGCCTCGCCGTGATCGCCGGTGATGACGACGAGCGTGTCGTCTGCGATGCCACGTTCACGCAGTGCATCGAAGAGACGGCCGAGGTGGCCGTCTGTCTCGCGGATGACGTTGAGGTAATTGGAAAGTTCGTCGGCGAGTTGTTTGGGCGGCTTGCCTTTGAAGAAATCAACACGCGGCACCTCGGGCCTCTGCGCGTAGGGATGATGTGTCTGATCCGTCCAGCAATAAGCGAGGAAAGGCTGGCCGGGCTTCTCGTCAATGAACTGGATCAGCCGGTCAAAGAGGTAGCGATCTTCGGCGCCCCACGAGGTGAGCGGCGGAGCCTTGAACGTGCGGAAGTCCTCCACGGTGTCGTAGCCCTCGCCCTTGAGTATCTCATTCGTGCCGCCCCACTCGAGGTCGCCATTGTGCAGATAAGCCGTGCGCGAGCCGCGCTGCTTCATCACGGACGCAAAGGTCGGCGGTAGGTAGCCCGGCTGATTTTCCGGGTAGAAAGCGCCCGGTGCGTAGGCCCATGGCACGCCCGGATACATGGAGAAATTCAGCGCCATGAACGAGCAAAACGTGTACGGCGCATGGGCGCTGATATTGTCAAAAACAAGCGCGTGGCGGGATTCCTTGAGCAGGTGAGGGGTGGTGTCGTAACGGCTGCCGTAGAGGCTCAGGTATTTCGTGCCAACGGATTCGAGGACGATGACGATGACATTCTTCGGGCGTCCGACGCCCGCCGCCGGCTGGAAGGCTGTCCGGGGGAGCGAGGTGCGTTCCGCGAATGAGCGGCATTCTTCCATGTCTTCCGGCGGATAATCCGACTCCAAGTTTGGGTGACTGCGGCCGAGTATTCCCACGACCGTCGAACGGACCAGCTCCACATGCGGGCACAGCGCAAGACGGCGCGATTTCAGGTCGCCCTCGCCGGAGGGTTTTGTCAGCGAGCCCGCGAGGATCCAGAGCCCCATGGACGGGAGGACTGCCTGCGAAAAAATCCGCAGCCGCGGGTTGCGCCGGGCGAGCAGGAAAAACCCCGCCGGCACCGCAATCATCGAGAGGACAATCTGCCACGTCAGGCGATCGGCGATTGAGGATTTCACCGCTGCTCCGCGGATTAGCCGCAGCAGATCGAAGCTCAGCGGACGCCCGAGGGCCTTGAACACCCCGCAGGCGACCACGCTGAAGAACGCGCACACGGTGGCTGTGATGAGCACGCTCCTGCGCACCAGCACCGCAGTCCGCGGCTTGCGCGCAAGAGCCAGCACGCAGAGTTCGCCGACGCCGCCGAGCGCGAATGCAAAGAGCACGTCGCGGTACGAGACACGGATGAGTTCCATCATCCATTTCCATGAATCCGCATCACCGCCCAAGGAAACCGCCGCGCCCGCGGGAATCGTGGCAAGGACCCATTTCCATGAATCCGCATCGCCGAGCATCACCGCCTTTGAGCCGATGAGCATGAGCGCCAGCCAGAACCCTGCCCACAGCAAGACGCCACGCCGCTCCCCGGAAGAATGGGAAGCGCCCGATTTCACCGGTTTGTCACTGGAGGGTCGCACGTACGTCACAACTGTTTGCACGAAGACAATGCGTTGTCCACGCCCTACCTTTTCAAAGGGCGTTCTTCAAAATGCTGCGCGAAGCGGACGGGCCGCGTCTCTTGGAATGCAGAGCCCGGGATGTGGGATGCGATCCTATTTCCCGGCGCGGACAGGTGCCGCATTTGTGCGGATGACGGAGCGGGGGCGGAACTGCGACGCCGTGCATTGGGCGACGCCGTGATCGGCGTGGTCATCCACGGATGCCGTCTTCGGAAGAAACGGCTCGCCGCCCAGCTCGACAAAAACTTTCTCCACCTGCGCAGGAAAAAAATTACCGGCGTAGCGGGCGATACGCTCCTGCTTTTTCAGCGTTTCGCGGATTCCTTCGACGGATTGCTTCACCTCGGACGGATCCTTGCCTGTTAATTTTTTAACTTCATCGGTGAGCGCAGTGAAATAGGCGTGCTGATCGTCCAGGAGTTCCGCGCCGCCGACGGGGCCGTGGCTGGGGTACACGGTTTTTGCGC
>Ga0315909_10003868_pt1 | contig 18030 bp, 17 predicted proteins | sample LakEriMetagenome_11_FD_203527 | JGI IMG/M metagenome (GOLD analysis project Ga0315909, IMG submission 203527) | Freshwater fungal communities from buoy surface, Lake Erie, Ohio, United States - Buoy 2 MA125 | ecosystem: Environmental > Aquatic > Freshwater > Lake | place: USA: Lake Erie, Ohio...
ATTTAGTAAAATCAGATACTTTAAGTACAAATGATGTCTTTTGTAATATGCGATAATCATAATCATTAGATTCATATACTAATCTTTTGATTTTATTTAAACCATTTATAAAAAGTGTATTTGTTTTGGGATTGTACCCAAAATAACCTTTTAATATTAAAGATTTTATATGTTTATCTAAAGTTCTTTGACTTATTGATAAGTGATTACAAACTTCATTCTTTATATTTGAATTTAGTTTGCAGTTACCAGAAGTCCTGAACGCAAAACTTAAATATGTTTTAAATTCGTTAAAATTATAGGTTGAAGAGGACATGATTACACGGACCATTTCCAATGGTATATGTAAATGTGTTTTCTCCCTACTTTCCAAGAAATTTAAAACTGAATATTGAAATCAAATATAGACCCTTTTTAAACATTTTTCCAATCAATGCTCCTTGTGTCGAAACCTTTTTTTACAATAATTGGAACTGCCCTCTCAACTTTCTTGTAAAACACAGTTCCATCAACGTCAATTTTATTTTCAATGTGAATTACAGGGTTACCCTCAAGCTGAACTTTAAATGTACCTTCAGAGAATAATTTACCCAAAGCATTTAGTTTTGAAGTATCAATTGAATTAATCTGTGCAAGTAATGCAGCCATTTGTTTCATATTTTCAATATCCTTATCAACAAATTTTAAATTCTGAAGAGGTATAAGATTATTTACAGATACAGTAGACATAGAAGATAATTCCTTTCCAACTTTATTTAAATTTGAAACATCAATAGTAGCTAATTCTGTCATACTCTTTATAGTTTCAGGTATTGTTTTACTTAAATTGGCTTGAGCATTTGCCATATATCCAATACCTGCTGCTGCAATACCAATTGCACCACCAATCATTAGTGCAGCACCACCTAATGCAAGTAATCCAGGCGCAGCAGCAGTTCCTGCGTAACCTAATGCAAGAATACTAAAAACAAGTGTAGCACCTATAGTAACACCAAGTATTCCCATAGTTTCAACTAATGCTTTTGTTTGGTCACTATTCAATTTAGCTAATGAATCAGCTAATGCACTTGCACCTTCTGCTGCCATTTTAAAACCTAAACCAATACCAACTGCTGCAACACCAATTGCAGCTAAAGAAGCAGGATTCATACCTGCTAAACCACGACCTGCATTTGTAGCACCACCTTGATTTGGTAATGCAGGACCAATTTGACCACCAGTAACACCATATTGACCTGCACCTGCTAATCCACCTGCTCTATTAAATGTTATTGCACTAGCTAACCATTTCCATAGTGATGACATTATTTTTGCTGATATTAACATACCACCAATAGGAATTATAGACATAAAACCTTTTAGTTCTTTTGTCTTTTCATCTCTTGCCATATTTAGCAAAGCTGTAAAAGGTGTTAATAATGCATTTATAAGGTCTAATGCAGGAAGTAATGTTGCTTTCAATTGTGATACTAGATTAGTTAAAGCATCATTAAAGTTTTGAGAATCTATTGTTCTTTGTTCTAATGTTTTTTCTTCTGTTCTTAATGCTGATAGATGTTTATCAGTTAAATCTGTTAATTTAACAAATTCACTTCCAACTTTAATCATACCAATACTACTACCTGCTTTAAATTGAGCTAAATTGGCAATCATTTCTTTATCTTTAGCATCACCAATTAATATTTGTTTTTTAGCAAAATCAAGTTTATTAAACTGTTTTGCTGACTCGACCAATTTACCAAAATCTTGTCCTGTTGTTTCAGCAACAGACCTTAATCTATCAAAATCAACATCAGAAAGTTCAAACATACCTGTTTCTTTATTAAAATAAGCCATTCCTTTGGTTAGCTTTGCTAATTCTTTTGTAAATTCTTCAGGTTTATTTCTTGCAAGGAATGAAAGTTTAAATTCATCCATTTTAGCAAACTCACCACCTAATACTCTTAAATTAGCACCTGCATCCAATAAACCTTCAAGTGTTCTAAACTTTTCACCAGCAGCAAAAGCATTCTCCATTGAAACTTTAAATGTTTCAGAATATTTCGCCATTTGTTCAAGACCTTTTACACCATTTTGAAATCTATAAGTATTAAGTTTATCAATATTAGCACTCACCTTTTTGAGTACATTATTTGAAGATAAACCTAGCCTTGCTGTTGAATTTATGGTTTCTTCAATAAAACTTTTTGATGCTTCAACAGTAGTACCAAATTGCATCATAGTGCTAACCAACCTGCCTCTTCACTTGCCAAACCTGTACCTTTAACAATTTGCATCATCATCAAATTTTCATCCTTTGAAAATTGATACGCTCTACCTGTTTGTGTAGCAATAGCTTGCTGAAACTCAATTATATCTTTTAATTCAGCACCTAAATAAGCAGCAGCATTAACAGAATCTTGAAGTTCAGTCCTAACAACTTTTGCTTTTTCACCAGATAAACCAAGAATAAGTTGATTCATTCTGATTTCTTTATCAATCTTTTGTAAATAATTCCATATACCAATAAAGGTAAAATATTGCTGTGCTAAAGATTCAGCACCACTTCTAAATTCATTTAAAATAGATTTTGATAAACTAAGATTTTGATTCATTAAATCAATTTCATGACTAAGAAGTTGAATATTATGTTTACTATTTTCAACAATACTTTCTAACTGTCTTACTCTTTGCTGTTGTAAAGGAAGAAGATTTTGAAGATTTTGACCACCTATTGTTAATAGCTGATTTAATTCATTTTCTAATATATTTAATGATGTTTGCGCTCTTGTTCTTTCTAATACCTTTTTTCTTATGGATTCTTGTCCTTCTATATATCCTGCTATTGATTTATTATGATTAGTTAATTCAATACCAAGCCTTTCTTCAAGTCTTAATTGGTCTTCAGTTAATTTATATTGCTTAATTAAATTATTAAGCATTTCTTCTTGTTCTGGAGTCATTTTTAATTAAATCTAAATTGGCATGGAATTATTTGAGTATTGTTTGTACTAATATAACAATCAGAAACTTGCTGAATAGTAATATAATCTTGAATTCTTCTTTCAGTATAAATATAATGTCTAACATTACCACCTCTTGCTGTATATACAGAAAGATAAACAAAATTATTAGGTAAACCTTGTGGAGGTTGTACTCTTCTTTCTTCAATTAAATTTAATTGTCTACCATTAAATGTTCTATCAAACGTATCAATAACTTGTTGCTGTTGTTGTGCTGTCAATTGAGTCAATTGCTGACCTTGTTGCTGTTGTTGCGGTGTTTGTGTAAAATCAATATGATATGCAATATTATTTGCATCTTGAGCAGCACCACCAACATTAACACCTCTACCAACCATATTAAAACTTATATAATAATTTGATTGTGCAGGATTTAAAGCAGCATATTGTGGAAGATTTAATATACCTTGGTTTGTTATATTATTATCTCTATTAATATCATTAAAACTACCTAATATTTCTAATGAATAATTTTTAACATTATTTTCATTTTCAATTTCATTTCTACTATTAGTAAAATTATTAAAATAAACTTGAATATCTTCATTTTGGGTTTCATCAGCCCTTCTAAATAAACTTAATCTAAGATAACTCATAACCTCTTGTTCACTAAACGCAGGAACATCAATATCTGTAAATGGATATAAGTAACAGTAATTATTATTATAATATGTATAAAAATTATATGACATATTATTTTCAACTTGAACAGCGTTTAATAAATTTGCATTATTTACAAATGCATTATAAGATTGTTTTGTAACAAATGAGAAACCAATTACTCTATGAGTATCTACAACAGATACATCACCAATATTAGTGTTATTTTTTCTATTTAAAGCAACAAGAGTACGCATATCTCGTTGATTTATACCTGTTACATCTGCTGCTTGTCTTATTGATGATTGTAAATCCTCTTTTAGATATTTATAGTTTAATATCTTCATATATATTTTTAATATAAATAGATATTAAACATTTTGATAACCTGCTGCTCTTTGTTTTTCAGTATGGATTTTTTGGTGCTTTTCAAAAAGAATGGTTATTATCTTTTTACGAAGATAAACAGGTATTAAATACATTACATCATAGTAAGAATAGTTATTCTCAACAAGAAAATTAATTTCTTGCGCTATGAGTTCTTCATATTTACTTTCTTGGATAAAAAAAGTCGATACCAAAGGTAATTGTCTGACGAAAAAAGTCACCTGTGAATTTGCCTTCAAATTCATAATCGTAATCTAACCCTGGTTCGATACTTAGAATGTATCTTCTTAGTTCTAATGAATCTTTTGGTGGCATCAATTTGACAAACTTTTCAATAAAATTTCTATCTGATTCACCTGCAATAGTTTGAACTTGTGCAATAATTCTTTCTTGCATTTCAAAAATTGAAGATTCGGTTTTATATTTTGAAATTTTTTCAAGTCTTTGGTCTAATTTCTTTTTTTCACCATAAGTTAAAAGTTTAAATTCAACTTTATGTTTACAAATTGGTAAATCAAAATCATATAACATATTTTCATTTGGTTTTATCAACTCTTTATATTTAATTGTTGATAAATCAATTATTGTTTCATATGTTACACCATTTGTATCACGAACTTGAACAGGATATTCTTCACCATAAGCATATCTCCTTAAAAAAAGAAGTACCGCATCTAAATCTCCTGAGATTAAATCTTCAATAGACATTGATGAATTAAATTCAGGGTCTTTAATTTTATTTTTTGCTAACAATTCAATACCTGTACCATTTTTAATATAATTTTCAGATAAAAGATATTGCTCATCAGCAGCAGTCATATACTCCACCATTAATTTATCAATACCGTTTTCATAAAAATAACCTTGAGAAGGTAAATCCACATAGTCTGACACGACTTTAGGTAATAAGCTATCTAGCTTAGACTTTACATTTGACACATTTTCCATAAGATAAAAATTTTTATATAAATAGTCACTATTTAATAAAAAAAAGATACATGCATACTGTTTCTGAAATTTGGTTACCACAAGTAAAAGAGGAAAACATTAGTGAAATCCTTCAAGAACTAAAGGATAATGGGATTATTGTTAAAAATGTTATGGTTGAACCTAGCTATTTAAAACCATTACAGAAAAAAGTTTCTAAAATAAAAATTGATGGTATCAATGGTGTTATTGATAATGATGGTTATTTGCCTAAAACTTGGGTAGATGCTAATAATAATATTTTAGATGGTCATCATAGAGTTTATGCTTATCAATCAAGACCTGATATTGATAAAGTTGAATGTTTTAAAATATTCTTAAATTCAAAGGATGCCTGTAGGATTTTAAATAAAATCCAAGATAGAATTGAATTTAAAAAGGAATATGGTATTAAAAGTCCAAACACATTTAATATGATGGACACCATTCAAAGTGAATTGAATAATGTAGTTCAACCACAAGCACAATATCTTGGACCTGATAAAGAACAGGAAGAAGAAGCAATAAAACAAAAATTAGATTTTAACGATGTAACCAATAAAGTTGTTACTTTATATTCAGTAAGACCTTTTGATAAAGGAAATACTTCAGGATTTATTATGTCATTTACAAAAGATAAAGGTTATGATAAAGAATATGAAATTCTTTTTGATAAGATTTTACATGTACCTACCGAAGAGATGGAACTTCATGAACCATTTTACTTAGCAGGTATGTATATCCTTGACCCTAACTTTGAAAAAGACCCTATTTTAATTAAAAAGATGGCATCTGACATAAATAAAGTTTATGCTGAATTTATTAAAGATAGATTAAATGGTTTTGCAAAGAGAGCAGGATATGATGGTATCAACTTTGGTGATAAATTAATGCTTATAATTACCTAATGGCAAATAATAATAAAACAATATCTATAAAATTTCCATTTAAAGATGATACAATAAATGGAAAATTATTTGCAATGAATACAACCACCGTTGATGATATTCGTTCATCTCTTTATTTTTTCTTAAATACAAAAAAAGGTGAAAGATGGTATGACCCTGATTTTGGAACAAGACTTCATGAATTCATATTTGAAAAAAATGATGGTGTAACTGCTAACGCTATTAAAGTTTCTTTAAAAGAAGATGTAGAAAAATATTTTAGAAACTTAAAAATTCAAGATATATTAATTGACCAATCAGAAGAAACAAATAAATTGACAATTAATATAACATTTACCTATACAAATTTATACAATACATTGGTTGATGATGTAACATTAGTTTTTGGTTAATTAAAATTTGTCGTATTATACTTCAAATTTTATTTTATGAGAAAACCAAGAATTTTGATTACTAACATGGATGTTCATGGTGTGAACTTTTATCGTTCCGAACAACCTGCAATTTCTCTTTCAAAATTATATGACGATGAATTTGAAATTGATTATATTAAAAATATTAACTGGAATGATGATGAATTTTTAAAACAATATGATGTAATTCATGGACACAGAACACTTTGCGACTTTGCCCAAATGCCTTATTTAGTTGATAAACTTCATAGTTTTGGTATTAAAGTTGTTCTTGATATTGATGATTATTGGGAAGTATCAAGAGAACATCCATTGTATCACGCTGTTAAAAAAGATAATTTAAAAGATAAAATTGTTGGTAATCTTAAAATTGTTGACGCAGTTTCAACTACCACACCTGTTTATGAAGGTTATATTAAACCATACAATAAAAATATTTTAATTATTCCAAATGGTGTAAATAGAAATCTTAAAGAATGGATTCCTGCTGATGATAAATGTTCTTATGATAAATTAAGAATTCTCTATCTTGCAGGTTCATCTCACTTACAAGACGTTTCTCTTCTAAAAGACAGTTTTGAAAGACTTATTGATGATACATCAATTGTTAATAAATTTCAAGTTCATCTTTCAGGTTTTGACCTTAGAGGAACAACTACAAATTATGTAGTAAATGAAGAATTTATTAAAGAAATTCAAGCAATGGGTTTATTTACACAACAATTATATAATAAACTTGTTGCAAATAATTTTGATATTATTAATATGCCTGAAATTCCAAGACAAATTGTTGAAAAATATAATGGTAAAGTTTTAGATGAACAAACTAGACCAATTAATCCACAAGAAACAGTTTGGACAAGGTATGAAGAAATATTCACTTCAAATTACAAACTTATTAAGGATAAAGACTATTATAATTTCTTAATGAAGTTTGATTTAAATGCAGTTTATGAAAAGCAAGCTGAACAAAACTACTTTAGACATAAAACTCAAGGTCTTTATAAATTTGCAGCAAATTATAAACATGGCGATGTGGCACTTGCACCAATTAAAGTTTATGGTAAAGGTGTAATGGATGATAATTCAGATAATCGTTATCAATTTGCCAAGTCAAATCTTAAAGTAATTGAAGCAGCATTCCACAAAGTTCCTGTTATTGCTTCAGATGTTCCAATTTATAACCATGACAAAGATTGGGTGGATGGAAAAAATATTTTATATGTAAATCCCGATAGACAATACAAAGATTGGTATAAAAAGATTAAATATTGTATCAATAATCCAAATCATGTTAAAGATATGGGTGAAGCAGCCTATGAATTAGCTTGTAAAAAATATGACATAGATGTATTAAGTCATATCAGAGCAGATTTTTATAGAGGTTTAATTAAACAAAAACAAGAAAAACTTGAATTAGTTTAAGCAGGTGCATTTGGGTCAATATAATTTGGGTCAACCACATTTGGGTCTACAGGGTTTGGGTTACCACTCCCTGTTTCAATATTATTTCTATTGATATAATTTTTATGAAAAATTATTGAACTAATGAATGCAAAATCTTCTAACAATAATGTATGGTCAATCTCTTTCTTTTCAAACATTATTTGAATTGCTTTTACATGAAACCAAACAACCATAACAAATAAAATAGCAGCTAAAAATCTACTTAATGAGAATTTTTTAGAGTTACTATCTCTGAAAGAATCAAATAATAATTTGTATAAAAATTTTACAAAAGCATTTTCTGCTAACATATTAAAGAAAGAATTAAACATAATCGTAACTATTTATATTAAATAGTATTTCTAATGAGTTTTATACAAAAAAGTGATGCAGTTGTAATTAACACAAAACTGACAAATATAGGTAGACAATTACTTGCTTCTGGTAATTTAACATTTAAATCAATTGAATTTGGTGATTCAGAAGTTGATTATGATTTTTTAAGAGGTTTTGATGGTATACTTGAGGGTGGTGATTTATCAATAATGCGACCAAAAGATGCTAACCCAAATATTAAGTATGCAATTCCATTATCTGATTCTGCTACGGATATAACAAAAATAGATATTAAAAAAATTACACCAGATATTAGATTAGTTGTTAATACCGCCAAACCAAGAGGACTTTTTACAGGGTCAACCACAGCAGGTTTTACCGCATTAACATCAACCACTTATATAAAAGGTATATCCACTATTCGTATTAATACCATAACAGGTGGTACTGTTTTTAGTGCAACATCTACTTCAAATATATCAGCAGGTACAATGCTTTTATTTGATTGGAGAAATCCAAAATTATCCACATTTACCGATTTAACAGGTATAATTGGTGAAACATATCCAAGACAATTTCTTTGGTATAAAGTACAAAGTGTAAATGGTAATTACATAACCGTTGACAGAAATTTACCTAATTTTAACGGTGCAGGTAGTACAGATAAATGTGTTTTCTATATTTACCCACAAAATAATGCAATAGATAATTATTATAGTACAGGAAATACAACATCTTATTGGAATTACAACACATTAGCATTTGATTCAACCTGTAACATTGGTCAAAATGATGATGTAGTTGTTTGGAATTTAAATATTACATATAAAGATACACCTATTGGTGTATCAAATAACTATGTACCACAGTATTATGATGGTGCTATTTTTTCAGGGTTTAAAGAATATATACAAGGTGAAACAACAAATTCACAAAAATCACAATTTGCAATAATTCACTATACAAATAAATCAATTTCAAATTATTATGGTGAAGGGTTTTATAATGATACATTCAAACTATCATTACCAACCATTATGTACCATGCAAAAACTGAAAGAACAATGGGTATTGTTTTATCAGCAAAAACAAAACAAGTTCAGCCAACTAATTTTACAGGTTTCACAACAGAATATTATGACCTTATTGAAACAACCTCTCAAAATGTTGTGGGTAAAGTATTTAATGATTTAAGAATTGCTGTTATTGAAGACGAAGAATTGGTAAATGTTCTTGCACTTAAAAGTGATAGGTCACACACATTACCACAACCTGTTTGGGGTATAAAAGCCGAACAAACTGATTTAAATTCATTATTAATAAAAGCAAACACAAATCCATCAAAATATCTTGCATTAACATATTTATTTACAAATGAAAATATCTATGACAATGGATATGACACAAATACTAGTTTAGGATTAAATGGTGGTATTCATTGTGGTTATATAAAATACTTCCCTCAAAGTTCTATAAATGCACAAAATTTTACATTCAGTTTTAATGCATCTGATTTGAAATTTATGATACCTATTGTAGCATCATCAGATGGTACAGGATTTAATGCAAATAAATTATATATGTTGGCACAGATAGTTGATATTGGTTTAACACCAAATCCAGCTTCTTGGCAATTAATTGATTATACAACAAAACTAAACGGATATGGTACTTGGGATACTATTCCTGTTGATTCATTAACAAATTATATTAATGTACTAGATTATAGTGACTATACAGGTGGTACTCCATATAATATTGAAAATATTATTGGCGATTTACCAACAAGTGTTGAAGCATTAACATTAACAAATAAATTAGGTTTTGGTGAAGAAAGTATATTACTTGGTAATGTAGATTCTAGTATAAAAGCAACAGTTTTTAAAACTAAAATATCACATACTTTGGGTTTTGCCGATTGCAATACATCAAATAATCCAACATGGGATGAAGATGATGTATATGTTACCGAAGCAGCTATTTATGACCAAAATAATAATTTGGTAGCAATTGGTAAACTTAATAACCCTGTTAAAAAGAATACCAATAAATTATTTACTGTAGAACTAGATATGGATTTTTAAAAATGGGATATTTACCAAGTTCATCAACTAAAACATTATATGCTTATCTAACTCAAAAGGGTAGATATAATTTGCTTTTCGAAAATGCAGATAAATTTAAGGTTGCATATTTTAGTTTACATGATAATGATTATAGAGTCGCATCTAAAATAATATATTCAGAATTTAATAAACTACCAAAAGGATTTGTTCCCGATATTACAGGCGATGATAATGATTGTATTAGAAGTATTGCAGAAGCAAATATAGTTGATAATAATAGTTATTTAATTTTTGGTGGTGAAATTCAAACCCCAACAACACCACCACCTCCAGGTACACCACCCACAACACCACCACCTTCAGGTACACCACCAACAACTCCACCACCTCCAGGTTCAGGTCCACCACCACCTTCAGTACAAAGAACATTACCTTTAATATTAGAGTTTGAATATTCATCAAATCGTACATTAATAACTGATGTATGGGAACATAGATTAGCATTTGAAAATGGTGCTTATGTACCAAAAATAAGATGGAATTTTGGTGAACAAGTCAGTATAAATAATTCTATTGTTTCAAATGTTGATTCTAAATGTAGTATTGTTTTAAAAACATCACCTGGAGATAATCTGCCAATAACACAAGCAGAAAGAAATGCTATTAATTTTTGGCTTCAATTAGAAATACCACTTGTTGGTGTTAGTAATGCTTATATAGACCAAATAGGTAGTTTAACTTCAGGTGAATGGAGAAAATATTATTTGAACTCAAGCAATTCATCTCCAGATAGTAAAGCATTTTTTAGTTTTAGTAGTATAACAACTAATAGTTTAATTCATAAAATAAATGATTTTTATTTTGATGCAGGAGATTCATGGAATAGTATTATAAATCCAATATATAGAGATATTGAATTTAATTTTGGTCTATATACACAAACCACAACACCAAATGTTGTTATAACATCCACAAAATCTAAATTTCAATATAAAGCAAAACTTCAAAATAAAAAATTTATATAAAATATGGGATTCGTATTAACATCATCAACACAAACACTATATGCATATCTAACTCAAAAGGGTAGAAATAATTTACTTTTTGAAGATTCAGATAAATTTAAAATCACATATTTTAGTTTACATGATGATGATGTGGATTACAAAATTACATCTAATATTATAAATTTAGATTTCAATAAATTGCCAAAAGGATTTGTTCCCGATGTTACAGGTGATGATGATATTTGTATTAGAAGTGTTTCAGAAGCAAACACAGTTAGTACTGAAAATTACTTAATTTTTGGTGGTGAATTTGTTGAAGCACCAATACCACCACCTCCACCACCACCACCCACAGGACCAGGAGGGGGAGGTCCACAAACACCAGTACCAGGACCAGGAGGGGGAAGTCCACCACCATTAGAATAAATTACAACTAATTAGTATAAAAATGGGATTTTTACCACAAGCATCATCAATAAATTTATACGCATATTTTACACAATATGCTAGAGAAAAAATTTTTAATGGTGATGTACTTGATTTTAAAGTAGAATATTTTAGTTTACATGATGATGATGTGGATTATGGAGTAAGTAAAAAAGTTATTGGTGTTGATTCATCAGGAAATACATTATATAATATTTTACCAAGTGGTTTTATACCTGATGTAACAGGTGATGCAGATTCATGCATAAAAAGTATGAAAAACGAAGTAGTTTTTGGTATAAATACACTAACAGGAACAAGTCAAATAATCGTAACACCTCCACCATCAAATCCACCACCACCTCCATCAGCAAGTAGAACATTAACAATAGGATTTAATACAGTATCATATACAGACCCAACGGTTGGCACAGGAAAAAACTTTGCATATCCTTTTGTAGTAAGTTTAAAAGCATTAGTTGGAGATGCTTCAGGTGGTCCAACACAAGGCGAAGCAACAACAACAACATTTAATATTGAAGTATTAGAATATGACCCATTATTAATACAATCTATAAGTGTTACACCATTAAATCCAATAAGTTTCCCTGGTGGTGGTACTGTAAGTGGTAGTCTTAATTTTATAAAATCTAATTTTAGTCCAGGTGCTGACCCAGGTTATAGTGAAGCTACAACAATAAAGTTAAAAATTACACCACTACAATCGAATAGAACCGTAGAAACAGGTAAAGGTATTTTAACATATACAAAAACATTACAATGGAATTAATATGGGATATATACAAAAATCAGGTGTAAAAAAACTATATGCTTATTTAACTCAAGATGGCAGAGAAAAAATTATTACAGGAAATACAATTGATTTCCAAGTAAAATATTTTACACTACATGATGATGATATTAATTATCAAATCTCATCAAGATTAATAACAGCAGCAACATACAATACTTTACAAAGTGGGTTTATACCTGATATAACAGGTGATATAGATAATTGTTTACCTGTTATATCTGATGCAACATACTTAGAAAAAAATAAATTAGTTGGATTCTTTGAACCACCACAACCTGGCATATTAACAGCAACAACAGTTGCAACATGTTCAACAGATGGTAAAACATTTGATATATATGTATCTAATGTTATTGGCACAACAACACAACAAGTTTATTGGTATGTTAAAACAGAGGTAATATCATTTCCAAACTCTACATCAACAATTCAAGATGCTGTTGTTTTATCAACATCATTATCTGATGATTTTACTGATTTTGGTGTTCCAAAATCTTTTAAAGCTACATTTAAATTTAGTGATACTAACTTACCAAGAGAAGCCGATTCTTATAATTATACAATATACCTTGTTGATGGCACAAATGAAATTGAAATTGCTAAATATGTAGATATAAATTGTTCAAAAAAGATAATTGGTATTTGGGAATACCGAAGCGAAGGATTTGCACCCGAAAATAGTCCAAATATAATAAATGAAAGTATTTTACAAAATTTATCATATGTTTCAGATTATAAATTATCATTTGTTGCCGTTGTTGTTGATAACGGAAATAGAAGAAGAGATTTAAATTTTAATGATGATGATTTAACAAATAGTTTATACAGTAATATTTTTGACAATGCTATACTTTTAGCACCAACAGATTATCAACTCACAAATACACCAGCAATTGAACCAACTGAAGAGGTTTTTAGTAATCCAAATACAGGTTCTTATGATTCAAGATGTGATTGGAGAATAACAGTTTTATCATACTCAAATCAACAAATTTCACAAAATCATTTATTAAACTTTAAAAGCACATCAACATCTATCTTATCAGAAGAAGGTGGAAATTCACAAGCAATTACTATAAATGGACCGATATTGAAAACAACAACTGGTAATTACACAAATGATTATGGTGATATTAGTGCATGGGAAGATAATATTGCTTATTCTTTAGTACCAAACTACAGTCAAATACCTGGATATGTTCCTTTTAAGGGAAATTATGATATATTTCATCCAACAGTTAAGTTATTTAATGATATGAATGGTTATAGTGGATTTAAAATAAGATATGTAGAAAAAGTATTAGGTGTTGTAAAAAATTCCCTTAAACCAGAACCAAACCCAAATACAGAACCATCATATGTATGTTATTATGCACCAAATGCAGGTTATAGGACTAGGACTACAACACATAACTTTGTAGTAGCGGTTGATGCAGAAGGGGTTAACCCATCAATCCCTATTAAATCTAAGCCAAACCAATATCTTGGTAATACAAATGGTATTGTACCCGATGATAATATTACTTATTATCAATTCTCAAGATTCACAAGATTAAAGTGTCCTTGGGTTACTTTTTGTTAATATAAAGACTATTTATAAAAAAATATAATATGGATATAACACCTGGATTAAAACAAGTAGAAGACGCAGGACTTGGATTTCAAAAAGTTACATATACAAACAGTTCAAATTTGAATACAACCAAACTTTTGTATACATATGCTAAAAAAAATGAATTAGCAACACCTTATGGAAATTTATTTAAATCTTTTAATTTCCCAATAACAACTGCTGAAAAAGCTAATTTTGCATCACAACATGGTAATAATGCTGTAAAATGGTTAGACGTTGATGAAATAGTTGTTGTTGAAATTCCAAAAGGAGAATATGGCGAATTAATTGATGGTAAAACATTTCAATTAACTTTTCCTGTTGTATTGAATAGTATTGAAACTGCTACAACTGTATTTGGTACATATTTTGGATTTTTAGGATTAAACGCTGATGTTTATATTGGTGGAAAAACATTAAATAAACAATTATCAGAAAGAAATCAAAATTACTTTGGATTCTTACCTAGCGAAAGTAATAGTTTTAATACAAATGTTACATTTTTATATTGCAATGATATAGAAAGACCAAAAGATAAAGGTGATGAAGTTACTGTATTAACATCAACAACATATTCAATAAGTGGAAATCAAACAAATAAATTTGTAATTACAGATGTAACATTTAGTACAGGTGATAGTATAAGAATCAAATATACTACTAGTGTTGGTAATATGATTGTTGAATTAGAAAATAGTGTTTTACCAAATGATGCATGGTATCCAATTGATACACCTGGTATTGTAAGTGCATATCCAAAAGCATATCTTAATCAAGCTAATTCACCTACAGACCCAGTACCTTTAACTATAGAGATTAAAAAAAGAAATAGTACAAAAACATTATCTTGGAATGCTTATTCACCAACAAATAAATTTCCAAATAGTGCTGGAGATGAAGACCAAAAAATATATGCATCATATGATGGATATAAATTAAATGGTGGTTTAGTAAACATTTTTGATAAACCTGTTGGAATCCTATATCAAGATAAAGGATTTGCTGTAATCACAGACCCAATTTTAGTACAAGGTTTTAGATATTCAGCAGGTACAAGTACAGGATACAATGGTATTCCATCTGGTAATTCTTATACAGGGGATAAAAACTTTGCAAAAATATATTTTGCTAATACAACAGAGTCAAATTCACAATTTGATTCAGTTACAACAGAATTTGTTCAAAACATTATTTGTATTGCAAATGCAGGTGAATTTGTAACCACAACCAATTCAACCTACGAAGGTGCATATGATGAAAATGCAACAGAAAAACCTGTATTTATCACATCAATAGGATTATATAATGCAAATAAAGAGTTAATTGGTATTGGTAAATTAAGTGAACCAATTAAAAAACTATCAACTACTATTGTACCGTTCAATATTAGATTAGTAGTATAAAGCGTATTATATAAATATGGAAATTATTGATTTTAAAGATTTAGGTATAATGATACCTAAAGATAAGGTATTTTTATCTTTTGATATATCAACAAGTTGTATCGGTTTTTCGATGTATAATGAAAACTTTGACTTGATTTCAGTTAAAGCACTTAAAATGACAATAAACAAAGATTGTGAAGATGACCCTGAAATCACAAAAGGTGATGCATTTAAAAAATTTGTTGAAGAATTAAAAATTTATGAAATAATTGATATCTTTGTTGAAGAACCATTAGTTAAATCAAATAATGTTTACACAGTTAATAAACTTCTAAAATTTAATGGTATATGTTCATATATTTTAAGAGATACACTTGGTATTATTCCTAAGTTTTTAAGTGTGGATGAGGTAAGGAGAATATTCTGCCCTGAAATGACAGAGTATGATGTGAAAAAAAATAAATTTATTTTGAAATTTAAATCTAGAAAAATTGACCCAAAAACCTATATATTTGAAAAAATAGCAAAGGAGTATAAAAATATTTCTTGGTTAATAAATAAAAATGGCAAGTTCAAGACTGAAAATTATGATATAACTGATTCAATTGCTCTTGCAAAAGCATCTTTTAAAAAATTTTATGAAAAAGAATACTAAAAAAGACGATAATAAGATTTATGTAGATTTATTAACAACTATTAACAGATTTTCTTATTTTTCATGCGAAATGATTCTTCCCGAAGATATTGATGAATTTTTTGAGGAGTATGCAAAAGAATATGAAAATCCTGAAGTATTTTTTGAATCATTAGACCCAATATTAGAAAACTCTCAAAGAGTAATGTATTTGACAGGAACTCTAATTGATAGTGAATTCATTGACTTTATTAATACTTGGGAACAAATCCCTTTGGAAGATAAGAAAGAACATATTAAGAAAGATTTTATTGATTTATTAATCCCAGTAACAGTTCATTATAGTAAAGGTGAGCAATTTACCACATTATATGTTATTGACCTTTTTAAAATAAAAACAAAAAGGAGAAGAAAAACAGAAATTGAACTTCAATCTGAATTAGATGAGGCTCTAAAAACAGAGAATTATGAATTAGCTGTTAAGATTAGAGAAAAAATCAAAAAAATCAAAAAATAAGCTATATTTGTCTTATGATTACTAAAAATTATATATCAGCCGAAAACAGGGTTGATACTGCAATTGATGTTATTAAAGTTTGCATCAAGAATAATACATCAATTAATCAAACTGAACAATACGAGGGATTTGTTAGAAAAGTTTTGGTTAGTAAAACAACCAAAAAAACAAAAAACTATAAAAAACTATTAGAAATTTATGATGAATATTTAACTTTAAGAAAAGTTAATAAAAAAATTACCGATATCTCAATCCATAAAACCGATGTTGATAAAGAAGAAAAATATGATAATAGAAGTACTTGGGTTGCCAATCGTGATTCTAATAATAGAATTACTGACTACTCATTTACAATATATATTCAGGGAGAAAAACCATATATAGGTAAATTAACAAGAGAACAACTTGAAACTATTCATCAATATTATCCATATGTGACAATGATGAATGTATCATCTTATTTTCCATATCTAACATTTCAACAGTTTAAAAGAATTTTAAGATGTTTCAACATTACAAAAGATATGCTTTTTCCTCTTCATGTTCTTGAAGAACATAGTGAAGAAGAAATTGCTGAATTTGCTTTGAAAAACAAAGCAAACATTGCTTTAAACAAAATTGTTGAAAAGAAATCATCATTTATTGAAAAGAAATATTTTGAAAGTCAAGAAAAGATTCATGACCTTGAAAATATTCATAAATTTATTGATGAAACTATTGAAAAGTATTATTCAAGAACCGAACAAGAACAAACACAATTTAATAATTTTGATTTGTTTGGTAAATACTCTGATATTTGTTATCTTTTCTTTTCAGATATACATTATGGAAAGAAATATGAAAATCCTGTATTTGGAAGAGGATATAATAAAGATATTGCACATGAAAGAATGATTCAGATTGCTAAAAAGACTGTTGACTATATTAAATTCAAAAATCTTAATAGTCTTTATATTCTTTTTGGTGGTGATTTATTTGAATCCGTAATGACTAGTGGTATGAGAAGTGAACATTTGAGAGGAATGGATTTGGTCGGTATTGACCAAATACTTTTTGGTGTTGATTCTCAATTAACTTTCTTAGAAATATTAAGAAATAATCTTGGAAAAGAATTTCCAATTATAATCACATACATTGGTGGTAATCATGATAGAATTGGTAAAGATAGAGATGATGACCAAGAAAGAACAGGTTCATTAATTGCATATCATATGATTCAAAGAGATATGAAATATGATGAATTTTTAAAAGTAAACATACCAAGAAAACCTGTTCATGTTGAAAAGATTCAAAATAATGAAATAAATGATTTGTGCATTATTGCTCATCATGGTGATGCTGAAATAATTAAAAAGAAAGGACATGAACTTGTTAATCTTTATGGTATTGGAACATCAGGTTATCATTTAGTTATTAATGGTCATTGGCATTCAACAGAAATTTCATTTAATGCAGGTACAAATTATATGGAAATTTCATTACCATCCGTTTGTTCAGTAGATGAATTTATC
>Ga0315909_10003869_pt1 | contig 18027 bp, 19 predicted proteins | sample LakEriMetagenome_11_FD_203527 | JGI IMG/M metagenome (GOLD analysis project Ga0315909, IMG submission 203527) | Freshwater fungal communities from buoy surface, Lake Erie, Ohio, United States - Buoy 2 MA125 | ecosystem: Environmental > Aquatic > Freshwater > Lake | place: USA: Lake Erie, Ohio...
TCACTGAGTTCTACTAATCGCATATCGTATATTCCTGTCATGCCAAGTTGCCCTTGGCGAGCATCCACCGCTTCATGCGGCAGATACTCAACAACTGCCAGCGTTCGCGCAAACGGTCAACAGGATTTTTTTGAATCCCTGTAAGTGTGTGCCGTGTTTGGCTTTGAACCTTTCTGCGTGCCTAGCTCTTGGTGCAGAACTTTGGCAGAACGCTTGTCGGTCTGATCGATGGACTTGATGTGCTTAAATGAGATTTCTTTTTTCATTTTTTGGCTTTCTTGATTGCGTCTTCTCTATTGCGAAACACACCGATGAGTCCAGCAGTTGCTCCGTAGAGGCGGTATTTTCCGTTGAGTTTGAGTATGATGCGGTCTTTGCGAATCGGCTCTTGCTCTGCTGTCACAACTTCTTCTGCCTTAGCAATCTCTACCTCAATCTTCTTGAACCGTTGCGCCATCTCTTCGCTCAACGCTGCTGCCGCTTGTGTGGCTGATTCCTCAACTTGTGCTAGCTTTGCTTCGCGTTCTGCTGCGATTTGTGCGGCTTCTGCTTCGCCTCTTGCACGCACGTCTTGTAATGCGCCTTCGGTTGCTTCACGAACGCCCCTGCGGAGTCCTTGTAGCTCGCGCATGGATGGCACTCCAAAGTCTTGTGGAAGAACAGTCTGCAATGAGCGGCGAACATCCTCAACTCCAGCTTCCTGCTTTGTTGGTGGACGCTCTGCTGCGCGTTGCTGCGCTTCAAACATCCTCTCGATTGCTGTCCGCATCGCCGGATCCGCTGCTTCACGAGCGACTTCCATTGCCAGCTTTGCTTGCGGCAAATCGGAGGACAGAGCCAGTCTGAGGATTGCGTCCTTTTGGCGCGAAGTCATCTTCATCGCTTCGTTGCGATATGCTTTGCCGACAGGCTCTTCCCCAGTGAGTTTGGTGTATGCGTCCTCAAAGTTGAGGAGTGCTCTCACATACGTCTCGGCAATACCTGCATCGCGGATAGCTGTAATCTGCTCGTCGGATAAGGCCACCTTCTTTGGCTTGGCAAAGAGCGCAGCTTCTTGCGCCATTGCCTCTTGCGCGGCTAGGCGTTCAGCGGAAGTGCCAGTGCCTTCTCGCGTGATGCGCTCGCGGACTTGCGCTACGTCAGCTTTCTTGGCTGCACGGATGCCAGCTTCAATCTGCTGCCCCATGGCAAATGGGGTTTTGGGAAGCGTCTCTTTCTTGCGCTTAGGCTGGAACCTTACTTGCCCTTCTTTTTCTTGACGCGCTCCGGCAGCTTCTTGCCCTTGGGTGTCTCCTTGGCGAACCGCTTCGCGATAGCTGGCTCGTTGGCGTACAGATACTTCCTTTGCGCGTTGCTCTTGAATGGCATACTGAATCTCCTTTACGGTGGTTAAATCCTTCTGAGCCTGTGCTGTAGCTGCCTCTGCTGCTTTCTCCAGCGTGCTAAACACGCCGATGCGGTTGCCGATGGGATCGAACAAGCGATAGCCGGAAGTGTCCGTCTTGACGATGCGAGCACCATCTGCATCCTGCGCTATCATGCCCTTTGGCATCTGCTCAACCTTCGTGCGCTGTGGCTGAAAGCGTAGCTGGATAGCCTCGACCCCCTTGTTGCTTATCGGTGTGACAACGCCAGTTTGCGTCAAGTTGCCAGTGATGCGCCTTGGAAAGATGAACTCAACTCCACTAGTGCGATTGATGCCGCCACGCTGGATGTTAATGTCAGGCCGATAGGGGATTTTGTCTTTGGGTGACGGCAGGTTAAGAGCCTCGTGCAGCGTCTTGTGTGCGGTCTTGCCCATGGGCTTGCCGTCTACCTCAATCTCCCAGCCTTTCTTGGCTGCATCGAAGTTGTTTTCGGAGTCAGCAACGTGCCGCAGGTATTGGTTGAGTGCCTTGTTTGCTTGAGCAATCGAGTCGAATCCAGATGCACTACCTTTGCTGCGAACGTCTGTTGCCAGCTTGTTGAGCGCAGAGCCAATGTCTACGGCAAGGATTTGCACCCCATTATCCTTGTTCCAAAGGACATCGATGACAGCAAATCGCTTATCAAGCGGGTTTCCGTCGCGAACCACTCCAGACTCAGCTTGCCCGTCCTTGAGGAAGGACATGTAGTTGTTGCCCTGTAATAGCTCACCAGTCTGCATGGCCCGAATAGCCATCTTGGTGTAAGCAGCTTCTTGTGCAGATAGGATTGGCCCACTGCTTTTGAGCGGAGTCTCAATGTTCGTGCGAGCAAGCCCGTCGATGACATCATCGCCAACGCCACGCAAGCTAAGGTTTTTCTTTTCAAAACGAGCGTTAAGTGGTTTGGATGCTCCTCCTTGAGCTAAGATTGGCTCAACCTTTGCCCACACAGGGTTCCAGTGCAGCTCCTCTTTTGCATCGCCCTTTTTGGCCATGAACTTGCCCTTCTTGTCAGAGAAGTCCTGAGCAAGCACTCGCGGGTCAAGCGGCACTCCAACTCTATCTGGTGCTCCACTCTCCTTGGGGCTGAATATGCGCTTGAGCGTTGGGTCAAGAACAGGGTTGCCTGTCTCTCTGCCAAACAGCTTGTCCAGCTTGCCTCGCGCCACATTGACAGCTTCGCTCCAAATCGTGGGCATTGACCCCGTGAGGAAGTTGCGTGGGTTCTGCTTGGTCACCCATTGCTCTGCGTAGCGAGCTGAAATCTCGTGTGTGATGTCGCGCAGCCTGCTGACCTGTTCGGAGATTGGCGTTGCTGGGTCAAATGCAGCATCGAGCCTTTCACGCAAGCGTTGCCCTTCGGTTTTGCCGTCCGGCCTTGTGATATTGTCAGCGTCCTTGAGATAGCCTTCGATGAGTCCGGCGATTGCGCCATCTGGTGCAGTCTGCTGGAGCCTGCCTTCTGCGTCCTTAGCGAAGAGCCTGCCTGTGAGTTCGTCGGCCAGAACGTCCGTCAGGAAAGCGTGAACCGTCTCGTGCGGGAGCGTTGTCGCATCTGCTCCGCTGCGGTTGATGTAGATGGTCTTGTCGTTCGGATCGTAATAAGCGTTCCAGCCTGTCTCTCCGCCTGGGCCTTTGACCACTTCGCCATCGACTACCTTGACCTTGCCTCCACGCTGGTTGATTAAGTCCTCCATCACGAGGAACGTGCCAAGGTTGTTGCCCTTGCGGTCGGATTCACCCAGCTTGCTAAACAAGTCTGCGCGGAAGCCTAGGTCAGCTTCGCTCTCTCCAGCGGCAGCGGCTTTTGCAATGTTCCGTGCTGCATCGTTGAACACACGCTCCTTGGCAACCTTGCCGCTAGCAACATCGTACAGCTTGAGTCCGCCGCCAATGATGGTTCCAGCAGCGAGCCCTCCGCCGATGGCTTGACCAATCTCCTCCTCGTCCCTGCTCTGCAAGTAGCCTAGTCCGCCACCAATCGCTGCACCAATAAGCCCAGCTTCAGCAGCCTGCGAAGCCACGAGCGCAGCGTCCCGTGGGATAAGCCTTGCGGTGACATTGAGGATTGCTCTCGCCCCAGTGCTGAGATTGGGATTCATCGCAGCTTTCTCAACGGAACTGAGCATCCCTGCTCCACCTACTGCTTCCCCTGCTGCTGCGGCCATAGCTTCTCCTGCTGCGGCAACTCCGCGCCCTGCCGCCTTGGTTGCTGCAATCTCTGTAGCCCCTGGAATAAAGCCTGTTGCCACATCCACAACCGCTGCTTTGGTTGCTAAGTCTGCTGCGGTACGCTCTGCCACGTTTGCAGGCACTCCGGCGAGTTTTTCTGCTGCTCCAGCAAGTATGCGCTCTGGATACGTTGCTACACGAACTGCCGCCTGTCCTGCGCGTTCAGCAAGCTGTCCCGCTGCCCCCACGGCTTTAGCTGCCACAGCTCCGGCTTTGCCTCCCATTCCCACCACGGGAACAAGGTTCATTGGGTCAGCGACAATCTCTGCCGCTGCGACCTGCTGCGGGTTCACTGGCATTCCGGCGATAGCGGCGTTGCTCGTCTCGTGCAAGGAGCGTGCAGCGTTGATGGAGTCGCGCCAAGTGGAGTATGCCGTTGCGCTATTTCCGTTCATTAGCTCAAAGAGCGGTGAACCTGGGCTTGTCCCGCCTTGTGCCAGCATGGAGTAGTTCTCGATGTTGTTGGCCAATCCACGCACTAGCGAACCAGGGACTGAAGCTGGATCAGAAGCAACTGCTGGGATGGCTCCAAGCAGGTTCTTGCCCATCTGCACAGCCCCATCGAGAATGCTGCCAACCACCTCTGCGGTGTTGATGTCCTTGCTTTTGTTGTAGCTCCTTAGCTTTTCAAAATCGTCGTAGGTCGGGTTCCAGCTTGGGTCGAGCAAGCGGTTCTTGAGGTCATAGGCCACGTCCTCCCCTGTGCGTGGGAAGTTCTGGTCGATGTACTCGCCAATCTCTTGCTCAGTAAAGTCGTCCGCAAAAGTGAGCGTCTTGTTCTTGGATGGGATGAAGACTTCTTGCGGCATATTTTACCTCACTTGCTTGATAATGTACGGCGACCCGCCTTTTGAGATTACTTGCGTGCCTTGCCGCGCTGCTGGCTGGCCTTTCTGGATGACTTGCCCTTGGTCGTATCCCTTTGTGATTTGGCTGTAGTATGAAGGCTTTTCTGGAACCAAATCTTTCAGTACAGGAAATTTTTTAGCCAACTTCTCGGCTTGATTGAAAGCCGACACCATGCGGTTTCCTGTCATGTTTCGCAGCACTTCAACAGACTTTGCAAATCCGCCAGGGTTTGTGGTGAAGAAGTTTGCCATTGAATCCGGCTGCATAGCCGTGATGAAGTTCCACGCCTGAAGCGACCCGCCTAGACGCAAGTACTCGTTTTGAGATAGAGCGTCCGATGTCCCACTAATTGCCGTGTTGATAGACTTCAGAGAAGCCTTTAGAGCTTCAATCCTAGCCGCTCTATCTTGCCCTTTCGCTGTAGACGCTTCCTCTGCTGCTTTGCGAAGAGCTTCGATTTGGTCAATGTTCTCAATGTTCTTTCGGATTCTTTGCGTGATGTCGTTGAACGGCTCTTTTACAAGTTGAATATTGTCACGAACCATCTCCCGTTTATTTGGGGCCGTCACGGAATACACAATGCCGTCAATCTCTTCAATTTCCGGCTTCCATTCAGAATCAAGCTGCGCCATGGCATTCTTCAATCCTGCCTCAACGGACATTCTATCCACGTTAGGCATGCCTAAGAACTGCTGCGCCTGCTTGAGATAACCCTGCTTAATTGCCTCGTATCTCTGCCTCTGTGCTGAAACCGCTTGCCGTGGAGCCTCTTCGATTGCAGGTTTAACTTGCGTCTGCTGTGGTGCTTGGCCTTCTTGCGCTGGTGCTTCTTGTGGAAGCTGCACTTCAAATACCGTTGACTCAATAGGCTTGTTTGCTTCAGCCAACCCAGCCTCTGCTGTCTTAAGTTTCTCCTTGGCTTTTGCAATGGCTAGATTCTGTTGTACCGCTTCCTTTGTGCTCAAAACAGGACGCTCAAATCTGCCGCTTGTAGTCGGAACATACTTCTGCTTTCCAGCTACCTCCAACTCCTTTAGAGCCGACTGCACTGCTTGCGTTTGCGCTGCAACTCGCTGCCCTTGACCCTCAACATCAGCCAAGTATGTCAGTGCCGTTTGGTTTAGCTGAACGGGGTCGTATGCCTTTTGATACGTCTGCCGCGCAGCCTCGACGTGAGTTGGGTTGTTCGGGTCAAATCCCTCTGGAACACGAATCTTGATTGGAGGCGTTGGCAACTCCCACCCTTCTGGGAACACGCCCTCCTCGTAGGATGCTTTAGGTGCTGCGTCCATGTTATGGATTTAACGATTCCGTTTTGAACATAATGGGCGTTCCGCTCCCGCCTCCTCCTGCTCTCATCCCTGCCACATCCAATCTGCCCTTGTTCATCTCGCGGACACGGTTTAGCTCAAACATGTTCTTGAGATAATCGCTCACAGCAGACGTTCCAAACTTTGCAATCTGCGCGTTGGATAATTCTGGGTCGTTTAAGAATTGGTTAAGCATGTACCCCGTTGAGCCTTCCGTTTTAACGTCGGGCATCGTTGCAGCGAACTTCTTAACAGCAGCAGCAGTTTTGTTTACATCCTGCGCGTTGGCATATGCGCCAGCAGCAGACTGAATCCCTGCGCCAATCTGTTCGCCAAAAGACTGCAATCCCTTGCCGTATAGCTCACCAGCTTTCGCCATCCCTTCAGCTACACCCTGTCCCATCATGGACATTGCTGCTGGCGGCTGATACCCGAATAACATTTGTGGTTTTGCCATATGCTTTTATTATCTTTTGAATAATCCGATTGCAGCTCCTCCCAAAGAGCCTAATAGTCCCATTCTCCCAGCACCTGCCGCTGCGCTTGCTTGAGCCTGTCCAACGGCTCCCTGCACTCGTGCGTTGTAGCCTCCGTAGATAGCTCCCATGCCTGTTGGTGATTCTGGATTGAAATATTGCGCTCCAGCTTGCTGCTGTCCCATGAGTGCAGATTGCACTGCATTGCCAGCAAAGTTGCCTGCGTACATTGGCTGCTGGTAGAAGCTCTGCAATGCTGGCGCAGACTGCTGTTGCAGTGTTCCTGCAATCCCTGCTGCCATCTGCTGCCGCTGCATTTGGAGTTGATCTTCCTCCAGTCTGCGTTGCCGCTGGAACTGGTAACGATTGAGAACTTCCCCTAGAGCAGACTGATCGCCTAGAGCGGTTCCTCGTGCAGCATATGCTGAACGGGTTTCCTGTTGGATTGCACGCTGCTCTTCGGGGCTTAAATCGTATTGAGGAGCAATTGCCTGCTGCTCTTGAGCGTACTTCTGCAATCCAGACAGAATCCCTTGAGTGCCTTGTGCCCTCTGAAACTGCTGAACATACTCTGGCGCTCTCTCCTGCAAGCCACGAAGCTGTGCCTCTTGCTGCGCTTTTTGATAGTTCTCTTCCAGCGTTGATAGCTCTGGCTGCAAGCCTTGGAACATCTTCAATTGTGCCGCAGCCTCATCTTGCATTTGCTTCTGCTGCAAGGCTGCATACAAAGGCTGATACTTCTGCTCTGCTGCAAAAATCTCCGGCGCGTACTTAAGCTGCGAGCGAAGAATCTCCTCCATGGAGCCAGAGTAGCTAGGAGGAGCAGGCATGTTGATTTTAGGAGATCCGCCCATAGAATAGTCGCAGTAGTTTTTCCGGTGTTACTTCCCTGATGATTCCGCCTCTTACGGCGTAAATCAAGTCGGGTTTCTTGTCTTGGATTGCACGTCCAACCATGTCTTCAAACGCCTTTCGGTTCTTGGCCCAAAGCGTGTAGATTGTCCAGTCGTCCGTGAGTTCATCCCACTCCCAATCCGGCAGCTTGCAGCCAGGGTGCGCGAGCATCACAGCTTCAATCTCGTCCTCTTGGTTTATGGAGTAGAACAGACCTCCATGCAGTCCGTAGTATATCAGTATGTTCCTTATCTCCGCTTCGCTTGTGCCGTCCCAGAGCTTGGGATGACGCTTCGCAGCGGCTAGTTCTGCTTCAAGGATTTTGTCCCATACGGTCATCGTCCAATAGCCAGCCAGTAGACTGCCGTGTTGCTTGCCGATAGGAACGTAAATCCGGTTACAGTTGGCGCAGGGCTAGCGTCCACCCCAACGGCTACAGACGTGTCATATGGCGTTAGCTGTATGTGGAAAATCTCGTTTGGAAACGCAGTTGGAAATGTAACAACTTTGGTGAGCGGACTTGGATTGTGCAGCCCCCACTTGATGATGAGTCCGTTGATCTTTTGCTCTCCGCTTGCAGATAAGATTTGATCGAACAGATTCAGATTTGCCTTTGGTGAAACTTGAGCGTCCACATAGCTCTTGTTTGCTGCTTGGCCTGCTAGCGTTGGCGTTGGAACTGTTGCTGTCCCAGTTGCAGTGATGTTTCCTGCCGTAATGTCATTTGCCGCCACAGTTGTCCCCGAAAGTCCGCCAGTGAGGGTTCCTCCAGCAAGCGGCAGTTTGGTGTCAACGTAGGCTTTGTTCGCAGCATGGTTGGATAGCGTTGGGTTGCCAGAGAGCGTGAGAGCCTGTGAGAGCGTAAGAGCTTGAGATTGGATGAAGTCCTTGAGCTTCTCAAATGTGAGGCGAAACAAACCGCTTCCACGCTGGAGCAGCATTACATCCGTCGCAACGCCAGTTACTGCATCTGATTGCTCTGAAATACAGCCAGACGTGAGCGTTGCAGCGTCTACAAGCTGATTGAGGTTTGCCGCCGTAACTTGGTCGCCCGTCGAGAATGCAGTGCCTTTAGAAAGTTGTGCCATACGCTTAGCTCTGTGAAATCATTGGTCTATTAGAAACAGCCCCAGTAACTGTGACTGCGCGAAGCTCTGGTTGTCCAGATGTAAAACGCAAGTCCATGAGCATGGAATATCCACGCAGCGCGACTCTTGCCCTGTAGGTTTGGTCAGTGATGCTAGCGAACTGCATTTCTCCAACTTCGTTTGTGGTGTCGAGGTTCTTGGTGCTTGCGAACAGCTTCACTCGGTCGTTCACATTGAAAGCCTCAGCGACCACTTCTGCTCTGCTGAAGAACTTTTCATTGAGAGTGCTAAACGTGTACTGTCTCGTGATGCACCTAGCTTGCACTGGCTCAGTTTGCGGAGCTGTTTCGGTGATGATTGGCCCTGTCTCTGTGAGGTAGAACGGAAGCACTGGCGTTCCATCCAGTCCCGAATACTGATCCCCAGCCTCCAGTTCCTCGTGCAAGTACACCCCGCCAAACTCGCTATCGCCAAAGAAGTACTTTATCAAATAGAGCCGCTTTCCAAGGTTGTACTGAGCGACAATCATCTCGTCCACGCACATTCCATTTGGGAATGTGTCCACGGACTCCCATGCGGAGTTTAGCGTGTTGTAAACAAGCAGCGTTGTGTTTGTTGTTGCGTCATCAAGCGGCAAAGCAATCCAGAATCTGTTGTTGAAATAGGTTGCAAACGCAAACTTCACATAGCCGTAGTTGATGCGCTGGAAGTAGTCGTCAATGCTGTTTGAGAGCGGGTCTGTGTTGCCGATGAGCTTGAGATCAAGCTGCGGCGTGAGCATGTGAACACCCTTGTTTGACAAGAAGAACACGAACTGTCCTGCGGCAACGATTGTCCTGCGCGACAAGCACCCTATCTCGCTGGTCACCAGAGTAATCGTTGAGTTCACACCTGGAGCAGAGCCTACGGTAAAGTTGCTCGTTTCGATGAAGCAGACGTAGATGCTCTTCTGCATGAATACGAGGAACTGGTTCTCGATCCAAGGGAGCACACCCACAATCGAGTCGTTGTTGCCCGTGTTGACGTAGAAATTGTTGAGCGCGAGATCGAATGTTCCGTAGTCAAGAATGTCTGACACAGCCAAACGGTTGCGCTTGTATGCAACAACCATCCGATTCTGAAACACCAATCCGAAATCTCCTGGAGGCATCGAGCAGTTGCCAGCACCAAGGTGAGCCGGAACAGTCTGCGGCATAACCGTGACGTTTGCGCTGGATCCATCCCAATAAAGCGGTGGGAACCCTTGCTGCGAAGTGCAAGCAATGTTGTTCTGGTTTGAGAGGTTGCCTCCTGTGTTGTTGAAGAAGCTAAACGTGTAGGTGTTTAGCCCAGTTGTCGTGATGACGTAGTTGTTGTTTAGATTCTGCGCTCCGCCTGTTGTGTGCGTTGTGTGGAACGTCACCTCGTCTCCAGAGACATAACCGTGCGGCTGCGTTGTCGTTACTGTAATCGTTCCTGTTGCGCCATCTGCTATCGCAGAGGAAGAGAATGTTCCTGTAAGCACTGGAGCGTCCGTGCGTCCACGGAAGATATACAACTCGCCAGCCTCTTCACCTGCTGTTGAGAAGCCGCCAACGCCTATCCGAAAGGTGTCATTGGTGATGATGTAATCGCCGCCTGCTGTAATCAGGTCATTTGAGGTGTAAATGATTCGCCCTGCTGGGAATGGCTTCTTGGCCGATATTGTTGCAGCAAGACCGTTTTGAGGTGGCGTGTAAACGAAGATGCCGTCTACGGCTACAAGGATGATGTTGTCGTTGCCTTCCGCATCAACAAATGCAGTTGCTCCGCAGATAATTTCATCCAACAGCGTATTGTCCGTGAGGCGTTTAATCCCCTTGCGAGGACGCACAGAGCCTCTGTCCATTCTGACGTTGAAAGCATTGCTCAAGAGCGATGGTTTGAGCGCAATCGGGTTGATTCGACTGGCAAAGCCAGTGAACCCCATGTCTCCGTCAGATTGGTGCTGTAATCCCATTAGTCCTCGTATTCGTCTTCCTCTTCCTCGCCCTCTCCACAGCACTCGCCGATAAGCTCTGTGGCTTTCTTCATCAGCTTGTAAGCCTTCTTCATCTTCATCATGTGCTCGCCGCCCATTTCACTTTCACCCTCATCTCCCATGAGAGCGTTCATTAGTTCTTCAAGTTTTCTCATAGGATGTCTTGGCCTTTGTTGTGTTTTTCCAGCAGTGTGAGAATTGGAAGTCCCTTGCTCAACTCGAAATGCGGCTCATCCACCATGCTCTTGAATGTCCCGCCCCATGTGAGTCCGTAGCTGTCGGCTAAGGCTCCGGCTTTTTTGTGGAAAGCACTAGCCGTCTTAGGCTCATCGCTATCAAGATACTTCCCGCCACGAAAGACGCCGCAATCAATTGCCAGTCCGTAGTTGTGATAGCTCGTGCCAGGTTTTGCGTTGGAGACGATTCGGCCAGGTTTCGAGCGGCCTTGGGCGTAAATAGCGGCTTGTTCATCGAAGGTGCGTAGTCCAGAGATTGCACGGTATTCAAGCCCCTCCATGGCTGCAAGCCTTTGCGCCTCTTCCATGAACGCACGGAACTTCGGCTGCACCTTGTCATGCAGTGTGCCTAGCGTCTTCTCTGTGCGAGGATCAAGCATTGTCGTGTCGGCTGGCGAGTTCGCTCACTTTGTCCCAGAGCTTCTGGCGGTCTATCTCGCAGTCCTTAATCTTGCTAGCAAGCCACCAAATGGCGACTGCCATCGCTGCGGCAAGTGGGCCTTGAGCAACAAGCTGCTCCATCGCTTTGTCCATCATTTGCGCTCCTTTCGGAGAATGTTGATAGCGGAGTATACGCTCACTCCTGCCGTGAGGATTGCCTCGGCTTGGTCTGGGTTTAAGCGGAGCCCCAAAACTGTTGCCAACGAAATCAGCCCCCTCCATGTTGACGGCTCCATGAGCCTTGCAAGGATGTACTTCATAACTATTTCTTCTTTGCGGTTTTAGCTGCTGCCTTGAACGCTGCGGCAGTTGGTGCGCCTTTGGAACCAGGCTTCCTCATCTTCTCCTTAGAGCCAGCTTTGATGCGTGCTCGTTTGGCCAGAATGTTTGCGTAGAGTCCGTCTTTCATACTAGGAGCATTTCCATCTGCGAAGACTTGCCTTGGCTCGTTCTGCTGGCCCTTTGGCTTTGGCGACAACGCCCTTCATCCTAGCGCAGAAGGAGGCTTTCCGGCCTGCGTCTGCTTTGGTCTTGGGATTGGGTGCTGGTGGCTTGAGCTTGGAGCCAGTTGCTGCGTTGTACTTTGCACGGCCCTTGGCTGTGAGGCCAGCCCCCTTGGATACAGGGAGTTTTTCGCCGCGACCTACGGATAACGATACAGGTTTACGTGGCATTTTCAGAAAGGTCTCTCTCAAGCTCTTGAATGTCGCAACCAGCATAATGCTCGTCACGATATTTTTCCGCTTCTCCCTTGTCGATAAACTCAACGTAACCAGATGGATGCACTATTCTATAAATTGTTGTCATTAGCTAAAGAATGGTGTGTTTGGAGTAATCCTAGAATACACAAGATCAAGGTTGGCGTTAACAGCCGTCCCTGTCGTTGATGTGCGGTTAATGTGCGAAAAGAAAATCAATCTGGCAGTTGGAACATTTGTGGTATGCGTTGCCACCGTTGTGCCGTCGATTTTTGCAGTCACTTGATTTCCTGCGCTGTTGATTAAAATCTCCATGTTGCGGAAAACGCCATTTGCAAATGACACTCCTGTTGAGGTCAATGTTTCGATATTCGAGGCTCTTGTTACAAAATCAATACCCTGTCCATCTTGCACTCGAAAATAAATACCGTTCGCAGACTCACCAGTCGTAGAATCGCCCCATCCACAGCGCAACGCACCAGTTAAAGTTGCATCAAACCAAGTCACGCCGCCCTGTGCAAAACGGAAGATTGCTCTTGCAGCAGCAGTTCCATTTGTAACTGCATTTGTTGCGGCTTGGTTAAGCCTTGATTGTTGGTTTGCTACTGCCGATGTGCCCGTTGACATCGCAACAATCCCAAATCCCGAGTTTACCAATGTATTCGTGCCTCCAGTTACAGCCAACGCCAAGTTTCCAGATAGCGTTGTGGACATGAAGTGTTCAAAAAACTCCCAGTAAGCGCCAGCTCCAATGTCAATCGAAACAGATCCATCCCCGTTCGTCACCGTCACGTTCGATCCTGCCGTCAGCGTAGCTTTGGTGAGTCCGCCTGCGGCGTTGCCAATGAGAAGCTGACCGTTCGTGTAGCTCGTCTCTCCTGTGCCGCCAGATGCCTCCGCCAGCGTTGCGCTAAGGCCAGCCGCTGTGCCAGATGTGTTCTGCGTGAGGCTCCCGCTGATTTGCGCTGCTGTGATAGTGATTGGGTCGCTACCTGCTGCTGCATGACTTGCTGCGTGCGCTGTGGGAGTGCGTGCATTCGAGAGGCGCGAGTCGTCTCCTGCTGCCACCGTGCCTGCGGTAGTGCCTGTGTTCTTCGTGGCTGCGTCTCCTAGTCCAAGGTTGGTTCTAGCAGCAGCATTGGTCGTAGACCTTAGCAGCGTGTCGATGTTGTTTGTGACGTTGTAGTTTGGCATGGTTACGGTTGGATGTAACGGTATATTCCGTCTGGTTGAAAGTAGTCGCTGCCGTCAGGCTGTAGGTATGTAAATCCGCTAGGAGGCGGTGCTGCCGAAGCTGTCTTCTTGAAGCGGAAGGTCAGATTGCTGCCAGCGACTTGCACCCTCGCAGATAGCCTGTTCTGCGTCAATGCTGGATTTGCATTGCGCTTCCTAATGAACTTTGTGATCACCTTAGCCATAGCGCGAGGATGTATTTTATGGGTGTGTGTGCTTTGCGATTAGGGCCGCGGCAATGACCGCAGCGGTTGGGTAAACGAAGTCAGTGATGCCCTTGAGCGTCCACGCACGGGCCTCTAGGCCGCCCCAGAAGGGCATATTCGCCCTGCGTCCACCGTAGTGGTGTTCGATGTTGCGGTACTCAGCTTGAGCGTACTCACGCCCCCAGAAGTACGATGCACCTGCTGCCGCGCCTGTCCACCAATCACCGCTTGCAAGAGCGATGACTGACTGGATGGCGAGAGCGATCAGAGAGTGGGCGAGGTGGTGCATGTCAGTTGCGTGGGTCGAACCAGAGAATATCGAAGTCAATGGGCGGTGGATTTTGGTGGGCGTTCATGTTGCTTAATGATGTTAACTGCGTGCAATCTGATTATAGCGATCGGCCTATCTCAATCCACGATTCACCTCCAACTCCAAGCAGTGTCAACGTGCTTCCAGTTTGAGTTGTGAAATTTGCGTTGTTATTTAGTCTTATTGATCCAACCCCAGTGCCTGCTGCCAATACAGTCAAAGCCTCTGTAAATATCAAAGTAACAACACGACCGGCCCAAGCATGCAAAAGTGTTCCAATGTTTGTTGTGCCTGTAATATAAAACTGAGATCCTGTGTTTGTTAACAAAACAACAGAAGCACTTGCAATAGCAAGAGACGTCAAATTAACAGTTGGATCTCCTCCAAAATTTGTATAAACATTGTTGTTTCCTAAGGCAATATTAGTAGTGGCAACTGTGGCGTTAACAATTGTTCCTGCAATGTCTTTTACCCACGAATCATCAAAAATTACTCTTGATGCGTTGCTTGTAACTGTAACTGCATTTGTTACACCACGAATAGAACATCCGTTAATTATTGCATCTCCATTGTAAATTAAGATGCCATGAGTAGATCCTCCCCATACTGAATGGTTTTGAATTATTGTAACAAGAGGAGTAGAGCCAGATAAATTATCAATAAAAACGCCAGCAGTTGCGTGCGCGGCGGTTTGACATGAAATTAGTTTTGTATCTTCACAGCCATTTGTAACAATAATTCCAATAGAATTAGGATGCCCTCCGGGGACGTTGTCAAACCCGCATCCAGTTGCAGTTATTGAATTGGCATTAGAGATTGTCAGGCCGCGCAGATAGCCGTATGAGAAACAATTTGTAATTTTATTCCAGTCTCCTCCGTCATGGAAACTATATGCTGTTCCTGGACGTATTAAAGGAGTTCCATTTGCAATGGTGGCAAAGGGCCAGCAATGGCACTGAAAGAGATAAGCAATGTCATAACATGCAGCAATTTCAACGCAGTTGATGTTGTCCATATAGACACTTGTCAAACGTGGACGTTGATGACCCGATGAGTAGAATCCTTTCTCGAACCCAAGAATCATGCAGTTTTCAACAGAAACATCATCATCAGCAGCGGTGATTGCTGTTCCCGTCCAGCCGGAAACAGTTGTTTGCGGAAAAGTCATTCCCTTTCTATAAATAAGCAATCCAGACAAGGAAGATCCTCCCTGCATTGTTATTGTCTGAGTTCCGCTCAACAGCAAAGATCCGCCGACCAAATCGTATGGAGCCGCTGAATTGTCTTGTGGTGTTCCAACGTACAAATTTGGGCCTTGAATACCAACATTTGGTTTTACAATTAAAGTGTGATCTAAAACACACTTCATGCCGCTTGGGATTGTGACGGTTCCACCAGCAGAGCCAAGCGAGTCAATCGCCGCCTGAATCTTTGCGGTGTCATCAGTCACACCATCTCCAACTGCACCAAAGGCTTTGACGTCTACAATATCGTTCAGCTTGTCTGCGTTCTGAAATGCTTTGCTGCTCATAGGTGTGTTATACAGTTCTAATTTGAAGTATATTTCCATTTCTGTAAATTCCACTTACTGGAACTCCAGCCGCCGCTGCCGCTGCGTCATTTGCATAATTTCCAACATTCAAAAGCAAGTACGATGGATTTATTACGATTCCATAACTAGGATTTGTTGACCCTATGGCAACGTGACCGTTGTATGCCGGTTTTATTACAATCGAATTATTGAAAGAAGTTGCAGCGGAATCAGGTGGAGAGACCTGGGCCATCAATCCTCTTGAGGAAGAGTAGACTACAAACGAAGCATTACGTTGTGCTTGAACTGAAAAATTTGCATCTTGACTTCCATTCCCCAAGTCAGCGAAAACTAAACACTCATTTGTATTTGACCGTGTCGCAACATTACAGATTCCATTTGTTGAACCAAGCGTGTTGTCTCTTATTTTTGAATCACCAAGTTGTATGTTTGCATACACCAATGGAGCTACATTTTGATTGTACCCATATCCACCATTGTTTAAGATTGATAGCCCTGATGCCGTTACATTGCAATTTGCATCATCTACTCTAATTCCGTCTCCCGAACATCCTCCTATTGTCACGCCATTTAGCACCAGCGATCCAATGAGTGTTTTTATCCACAGCCCATTTCCTACTGATGTCGCTATGCTTGTAGACTGAAACGAAACTGTATTTATTACCCCAGCATCTATAACAACATTATGAGATAATGAAGAATCAAAAAAACAAGCATCACCAAACCAAAGTTCTGAATTCGATGTATTGTTTAGTGTTTTGTCAATTAGTAAATTGATATTGTTTGCAATTACATCAATTTGAGTTACAGATAACCCTCCAACTCCACCGCCAATGTGCATTCCATATTGCGCTCCTCCAATTTTTCCGCCTCCATCAATAGTCAAATCTGATGAAATGGTTCCAGTTATTTGCGTGTAAGCTTCAAGTCCTTTATTTTTACAAAACGATTGAAACGACGATAGATATACAACGTCAAATCCTTGGAATACAATTCCATCATGCAAATAATTATTCAGTTGGTACCTATCTTGACCGGATGCTATGATATTTGAAATTACAGACCTAGTGCATCGATAAAAACGAAATGCGGCTCCGCTGGTCTTGTTTACAGAGGAATCCACCAATATTCCAGAAACATTCAATCCTGTTGTTTCTTTGGTCGGGTTTCCAAAATAAAGAATATCGCCAACAGCAAAGTTTCCAAGAATTATTGTAGCCTGAGAATTTTCTCCGAAAATCGAAGTGTGATCATTGGAAACATTGATGGTTTTTGAAATCAAATATGTGCCAGTTGGGAAAAATACTGTTTTCCCTGCTCCAGCATCAATCGCAGCCTGAATCTTGTCTGTGTCGTCCGTAGCGCCATCCCCGACCGCGCCGAAGTCCTTCACGCTGACAATCTCCGACAGCTTCGCAGCCACGTTTGTGGATACGGCTCCCGTTCCGTTCTGCTTGAATGCTACGTTTGCTGCTTGAAAGTTCCCTGCAACTGTCGTGCCTACATCCAGCACAATCTGATCTCCTGCATCAGCTCCTTGCGTGAGTGTAACCGTGTTGCTGTTCGTTTCCGTGAAGTCCGTGCCAGAAATGAGCTTCAGCCCGTTGCGATACACGAAGATGTTGTTCGTCCCAGGGGTGTAAGCGTTCGTTGAAACAAATACCGTTTGCCCTGCCGATGCTGTGATGACCTGCTCTGTTACAGAAGTTGCGCTGATTGAGCGAAGCAGACTTGCTTGAGTGCTCTTGGTGATTCCGCCTTGCTGTACGATTAGAAGGTCTGTGTTTGATACAGACGTTGCAACAGGAAGCTGTGAGATTGTTTTCTGTCCCATATTAGTAGGTATACTGCATGTTCATGCGCTGCACTTGCCCCTCTTGGCGAAGCACCTTGTCAATAGCGTCCTGCAAGCCTTTCTCTGCAAGCTGTTCAGCAGACATTGCTGTTTCAAACTGTCCTTCTGACTTGAGCCAATCGGAGTGCATGGCATTGATAAGGAAGTCCTTAAACAAGTCTGGAATCGGGATGAGCTTGTAGTTGCTTGGCGTTTGATACGGAGATTGTCCGGCAGTTGTGATTGTGATTGGCGAATAGAAGTCGCCCTTCATCTGCCTATCGTTATCTGGATACAGGTGGTTTGCGCTAGCTGGATGGAACCTGTAATAGAAGAACTGCGCTCCGGCTTGATAGGTTTTCGTTGAGTCGTATACGTCTCCAAACACCACTGGATTCTCGATGGAGTACTCGATGCACACGCTATCCGTGTTCTGCGTGATGAGGAACTTCTGTTCGGAAGCTGCGACATAGCCTGATGCCACGCCGCTATCTTCTAGGATGAACGCCACCTCTTGCGTGCGTGTCGTTGTGCGTGGATCGCGGGAGTATACGCCTTGAACCGTGTCTGCGTCCTCTGGCAGCTTGATGCGGTTAATCGGTAGGATTTGCGCTCCGTCAGTTCCGTTCTTGGTGTGCAGGCAAGAGCCGATATAGTTGTTGTACGGATACCGCTGGAACTGGCTTGCTGTGATAACGACCGTCTCCGTTGCTGTGGATGCCGAGTTGATAAGCTCGTTAGCTTGCGCCACAATCTGGATGCACGTCATTCCGTTGGATGTCACCGTTGTTGGCCCTGCTGTGATGGTGCAGGCTTGGCTTACATCCGCATCGTTTGGCGTGAGCGTGAGCACTCCCTTGGGAATCTGCACAGAAACAGACCCGCCAACACTGTAGCTTGTGAACGTGGTGTCCTCGTAATATGGGCTGCTCTCGTCGCTAGAGAAGCGAAGTGTCAGCGTGCCTGTAGCTGGAGCATAGTCCAGCGAGTACATCTGAAGCCCTGGAAAGCGTGTGATGTATTGGACGAAATCCGGCCAGCGTTCTCTATTCCACGCTTCTGCAATCCGCTTGCTAAAGAAGTCCCGAAAGGTTGCAAACGTCTTGTTGCTCAGGCTTACCCTATCAACGCCAGCAAGTTGCAGGGTTGCGTTCAAGATGTCGCTATACGGGACAGTTTTCATTAGTTTCCGAATCCTACCTGCAACTTCGTCCCTTTACTATTCACTCTGCATTCGGGATTGTCGCGCAAAAACTCTCGCAA
>Ga0315909_10003871_pt1 | contig 18021 bp, 23 predicted proteins | sample LakEriMetagenome_11_FD_203527 | JGI IMG/M metagenome (GOLD analysis project Ga0315909, IMG submission 203527) | Freshwater fungal communities from buoy surface, Lake Erie, Ohio, United States - Buoy 2 MA125 | ecosystem: Environmental > Aquatic > Freshwater > Lake | place: USA: Lake Erie, Ohio...
TCTGCCAAACGCCTGGCATGTTCTTCTTCACGCTTTTGTTCACATGGCTTGCATTCTGTACGAACCCATCCACCGATACCGCCATTTTCGGCCTTTGGCCAATATGTTTCAGCTTGGGCACCACAGCCTTCACAGGTAACGCCTGACATTGATTCAGCCATTGTGACCATGCCACGGATGTATTCGTCACCGCCACTATAATAAAAACGTAGTGTACCAAATTTTTCTTTAACTTGATCCAGCGTTACTTGCGGGCATCCGTCACCGCGATCAAACTTTTCTTTTTGTTGATTCTTCCAATCAATATGATGTTGGATATTACCCATAAGTCTGTCAAGGATATTGAACCAGCCATCGCCACACTCAAAGCCCCAACACATACAAGTTTCTGTCATGGGCCTGTTGCGATTGACCATCATCTTTGGATACTTTTCACACAACAACTTATCTAGTTCTTCTCTCATTTTATCTCATCCGATGTTTCGACAAAGTCGTTAATAATTAAATTTAATGCTTCTATTCTACGAATATTTCCTGTGACATCTTCTGGATGCAACCAATAACCATCAGGGTTATCATCTGTCTTAGGATTCTTCTTCCATTCCGCCAACTCTTTTTTCAAATAGGAACGATAGTCCTTTAAGTTAAGACTAGTGATACGATCCGCTGTTTCACCATCAATCCACTGATAAGGTTTATGTTTTGACTTGCTCATAGTTAACCCCAAATACTTTGAATAACACCGTAGATAAAAACACCAACTGCCGTACAAAAAATCAGTGGTTGAATAACGAAGAATATTAAAAATCCTTCAACAAATTTTGGGTCTAAAAAACGTTTCATTGTGCCGCCTTTACATAATGCAGTCTGGTAACATCATTGCCATGTTTCCAATGTTTGTTACAATCTTTAACTTTGGCTTTAACTATGACAGCAGGCCCAAGTTCAAGATTTGTTTTGTTCATCCAAGACACCATCTTGTTGTTTATTATAGCATCAATATTGAAACCTTCAAAGTTTTTTGACTTAATTGATGAAATTATTTCTGCGTCCAAATCTCTAAGTTGGGTTCCAATTTCTGCTAACGATCCTTCTTCAACAGCCCGTGAGGCTTTTTTAACTTTGGATTGTGCAATATCACGAACATATACACTGGGCAAACATGCCACATAACCAAATTGATTTTGTTTAACAGTATCTCCTGTCAGGATTGTGTTAATACTAGTTTGAAAATCGTTTTCGCCTTCAATGGCGCTAAACATAAATTTACGAAAATGCTTTTTAATTTCTTCGGCCAGTACAGTATCTTCAGGTAATATCTTAAGAGGCATTGGTGCATCTTTTGGATCGGCTGTCCAAATAGCAGGGTCCAGTGTGCAAAGCATCAACATCTTGTTGGTTTTTTTGGTAAACAAGAATACACCATCGTCTGCATAGATGTTTTCGCTTTCTTTGAGATAGGTTCCATTGATACGCTGAGCCGCACAAGCCAGCTCTAGCACTTGTTGGGTTGGAAACTCTTTCATGTCGCTCTCTGTGTGAGTTAATATACTGTGTATTTTACATGAAAATGAAGTCTGTGTCAATCTTTTTCAAACGGACATAGACTTTTTTGGTTAGTTGTTGCATAATTGGATCGTTTTGGTTTGGAAATTCGCCTTTATACATGCTCAAACATGGGCTTACAAAATGGTTGTTTACTTTGAATCTGCTCAAAGTTTCAACATTATGAAGATATCTTAGTGCTCTAGTTTTGCCTAAACTTCTACAAAGTTCAGTAGCAATTGAAATCGAGTATGCATCTATTTCGTCTGGGTCGGCTAGATATTCTTTATGCTCAGGTCCTCGGTCAGCACCCATTTTGAATTTACGTTTTCGGTATTGGCGCTGATGTCGTAACTCATGTACTACTGTATCAAACACCTGAATAAGTAGTTCGGTTGAATGTTTTGGAAACCAAATGTGATCTTTAGGAAAGTTATGAGTAATAACTAGTTCGATACACTTATCACCCTCTTCATCGTCCATTGGGTCGTAGTATCCATTAGCATAAAAAACTTCCGATGCTAGTGTTTTATCTCTATGGGTTTTTATTTTAAGTTCCATCCCGTTAAGACGAAACTCCCTACGAACTTGACTGAGCAGCTTTTGAAAACTTAAACCCGATTTTGTGCTAGATCTGATTGTGTTGCATATAGCACAAATAGTTTCCATCACGCTGTTCATAGTTACAACCTATAAGTTACCCTACCTTTTGATAAATCATATGGACTAACTTCTATTTTGACAGAGTCACCCAAAATGATTCTAATCTTGTGTTGCTTTAATTTTCCACCCATGTAACAAAGTAAAGTATTAGGCATATTTTCCACCTTAACTCTAAACATGTTTCCTGGTAGCACTTCTTCAACAGACCCAACTAACTCAATAATGTCGTCTTTTGCCATTATGATTTTGTGACGATAATTTTACCGTCTTCTACTTTAATATCCAATATGTCTCCTTCTTTCCAGCCAGTAAGTGCTAACACTTCATCTGGAAACTTCATCATAACATTTTCAGAATCTCCAGGGATATCCTGAAAAATCTCTTCAGCTGTAAAAATAAATTTTTCTTTGTCTTCCATCATATATTTACTTTAAAACTTAATCATCTTCCCATGGTACAGGAAACCAACCTAGCCTGTCAAGATCTGTGGCAATCTCGTCTGTAATAGTTCCTTCTGGAACAAACTTCATTTGGGCCATGTACTCATCACCTTCTTTCAAATCGTAACTTGCAAGACCGCCCATACCACTACAGTAATAGTCCATATAGTCTTCACCGTTATTACGAAACCGTGCTACAATTCCGCCTGCGCCACGCCAACTAGCTGACCATAAATCCTTGCTTGGATCTTGTCTAATAGCAGGCCAAAGATCTTTTGGGCACCAGCGCATATTACACCATGCCGCATATAGGTTTTGAGCATAGTCATCACGTGTGCGGATTTTGTTTAGAATCTCCGCATCTTTGTAAATGTCCTCAACTAAGTCCCTCAATGGAAATCACCTCTAAAACAATGCAAAGTCTCATGTCCTAGGTTATGAATACTAGCCATTTTTGGAGTCATAATAATACATTCTTTGCCTTGCCAAAACGAACAAGCCTGAACTGCAAAGTTAAACACTTTGCCTCCACGCTTTTTTTGTTCTGCGTTACAAGCGGCATCGATATCTTTAACAACGACCCAACGCAATTTTACATCCATTACTTCGTTTTTACTAGCGTCAAATTTTGTCTCAGGATTTTCCCAACCCTTAAACGTCATAACTCCAGTAGATACGGGAGGTTTAGTATTAAAACTCATAGTTACAATTACTGTTACAAGTAGTAAGCAACCAATCAAAAATGCCTTTTTCATTCCAGCCTCTGTGTGTAGTTAATAATGGTGTAGACGGTAGGATTCGAACCTACAAAGCCGCCATATTGGCTTGGCCTGTTCCTCCCAATGGCAGTTTGTTACATACCACCGGGAGAGGTCTACCAGTTCCACTCACGTCTACATGCATAGTATATATTCGATATTGGATAAAGTCAAGTTATTTTGGTACCCTAGTTGCTATACGTTAAATACATCTAATGAACTTTAACCAAATACCATTCGAACAAATTGTAAGTTTTGGACAACGTACCATGTTAGATCGTCCGTTGTTTTCTGTAAGTTGGATTCTTGGACGATTTTGTAATTATAATTGTAGCTACTGTTGGCCATATGCCCGTAGCGACAAATTGGATCACCAACCACTTGAAGTTTACAAATCCACAGTAGACGAGATTAAAAGACAAGCACGGGCCAATGGGTTTAACCAATTCCATTGGAGTTTTAGTGGTGGCGAACCAACTGCCTATAAACATCTTTTGGATTTAATCAAACACCTAGACGAAAAAGAAAGCAGTTACCAAAGTGTGCATATGACTACTAATTTGTCGCCAGGAAGTAAATGGTGGAAAAGTTGGTGTGATGCAACTGCTTTGTTACAACGAAGAAGTATTACAGCCAGCTTCCATGATGAATTTGCAGGAGAACAAGAGTTCGGTGACAAGTGTTTACAATTACAATATGAACTAGTACATGTTACTGTTAATCAAGTTATGGTTCCTGAAAAGTTTTATGAATTATATGAGCGTATGGCAAGATTTCATAAACGTGGAATCAATGTAACTCTTAAACCACAAAGTGATCTTACTGCTAGTCGTGTAGTTGATGGCTACACTGATGATATGATTAAACTAATGCAAGAAGGGTTTCCACAAAAATCACAAGGAGAAGACGTTTATCAGATTCGTCTCAACGATGGGGTTAAAGATTATTACTTTGATCAGGCTGAAAGATTTAATGCTTTTGGATTTAATAAATTTAAAGATTGGACTTGCAATAGCGGTTATCAAAGTGTTATAATAAGAAGCAACGAAGTTAAAAGAAGTTATAGTTGTCATGATGAACCTCTAGGAACTCTTGAACACTTTGAATTATTTAAGGAACCTAAACGCTGTATTACTCCCACATGTGTAAGTTCAGCAGATAGTAAGATACCAAAATGCAAATAGATACAGAACATCTACATCATTGGATGCAGGCTATCCGACAAAGTTCAGACCCTATACGGACTATGGATGCATTTTGGTCAGGTCAACTTAAAAGCAAAGAGTGGTTAATTAAAAATTTACGACCACATGTAAAAAAATTTGTGTCAATAGACATACACGGAGGTTGGGTTGGAGTATTGGCCAGTATGTTATTCCAAAGCGATGTTCCTGTATCTAATATCCGAAGTATTGATATTGATCCTACTTGTGAACCAATTGCCACTAACATGAACAAAATAGAAGAGATGGTTGGAAAGTTTCGAGCTGTAACAGCAGACATGTGTACAGTTCGTAGCGATGCAGATGTTATCATCAATACTAGTTGCGAACATATTACACAGGATCAATATGACTTGTGGTTAAGCGGGCATCCTCATAATAGTTTACTAGTTTTACAAAGTAATAATTACAATATCCCAGAACATGTTCGGATTGCCAAAGACTTGGAAGAATTTAAACAGCAGTGTCACATTAAAGTGCTATGGGCTGGAGAGTTAGAGCTTCCGTTGTATAAAAGATTTATGGTTATTGGTAAAACGCTATAACTTCTTTAGAGTATTTCTGCATACTTTTTTTAATTAATTCTTGATGTTTTAATTTATCTAAAGATCCAGACATGAATAACATGATTTTATCCTGACCAACAAAATTTGCACCGTGATAATGTTCGTCATTTGAAAAAGCAAAACAGGCTCTATGTTTTGGAATTTCAGGATATATTGGATTACTATCTTGAGTATTGCAAACATAAAAACTTTTATAGTCGTGCTTGGTAAGTAAAATATTATAACGTTTTGGCTCTAGATACAATGCTTTTGTATCGTCATTTTCTACTAAAGTAGAATCGTAAAGTTCTTCTTTTCCTCGGTCCATATGCGGATTAACTTCAGAGGTTTGCCTAAAAAGTACTGCGTATGCTAGTTCTTTAAAAGGCAATTGATCTATAATTGCTGCGATTTCTGGAAATTCTTTATCAAAATTATTTAAATATTTGCCTTTTATGCCAGTATAAACAGTTTTTGTCCGTATTAATTCTAGCAGTGTAGGAATATCGTGTAATTGATCTTCATTAAGTCGCGCATAAACTGGAACAGTATCCCAGCAATTAGAAATGCTTTTGTCTAAAAAACTCTGGCGATTACAGTAGTCAATAATCTTTTGTTCATCAGGCAATGCTGTTTCTATATCTATAGGTAAAAAAGCTATTCCCATTATAGGTCTATATTAAGTAAATCTAGTTTTGTTTTAACAGGGTTTCTATTAAACAAATATCTATTAGGTGGACTGTCTGGCAATACAAGTTTCTGATTTTTCCAAATATCTCTTCTAATAATTTGATGTAGAAAGTTTGTAATACCGTCAGGCACAAAGTTACACCAAGGTCCACTACGTAACTCTTCCATATCAATGTTAGTTTCGTCACACCAACTAATCAAACGTACAATCTTATCTTCAATCTTAACCATTACATGATAAATGTTATTGTCTGCTTCGATGATGCGTTCAAAATGTTTGCCGTTGTCCTTACACCATTGCTCTGCACGTTTGTATAAGTTACTAACAAATGGTTGTTCAGTACTAGCATTACGACCTATCTCTGCACCATTACGGATGCGGAAGTTTTTAGGAGTCCATGGGTTACTAGTAATCTCGGTTAAGATGTAATCAAGTTCACTAAAGTCCACCATAGTATAACTAATGTAACCTATCTTAACATCTTCTCTGTGCATGTTCTCAATAGCACTAACTTGCTTACGTCTTACTGTTTCGTGATCAATGTAACTTGGATGATTAAGACCAATATTAACACCTGCAAGTCCCGCTTCAACACACTTGTGAGAGAATTCAATATCATTAAAACGTATTCCGTTAGTCATTACACTAACATCTATTGCAGGGTGTAGCCCACGTATTGCTGTTACCAATTCTGGAAAGTCTTTGCGTAAGGTACTTTCAGCACCAGCGAGGATAATTCTATGTACTCCATCCTCACCCACCGGCATGGCTCGTATTTGATCAAGCAATTCTTCTATAGAAGGATCGCGGGTATCGTTTTCTGGTAAATGATAACAATGTGGGCATTCTAAATTACAACGATCACTGCCTTCAATAAGTACTCCGCCATTAAAATTAAACTGAGGATTATCCTGAGTATAATACAGGTTAGCGTAAAACTCATAATCAGCTTCAATCATGTGATGACTAACACCGTGTATAGGACACGCTTTAGCAATAAACACTTGATTGTCTTTATGATATCGCCACGCAGGAATGTGCCTATGGCACTGATGACAAAGACTTACTGTTTGATCTAACAAAGTTCCTTTGATGGATTCTTGTAACCTTTCAATGTTAGATTGATTAAATCCTATAATCATAAAGGTCTTCCATCCATCACTGTAGTTGGAGTTGAAATGATAGGAATTACAGTTCGTTTGTAAGTTCCTTTAATAAACTTTTCAACATAGGGATTAGTAATGTTAATAATATCAGTTTTTCTTAACCATTTTTCATACATCTGATCCTGTTGATGACTAACGGAAATTCTATCTTTGATTTCGTAAACAACGTGGGCGTTTTCCCATCTATCAATGTCAACACTAGATACTATGCTGTACGGGTATTTGTTTTTGTTGTTTTTAATAAATGCTTTTTGCAGCTCTTCAATGCTAGGATCTAAGGCAGATATTTCTCTTCCTATATTGATACCTAAAGATATAAAATAATCTGCGTTGTCGTAAATTTCATTGCCACCATAACTTTCTGATAAAGTCAATGCAATTACGTTCCCCCATTTTTCATTACTAGGTATCTCACCGTGTGTTAGATAATTTATTAGAATTTCTTCAACATTTTCTAACAAGTGTCTTCCTACAGGATCTGTTTTTAATGCATGATACAATTTATCATAGAATGTTCTGTAAGACACACCCTTCATATGATATAGATATCTAGATATTAATTGAGTATAACCGCTGTAATGAAATTGACTCATCATCCACGCATAACTTAAACAGTCAGCTAAATCTTGTCTTGAAGCAGAATCAGTTTCACATACCATGGCTATATCTTCATGACTGTTATCTTCATCGTCCCATTTTCTTTCTTCTAAACTTCTGTACATATCTCTAGGATAAATTAGTTTAATACCGTATTTGCTTCGATATTCTTCACTGTCCATTTCGCTATTGGGAATAACTGTACATAGATATGTTTTTATTGAATCGTGTTGACCTAATTCAGTAAGTTTCATTAGACCGTTTATATAAGTTTCTTTTGTTTCTAAAGGTAAGCCAAGGACTAATTCAGTGTAGTATCGAATGCCGTATTTTCTGCTTAGTTCATAAACTCTTTCAAGATTGTTTAAGCCCATGTTAATTCTTTTGCTGGCTTCCAGCGTAGGCTCGTGTAGACTTTGAATAGCTATTTCAAGTCCGTAAGTCCACTCTTGAATAATTTTTTCCATTTCAAAGCAATGTTCATTTAAATTTTTTGCATGATTAAATGTAACACGACGTATTTTGCTTCCTGGTGTTTCAACTGCATGTCTAATCATCCACGCTATTTCTACGTCTCGTTCTTTTAAAATTCCGCTATTAGCATCAATAACAAAAATCCAATGAATGTTGTGTGTTATAGCCCATTCAATTTCATGTGCTACTCTATCTAAATTAAAAACTTTTAATTTGTTTAGATAATCTGCGCCCCAACCACAAAAAGTACAATGATAAGGACAACCTCTATTTGTCTCTAACATCATGAACCACATTACATCTGGGTTGTCAGCAATAATTTTATCAAAGAATCCAGTTGTGTACGGACTAGGATAATCGGAAATATTTGTTTGACGCGGGTTGTTCCAATAACGATGTATAGGCTCATTATCTACAACCATCTTTAACAATTTAGCCCATGCTTCTTCGCCTTCACCAAACATAGCAACATCAATAAAATCATGTTTTAACCATGTTTCATTAATGCTAGGCCCACCAAAAACAATTAAACAATTAGGCCATCTTTTTTTAATTTTTTTTGCAAGAGATATATTCCAATTATGGTTCCAAACATAAGTGCTAAATCCAACAATATCAGGGTTATCTATTCTGTTTAGTACATCTACCTGACGCTCTCGTTTCCAAACAACATCTTTTAAAGTAAAATTGTTTTTTACATATTCAAATTGATTTGCGTATGCCCATATACAGCCCACACTAAAAGGCAAATAGTGTTCGTTGAGAACACCTGAGGTAATTTCGGGCTGAATCAAGTAGACAGATTTCATATATAATTTCAGTTCTTTTAAGACTTGATATTTATCGGGTTAAATAATCGCAAAGAAAATATGAAACATCCTAAATTATTATATCCATTCGTTGTAAATTCAAATTGGTCAAAAACCCGTGTGATTGAATCTTACAGTCAGTTTAGTTACACAGATAGCGGAAAAGATATTTTAGATCTAAGTCTTGGAAATGCTGGCTGTTTTATGCTAGGATTTAATAGAAAAGACATAATAGATTACGTCAGTGAACAGATGCTTAAAAACCCGTTTGTAAGCGGGGAGTATATGACTACCAATGAAGCTGTCTTAAATTTATCTGAAAAGCTATTTGATCTGAGCAATGGCTACAAATCGTTGTTTACCTTATCTGGAAGTGATGCTGTTGAAAGTGCTATTAAATTAGCAACAATGTACAACCCAGACAGGCAAAAAATCATAGGCTTCCAAAGTTCTTATCATGGAAGTACTTTTTTAGTTTCAAGTATAGGCTCTATTCCTGAGATGACTCAGCATTGGGGTAAACACATAAATTGTTGTGTACTTCCTTCTTTTGATATAGAACTTATAAGAAAAGAAATAAGTGATGCAAATTGTATAGTTATAGAATCATGCTCTTGGAATAACGGTTTAGATACGTTGTCTGATGAATTTTGGAAAGAACTTAGAGCTTTATGTACAGAAAATAATGTAGTTTTAATTATAGATGATATTGCCATGTGCGGCGGCAAGACAGGAAAATTCTTTGGGTTTAATCCATATGCTAATCCAGATATTTTTTGTTTAGGTAAATCGTTTTCAGGAGGATATTTTCCTTTAAGTGCCTGCCTTGTAAATGATAAAATTTATCAGTCTGTTAAGGATAAATTTTTAGCTCACGGATTTACATATTCTTTTTCTCTAAGCGGTGTATATTGTACCTTAAAATACTTAGAAATTTTAGAAAAAGAAAACCATTATGAAAATTTTGAAAGCACTCTTGCTAGAGCAAAATTTGTAATGGATAATTTAGTTAGTAATGGATCTGTGTTAAGTTATAAAAATTATGGTTTAGTTTTTAAATTAACAATTAAACCTACGGCAGAAGAAGTTTTTTATAATAATGGTATTAATGTTGGAGTATGGAATAGTAAAAGTGATACATCAATATTACTGATTGTTCCGTTAAATGCATCCTCTGAATATTTTAATAAATTGCAAACTAGATTACAGAACGCCTGTTCCCTTTCCTAGAAACATCTAGCGTAAGGCAATGTATCCCAGCTTCCCAAAACATTCCGTGTCGTTGCTTGACAACATGGCAATTAACATTATGTCTTGCTAGTAGTTCAAAAACTTTAGGTTGTTCTGTTGAAAAAATTATATTATTAGAATCTACCACAAGAACATTTGTTTCAAAAGCTACATCTTGTGCATAACCCTTCCATTCGAGAAACCACTGTTCTAACCACTCAAGTGAACTTTGATCCTTTATGCTATGAGTTTTTTGAATGAAGTTTTGATAATTAAATGGTTCAAACATACCGTCAAGCTCTATAATATTTTTGTTACGCAATACCTCAGGGACCCAAGTTTCATTCATGCAAATAACAGTATTATCATCTATCATATAAAACCCATGGTCAATATGACCCCAGTTATCTACTTTAGTATTATCGTTGTTAATTATAGTTGCATCACAGTTTCTTTTCATCCATTCTAAACCTAGTTGCGTACCAGGTCCAGCATTATTAGTAATCAATGCATCTCCACATTTAAACATAGTTGCGGTATGCCACAGAATTTTATCTTTGTACAAATTACTATAAATCGTAGGGCCTTCCACATACCATTTATATTTGTCTGTAAAGTTAGTCAATACCGGCGGAGGTTGACTGAGCCAATTATATCCTTGTTTAAATAGATCAGCAAATATTTCATAATAATGTAAACTATCTATATATCTGTCTGGCATACTTGTGTAAGTTTGATATAAAGTATTCCCATAGGCAAAATATTGATCTCGAGGAACAACAGGGTTAGTTGCCATTAAAACTTTAAATGTTGGAAATTCGACTAATGCAGGTAAATTATAAACAACAGGACGGTATACTGTTACACCTAACTTTGTTAGGGTATTTGCAAGATTATCTAAATCTTCTTTAGTTTCTCGTAAAATTTGATTTAAAAGTTCTCTTGCATCGCCTGTTATTTGCCAAGACTCGGGTACTTGTGTGTAGCAATTGCCTACTATAATTTTTTCTAAAGGATCCCAGTTGGTGTAAATCATACGTTAACAATAAGTCCAAGGTTAATTAGAAATCTGTTTTTATTAGATTTATTGTAGCCTTCATGCCAAACATCAAAATCATTTACAAAACAAACTCCTTCACAGAAGTTTGTTTCTATACGATATAAATCTGATCCGTTTTTATCAGTATAAAAAAATGTTGATTGACTTGGATCGTCTTGTTCTATAAAATATATTATCAAAGTAATTATTTGTATTCTAGAATCTATATGTTTGTCTATTTGAAATCCTGGTTCGTCACGCAAATATTGTCCGCCCCATAATGTTTTATCAAACATTTTTTCAGGAGACCAGCCGTCCCAATTACTTTGCATATCTTTGTTATTTTGATATAACTGAGTAATTATTTGTTTTTTAATTTCGTCCGACGAAAGGAAATGCAATATTTCTTTTAAAATTATACTTGTTGGAGATCCAAGTGTTGATCTACATAAATGAGGATTGCCAGCTTTCTCTGTATAGTTAGCATGGCTATTCCACTGTTCGTTTTCAAGTTCTTGTGATATCTGTTGATAACTATAAGGAATCTCTAATTTAACTTTTTCTAAGTTATGGCGTATTTGGTTTAATATTAATTTCATGATGATAATTTTTTGTTTATATATCTCTGTAAAAATAACTCCATCTCGCCATTAGGAGATAGGTCTTGGTGTTTAGAAAATGTTTGGATCTTGTTTAAATCATTGTCTGTGATTAGGCCAAAATCTCCCCAGTGCCAAATACTTACACCCATTCTTGCTTTGTTTTTTTCGTATGCTTTATTACAAGCCTCCACGGCCCATTTTAATGTCATATGATCATTTTCCCAGCTTAATAACTCTTCTGCATATTTTTTCGATGCTCGAGAATTTTTTGGTTGATCAGATTCAACTTCTCGATAGCCTAATTCTTTCCAGTTCGATGAAATAAATGAAGGTTTAGCATCCATAGGATCTATAGGAATTTCTAGTGCATAATATCCAACACCTTCGTTCGTTTGTAACCATTCATCCTCAGACCACTTTACCCCAGCTTCCCATGTTTCTTTAGTTTCGTTAGGCAATCCACATATTAAATTCATTACAGCACGGTAAGGACGGATAGCATTAAAATGTTTTTTGACTGCTAGTAACCCTTCCTTTATTTTTTCAGGATCCATGCCCTTGCCAATTGCAGAACCTGCTTTTTTATAAAGAGTTTCAACTCCATACATATGACCAAAGAAACCTAATCTAATTAACGGATCCCACGTATCTCTATGTGTGACTAATAGATCTGCCCTAATAAAGCCATGTGTTCTTAATTCAAAAGGAAACCTGTCGGCAATCTTAGCATACTTTTCCAGTAATTCTTTATCTTGGTTAGGGGTTTCATCTGCAACATAATAATGTTTAATACCAAACCTTTCGTAGGCATCTCTAATTTGATAGTCCCAATCTTCGGCGGTTCTACTGTGATCTTCTTTTACTCCTAGTATAGGGTAGTTACAAAATTTACAACTAAATTTACATCCTCTAGAAAATTCAAAAGTTAACCACTCCCAAGATTCTATGTAATCTCTGTCTTCATATATTACTCTAAGACTGTTCATTGGAAAACTAGGATATGTTTCGTTGGCTACAACTAGTTTTTTGTTACCAAACCATCTTACATCGAAAGCAATTTTATTTCCATTACCAGTGAAGGATCTGGCTAGTTCTAACATAGCCTTTTCGCCATAACCTACAACGTAATAATCGACACCTTTAGAATCAAATCTAGGAAATGTATGACTACCATAAATTATGTTAACAGCAGGATAATTCTGTTTAACCCATACACAAAATTCATCTATATGATCATTCCATACACCAAAAAAAGCACCAAACCCAAAGAATTTTGTATGGCTTGTTATACGCGATTTAGCTAGTTCTTTAAGTTGATCTAAAGTCCAAAAACTAGCAAAGTCGACAACTTCAACGTCCCAACCTTGCTCTCTTAAATAACTGGCTATTCTGTGTGGGCCTACAAATCGATGCGGCATCATAGAATGTAATCCAAATATTACAGCGTGATTCATTTTTTCTTCCAGTCTATTTTTTTAGTAATATATCTAGACAAAAAATCTTCAATTTCATTATTATCTGACACATCATCATTTTTGTGATAGGTACCTATTAATTTTAAATCTCCCTTAGCTTTAAGACTAAACGGCCCCCAATGCCACGGCCCTAACATGTTTACTGACTTTGTTCTTGCATAATTTTCTTGACATATATGATATACTTCTTCCATAGACCAATGGTCTGTTTCCCAATCTAATATAGATTGGCTAAAGACATTCTTAAAATAATAATCAGAAATCTTTCCCTTCAAATCTCTGTGTGCAGGCCTATATCCGTATTTTTTATAATTTGTTGAAAAAAATGATAGTTTAGAATCTTTTGGGTCTGTTGGAATTTCTAAAACATTAAAATTCATATGTTGTCCTGCCCAATTTTTATGTAACCATTGAACACCCGCTTCCCAGGTTTCTCTTGTTTCATAAGGCAAACCACAAATTAAACTTATTTGTCCTCTATAGACATCTCTATCACTAAAATATTTTTTAACTTTAAGAAGGCCTTCTTGTAGTTTAGCTGGATTCATGCCCTTTCCAATAACTGCTCCCGATTTTTTATTAAATGTTTCAATACCGTAATGATGTCCTTTAACTCCAATTTTTAAAAGTAAGTCCCAAGTATCTTCATTGTTTACTAAAAGATCTGCTCGTATAAACCCGTGCATTCTTACATTAAAATTAAATTTATCAGATACATTTGCATACCTTCTTAACATTTCTTTATCTTGATTAATTGTTTCATCTGCAACATAGTAATTGCTTACTCCAAATCTTTCGTAGGCATCTCTAATTTGATAATCAAAGTCTTGGTCCGATCTACTGTGATCTTCTTTTACTCCTAGAATAGGAAAATTGCAAAAAGCGCAACTAAATTTACAACCTCGAGATAATTCTGTTGTGAGCCACTCCCAGGACTCTATGTAGTCCCTATCTTCATATTTTACCAATAAAGATGGCATAGGAAAAGCTGGATAAGTTTCGTTAGCAACAATTAATTTTTTATCACCAAACCACCTTGGATCGAAAGCTATTTTGTTTCCGTTACCAGTAAAAGATCTAGCTAGTTCTAACATAGCCTTTTCACCGTACCCAATAACGTAATAGTCTATACTTTTACATTGAAATGATGGATAGGTCATACTGCCATATATGAGTTTTACATTAGGCCATTGCTGTTTAATCCAATCGCAAAATTGAGTAGCAACATCATCCCAATGACCAAACCAACAACTTAAACCTAGAAATTTAGTTTCGCTAGTAATTCTAGATTTGGCTAGTTCTTTGAGTTGATCTAAACTCCATTTTAGAGCGAAGTCGATGACCTCAACGTCCCAATCTTGCTCTCGTAGATAACTGGCTATTCTATGCGGCCCCATGGGTCTATGGGGAATGGCATTGTGAATAGAAAAAATTAAGGCATGATTCATTTATTTTTTTGGTAGTTTTTTTGTCAATAAATACTTATCTAAAAGAAAACCAACGTTTATGACTATTGATTTATTTCCATTAAGCATTTATAAAACAGAATATCATGAAAATTTAGAAGACATAAAAGATGTACTTCTGCCTATGATAAACTCCAATTATAATCACTCCTTGGAAAATAATCAAGGATCAATGAGGGGACAGGGCGTGTGCTCGTATGTGTCCAAAAGAGATTTACACAAATTACAAGAATTTAAAAAAGTTGTAGATTTTATCGAAACTCATGCAAAAATATATCATAAAAAATTAAATTTTAGTGATGCTTATGTTCCTAAAGTTTGCGAAATGTGGTTTAATGTTTACAAAGAAGGATCTTTTATTGATGTACATAATCATGCACCTATTGACATGACTGCAACGTTCTACATTAGTAAGCAACCAAAAAATGCAAATTTAGTTTTTGAAAATCCATTAACAACAATACTTAAATTCCAGCCTTATCATATAGATAGAGATCAATACCATAATTTATTTGAACACGAAGTTGACACCAAATCTGGAGATTTAATTATTTTTCCAGGGTGGGTGAATCATAAAACTAGACCTAATCTAAATAGCGAAGACAGAATTATTATCGGAGCCAATCTTTCATGCAGAGATTAAACGAATCTGAATTAATGATAAATCCTGAAAATGTAAAAGCATTTTTAAATGGTGATAAGAGTTATGGTATAACAGGGTTTCTTGAACTATACGAAAAATATGTGAATATTAACTCTGGTAAAATTATTGATTTAGGATCAGGTACAGCAGAGTACCTTATTGCTTTAGAAAGCAAATACCCAAAGCTCAATATTTTGGGATTTGACGGAAGTGAGCAAATGGTAAAAATAGCACAAGATTTAATTGAATATCACAGTAGCGGTGTATGTGTTCGTCATAAAAATTTTTCTGATGTTGAAGACAAAGCAGACTGTGTAATATCTACAAATACTCTACATCATATTCATGATACTAAAACTTTTTGGAACTGTGTTAAAAACATTAGTAATATGTGTTTTATTTTTGATTTCTTACGACCAGAAAATACTGATCAGGCAAAATCTATAGTTGAATATTATGCATCCAACGAATCAAAATTATTTCAGCAAGATTATTATAATTCATTACTAGCATCTTTTAGTTTAGAAGAAATTGAAGAGCAAATTAAAGATACTAATTTAAAAATAGAAGTAGTAAAAGGAAAACACCAGTTTGCAAGGTCAATCGTAATTTACGGAAATATATGAATCTAGAAGAAATTATTATAAAATATAATGGTCATGGTTCTCCTTTGACGGTGCAAGGTCCTACCACAGGTTTTAAAAAATCACAACCTTCTATTAAAATTGCATCTTGCCGTGGTGATTTTGACAATCCTCAAATAATTCAAAATGGAGATCAGATTGGTGTATTAAAATTTACTGCATATACAGGAGCAACAGGTGAAGCTTTTGTAAATAGTTCATTTATTAGTGCCGTAGTTAACGATGAAAATATTTTTCCTGGAAAGGAACAGATAGACTCCACGTTAATGTTAGGATCAATAAAATCTATATATGATGGAAACTATGTAACTATTGATCCTAACGGCGTTTTATCTGCACCTAAAATTATTATAAATTTTAATAAAAATTCTGTAGCTGAAAGAGACACTACTAAAGACTGGTGGCATGCTGGCGGAACAAATTTTGATTATGAAGTTCCGTTGACTATTAACACTACTTCAACAGGAATAAAAATTAATCAGCAAGGAAATTTTAAACAGCCTGCCTTAACATTTAATTCTTATGACAACAATGCCTACAAAGCAGGTTGGACATCCTACAATAGATTTAGAGGCACACAAGAAAATCCGTTACCTTGTAAAAATGGAGATTTTGTTTATGCATTTGATTGGATGGGCAAATCCTGTGAGGAAGATTCTTGGGAATGGGGAATGGCACAAACAGCTATTTTAGATAAAGATCCTGCCCCAGGGTATTTTCCAGTAAGTATGAATTGGGTTACCAGGACCACTCCGTTTAGTAAACCTGAAGTCAGGATTAAAATTTCAAGTGATGGGGTTCTAACTGCTTATCAGGGTGTAGTTGTAGAAAATAAATTAGATTTAAATTTGCAAGAGATTCCAGAAGATTGTATTGATCAAACGAAAGTAAGATATTTTAAAGTTAATCTAAATGGTGTTGAATGTGCTATTGCTGTCCATCCTCTAATTCAGGATGAATTCCAACCTCTTTAATTTTTATAACTTTATCATTCCAGACCCATGTAGTATAATCATAATGTTTTTCAGAACCGCTAGACTGTGCTTCAGCAAAAACATATAAATTAGTTTCTAGAGAAATTATTGGAACATCATTTTTATAATGATTTATAATTGATTTACATTCTGCAAACTTAGACATTTATTCCTCGCATAACTTTTTAAAACATTAATTTCTTCAAAAATTTTATTTCTTATCTCTAAATCACTATCAGGCCTGTTGCTGTAAGCATCAATTATTCCTTGCGCTCTTTTAAATCCGTCTATAGTATAAAACCATGAATTTGCAATTTCTTCAACACTTATATTTTCTGTATGAAAAAATGTAGAATCTTTAAAGTACCAAACGTTATCATCGCAGAAATGATTTATAAGTAAATGACTTGGTTTATAAAACGGCAAATTTAATTCTTTACAAGTTTTCCATAAAGAAAAATAGTTATCAACTATTGTAGTAATATAAAAATTAAAGTCATCAATAACATTATCACTGTACATCATTATCTTAAACAAATTGTAAGGAGCAGGAAACCCTACATTGTTGTATGAACTTTTAAAATGTGTGAATATGTAATGATCTTTTATTTCAAATTTATTTAACGCTGGTAATACATTACTATCACAAACATTATAAATTTTTTGATAGTTAATTAATGCGTTCATCTTATCTAAACTATACTGTTGCAGACAATGCATATCGCCATATAAATTGATATGATTGACATATTTGTAACTTATTGTATAAATGTTTTCATCATCTTGTTCCCAAATACAATAGTCTGGATAATCTTTATACATTGAAATTTTATTGTTTGAATCTCTAGGTTTATGGCCAACAAAATTATCAAAAGAATTTATCCATTGCTCCCAATTAGAGCAAGTGTTGTTTAGAATTTCTGTAAGTTTGTTTACCATGGTATTTTCTTTTTACTAATCTGTAAAATAAATCTTGGAGTTAGGCCTAAATTTACACTTCCATGAAGATCGTTGTCATTGTTATACTGCCATAAATC
>Ga0315909_10003872_pt1 | contig 18017 bp, 21 predicted proteins | sample LakEriMetagenome_11_FD_203527 | JGI IMG/M metagenome (GOLD analysis project Ga0315909, IMG submission 203527) | Freshwater fungal communities from buoy surface, Lake Erie, Ohio, United States - Buoy 2 MA125 | ecosystem: Environmental > Aquatic > Freshwater > Lake | place: USA: Lake Erie, Ohio...
CTTGCCGTTGTTGGGTAAACTTTTGCAGAGGTATTAGTAAAATTAACGCCTTTATCTAAGGTTGTAGAAAGCGTAGTTGGCGTTTGAACCTGAAGAATTGCTGCTCCAGACTCACTACTCGTCCCCAGCAGCAGCCTGCCGCTGGAGTCGATGCGGGCGCGTTCGGAGTTGCCGTTGCTGGCAAAGACTAAATTGGTTTCTGCCCTTAATGCAAAATCTGTACTAAGGGCCGTGCTAATGGCGGAATTCCCAGCGCCTAAATAGCCAATAACATTGGCTGCTGAATTCAAAAAACTTCCGTAATCATATCCACTTGTTGTGCCCCTAAAAACAAACCATGGAGTAGTCGCAGAACTGGTAACAGACAATGCTGAGCCAGGGCTCGTAGTGCCGATCCCTACGTTGCCACTCGCATCAACAAACAACCTCCCCGTGCCATTAGTTGCTACCGCTAGTTGGTCTGCGCCGGGGGAGTACAGGCCCGTGTTGACATCATTACCCATGACCACTGCAGGTGCAGCAGCTGTACCAGAGATAGTTGTGATTAACTGACCTGTTGAATTAATGCGTACTTTTTCTGTGGAGCTGTTATCTGTAACAGTTTCAAACGCTAAGTAACTATCGTTAGCCGTTGTAGTAGTCGTATATGTTCCTTCTTTACCGAAAAGAATTGCACCTGCGCTGGCATCAGAAGTGCCATTGTTGTAATCAAAAATACCTTCAATTTTAATATTTTGGGTCGTAGCTCCAGCGGAAACAGCTCTGTTTTCTACACGAATAATCGTATTGGGTCCAGAAGTTGCATCAGACCTTACGGTAAGACGGCTGGTTGGATCTGTGGTTCCAACGCCTAGATCGCCATCTGCATCTACACGAATGCGCTCTGAACCACCCGTGCTTAATGCAACCGTATCACCAGCAGGTGACCAAAATCCTGTATTACCATCACCAGCAAACCCAATGGTGGGAGCGCCTACTACACCTGAGGTAAAGAGGCCGGAAGTAACACTGAGTACACTGCCGGTAATCGTTGCGCCACTGACAGTAGTACCACGAATAAGGTTGCCAGAAATGGTGCCAGTAACAGTTAAGTTACCAGAGACAGATTGGACAAGTCCAGAAACACCAATAGTTTGGTCAACACCAGAATTGGTAAAAACAATATTGTCAACCTTAATAGTTCCGTATGGCATGGCAATCTTTTTTTCTTATTTTACTTTAACTAAACGATTGATGTTAAGGAAGGATAATTAATGGACCTTGGATCACAAATCCACTTGTGCTACCGGAAACAACACCGGAGCAAATAATTGCTGCAGTTGCGCCTGATGGAGCGGTGATGTGAAGAGTGCTGCCGGTAATATTTGTAAATAAACCGGTGGTTCCTGTAACAGTAGTGAACTGGCAAGTGGTTCCCGTTGCAGTGGTAAATACGCCCGTAGCGCCGGTTACAGAAGTAAACCCTGCAGTACCACCGGTAACTGTTGTAAATGCTCCACTTTGGCCGGTAACAGTAGTAAAGATTCCACTGGTTCCGGTAACAGTAGTAAAAACACCACTCGTACCAGTTACAGTTTGACCACTAATGGTTCCCGTAACACTGATACCGGAACTGAAATAACCGGAGCCAAGAGTGAAGGTGTTGCCGGAAAAAGTAAGGTTTCCGCCGAATGCCTGGTTAACAGCCGTTAAGAACTGAAAAACACCACTGGTTGCGCTAACGGTATTACCGGTAATTACAATGCCGGAAAGTTGGGTTGTAAAAGTACCAGAGGAAAAGTTTGCAGTTGTTCCTGTGACCGTTACTCCTGTAACTGTGGTAAAACCTGCAGTTCCTCCGGTAAGGGTTGTGAACTGACCAGTGTTTCCTGTAACGGTGGCACCACTTACCCTTGTCGTAAATGTACCGCTAACACCAGTTACGTTTGAAAAGTTTGCCGTATTACCAGTAACTGACGTGCCGGAGACCTGAGTAGTGAAAACACCAGAAACAAAATTAGCCGTAGTCCCCGTAACAGTCGTGCCAGTGACGGTGGTAAAACCTGCGGTTCCTCCGGTAAGGGTTGTGAATTGACCCGCATCTCCGGTAACGATTGCACCAGAGAGTTGAGTAGTAAAACGTCCGGAGACAAAATTAGATGTTGTACCAGTGACAGTTGTACCTGTAACAGTTGTAAAACCAGCGGAAATACCAGTTACATCTGTGAATTGGCCGATATTTCCGGTGACTGTTGCCCCAGAGATTGAAGAGGTGAAGACGCCTGTAACACCGGTAAGGCTGGTAAACCTACCGGTATTACCCGTGACCAATGCGCCTGATATCTGGGAGGTGAATACGCCACTGACACCAGTGACCGTAGAGGCATTAATAATGCCACCCGTAATACTGGTGAATTGGCCAACATCGCCAGTTACCGTGGCACCGGAAACAGTCCCGGTAAAGACACCGGTAACACCAGTCAGGCTTGTGAACTGACCGCGATTGCCCGTGATTGTGGCACCAGACAATGCAGAGGTAAACGTTCCGCTAACACCTGTGATGTTTGCAAACCTACCGGTATTGCCAGTAATTACACTTCCGCTTAACTGGGAAGTAAATGTGCCACTTACACCGGTAATATTTGTGAAGTTACCTGCGTCCCCGGTAACAACAGGAGAAAATACCTGACTGTTAAAGATGCCAGTCTCTGCATAAACTTTGACACCCGTAAAAGTGTCGCCGCTAATCGTATCAAGAACCTGGAGATCAGTTTGAACAATTACAGAGTTGAAATTGGCAACACTGGTTCCAGTAATTGTAGTTACCGAGGTGTTACCAGTAACTTGCAAATTACCGTTAACTACAATGTCACCGGTTAGTACACCACCTGTTACGGGAATGTACTTTGTACGTAAATAAGAATTGAACCCAGATATTGTAAGTTTTTTGTTTTTGAGAGTAGGGTCAACTTCAAAGACGTGAACAATCGTCAGCAGATCTTGATCCGCAATATCTACACCGAGTAATTCGGGTAATTCAGATATTCTCCTATTAGCCACCTACTCAATCACAAAAGGCCATAAATTGAATTATAATCGCAATGTGTCCAAGCTATTTCAGCTTGATTTCAATACGTGGAATCAAGTTTGTGGCAAAGTTCCAGCCAACTTGAATGCCTGTTACCAAGCCACAGGAGATAACAAAAACAATCAACAGTTCTGCAACCGTAAGATTGCGGCGCACATAAACCACTTGGGGTGCAACTTGCGGTGGGCGAGGAGCTTGAGCTTGCTCTACCGACATCCGAATAGCTGCTTCCCTGGCACGAGCCTTTAATTCTTCCAGTTGTTGGGGAGAAATGTTCTGCAAGAAGGGCATGGGATTACCTTCTAAAGGTTCCGTTGCTCCAGGTACATTGCTGGGTGGAATTTGGTTTTCCATTTAACCGTGCAAAATCTTTTCACATACCTTAGCATCTAAACAAAAAGTGTCGACGTATGGTTTACGGAATCCGAAAAGGATTAGAAGATGTAGCCCACGAACTCAAGGGGATTAAAAATATCCTGTCTTCTATTTGGCGCGTTACATCTCAGTCAGAACCAGATGCATCCCTGCATCCAGACGCATTTGCAGACGAGTATCTCTCCACAGAAGAAGCCGCCCGCCGCCTTGGAATCAGCGATCAAACCATTCGTAACTGGATGAGCGTTGGTAAAAAAAACCCTGAGAAGGGCTGGGTGGAAGGCATCCATTACGTCAACATAAATCCCAGCGCAGAAAAGAAAGCTGTCATCCGCGTCCCATGGAACACCTTGGTGCAAGGCTTTTCAAAGACCCGAAAAATAGAAAAGCGGGATTTTGATGGTATTCAACCATTTTATGTGTCACCCGACAGGGGGCGAACGGAACATGTCTAGTCGTTTCCGGAGTCTTGATATTGATTTGGTTACGGTTGACAACCATGAGGAGTTGTTGCCTGAATCTTTAATTCGCCAGGTGCAATGCTTCCTTCCTCCCGAAGGATCATTTGATGACATGGTCCTGCGCCGTTACCTAGAAAACTTAAAAAATTATGAAGAAGAGGATCCAAACTCTTCGATGACTTTGGCGAATCGTCTACGCATTGCCTTTAAGGACATGCAGCCAGAAACTATTTGCGGTCGTTTCCCATTGGCAGAGCTTCCGTTGAAAAGGCGTTTGCGTTGCGTAGCTGAATACTTGATACGAGCCGGTGAGTTTGACAAACTTCGTGATGAGAAAGGCAAGCTTGTCAAAAAACGAGGAAACCTTGGTAAGCTTGTTGTCATCTACAAGCCTTTACCAAAGATGTTAGAGGCTTTACTTAAACAGAAATTGATTGAACCATGAGCAGGCGCGAACAACTAATTGCCAAAACCCTTGGCCCCAACGCAGATGAGATGAAGGCCAAGATGCTTGATGCCGTTGTGCGTCTTACGCTTGGCGACATGGGTAAACAGTACTGTCAATTTTGGGACGTAAGTGGCCCAGGGGTCATGGTCTTTCAACCAGACAATGACAATAACTCAATGTCTTATTGGACGCTCGAGGATCTTTACGCCGCCCAACAGGAGTGTGAATCTGCAAGTGACGATGACACTGCAGAAAGTTTCCGTCGCATCCTGGAGGCCGCACAAAAAATCAACCCACTAGAGGCTGCTGGTTACATCATCAAAGATCAAGAAGGGTTTAGGTACTGCCAGGTGGATTACAACAAGAAGGCAGAAGAGTAATGGCAATTCCAAGTATTTACAGTCGTAAAGAAGACCTTGAGTTAATCACCAACAAGGACTTGGTTGCTGCAGCTCACGGTTTACTTGGTGGCATTGAGTTGGACGTGGCAAGTTCAAAGGTTGCAAACACTTTTGTACAAGCAGAGAAATTTTATACGCCATCAGATGACGGATTGAACGCCCAGGAGTGGCATGGAAAGGTCTACCTATTTCCGCCGAGTGGAGCGTATTTTTGGGATAAGAAAAGCGACAAGTGGAAGATGACCAGGTCTTCGTCCCCTTCACTGGTTTCTTCTCATGCCATCTGGTTTCGGAAGTTGTTTAAGTTTTGGTACAGCCGCCAGGTGAGCGAGGCACTTTACTTTTCAAACTGTCCGGACATGATTCGGTATGAGCAACAAATCTTTGACTTTCCCGTTTGCATCCTGCGAACTGCTCCCAACTTAATAAAGAATACAAGTCAGGGAATCAGCAAACACAAGACGTGTACTTCACTTTTGGTTTATCTTCCTCCACTCACGAACACCGAGGATGCCATTCAAAATTTTGTTGATATTTATTCAGAAAAGGGCAGAGTCCTTTGCTGATTTGGTATATTGAAAAGGATTCAGAAAAGTTATGAGCCTTCTTGCTGACTGGGAAATTAAAAACCTTGCCGAAAACGAAGAGATGATTTCTCCGTTCCAAGGTTCTTTAATCAGCGCAGAGGATGGCAGGCGCATTTTGAGCTACGGGCTCAGCTCCTATGGGTACGACATCCGCTTGTCGCCTAAAGAGTGCTTGATTTTTGGTCGCATCCAGGCAGGGGACTGTGATCCAAAAGAGTTTGATCCTTCTATCCTCATTCCTGCTGACCTTCATGAGGATGAAAAAGGTCAATATTTTATCCTTCCTCCATATGGGTATTGCCTTGGTGTGGCTCAAGAACGTCTTAAGCTTCCCAGGGACGTGAGTGTTGTTGCAGTTGGTAAATCAACTTACGCACGGTCGGGCATCCTGGTGAACATTACGCCAGCCGAAGCTTGCTGGGAGGGTTACCTGACGTTGGAAATCAGTAATTGCACTGGTCTTTTTAACCGTATCTACGCAAACGAGGGGATTACTCAACTTCTCTTCTATCGCGGCAACCCTTGTGAGGTTTCTTACCAGGACCGGAAGGGTAAGTATCAAAACCAAAAGAAAGAAATTGTTTTCTCCAAAGCATGAGTAACGTAACTACCCACGACATTGAACAACGCCTGGACATTCTTAATGTCTTGATGCGTTCTGTGATTCACCTTGAAAATGCTGAGCTGTCTAAGAACTTATCTTCTTACAGAGCAGATAACGTCCAATGGGTTTTAAATATGATTGCCGAAACCTTTGACCAACTACAAGATTCTTTAGACCTTGAGTATTACAGCAATCAAGAATATTAACCAAACGGACGGCCAAACCTAGGCTGTGGCTTGTTTGCGTAATTGGTGGAGCCAACAGTTCCGAAGGTATCCCCCATGCTGGGCAGGTTGGTTCCATCAAGCACTGCTTCGTTGCGAGCAGTTTTGCCTCGGATGGTCGGCTCATCAATCTGAGCTTTTTGCTTGAATTTTCCAGCGGTTTTAGCTGCTGCAAAAAACTTGGCTTTACGTGATTGATCGTCGTTTACAGACTCAGTCGAAATACGTGCATCTTCTGCAACACGCCTAAGGTCTGTGTCGTAAGCCTGGGCGGGATTTAGGTCCGAAAGTTCGGCGCCTGACGTACCAGCAAGCTGGCGAGGGTCGTATGTGGGGTTGTACAAATCTGCCATGGTAATATTGTAAATGAGATAATTCAAGTCCAGATATTATGCATGGCGATGCACTGGGGTTTTTAGATAGTTTTGTGCAAGATGAAGTCAAGTGTCGGTGTTTGACCGAAGAAATGTTTGGCGCTCCGCTTGACAACGAAGAAAATGATGTACCATTGTACGATCAGTACAATCGTGGACTTGTCGCATGTCAACAGGATCGTCCCAGGCAGAGTCTGGAGCTAGAGGGCGCACGGCCCGGAATGACGGGTTACATTCCTTCAATGGAGCAGGGTTTGGAGGGGGGAGCCTCACCGAAACCCAAAGCGTTAGTGCTGGCCCTGGGGGGACCGTCCGGGGAGATGCTGGAAGCGTCCAAAAAACGTCGTGGTTTGAGCCGGTAGATTCTGGTACTGAAATCAGTGATTGCCCTGGGGGAGTATGCCCGGTGCCTTGGCTGCCTCATCCTGCACGTCCTGATTTACAACCGGACTTAGTCAATCATCCGCCTCATTATATCGATGGCGGAATTGAGTGTATTGAAGCGATTGAAGCTCAGTTAACACCTGAGGAATATCGAGGATACCTCAAGGGAAATTGCGTTAAATATATTTGGCGTGAACGTCATAAAGGCAATACCGAGTCACTGAAAAAAGCTCAGTGGTACATGGATCGCCTTATTGGTTTTGATGAAGTTAATCAGAAGGGCTGATACTCTTCTTCGTCGCCTTCCTCGTCGTCGCTAATGCAAGCGGCGGCGAGTTCTGCTAATTCCAGATCGGTGGGAACATCAAAGCTGAGTTCGATGTTCTCATCTGCCAGGATCTCACGTACTGCTTGCCACTCCATCAACCGCTGGTAGTACAGGTTGAGGAGTGCGGCGTGGAGTTCTTCCCAGCACATTTCGTTGGCTTGAAGCTCGGCCTTGCGCATGGAGAATTGAAGCTCTAAAGGAAGTTCAAATTCCCGAGGCTCAACTGAACGATCCATCGCATTCATTTTGCTTCACTCAATGTATTCTAAGTCTACACATTAAATAAAGCGTCAAGCTCCTCAATGGGGTATTCGATCCACGGATTCTCATCAATGCGGAAATTATTGGCAAATTCCGAGAGGATATAAGGGTTAACGCTTTCCTCCAGGGATCGGATGGCACGTACTTGATGGGGAGCAGCAGAGTAGTTACGGAACGCCGCCAGGAGGACTTCTGTCGATACCCAGGGGTTTCCATCCACTTCTGTAAGGAACAAACCGGCTTCATCCCTGCGGCGATCCAATAGGCCACCAATGACCTGATGTTCTTCGTTAAAGATCCAGCGATTAATTTCTTGGGCCGCAGTGCCCCACGCTTCACAGTCAATGGCGTCAATGATGCCGCTGTAGAGGAAAGGCTCCCAGCCGACTGAGTGAACAAAAGAAATTAATGCTTGGTGCATCGAGGCATCAAGTCCCATGTTTAGTTTCTGCAGTTGAGAATCAATTACATGAACCTCGTGAAACAAATATTCCAGTGCTTTTTCTTTTGTGCAATACTGTCCACGTTTTACCGGTGACCCATCAGGGTAAAACTGAGTTCCATAACCAAGGGTGTAGGGATCTCCACCAGTGAGCGGATCTGGGTACGCTTTTTCGTTAAAACCTTCATACTTACGAATGAGGTTAATTGCGCAGCTGAAATCAGCCATGGGGATAACTATTGCTACCCCCAATATACACAATTTAATTAACTAATTAGCCTTGGCCTCGCTTTAGTTTGCGACCATGAGAGGGCTTGGAGTTACGCCCGTTACCTTGCTTAGTTGTTTTCGGCTTGGATTCCAGGCGAACCGAGGTGTTGCCTTTGGGTTTTGCCATGAGTTTGCTTTGAAGGCCTCACCATTTTACACGGTGACTCCAGTACCTAGCAGACATTTTATCTGGGCTGGGATCTTGAGCGTTATGACGTGCGTAGTAAGACCGCTTCCTTGCTTTGTCTTTTTCTGTTTTGGGATTCTTGCCAGCGCCTTCTACACCCTGCTGACCAAAACGAATGATTTTTTCTTTGCCGTTGTCACAGGCTTTAACAACGTGTGACTTGGTTGGATGTCCAGGGGTCTTCCTTGGCTTATTACAAGCCATTTTGTCTTTAGCTAATTTTGCAGCAGATGCGGCTTTCTTGCGTTTATCTGACATCACAAACCTTTAAACATGGATGTAAATTCACCAAGAATCTGGCTACCCGACTTTGATTTGGTGTAGCCTTCTTCCTCATCATCTAATCCTAAGCTAAAGAAACTAGAAGAAGAAGGATCCTCTTCAGCAGGAGCATCTTCTTCTTCGGCCATGAATTTTTCAAGCGTACCCAAAGATGCAAGCGGATCTTTAAAATTCAATCCAGATATTTCAAAAGTACTGCCTGTGCCAGCTTTTGTTAAGGCCGTTTGTTCTGAACGATCAACGTCTGGGAAAAACTTTTCGTAGAACTCATCTTCTGTACCTTGGTACCCAGCGGATTTAAAGACTTTGAAAAGCTCAGTTTCTTCTCCTGGTTTTGTTCCTGTGCCAGTTCCGGTGTAATCTTCGGGGCGTTCAATATAAGTAACACCTAATAACTCTTGGGTAGGACGTTTTCTTTTTTCGTTCAAGTATTTGATTTGTTCTCTTATTTGTTGCGCAGATCCCGTCTGTAACGCCTCGATTACATACGTTCGCAAACCATTGATATCTCCTTTGAATTCACTAAGTCCGTATTGATCTAACACCTCTTGCCAAGTTCCTTTGTTATTTGGATCTAGGCCTTTTAACATTTCATCTGCAAACTCTTCTGGTCTTATGAACTGACCAAAGATAGTTCCCTGTTTTAAAACTTCTTCTTTAAGGGCTGGCAGGATTACTTCGTAAATCTGACTGCTGACTTTACTGGCATTTAAAATATCGTCGGCGGCGTCGTAGCCCCTACCTTGCCCCTTGACTTGAAAGTGCATTCGCGCAAAAGCATCTTTGTCATTTACGTCAACACCAAAACGATAGGCTTGTTGCGCCCAGTAACCATCTCCACTTTTTGCTTTCTCCCAATCAGCGTTTACATCTGATGTCTGTTCTAAATACCTACCTTCTCTTGCCTTGTCACCAGAGGGATTGAAATAAAAATTGGAATCAAAATACCTTGGATTTGTTGCTTTTAATTGATCAATGTAAGAAGTTGCTCGCAAATCAGCGATCAATGTGGCCGCGTTAAGCAAGTCTTGTGTTTGAAATGGGTTTTGCTCTGATTGTTTAACATCTAAATAATCAACAAACTCGTTCATTGATTTTGAAGTATTAAAGCGAGGGATCAAGTACTTATCAATGAAATCTTTGGCAAACTGTGCTTCAACTTTAATATTTTCTTTTGCCTCTTCTGTTGTATATCCAAGCTCTATTTCCTTGCTGTATTTGTCTTTTAATGTGTTGTCAAACCACTGCTGCCAATTATATGTAGCAGAGTTTCTAATTCCAGTAATGTTTTGCAGTCCTTGCTCAAGTGACTCTTTGCCCTTATCTCCAGAGGTAAAAGAGAGCAGTCCGCCTACTCCGCTGTCGCCCAGGATGGAGTTACTAAGCTCTTCGTTGATGTTTGCAATCTCGCTAAAACCACCAAAGCCACCCATGATGCTAAGAAGCTGTTCAGCCCCTTTAGCTTTCTTCATTTCTTCAATAGTGTCTTTTAAAACATTCTGAGTCAACGCTCCGAATTTCTTAACGTCAACAACAGCTTTTTCGCCTACAGCAACGTTTAACGCATCTTCTAATTCCGTAATGCCATATCCAGCATTAACGTTGTATTTGAAACTGATTGCTTTATCTTGATCTCGCTGAGACAACCTAAATAGAGCTGCAAACTCATCAGGTTTATTGGCGTCCAAGAAATATTGCTTGCCTAAACCATCCCAATATTCATCTCCACTTTTTGCCTTGTCCCACTCTGCAGCAATCTCTGGAACGGCCAACAAACGTTCAGATTGGCTCGTAGTATCCACACCAAGCTGCAGAGTGCGTAACGCCTGTAGATCAGCATCTGTTGGTTTGGTTTCTACGTACGCCTGTGCCGCTGTCGTGATTTCAGCTGCGTTACCTCTTAATCCGGCTGGCTTTCCTTGAGAAGTGTAGTGTTGCAGATAATAATTAGTTTCACCATATCTTCCAACGATGTCTAAGTCATCATTGTTGACGGCTGCTTGCCAAGCTTGCTGTACTGCAGGATTTTGTTGTTTGTAATAAGAAGGATCAAATGTTCCATATGGAGGCTTGGCTCCAAGGGCTGAATTCCATTGTTGTAGTTTTTCAGTAGTATAGAAAGTTTTGAAATTATTTTCAAGAATTGATTTAACTGTTGGGTCAATATTTGAAATAGTACGAAGAATTTGTCTTTGATTTACATAATCGCCACCCGCTGTTCTTCCGGCAACAGAAACTGTTGTGTCATAGGCTTTATTAATGGACGTGTTTTTTTGGTTTAATTCGGTATTTGTTTGATTTAATGTTGTGTTTTGTTGGTTAGTGGCTGCATTTATTTGGTTTGCCGAATCATCCGGAACAGTTGAATAAGAATAATACCCGCCTCCTAATTTAGATGAGCCAGGGACCCAGGTTCGGACCTGTTTTGTTAAATTTGTAGGTAAGTTTGTAGGATAATCTGTTCGGTAATCTGTTTTTTCGTACGTTACATTCCACTTGCGAGCGGTCGGATCATAAGCAATTGCCATATCACATCACCATTCCAAATTCATTTAGCGGGTAGTTAAATAACTCAACAACGTCTTGCTGAGTCCAGGCTTTGATTCGATCCATTCTAGCCTGGGTAAAAAAATTTTGCTCTTTATACCACTCTTCGACTTTATTGCTTGCTTTGCTCTGATTGCACCTGCGGCAGCAGGGAAGCAAATTGTTTCTATTCGTATGCCCAGACCTGTGACGCGGAATGATGTGATCCAGACTTGTCGCTGGGTCATCACAATAACCGCACTTGTATTCCCAGTCCTTATAAATCTCTTCTCTAAAACGTTTCTTGGCCAGTTTTGGTGTTAGTTCAATCAGTAAAGCGAGCGGTTCATCGGCGCTGCTAAACATAGACCTAATGGCTGTTAACTCATTTTAAGAGAGCCCACCCAAAACAAACAGATTAAGTTTTGTTTATCCAGGTTGACAGCACTTGGCGGCTAGATAACGTATCAAGGTAAGCCAATCTTTAACCATGGCAGCAACAAACGGATGGGTCTCTGTCCAAAAAGCAGAACAACTCCTGGGCGTTGATCGCAAGACTCTTTTTGAGATGCGTGATAACGGTACCCTGAAGCTCGGTCCCCATTACGCTGCTTTCCCTGAAACGCGCTCTAGGGACACCTATCGTTGGAACGTGGCTGCTGTCAGAAAATCTCTTGGCAAACAGATGACAAAAGCTGCTTCTGTCTAAAAGACATAATAATTTTTATTCAGCAAGCAATCCTCTGATATGAGGGTTGCTTTTTTATGTCTGTTATTAATTAATCCTCTGGCAAAATACCCTGGGCATATGCTGCCCAAGCAAGGCCAACCGCTTCAATCGTAGAACGCTCTGACGGTGCATAAGGAAGGTTGACAACATCGCCTGCGTGATACGTGGTTGGTACCCCTAAATAAGAGATAGGACTAAAACCTGCTTGTCGTGTTTCCAGCTGACGTGGTGACAGTACAAAATTACTTTCCACCACATCTCCAAATTTAATTTCTTCCATGTGTCTTTTACTCTTTCTACCAGGTTAAGATGGGCACATAAATAAACAAACGTATGAGCACCGAACAAGACCACGAATTTGAAATGGCCTACTGGGGCGATTGTTGCAATACTTTTGATGAAGAACAAAAGCAGTTGGTTTACTCACGGTTTTTAGACCTGAAACGTACCCATTACTCTTTTGATGTTGAAGGCAAAACAATTTTAGATATTGGGGGCGGCCCTGTTTCATTGCTGTTGAAGGCAATCAACCTTAAAAAGGGAAAAGTAGTAGATCCTCTTCCTTACCCAAAATGGACCGTAGATCGTTACGCAGAAAAAAACATTGAATACTGGCAGCTTAAAGGTGAAGAGATTGTTGAAACTGGCTGGGATGAAGTTTGGATTTACAACTGTTTGCAACACGTAGAGAACCCTGCTCTCATCATCGACAATGCGTTGAAAGCAGGGAAGTTATTGCGTATTTTTGAATGGATAAACATTCCTCCACACCCTGGCCATCCTCATGAATTAACAGAAGAAAGCCTTAATTACTGGTTAAGTACTAAGGGTAATACCGTTACTCTTGCCGAGGGGGGATGCTACGGGACGGCTTATTACGCAGTTCGTACCAGCCCTTACGCCATAGATCATTAAGCTGTTGAAACGCTTTGTCATACTTCGTGCCACACGCTTCCAGTGAATAGCGTTGCTTTGCAATTTTTGCAATCTGCCTGCGGTCTAAGTCATCGACATCTTCAATGGCGTCCAACCAATCTTGTAGCGTGTGGCAACGATAGCCAGTGACTCCTGATACTACTGTTTCGGCAAATGCACCGTAATCAACAGCAATTAACGGAGTACCACACAACATTGCTTCGACGCCACTACCACCAAATGGTTCGGTAAACACCGTAGGCATTAAAGTGGCTCTTGCGTTGGATAGAAACTCTGCACGTTCAAGTCCCGTAATAGGACCTCGATACTCAATGTTTGGGTGCTTCCAGGGGGATGCATCTCCTTGGCCGTGTAAAACAATTGGCCAGGGACTGTGATTGGCAATTTCTTTAATCGTGTCTAATCCTTTTTGAGAACAGATGCGTCCCAAAAATGCTAGATATGTTCCCGGTTTGTATTTAGGTTTCCAGTCATCAGTATCAAAGTAATTGGGAATTACCCATTCATAGTTTTTGCCTGCGCGATTTTCTTTGCCCTGGTGATAGTGCATCCATGCGTAGCTTTCAAAGATACGAAAACTATTTGGCATTAAGGTCGGATACCCAATGCCAGTTTCAACATGTTGATGAGCTGGAAATAAATCCATCAGGCCCTGGTGGGCATGGCCAAAGGGGTGACAAATGATGTCTTCTTTTTCCAGATGCTCTTTTAAATGTGGAATTAATTTCTTTTCAAAGAGCTGATGCCCATCGCTACCGACGGTTGCATCATTACCATGAAAATCAGTCTTCTTTCTTGCTCCATAGAGAGAATCAAATTCGTCTTCTGTAAGAATTGGTATGTGTTTTGTTGCGTTAGCTTCGCTGCCTTCGTTTGAATACTCAAGTACTTCGTAGCCTTGAGCTTGCATCATCTTGGGAAAGCGTAAAGCTTTTCCCGTGAAGGCACAATGGGAATACTCTATGGTTGACTTTGTATGGAACAACCCAATTAAATGCAGCCTCATTGACGTTTTATTTTTTCAAACTCTAGCTGATAACTGACACTCCGTCGCTTTTTAGCTCAAGCGTCCAACTTCTGGATGCTGCCGTGGTGTTGACTGTTACGTTGGTTGCGGTCCAAGAAACCCTTCCGCTTGACGTGTCGTGACCGGCTGCTTCTGGTCCTACACCTGTGGATGCCCTGTTGGTCATGCCTGCGGGTGCCAATTCAACGTTTGTAGCTGTCCTGTGACCAGCAAAGCCAACAACAATGCTTCTGCCGTTAGTGTTTTGCATGGTTACAGTTGGGTATGTAATTGTTGCAGAACTAGCCTGGCTGCTGCCCGCAAAACCGCCAATATTTGCACATCCTCTGTAGACATGCGCAACTAACTGCGTTGCGTTTGTCCAAGTATCAGATGGAGTGTTTCCACTGGTTACAAACTTATATGCCAATCGAGATGAGTTTGTATTACCCCCGGTTGCGCCAATTCCACTCCAAGTAGCAGGAAGTGTTGGAGCAGTATTGCTGCCGTTTCTGTAAGCAAACATCACAACAATGTCTCCAGACACATGCGCTGGAAGCGTCATGGTTGTAGCAGAAACCCCACTTGCACCAATAAATTTAATAGCCATATTAGAAAACTAAAGTCACATTAAACGTTGCTGTAGGGCCAGAGGAAGCCGTAGTTGTTAGCCAAACGAAGTTTCCACTTGCAACTGTAGGGTTGTTAAACGTAGTAGTGGAAACCCCGGTAGTCGTGTTGTTGGCCGTCATACCACCAGTTACAACTTCGGTTCCTGCTGCGCTGAAGTCGCTGCCGTATCTGATAGAAAAAGCAACGCTTGGCGATGTTCCCGCGACAATTGATTTTATGTGCGTAAAAGTAATCGATTCAGAATTATAAAACAGTGGTAGCTTTTCTGCCGCCCCTGGGTTAATGATTGTAATTGATTTAGGAGCTGCAGTACCAGCTGGGCCAGTAACGCCTGTTGCTCCAGTTGCTCCAGTAATACCAACCCCGGTGGGGCCAGTAACCCCAGTGGGGCCCGTAGCGCCTGTAACTCCATCTACGCCTACACCAGTAGCGCCAGTTGCTCCGGTTACACCTACACCTGTGGGACCGGTAACTCCTGTTGCGCCAGTGATTCCAACGCCTGTTGCACCTGTAACCCCTACGCCGGTTGCACCTGTAGCACCAGTGGCTCCATCGATACCAACGCCTGTGGCACCTGTAGCACCAGTCACGCCTACACCTGTAGCTCCGGTTGCACCCGTAATACCGACCCCTGTGGCACCTGTGGCACCAGTAATGCCAACTCCTGTCGGACCTGTTACGCCTGTGGCACCTGTGATGCCGACACCTGTTGCACCCGTGGCACCTGTAACACCTGCCCCTGTTGCCCCTGTTGCACCAGTCACCCCGTCAACGCCTGCGGGGCCTGTAGCTCCTGTGACTCCAGCACCAGTCGCACCAGTGGCTCCAGTAGCGCCGGGAGTACCTACTCCTGTGGCACCAGTGGCTCCTGTGACTCCAGCCCCTGTTGCACCGGTTGCACCAGACACCCCGTCAACGCCCGTGGCACCTGTTGCCCCGGTAATACCGACCCCTGTCGCACCTGTTGCCCCAGTAATACCAACTCCGGTTGCACCAGTAGCACCCGTCGTTCCTACGCCAGTGGCACCAGTGGCACCAGTAAAGCCTGCGCCTGTAGCGCCAGTAGCTCCTTGAATACCCGTGGGACCTGTTGCACCGGTGATGCCAACACCCGTCGCACCTGTAGCGCCGGTTTCACCGACAGCACCTGCGGCAATAGCAGTCTGCACATAAGAAGATGTAGTTGGGCCGTCATGAACAAAGTGGACCTCAACGTTTCCCGAATATGTTGTTTTTGCGTAAGCTTTGACTAAAACCCTATCTGTAACTAAAACGTTTGCTGGAGATGCAAGAGTGTAGTTAATGCTTTGTAGTGTTGCAACAGTATCGTTAATTTCGTTGGTTGTTATGTTAAACAGCTCTGTTTCTGCATTTCCGCTTAACGTATCTACTTTGTAGACACGAAAAACAATCTCACTTACGCCACTGGTTGTATCAACATACCTATAGACGTTAAAAGTGTAGTTGCCAGGGGGGAAAACATCTAATCCGGGGTCCCCAGATTGAGTGACGTGTCCAACAATCAATGATTCTCCACTGGCACTATCGACAATGGCACTCATGTCATCGGTTGCCAGGGAAGACGGGAAATCTGGAATTAACTCTTCATACGGAGTAATGTCACTGGCTGTTGAATGGAACCAATAAGTTCTGCCTGCTGCAGAAACACCAGCGGCACCCGTAGCTCCTGTAGCACCAGATACACCAGCACCTGTGGCCCCTTGAATACCCGTGGCCCCGGTAAGTCCCTGAACACCCGTCGCACCAGTTACGCCTGCTCCTGTAGCTCCTGTAGCACCTGTTATGCCTACACCAGTTGCGCCCGTAGCACCGGTAACACCTGCACCTGTTGGCCCCGTTGCACCAGTAATACCAACCCCTGTGGCACCCGTTATACCTACACCAGTGGCACCAGAAATTCCTTGAGGACCAGTCGCACCAGTTACTCCCACCACACCTTGAGGTCCCGTGGCACCAGTAATACCAATGCCAGTTGCGCCCGTCGCACCTGTAATTCCAATTCCAGTGGCACCAGTAGGTCCAGTTGCGCCACCAGGACTTCCTGCAGGGCCTGTAGCCCCGATCATGTTATAGACCTTGGAAAGACCGGCTACGTCATAAACAAACCACTCACCCTCTTGGGTAAAGACTAATTCTTCATTGTTTTCTAACGAACCATTCCAAAGAGTGTTAGTTAAAGAACCATCGAAGTGATTAACAGTTAATGTACGCGTCCCACCCGCTTCATTTCGCGCACTGATATTACGTACGTTTCTTTGAGTATTAAGAGGAGGAGAAGAAACAATTACAGCAGAACCGGAGGCCGTAATTTGTGTGTTTAATCTTCCAGGAGTTACAACTCCAGATAAGTTATCTGCATAGGAAACATGAACCTCAACCAGACCCGAAGCACTGGTGACTAACTGTACCTGGTCTGAAGCAGAGGTTAGAAGCAGCATTGGTTTTTATTTTTTTCCGCTTTATGTATTTTAACTTAACAACTAAGCGGAAGGCCTTTCGCCCTTTGATGGCGTGTAAGCCGTACCGTCTTTGTCATACATAATAAAGCCCTGCATACGAACAAAAGTAGATGGAATGTTAAACAGCTTTTGCATCATTGGCATCATCATGGGTGCTTGACAGTTGTAGGGAGGTACGTCCATATATGCCAATGAGTTCTGCGTAAGTTTAATTCGACCATCAATTCTTTTTTCTTCTGTGTCTTGCACAAGTTTTTGCTCCCATGCTGCCATGCTTCCCTCTCCAACTGGAAAATCAGAAGGCTCTGGGGGAAACACACCTTCCTTAAACTTCATTGCATAGATATGTTTGCAATAGCGCGTTTCATCCAGCAAGGGTGTCCAGTAGTCCGTTAAGGAGGTAATGACATTGCCGACGGCTGCATAATCGTCATAGATGGGCATACCATCTGCACTTGATCCAGGTAAAGATGGATCTCCAATGCTTCTTGTATACGTTGCGCCAAAATCTCTAAACACACCAGGATTGTCCCTGGTCGCCCCTTGTTTTGTCGTTGATGTAGGAGTAATAGACGGAGGTAAATTGTATTCAGGCGCAGGAGAAACAACTGACATGTTGCGATTGGTTGTTGCAGATGTCATCGCACTGTTGTCGATTAATCCAGAGCGTCCTCGCATTTCTTCATAACGACCAGGCTTGACGGAAGCTATGTTTGAACGTGGAAAATATCTGTTTTTTCTATTGTTCAAACCTGTCATAAATGCGTAATCACGGCGATTAAAATCTTGACACGAGCAACAATAACGTGTTCCTGTCATGAAGAAGCGGCCAACTGCAGGAGGCCTGCTTGCTGGTGTAATGAAGACACGGTCAGGTGTTGATTCAACGGATCCGCGCTTACGCAACGTGAGTACGCCAGTAAATGGGTTTGTGTTTACCAGGACAGCTTGAACGTACCCATATCTTTTTTGAGTGGCGGGATCAATTGTATCCCTGGTGATAGGAATACC